>Ga0126342_10000326_pt1 | contig 47425 bp, 46 predicted proteins | sample Cyp1metagenome_FD_92528 | JGI IMG/M metagenome (GOLD analysis project Ga0126342, IMG submission 92528) | Coral microbial communities from Lord Howe Island, Old Settlement Bay, Australia - Cyphastrea 1 metagenome | ecosystem: Host-associated > Invertebrates > Cnidaria > Coral ...
ATCAACAATTTTGATAACATTTATCAACATTGATCAACAATTTTGATAACATTTATCAAGATTTATCAACAATTTTGATAACATTTATCAACATTGATCAACAATTTTGATAACATTTATCAACATTTATCAACAATTTTGATAACATTTATCAACATTGATCAACAATTTTGATAACATTTATCAGAATTTGTCAACTATTTCTATGGCCAACTAACAGTTTGCGAACTGGAAAATGGCCCAATGGAAATAGTTGATTTACCTCGTAAAAATGGGTGGATCTTTCCATCGTTTTTCGGGACTGTTTCGGAAACTGATCTGATCCTATGATCCTTGACAGTAGAAACCATGGCTTTTGGGGATGAAACATCATGAAAGCAACATATTTAGGACCATTGATCGATTGATTAAAAACCTAAGGGGAAGAGATTATAAATCAATGATATATTTATAGCGACAAATGAACATTGATTGATATAATTTGATGATCATATTTGGGATCATTGATTATAAATGGACCTTTGCATGATATTTTTGGTCGGTTTTCGCCCGGTTTTCTTACCGGAAAGGGCCTTTTTTAGCATGCCCTGTGAATAGATTACTTTCATCCAAAGTGAGGTATGTTCCGTTGATTTCCTTTGCCATCGTTTGTTCTTATCATGATTGCTATTACCGTCATTATTATTATAATACCATCATTGTGTAAGTTATTAATTACTATCATTATTAATACTATCATTATTAATACTATCATTATTACTATCATTATCATTATTATTAATACTATTATTGATCATTGTTATTGTCACTTTTGTATATGTTATTATATATTATTAAACCATCTATGTCCATGATGAATTAATCTATGGTCATACATATTAGCCTCTGGTTATTTAGCATAGCCATGGTATAGATGGTCCATAGAAATAGATGGTTTGCCTATTAATAGCATGGTGATTTTAACCATGGCTATGTGAAATAACCAGAGGGGATTTCTTCATAAGTCAGGTCCAAGAGCCGCGACCCTTCCGTGCGGCGGAATTTACTGGCGAGGACGCGGTCTGACAATGATACATAACAATGATGATACGGCTACTACTACTACCACCACCACCACCACCACCACCTGCTACTACTACCAATAATAATATGATCATCATGATAATGATTAAGGTTCCGTATGCTACTTCTGAATGCTGTTGCCAAGATGGGCACTACCTTTCTCAACAAACCGGGAGTCCGGTCATTTCTTGAAGGGCTCTTCTTGCATCCCCAGCATCCCAAGTGCCGTAAGCTATGTACCCAGACATCACTGGGCCCATCTTATTGGTTCAATGGCCATTTTAGGAACCGATTGATTGGAGGTACCGATTCCATATATTTTTGGCCTATATATATCTGGCCTAAATTTCGGGGAATATCCCCACAATTCATATGGCCTTATAAAATATGGTACGTTTACGTACCTCCATTGACTATCCCATAGGATCCATGTATGCTATATATATGGTAACATGGATCCCATCAATATCCCCCAAATGTTAGCATATATGTACCATATATATATATATACCATACATGGATCCATTGACTATTGGTGATTAGCCACTGCCTGGGAGGCCCGGCCGGGGTACCACGGATCCCAGGACCCACGGATGATGTGGCGACCCCAGAAGTCTCTTCCGCTTAATCCTCCAGGTGCAACCAGAAGGGGGGGGGTTGAAAGGTGCTGTTTGGGATACTCCAGAAAAATTGGGAACATGGTCTTTGGATGTCTTTGGGAAGTGATTTTGAGGAAAATGAGGATGTTTTTTTTTGGAAAAGATGAGGATTTTCAATGATTTTGGACCATTTTGGATGGCAGAGACACATATTATGTGAAGTCTCAGTGGCAAATTTGCTGGGATTTTAGAGACCTGGGAGGCTTGCATGATTTGAACATTTCCTGCCCGTTGAACCGAAGGGTTCCGGCTCAAACCGAAGTACGGCGATGGCGGACGTGAGTCGCGTGCGCGATTCGATGCCGTCATGAGATGTCCATCGAATGTGCTAAATCCAGGAATAAATATTGGAGAATATTGGATGGCGGGGATACCCAATGATTTAGGGGGAATAATTTTGATAAATGGATAATTTTGAATAATATGGAATAATGACATCATCCCACTAACCATGGATTTTAGGGTGTAATTTGATATTTTCGTCATCCCAAATAAGGGCTTTTGGGCGGAATACCCAATGATTTTCATCCCAATGGGGCATTCCTCATGACAGTCCCACCGAAATGCCTTCTGCGGCAGGTACAGCGATCCCTTTGGTCTTCTTTGGAAGTTGCTTGTCGATGTCAGCTGATTTGAGTGTGTAAGCACCGCAGCTGGTAGATGAAAAAACGAGACAAGCACTCAATTTTTTCAAGACCATTTGGGAATTCAACATGGCTATGGAAAATCAGCATCTTTAGTAAGCAAATATAGCACATCATCTATAAATGGACCATTTTCCATAGCTATGTGAAATCGCTGGTAAATATGTTGGAAGTACATATTTACCTCCAGTAATCAAACATGCTGGACAATCTCCCATTTATATATTTTTTTCCATCAAACCTCCAGTAGAACCTTGGACAGCATGTGGTGCACATGGTGTATGCCGTAGCCATTTAACCCTTCGCTCGTTGGTGTCGCCCAGCTTTTGCAAAGGCAGGTGTTTAACGGGTCAAGGGGATCGCATGGGATCGCAATGCGACTGACCAAACTCTGCTGGAGTGTTGTGGTACTTTTGGTTCTTCATGTTTGCAAGTGCTCAACTGAAAGATGATGTAAAACCATGTAAAATCTTGAAAAAGGTATCTCCACACCACGTTTTTCTGGAAGTTGCTGTTGTGGGATTCCATCTTCAATGTCCGGTGCTTGGATTTCTCAGATCATTTGGCGAAAACCCGAAAAACGACAACATGACGTTTACCATGCAGGCCATGGTGCGAGGGCATGCGAAGCAGCAAGCCCAAGAGAAGAACGCTGCGAAGCAGGTCGCAGAGCGGCCATCACCGTTTCATGGTCCATCCATGGTAGCCTCATGACTTAGGACAATGTTGGTAGACCTTCCCATTGGAACAGGCGAGCATGAAGAAGGCCGGCTCGCAATTGGATGTGAGAAGCCTCAGATGGCAGTGATGGCAGCGGACGTTAGTGGAATGCTGTGCATGCCCTGTTTTTTGATGTTTTGAAGACAGAAACCTGGGAAGTGAACGAAGAAAAGATGGAGAACCTGAGATGAAATGTCGCCCACCATTTGTTTGCCATCGATTTTTGTTTTCGTTACTTTCAAAAGGCACTTGCTCAAGAAGGGGGCCACCAGACATGTAGCCCACCTTTTTTTGGGGATGCAGATGATCTATGAAATCTCCAATCTCCATGATATCTCCATCCATGAGGCCCAGAAAGCTGGCTTGAAGTTCCAGTGCCCCTCTTGTTGGAACCCCAGGGACCTGGGATCTGGGCCCCTGGGCAGCTGGTTTCGACCAACTGGATCCAACCGTGGGAAATTCCAAGCGGAACTGGATCAGTTGGCTGCGTGCATTGGAATCCTGGATTTGACGGAAGATCGAAGAATTGATAATGAAAACATAGATTCAAACCATAATTTCAATCTTTGGATTGCAAATTCCGATGGTTTCCTGAGTTTCTTGAGTTTCCTGTTGTCTTTTTTCGACTTCACCAACGGCTGTTCGCATTTCCAAGGTTTACAGGAGAGCACGAACTACAAGATGTAGCTTGGTTTGCAGCAACCCGGTCTCTTTCAGAGTTCGAAAAGTTGGACACCTGAAAAGAATGGAGGAAACTAAGGAAACTATATTAATCATCTATAGATATATCTATATGGAACATCATGGAAGCCCTATTTTCTATATATTTTGTTGTTTTTTGGGTGGTACATCATTCTTAATTATACTGGATGTTTTACACCAAAACTGAGCATGGAATCTGACTCGATGGCGTGATGGCTCACCGCTGGACTCCTGGACTCCTGGCCCTGGGCATGAGAGGTGTGAGAATGTTTGATTTCTAGATAGCCGGAGGTACACTTCAAACACAAAAAAAACAGTCTCAGTATTTGCAATAGTACTGTACTATAATTGATATATTTGCAATAGTATACAATTTATACTATATAATAGCATCAATAGGTTGTATCAAGGAGTCTTGCGTCCCTTTTCGCTTGAAATCCTCCAGTAAAAAACCATGAAGAGCTGACGATCCTCGCGATCCTCGCGATCCTCGCGATCCTCGCGATCCTCGCGATCCTCGCGATCCTCGCCAGTCGCCAGCAGTTGCCACGTGCAGGCTACAACAGCACTACGATTCGAAGCATCCCAAATTGTCGCTTGGCGAATTCGGTCCTTCATGGGCCCTAACAACCTTGCAGTGTTCACCAGCTGTGTGAGCCAGACTTATTGCTGTATCATGGTGAGCAGATTTCTTGGGCTTTCAGCCAGCTCTCAAAAGATCACCAAAAACATCAAAAAACGCTAAACACATATAATATAGCCAGTTTTTCGTGATTTGGTGTCCCTCATTTCGCTGTCAGTTTCAAGGACAATCCCACCGGAAGACGAATGCTATAAGAAGTGAAGCGCTGGTGCGCAGTTTGGCGTGTGATGCTTAGGAAAGTGCTTGGAATCTGCGGCAAACTTTGGAGGAAATGACCAACAACAGTAACACATAGAATGGCAACACCATTGATGTTGACTGAGTTGATGGGTGTCCGCAAGTTTGAAACATGATACACTGTGATTTTGGGATGGGTTGATACCACCAACAACGCTCATGGCAATCTTCAAGGACCCCACCCCACCGGGCCCGGATTTAGTGCCTAGGTGCCCTTGTAGCTTTGCTCCAGCATTGGCAGGGCCGCTCAAGTCCTGTTGTGGGATGGGTCGTCATGGAGGATCCCCAGTCGTCACCAGGACTTGTGACCCTTAACTTTGCCATGGGATGAGGCCTTTGTGACGGACGTGTCGGCCGTACCTTTACCCTTTTTGACATAAACCCCAAAGAACACCTACAAAATCCCTAGGGAAAACCCTAAGTCAATCCTAAAGAAACCCTAAATGAACCCTAAAGAAACCCTAAAGACACCCTAAAGATCCCTAAAGAAACCCTGCAAAAACCATAATGAATGTGTATATAGTGAAGTACCTAGTGGGCATAGCGTTCTGAGTCCAGCAACACAGAGAATATAGGGTTTGACAAAAAAAAAATAAGAAAAAATAAAACCAGAGCGAACCAAAAAAACAAACTAGAAAACCAAAATCAAGGAAAAAACAAGAAAAAAACAAAAAAAAAAAACACACCAACAAGAGAAACAAGAAAAAAATGAGGAAAATGCAGGTATATGCAGGTGTTGTTTTTTTTGTTTTTTTGATGTTTCTGGTGACTCTTCCTGTCGAGTTGTTTTTTTGGTGATTCGGTTTTTGATGGTTCTTTTGTTTTTTTGTTTTCTATTTTTTTGCTAAAACCAGCTTTCTCTGTTCTACACGGGGTCATAAACGTAGCGGGCAGGTAATTTTAGATGATTTGGGGGTGCCCCCATGTTACCCGTTTTAGGAAACCTCCTTATTCCATGGATTCCAGTACTTGAAACTAGACCTGCCACCTGCCACATGAGCTTGGCAGGGTCGGGCTGTGAAAGCAATGGCCATCAATGGCCCCAGAGTGTGGGAAGCCTAGCAGTGGATCCTTGGAGATAAAGAGAAGCAATTGATGTGAATTGGATGGAAATCGATTCCAATACCCATAGGATCCATGGTGCTGGTATATTAATGCTAACATAAAGGGGTATATTGATGATATCCATGTTACCATATATAGCAGCACCATGGATCCGTCATGGGATATTTATGAACGAACAAACTATCGATTCGAATCTGTGAATTAATAAACATGGATGAATCGGCCATTGATCCATTGCCTTGTGCCCTCCTTGCCGTATACGGCTTTTTCTTCGAACACAAACGCCATTTGAAACGCCAGGTCGCAAATGCCGCACTGAATGAGCCGGAAGTCTGAAAATTGTCTGTGGAACTTTGGACTATGTGTATATATGATTTACATATAATATATACGTATTACATATATCTGGGTAAATTATAACGACCTCACTGCGACCGAGCCCTGGAAATCATGGTTAAGGGAAATCAGCCCAAAATGGCCTTAATTATTTAATTCAGGTTAGTGAAATATTATCATTTACCCAGATATAATTATGTATATATATATATAATATTATACATAATGTGATGTATCATATACTGATAGTGTGAGATGGTCATCGGTCCACTAATTAATATGGATTCATATCAATATACTCATTGCGTTTGGAATTCCAAACATGGTGGGATGACCATAAGCCGTAATCTTCTGATCATAGCATATCGGAACATGTTCGGAAGTCTTAGAAATTTTGCTTCCCTTCGCTTTTGACAAAATTCTAGACTTCCTTAGCTGTAGAAGGGAGCACCATGTCACCATGTTTTCCACCAAGATCGAGCCGAAGCGCCCAAAAGTCAACTGCTGCCTGGGAAGATCTGAACATGTGACATTTTCCTCTTAGCTCATCAAAGTCGTAAAGTGGCTGTCGGGCTGTGGGGTTCTGCCCCAAATCCCTCCAACTCCCATGATTTTGTCACCAGGTTTTTTTTGCGACAGCTGTCAACGGCACCATAACCGTGTCCAATGTTTCGATGGAGATGTGACTCCCCCCCAGAAATGAAGATGTTGCAAAGGATTCACAAATATCCGGACCCAGCGTGTGTTTAAAAACAAAGGGGATGAGAAGAATAAATTCAGGAGTTAGTACCAATTTGCTGCAGCACCAGTTAGTGTCATCAAATATGCCCACTTGGACTGTAACATGATGATTTTTCGGGACTGCGGGACATGTTTTTTTTCCCAAATCCTTCAAGACATATTTTTTTTCCAAAGCAACATCAGAAAGTCTGGTTTGACTGGTTTGACGCATGTTTTGTTTGATGATTTTGATGATTCCACCCATCCCCAAAAATCAACAGGAGCACCACGTCGCAGTCAGCCGCGATTTGACCTAGAGTCTCTGAGGTTGAATTTGGCCGCTGTGGGCCTTTAAAAATCGTTGGAAACTGAGCCGGGGCCGGAATAACATTTGCCCATTTCCACTCCGCGCTTGGTAAAAGCCAAAAATGATAGGTTTATTCGTAGGTTTACCACATCACCCAGAAAAAAAAAAACTATTGTTCTTGGGTGACATGGACTGAACGTATCTGGAGGTGTTCTTGCTGTGCACCGTATGTGGGTTGGGTCCTCCCCGTCCCCGAAGGGCCTCTGGGTCCGCAGTACGTAGATTTGGCAAATTCTTGGATTGCCCTCTGGTAAACATACAAAAAGCTATGGAAAATGGCCATAAAAATAGTGGATTTACCCATTAATAGCATGGTGGATCTTTCCATAGTTTTTTGGGACTGTTTACCGGAGGGTAACATCTTGCATTTTTTGTTTGGCGTGAGCTTGCTGGGAAAAACCCAAGAATGGCCCAACACGTCGCCATGGTGTTTTCTGGGCTCAGCTTGTAGGGGGCCGGGGTCACGGGGCGTGTCGAGCGGGCATCATGGGTTGCTGCAGGGATCCTCAGGATGTCACATGGGAGGATGGGAGGATCCAGTTTCCATTGGGAACTTTCGACAACACAAATCGGAACATCACCATGTTTAATGGGAAAATGACTATCATTGCTGGGGAAATTACCCTCTGGTTATGACTAACGTAGCCATGGTATAGATGGCCCACTTACCTATTAAAAATTGGTGGATTTTCCATGGCAAACTGTTAGTCAGAACCAGATGGTACCCTCCATGTAGAGTCGCCCGAAAATTCGGCACAATGATTTCTGTGGCCACATCTTGATTGATCCATAGAAATAAAACACACAGACAAACCCATGAAAACCTAATAAACTAAAACCACAATAAACCACCCTAAAAAGCCATAAACCAGGACGCACCATTTTAACCACGTTTGACTCGACGTTTCCGGATTTAAAAACGAGGTACCAGTCACGAGAACAACCACGTGCTGGCCAGAAACAAGGCCATCGTCTTGCCGCCTCGTGTGGCTCGGCCCAAGTCATCTGGGGAATCGGCCTCGAGGGGCTAAAAAAAGATGGCAAAATGTTGGGAAATTTACCCATTGAATAGGCAAAATGTGGCATGTTGGGCAGGGAACACCTCCATTTTATACCCTCTGGTAAACTAACATAACTATGGAAAATGGTCATTTGTAGTGAATTAACCCATTGTGGTGATTTTCCATAGTTTTTTGTATGTTTACCAGAGGGTATTTATTTTGGGAAAGACACCCTTCCAAACGCCAATTTGTTTGGGTGAAGCAAGCATCCAATGGAGGGGCTTAGCTCCGAGGAAGCTGTGCAGAGTGGGCCAGGTGCGATGAGCTGAACGTCCAAGTTGCGCAACTTTCAGATACCTGGGAGAAGACATCAATCAATGGATTGGTTTAAGGGAAAATCTACAGGAAACCATAGATTTTCCCATTAAATATGGGGCTTTCCTGTAAATTTTCCCTTAAACCAATCCATTGAATCAATGAACCAATCCCAAACCAAGGAATTTCCCCAGGTTACCTGCTGGATTTGCTGCTTTTGTTTTTAGACATGGCTGGATCAAGGGGTTCATGACAATACGGAAGCACCACGAACATTTCAAATCAACATCCTCTGCACATGGTGTGGTGATGTGTGGTGCTGGTTTTTTGTTGAGCTTTCTAATTTCGCAGGATTTCTTTGACCCAGTGACCCAGTGCCCGATTGTAACCCGAAAGTTGATGAACAAAGGTATAGATTAGATGATAGCAACCCCGACGATGTCGAAAAGTTGAACATCTGGCTTCATTATGGGAAAGACATCCTCTTTTTTTCCATCCTTGAAGCGCATGTTTGATCATTTCGGCAGCTTTTTTGGGCAAAAAAAACTCGAAGCCTGTCATCCCGCTCTGCCAGAAGCTGGCACTTCAGCTGAGCGTGGGGATCGAGTCCGTAAACCTAGTCCAAGGATTAGGGTTGACAGTTCCATTGGGAAACCGGGAAAGCTATGGCTCAGTTTTGCTATTCAAAGAGGCATATGTAAAATATGTTGACATATTTTGAATATGAACAGATGAGAAGTACTCAACCATTTACATGTGGCTATGGGAACATGATTTTGGATACAGTAGTAAAAAGTTGCCGCAATACAATTGTGTATTTTTGGCTCTTACAGGCTCAACGGAAATCTATGGCTCTAAGGTAGCCAAGAGTTTTGGCAGAACTTGGGATGAACTTGGAAGATATGAGTTGTACAATGCAACTGGAGAAAAACAAACTGATGCCTTCTGCATCAGCTGTATGCTGGAAACTGATTTGTTTTTGGGATAGCCCCTGGTTTTTGGCAGGAATGCAGACTCATTTTGGGAAATCACTCGAGCCTTTTGGATGAATTTTCCCACGATTTCTGCCCGTGACGTCAGGCTGATGCACCGTCCAACCATGCAACGGCACGGATGCGCAGTTGAGGGGAAGCGACAGAGATCGCTAGCAAAACTTTGCCTGTGGTTGTTATTCTGTCATATATTTTGGTCTTCATTAAATTAGTTATATGTTGTATAACCACAGGCAAATAAGCGGCAACCTTATTTGGTCATTTTGTTATTTTGTTGTCATACATTCAAATAAGCGAATACTTTTAGGCTCGCAACAATGGGTTATTTTTTTGGGTTTCTGTATTGTTTTTGGTTGTCAATCATCTAGACTATGATGGTTGTTTACTGCCATTGCTGAGCTGAAGTATCTCAGGAATACCTTGCGACCTGAGATTGTTGGGTGAGAAAACTCATCGAGTTCGACAAAATAGTCATCTCACAGAAGAGTTGCAGCCATTGCAGCCATGTTTGGGTCAATTTTCAACAAGCTTTAGCAACTCATATTTTAACTCATATTTTATCTCATATGTTACATATGTTCATCATATTTCATCATTTCCTCTTATATGTTCATACATGACATAGTTATTTTTTTCCCCCTCATTTTGAATCTCGAATAAAATCGCCATGGTTTTGGGGCTGTCAATCCGTTTCGCCAGTTACTGCGTCGACGGTCTTCGGAGACGGCGAAACGGGACCATGGCCGGGGCCATGGCATCGCGCGGGGATCGGAGTCGTCCATGTCGGAGGATCATGTCGTAATGGGGGCGCCCCCAACCAATATATAGTGGTTGGTGGTTTGGAACCATGGAATTTTACGACTTTCCATTTCATATATGGGAAAAAAATACTCCATTTCATATATGGTTCATAATTGATGTTTTCTATGTTTTCTATGTTTTTTTTATCTGATTGGTGGTTTGGAACATGAATTTTTATACTTTCCCATATATTGGGAGTTTCATCATCCCAACTGACTTTCCACTCCATGATTTTTCAGAGGGGTAGGTTGAAACCACCAACCAGTATATTATTAAAACTATGGATTAATTATCTGGAAAATATATTATATTGTATATATTTATAATATGGAATACAATATGTTGGGATGATCTTGGGCATTTTTGAATGGGAAATCCACTAATCGGCTGGTGATTTTGTTGGGAGGCTGGTTTTCTTCTATTGTTTGGCGGTTCCTTAAGAAAATCCAAGACAACGTGGTTTTTTATAAGTGGTTCTGATGTTTGCTGATGGGATGTGGGATAAAGAGTCATGGTTTTTTTTTGGTTATACGGCGTAATTCATGTCCATGTGCTTATGATGGGGTTATAAAGTCTGGTAAACTAACCTAGCTATTGAAAATGGCCCATTTATAGTGGATTTTCCCATTGAAAATGGTGAGTTTCCATAGTTTTTTGTATGTTTACCAGAGGGTATCAGATCAAGGTTCCAAGATGCTGCGATTGTTTGATGATCTCATCCCAGTTTCAATCGGTTGCCCCTCGGATCGCGGGATGGAAAAATCAACAGAGTTCACCAGCAAACAAACGATCCTTTGACATCCGCAAACCAACACAATGAATTCAATTAACATTAGTTAACATTACCCATGACGGATCCATGGTGCTGGTAGATTAATGCTAACATAAAGTGGGTATATTGATGGGATCCATGTTACCATATATGGCATACATGGATCCCATGGGTTATAGTTAAACCCCAAACTAATTTTTTTTCAAACAACATGTCAACATGGAGCATCAGAATTTTGTGTCCTGAAACCACCCAGCAAAAATTCGATCCAAAAAAGGCCCTTCGACGCCATCTTCCGTCGCCACCTTCGGCAGTCGCTCGTTTTCGGCAGATGGGATGGACGAGCTTTCAAATCAGCGCAACGTTGGACGCCAAATGTAGTGATGAAATGTGATGAATATAACATGTGTATGACGTCGTTATGACGTTTTAGAAGGCTATGTACATAAAAATATATTATGTGAACAATATAACATAATATAACCTGGTTGGTGGTTTGGAACATGAATTTTATGACTTTCCCATCATATTGGGAATGAAACATCATCCCAACTGACGAATTCCATCATTTGTCAGCGGGGTAGGTTGAAACCACCAACCAGTTATTACTAAAGTTAGTTTAGTCCATATTTGCGAGTCACTTATATGTGAACAATATAACATAATAATACATAATAGAACTATATGATGAATGATAAAATCAACCATGTATCTATTCTGGCCGAAGTGGCTGAATGCAACTGGCTGAATACTGGTGATCCAGTGAGATTGAGGCTGATTATCAATGATGGGATCCAGAGTGAGGTTTTTTTGAATTCATATAGTATAGTATTATACTATGAATAAGATGAATAAGGTACTATGATATTTCATACATCTTGTTTATAAGATATATTATGAATCACTATGATATCATAATATATTGCCGTATAAATAAACCTATTCTTGATCTGTACTTTGCTGTTGGTTTCACACATTTCCTATGTAAAAAATGCATGGTCGCGCAACATCCACAGGAAGATTTTCTGAGTCAGTCTCTAGAGAGCCTATCTACAGCAAGAGCGGGGATTCCAACGAGACGAAATTCAGGTTGATCCTGATGGTTTTAAGTACTTTTTAATGGGAAAATCACCATTTTTAATGGGAAAATGACTATCATTACTGGTGCTTACCCTTTGGTTATGACTAACAGTTCGCCATGGTATAGATGGCCCATAGATATAGATGATTTTCCAAGCTAGAAATCTCCATTTATGGTTGGGATTTTCCATGGCAATGTTAAATAACTGGTGCGTTTTACGTAGGGAATGGATGGGTTGCTGGGGGTTGCTGGGATGATGACATTACTAGTGATGACTGGGATCATTCCCGAAACTTCCCTACGTAAAACGCACCAATAAGTCGATGTTGATATTCTGATCATGGAGCCTGGGTGATGACAATGGGTTGACAAGCAGCATGAATTCAAGATTCATTGGCTTAAACCATCAAGCCGAAAAACACTGGAGGCCTGGATTCCTACATATTCCTACAGGATGGGGCCCCCCAGTTATAAGTTGGTTTATAAACCCCATTAACCATAGTTATCTATAGTTATCTATAGTTATCTAGTTAGTTATATCTACCATAAACCATAGAATTCAGCCATTTGTAAACCAACTGAACGCTATCTTGGGGGCCCCATATTCCTACATTTGTATTGTGGCCAAGCCCCAAAATTGGTCAACAACCAATGGGCTGACTGCCGTGGTCGACCGAGGCTCACAGAGCTTCTACTACCCCGGTCGATTGGACTCTGGAAGTGTTGGCTACTCAGGGTTCCAAGTGGCAAGTGGTTGAGTGGTTGCGTTAGCTAAACCATAAAAGTTGGCTGATGAGTGGGTGAAAATGGTGAAAATGATGAAGAACTACCCCAAACATTGGGGTGATTATCATATAATTAATCATGAGCCATTGGATTCTCGTTGCAGGCAATGAAATTGGCACAGCTGTGATACAGGTGTTTACTTTAGCCGGGGTTTTACCAGACTCGCATCGTGTGTAATTTCGACTATACTCAATTTTTTGAGAAGCTCATGATTCCATGCTACATTTTTTAATCATCATCTTGTCATTTGTGGCGGTGTTCCTCAAGATTGGAATCATGTTGCGAGCGGAGTTTGCTGGATTGATTAAGCAAGAAATTCATGTCACGCAAGTGGAGACCGTGTAAGAAATCGCCATTATTTCGATCAATTTTGGAGGCTTTCCTAAAGTGGGGGTACCCTCCAAATCATCCAAGTCATGGACGACCATTTTAGGATTGAAACCCATGGTCACGACTGGGGATTCTTCATTTTAAGAAACCACCATGTTGTTCACCATCGTTCTAGGAGTTCTATGCCATCTTATATTACCCATGGTACCCTGGTAAACAGTCCCAAAAAACTATGGAAAATCACCACCCATGTTTCATGGGAAAACTCACTATTTCGACTGGGCCATTTTCAATAGCAAACTGTTAGTTTACCAGAGGGTAACATCCATCGTGACCTCAGTCGGATTCTTTAAGAAACCCCCATTTCTGCCAGGGCATCTCGACAGGCGGCTTGCTGGATGGAGATGGTGAAGATTTCATAAGATTTCCGGAAGTTGGAAGCTTCGAATTTTTAGGGGCTGGAAAGCCAAAAAGAAAAGAATTGCTTCATGGTTTTGTTCGTCATGTTTTTCTCATTTGATCGATAACTCTGGGGAAATTACCCTCTGGTTATGACTAACAGTTCGCCATGGTTTTTCGATGGCCCTAATCGAAATAGATGATTTTCCCAGCGAACTAAACCTCCATTTATGGTTGGGATTTTCCATGGCTATGTTAGTCATAACCAGCTGATTTTGTTCGTCATTTTTCTCTCCTTTTTTCCATCGTGAAATCTGGGGAAATGATGGGGAAATTTCAGCAGGTGATGCGGCCCCAGCATCGCAGGCGGGACGCCCACAGCGTGAGTGTAGATCTGAGTAGCAACAAATTGCAAAACCCAACCTTTTCTCTGGCATAAAACATATTCCAGTAACACAAAAGATCATTCCAGGAAATTTTCCAGTTTATCATTTTTTTTGGTGGCTCTTCATTTGGAAAAGATGTTTCCAAGCAATAAAAACCACCGAACTTCTTTCGTTTCCAGGACAGCCCTGTTCGAGCAGGCGGCCCATCAACTCCATCGTGGCTTGGTGCTGGCAAAGTGCGACAACAGACATATGGACATGACTATCCATAAGATTCATATGTGGATAATCATCATGGGATTATATAATATAACTAGATATAATGGGGATAGTAATAATACTAACTATTATATTAATTACCATATAGATCTATATTATATAATAACTGTGGATAATCTTATGCTTATGGATTACCCTCTGGTAAACTAACAGTTTGCGAACTGGAAAATGGGAATAGAAATAGTGGATGTTCCCATTAAAAATGGGTGGATCTTTCCATAGTTATGTTAGTTTACCAGAGGGTATAACTTATAACTGTTGATTATACATATAACCTATTAATTATTGATTATAACTATTGATTATACATATAACCGCCCATTTAGTTATTATCAATGTGAACTATGACACTATAACATGACTATTGATTATCCATAAGAACTATAATTAGATTACACATATCGACTGTAATGTTGTAATCCCCATATTTGGATAGTTATTATGGATGTATTGAACATGGTGATTAACTATGTTCAATCATGGATAAGAACTATCAAATCTAATCCAGAGAACTATCAATGGGAACTATCCATAACTATAAGTTCCCAATTGGATATGTTACTTATGATCCATAAGAACTATCAATGGGAATTATAAGTATATAATGGGGATTCTACTTCTACAATGGGGGTTATAACTCAAAAAAACTATCAATCTGAGTGATCCCAATCCCCCCCTTCATATCACCCTCGAAGTGCTGGGTCCCAAACATGTGTAAATCACCAAACCATGGTTTCTGGGGAGTCTTTGATATGTTTCTGGGGGTTCGGGAATTCTATGGAAAACCCTGAGATTGTGGTGTCTTTTGCTCGCCATTTTGGGTGACCCTGAGGCAACCCTCCCGTGTGGACTTCCGACAGAGTCACCTTGGCTCAACGTTCTGTGGTGGTTTTTGCTGAAGTTTTTGCTGGGAGTTGCAGGTGACCAATGTGTTTCGTGGCTGTTTCTTGATATTTCTTGATGTATTTCTTCTGGTTTTCAGCGGTTGTTCTTGGAATGGCAAACGATTTGTTTCAGTCTTGTAAGGCTTCATATGGCTTGATGAAGAGCTACAGCCAACCAATTGGATACCACCGAACGTTGAGTTCGATCTTGATTTCAGCCAGAAAATGCCAAGAAAATGCCACTGGCCGGTGTTTCCAAGGTGCTTAAGGAGGTTTCAGAAAATCCTTTGGCCAATTTTTTTCCGTGGCGTCAAACTGCCTGAGGTTTGGTGGCTCGCATGAACAATATGGCCATTTCAGAGCATCAGGTGGCGAGCGCAGCGGAGTTTTTTCGAAGTCGCTGGAGGTTTTTCAGGTAGCCTCTGGTTATGGGAAAATCACCATTTTTAATGGGAAAATCACCATGTTTAATGGGAAAATGACTATCATTGCTGGGGAAATTACCCTCTGGTTCTGACATTCACAGTTCGCCATGGTATATATCGATGGCCCATTTATCGAAATAGATTCGATTTTCCCAGCTAGCTAGAAACCTCCAATTTATGGTTGGGATTTTCCATGGCTATGTAACAAATAACCAGATGGTAGCCCCCCAGTCGCATAGCCGCATAGCCCCAGCCGCAACAGCCGCAACAGCGACTGAACTCCTAGGCGACCAGTTTTATTATGCTCCAATACCGAGACTTGAGGTGCGGTGCTGCAGGGATGGGATGACGCCTGGCAGGGCGGTTGTTAATCTACGGTCACGACATTTAAATATGTGGAGATATGTGGAGGGTTCGTATATCAAAAAATGTAGTTACCCTATGTTAATCTTAATCATTTTACTTTCCACTTTTCAAAACCTCAGTTTTGAAATGTCAATGGCAATGGCAGATCAAAAGCCATTTTGAGGTTGTTTGATCCGTAAAATTCCAACGTTTCTTTCCGAGGCCGGAGGATTTTGAGCTTTTATGCAACCTGGATGAGACACTTCCCAGGCACAAAAATCCGGCAGCCAACTGTTCCGGGGGAACTGGCATGATGAAGCCGCTGGAAACAAAATTCAAGAACTGGCTGTAGCCTATGTCCAAAAAATTCACGTGTTCTTTGGGATGTTCTTTTGGGATGTTCATGGTTTGAAAAGATTTTTTAGCCAATGGTTATATTAATTCAATGGTTAATCAGTTAATCACATCATTATACATCATTCTTTTTGCCAAAAAGCCATTGGGAATTAAGACCCGATGGGAATGATCAGCTCTGGAAATTGGCTATTCCACCAGCACCCTGATTTCCCAGGCGAGGCACTGCAGATGAGCGTCTCCTACAGGTCTTACCGCGCGGGGCGCCGCAACATGCCACCGAGTGTCGAGCCTCTTGGCTGCGTAGCCTGCTGAAAAACCAGCATTTGGCCCCCCAAAAAGTCATTTGCAGAAGAAACATCACATTCGAAACTCAGTCTTTTGGGGTTGAGATATGTTGAGTTTTTTTGTAAAGGAAAACATAAATGAACTTTTTTTGGAAGCCCAACGGTGGACATTCTGGATTGAGGAACCATTTTTTGAAAAGGCTTGAGAACCAAATATCCGGGGGATCAGATGTGAAGCCACTCAATTCTGAGCAATCAATGTGATCCGACCCTACTTGAACTCAGATCAGTATCCTTTGAAATGGACGCAGTTATATATAGGCATCCATAGGCTATATTAGATATATTAGTCAATATAAGCTACATAGCTTATAAATGCTTATCTGGTTGGTGGTTTGGAACATTTTTTATTGTTCCATATATTGGGAATTTCATCATCCCAACTGACGAACTCATATTTTTCAGAGGGCTAGGTATACCAATCAATATAATATAGCCTACAATATCTCATCCATAGCCTATAATATAGCTATATAGTATCCAAAAGCTAAATGCTTATCACCAACCAGTAACTATATGATGAATGATAAAATCAACCATGTATCTATTCTGGCCGAAGTGGCTGAATGCAACCATTTCAGGGGTAGGGCTCAACCACCAACCAGTTATAATCTCATCCTCCCATGATGGCAGCACAACCGGTGCATTCCCTCGCAGCTCCTGGGAGCGAGGTCTGTCTAGAACCGGTCGCCCCGAGTGACACGCTGCTGATGCTGCCGTGCCAGTGTGGTCACCCTGAAAGGAGCGTTGGAGACGATCTGCCGAAGATTTTTGGGTTGAAGATTTCAAGATATTTCAAGCAGTGTGTAGTTCCCCTCCCATTTTCTAATCTATAGATATCTTAGATATCTAAGATATCTTAGATAGATATCTTAGATTACTTGTGACCAGCTATGAGGTGCACTCCTCCCATGTTGAAGCCGTGCAGTTGTTGATTTTTTCCCGAAAAAATATGGGAGTTGCTTCGCCCTTGGCACATGTCCAACGGGCTTCCTGTTCATGGCTTGAGGCACGAGTTTCATCCCGCGTGCATTACAAAGTCGGGGCCTCGAAAATGGAGAGGATGTTCAGAGAGGGCATTGGTTGGGATGGTTGACGATGGTGCTGATTCCTTGATTTCTTGTGTTCAATCACATTTCAATTTGATCCTATTATTTCCTCATATTCCCAGATTTTTGCCGTCTTTTCCTGACAGCCAAAAATTCAGAAGTTCTTCAGCGCACGTGAACCATGCCTAGTCGACACTTGTTTTTTTTCTTCGGCTTTTCAACTTTTTCGGGTCAGTGGGTGGCGTTTGACCAACATGTTTTTCCGGGCGTCTGACGCAGTTCTACTGGAATACCTCAATAATTAACCATAATTAACATTTTTTTTCATTTACAATCCAGTTAGTATATTAATGTAACTGGATATAAATAACTGATACAACTGGATCATATTGCAGAAAATCCATGAAAATCCAAGATCCCCTGTGTTTTGCTTATTGGAAACCCAGCATGCGATCCACCTCCCAGGTGGGCCTGTGAATACCGCGCTGATTGTCCCCTCTGTGGCAAGTCTCTACTGGTGCGTCTCGGAACGGAACGAAATCTGCGAAATGACTGGGAATTGTGGATGATTGGGATGGTGGCTATGGTTTATAGATGTTTATAAATGTCTCTTTAATTATATTGGTTTATAATTTTTTACACATATTTATAATGTTTATAACCTTTAGAGCAACACCATAACCTTTATTATAGTAACACCAACAAAAAACCTGCGAAAATATTCCATGATATTCCATCACTGAGGTTTTTGATATGTTTTGAGATGGATATTTTAAGGATGAAACATCAGGTGAGCACGGGGGCCAACAAAAATATGGGTAAAACGATGTAAAACGTGTTTGAGAAGTACCCTCTGGTAATTTGTTACATAGCTATTGAACATGGCCAGTTATAGTGGATTTTCCAATTAAAAATGGGTGGATCTTTCCATAGCTATGTTAGTTTACCAGAGGGTAACTCGGATGACATGATCCATTTTCTTTCTGTCCAGTGGCCGCCAGCTGGGAATGGGATGCTTTTTGGAGTGGAAACTCAGCCTCTGGAGGTCCAAAGTTTGGTTTAAAATTTGGAACTGCCCAGATTTTTTCATGACTCGAGGCCAATTTTCAGGCCATAGCCAGTAAACTGACATAGCTATGATGCTATAGCTGCTATGGAAAATGGATGAAAACAGCCAGGTAGCGATGATTTACCATGATTTACCTATAAAAAATTAGGATCTATTCATAGATATTTTGAATCAGCCAGATTTCCAGAGCCATCCAGGGCCCAAAAAAAGCTGATTTTCCAAGGTGATGACCGTGATGACCGTGATGTCCCAGTGAAAATGTTTCACGGACATCAGGGCCGTAGGAAAATGTAGGAAAATCATGGAAACTCAGCTCAAATATCCCAGTTTCAATGAAGAATGGCTAGGCTGTCCATCTGACTCTGAAATCAGAATGCTAAAATTTACAAGTTGTGAATTATTCTCTGATTCATCCATGGGTTTTGAGCATTAAGAAGCGCGAATGAGTTGGGTTGATAAAGGCAATTGGAGCGACTGCCAGAACCACTGAAAACTCTGGGGCTCGAGGCCCAAAAAAATGACGCACCTGGTGTGCGAAAACAGCTTCAAACAACCAGACATATAGACATATAATTAATGACATTAATATATAGATGATGGATAACTGGATGACCTTTATCCGTCTCAAATTCCATCGTTCTTGATCAAGGGTAGATTACAGCCCTTGTTTCCAGCAGAAATCGCGGCCTGCGACAACCGCTGCAGCGGACGAAATTGGGCGACTTGAATTTCTCAGAATCCGCGGGGTCGTACGGTGTGTCAGGTAGAAAAATCTGAATATCCAAAAATTGGTGGTACCCTCTGGTAAACTAACATAGCTATGGAAAGATCCACCCATTTTTAATGGGAAAATCCACTATAACTGGCAGTTTTCAATAGCTATGTAACAAATTACCAGAGGGTACATTTCTAAAAATTCCTGTGGTTCTGTTGGAACATTTCTAGAAATTCTAAAGTCAAGTATATCATCAATTGGTTGGTGGTTTGGAACCATGGAATGCTATGACTTTCCCATCATATTGGGAATGAAAAATCACCCCAACTGACGAACTCACTCCATCATTTTTCGGGGTGGCGAAAAACCACAAACCAGATATCTGATTTCATCTACCTTTGGAGCAGCTGATTTCAACGAAACAGTGAGATACGTGGTCGATGTCAGTGGCGGCAGTTGTGCGTGCACAAGTCATCGCACCACTCACAGAGTGTCTCCCTAGGGCCTTGAAAGCCGCAACTCGAAATGGACAGAGGCGAAATGGTGAAACAACCCACGAAGAGAATTCCGAAACGAAAACGGGATGGATCAGATGCCTTCGAACATCTGCGGGGTTGTAGGAAAGCCGTTCGCTGTCAATCCAAGGATGGCCTTGTTGCTCACAACACCTGAGCCAGTCCCTTTGTTCAGGTTTGGGGCTAAAAAAAACATGTTGGTGAACCATAGTGAAAACCCAAAAACCTTGGATGTGTTCCATTTTTTTTGGTTAGACACAGCAAATTTCTGGCGCAACAGCACTTTCTGCAGAAGTGACCTTCTGCCCATTAGCCATTTGTTTAGGACTTTGTTTCTGGCTACCCTCTGGTTATGACTAACATAGCCATTGAAAATGGCCATAGAAATAGTGGATTTACCCATCAAAAATGGGTGGATCTTTCCATAGCTATGTTAGTTTAATTGCCATTTATAATGGATTTACCCATAAAAAATGGTGATTTTCCATAGCAAACTGTTAGTTTACCAGAGGCTAATAGTTGGCCAACAGGATATCCTTGGATGATGGATGAAATGAATCCCGGCCAACCCAACCGGGAGAGACCCGATGGGCCGGCCAAGAGGCCAAGAGAGGACCCACCCGAGGTTCAGATCTGCGGGGGTTCACGCCATTTTATGAGTATTTCATAGGGGATAATGGTGAAGCAATGGAATTAGGGGTAGCCTTATTTTCAGGCAACCCGAAATCAAACCTTGGCTTTTTTTCTGAAGGTATGAATATATGCTATACATTGCTATCCCCTTCCCCCCCAAAAAAATTGTCATTTCAGGCCCAAAAATGGTCAAACCGCCCTAGCCACCAATGGATTCAACATCCATTCTGAAGATCCTGCGAGATGCTGTTTCTGGTATGATATCCATCAAAAAAAATCTGGTTTCACATCACCAGCCGCTGATGCTGAAATCGCCTCTTTTTCAATCTTTTTCACCTTGAAATCGCCCCTTTAAAATGGCAGAAAGTGGTATAGACATCCTGCAGGTGAACGGATCCGAGCAAGTGACAAACTTCACAGCAAAAGGCCCGGGCAAATAGCGCTGCGCATGCTGCGCTTCGCAAAGGAGGGCCCTAAAAATGACGACATCGCTGATATATCGATGATTGAGGCAGGAAACATGTGTGTCTCTGACAGTTTTAAGATCCGAACACCCGGAATCTTCACAGAAAATCGCCGTTTCATAGCTCAATATGTGACAGTCTGAAATAGTGTTCCTTGTTGGTGGTTTGGAACATTTTTTTCCATTTCATATATGGGATGTCATCCTTCCCATTGACGAACTCCATCATTTTTCAAGATGGTTAAAACATGTTTTTTATCCACCAACCAGGTTTTTTTTCGGAGAATTAAATTGTCATGTTGCCAATCCCATCTCAGAAATCGCATCGCACTGGGCTGCTGTGGGTTGCATGGAATTCAATCCTTATCAGTCGCTGATCCTTGCGTCAGCGGACCGCAGTTGTGGCCATGGTTACCCTTGGAGATCACCAGAAAGTGGACATCATTTCTGTATAGTTAGATTAGTGAGTAGCTACCAATAGGACTACAATGACTACTTATAAATCCACCTTAAACTTATCCGACTTATCACGTTTTTCTTTCAAAAACTTTGAAAAAACACAGGTTTTGGAAACGGTCTCTGAGCGGTTGACTGGCAGCACAGCTTGGTGGTTCCATGCCCATGCGTGGAGCCCTGCTTTCAAAGGTCGGTCTCCCGAAAAAAACTGCAGCGTTCGGATGCGTTCTGCTTGTTTTTGAAGGGAGGAAACTACAAAAAATCCATATGAACTGTAGAAATCTGTAGAAATCCAAGATTTCAGGCGCAGAAGTTAAAATTTTTTAAAGGCTCTAAGCCATTCCATTCCTTCAAACCGGTTGATCTTTGTTGTGGAGGGACCAATGGTTTGGGAACCGTTAATATCAAAACGATCTTTCACATGGGCTGGGTACCTCCCCTTTTCTTGAACATGATCGACCGCAGTCGTACTCTGAAAGTTGCCGCCTGAAATCAGCCGAAACAGCAAATGACATGACACAGATCTCTGCAGCGCCCTCTAGACTGTCTGATTCTATACCTCTACTAGTCGTAATGAACGCCAAACCTACTGATTGTGAGGGGGCATTTGAAGCTGCGAACATGGAGCTGTTTGATTTAAACCAATTCCAAGTACTTCTTCGGGGTTCTGTTTTGGCAAAGCCCAAAGACCGAGATCCAAAGATATTTGGCTTGAACACCTTGCATGTTGCTTGTACCAAGAATGATAGAACGATATCGTTAGGGATAAATTGAATTGGGGTTGGCATAGAGATGTATAGAGTATACTCCATTTATCACCACAGAGCTTATAGAAGTTGATCAATTTTATATGGGGGCGATCCTTTATAAAAAACAGCTCGGCCGGGCACCTTGCTTCGCCATGGTTGCCAGCTGTGCTGTTTTTCGAGGTGGGAAAACATGTTTCCGAAATGACCAAAACGCCAGGTCATCGTCATCAGCTGCCATTTGCGGGTAGTCACTAAGCATTTTCCCACAGAATGCCACAGATCTTTAAACGGAAAACACGTGGATCTCCTGGGAGGTCAGACTGGATGCAGCTTGAGGTTCGAACCACCCCGTGACGACCTGGGTTCGAAGAGTCAGAAGAGTCCGAAATGACAGCAACAGTTACCACCCATGTGTTGGAGAGTCTGTGATAAAAACTCCTGTGATAAAAAAATTGGTTGTGACTGGTGTTTAAGATCTGTGTTTTTTTGAACTTCTGATGGTATTTTTGGTGAACCCCCATGGTCCGCCCTTTCAAGATTACACTTAAGATACTATCCAATCAAGAAAAACATCCGGACGAAATGACTTTCTCTGGTTGGTGGTTTGGAACATGAATTTTATGATGTTCCATATATTGGGAATTTCATCATCCCAACTGACGAACTAATATTTTTTCAGAGGGGTAGGTATACCACCAACCAGTTCTGAATGACGTCTCCTAATGGTTGCCGCCTGAACGATGGTCCGTGGCGTGCTGCTTCGCCTCGCCCATGAGGTCAATACACATTGTGCCGTCTCGAAGTATCTTGAGATCAAACAGGGACAAATCTGGAGGCCTGTACCTGGATGGTTTCAAAAGTAAATTCAGAAGATGTGAAAAAATGGCATGAGATCACCTCTCCAGTGGAAAGCCCTTCAGAAACACTAATTTTGGTGTATCGGGACGAGAAAAAAAAAAACGCAGGGAGTTGTGGTACCCCAGGTACCCCAGGTACCCTCTTTTGACCAGTGGCATTTCATGCTGAACTTTCCACATTTTCATGCTGAACTTCGCTATAAAAAGGTGGCGTTTCCTTTCTATTCAAAAATCACCAGAAACGAATCACAAAACGAAACCGAGACGCGTAGCGCGTTGCTCGAAACGCCGCGTAACTGGGTTGGACATCAGTGCAGAACATCATGCTGGATCCAATGGATAGGCTATGGGTCATTTTTCAGACCAAGGGCCAAGAGGTTAGCACAAAAATTGTGCTCAAGTTTCAGTACGAAAAACTATCATAAACTATCATTTTTTTGAGATTTCTAGTAGCAATCTGGAATCTGATCAATTCGATTTTCCTTTCATCATTATATCAATTTCAAAAATTTTAACTATATCCATTTCTGGGTACTCCAATTTGGATCTATGCCTTGATCTATGCCATGGCAGGCATGGTGCGGACTGCCCTCCCCAGATCCCTTCTGGGATTGGCCATGGCGAGGCGGTTGGTGTTTACACCAAGGATGGAGCTGGGGAAGAAACCCAAAATCTACTTGGTGGCGAACTACCCACGGCTCGTAAGTGGCTTAGTTCACCCCAGTGAGTTATAAGTGGATTAACCCTACAAAAATCCCATGTAAATCACTGGGGTGAACTAACCCACTTACGAGCCGTGGGATGAGCCACCAAGTAGCCACCGAAGATGAAAAGAGACAGATAGGCATCTCAACATTCCGCATTGTCCTTGACTTTCCTATGGAACGTGTTTGAATCCCAACATGTCAATTGTTCAATAGGACAATCATCTTTCAGATTATTTTTGTGGGGGGGTTCATGATGTTCCATGTTTATCCATGTTTGGTATTACACTCATTGGGACAGAATTCGGAACCCACAACATGAGATTTATTTAATGGTAAATGCCACCAACATCTCTGCATGTCCAGATATCTACGAGGTAGTTGAGATTTCTATCTCCGGATCTTGAGATTGTTTGACATCTTGGCATGGGTTTGTCTGAAAATTCGGCTACCTCAAAACCCATAGTTAGTCATCATGTTTCCTGTGAAAATAGCCATAAATGGGGGGTTCATTCCGACCCAATAGCTAAAATATGTTAAAATACTTCTGGTTGGCTATCTATCCCATTTTATATCCATATGAAATCCACGTCTTTCATGTGACCACATCAATTCGTGGCCCCATCCAGCACCACGTGACCTGGCCAAAAGTCACATGTTTGTCACGAGGCAAGGCTTTCGAAGGAAGTCGTCTCAGGCAGATTTTGACGATCTTTGGGATCCTGGGGGATGGTGGTGGCTGGGAATTTCACTTTCTGGAGGACTCTGCAGAAACCTACCGCTTCTTCACAGCAATTTTTTTTTCCCCAACAATGTTCGCGGAGCTCGAAAAAGGCTCTCGAACATTTCGCATCAGCAAGTACCCTCTGGTGAACTAACATAGCAATGGAAAATGGCCCATTTATAGTTGATTTACCTATTAAAAATGGTGATTTTCCATTGCTATGTTAGTTCACCAGAGGGTAACTCGGAGGATTCAGCAGAGATGATGATACTTTTAAAGGATGATGGCTGATGGTTGCTGATGGATCAAGACTCCATTTCACAACGGAGTTCAGTGGCTCGGACACCTTTTTTTTTCGCCCAGGTACAGAGATTTTTCAAAAAAATCATTGAAGCTCATTATCGGATAAAGCTCATAAATATCCAGCAAATTTCCGATTTCCATGTGATTTCCCGATAGAAATCTGGTGATATCTGGAGGTCCGTGGCCGCATGCGCGCGGCAGAGGTGCTGCTGGCTGGTTTCGGGTGGATTTAAAACGGGAAGACCTGGGAGTTTCATCACAGAAAAATCGCTCGCCGGTGGGATTTTTCGAACATCCAAGATGATGATACCATGGAAACACCCGCGAATTCTGTAGAGTTTTCAGTCTTCCAACATTTGGCAATGGACAGTTTTTGGCAGGTTAGTGTGACCAGACTCCATATCATGGAATATGTCATGATTATAATTATATAACGATAATATTATGGAATGTCATTGGTGTCTTTATCGGAGGATTCACTTCAGATTCGTGCCCAAAACAACATGCGATATCAACTGTGTCCCATTTCGGCGGAGGTGTGTGGAACTGTTTGATGGGAATTTATCTCATGACTAATATATACAGTACTTGTTTGCTGAATATCTAAGCTACATCAGTTACATCCCCCTTAAATTTCTTGCTGGAATAGCTGCCTGACATTTTGCCATTTTTGGGTCAAAAAATCCATACATGGCATCCTGCTGCTTACACCATCACTGGTCTTCAGATTGGATGTTTGTTTCATAGGTCACATGGGTACCATCTGATGGTTGATCCTCATGTCCCGTCCGAAATTGTCGAAAATGAGGTGCTAAATTCCTCCCATTTTTTCTCAAAATTCAGGACTCTCTGATTGTTATGAGTTATATTCTTAATATGTTCAAAATACCAACATCAAAATCTGGTTGGTGGTTTGGAACATGTTTTTATGACTTTCCATTATTATTTGGAAGTTCATCATCCCAACTGACTTCCACTCCATGATTTTTCAGAGGGCTGGGTATACCACCAACCAGAAATATATTTTTGGTTCTGTTGAAAATCCATGAACATCCATGTTCCAAAAGTTTTGGTGAACTCACCAAAAAGCAGCACCAAAAAAAAACCAGCGACCCAGGCATGGGAGGAAGCGCAGAAACGGCCACCTCCCATAGTGCAGGCGGCCAAAGCCAAGGCACAGAGGAGTCCAACGTGGCTAGGGGAGGCGGGGTTGTGGGTGATATGGTTAGATGATGAGCTTGATTCTCATTGTTGAAGTTGAAAAAAACATGTGAACCCAGTGGAGATTGATTGAGATGATGGAAGCTGGCCGAATTTGGTCAGAATGTAGACGAAATCGATGGATGTGGGGATGAAATTTGGATAATCAGATCTCCCTGACCGGGCGAATTGCTCTACAGCATGCATTTTTGGCCTATTTTGGCCATCGATGTCCATCACATGTATGAGGCGGCCAAAGATCAAGCCGCAGCTGGTGATCAAGGTGCCAGAAATCTCACAGCGATCTGGTGGGATTTTGGCCCAGAAAGCCTCGATTTTTGGGCCAAATGTGTCTCGTGATTCTCAGAAGAAAGCGGATGACGATGACTAAACTCCCAAACACAGAAAAATTGGGATCGCCAGTCTCATTTCTCCCAAATGAGAACAGCATCCAATGAGAACAGCATCAAAGCAACTTCGACCCAGACGTCCAGGTGATTCCGCCATCGAGGCGGGGGGGAAAAGGGTGCCACCGGAGATTTGTTGGCAGCAATGGCATGTTCCAAGAGCTTCCCTTTGTTGTGCATTGAAAAATCCGACAAAATTGACCTCAAAGAAAACTTCCGAGCTCTGGACTCTAATGTTTGAACTATTTTGTCTTGGCCATATATAGTGCCATATACTTGGTGGCGAACTACCCACGGCTCGTAAGTGGGTTAGTTCACCCCAGTGATTTCAGTGGATTAACCCTACAAAAATCCCATTTATAACTGGGGTTATAACCCACTTACTAAGTGGGATGAGCCACCAAGTAGTGCCATATATAGCTATATAATAGCTATATATTAGAGCCATCCCTCCTCACAATTTGGAGATGCTGGAGAAAAATCAGTGCAGGTGGTGCCGGATAGTGTGCCTGGTGCGTCCAAGGCTGGTCGTGGACTTGCATTTCTTATGTGATTTTCTTGTGAGTTTCTGGGCATCCAATGAACTCATTGAAGGATTTTAAGTTTTTTTTGAATGGACAGCATGATGAGGATATCATCTGCCACATGTTTGTTGCTTCACCGATGCAGCATGGTGTGAAAACGGCTTGGGGTCGAACTATGTCGAACTGAATGTGTGCAGGCCAACTTTTCTCGGATCTATGCACGTGAGGACGGTGATGTCCTTGCTGAAAAACCACGGAACCTTGGGAGTTCAGCAAAAAATGGGGATTTATATGTGATTCATGATAACTAAGTTGGAATTTTACAGGTATTTCGGACAAAGACATGTGGTGATGAATGTAAGAAGTACGTATTGTCAACAGACCCCCACCACCATTGGTTGTTTTAACCGAACCATTTCAACAAATGCTGATCAATACTCATTTGATATTTTGATCTCATTTGAGCCATACCAATTTATGCAGATTGTTGGTTAGATATTCCATTTGTATTCCCACTATAGTCGATTTGAGGAAGGGGCCCCATAGTTAGCTAAGTTGGTTCATAGTTTATATCTAGACTATAATGGCTAGGATGTATGATGGATATATCGATAGTTAGATGGAGTTATAAACATTTATAAACCAACTTATGACTAGGGGCCCACTTCCTGCACCCATGCATTGGAACGTAGAGGAATGGGACGGAGAAGCTCTTTCGGGCTTGGGCTCTCGTGAAGAAACCACCAGAGAGCAGCTTGGCAGCAACACGTGAGGAGATAGCAACAAAACCGATATAGTTGTGAGATATTTCAACATATAATATAAAGAAACTAATATGATATGATGTACAACGCGTATATCATATAATATCTATGTGTCTATATTTAGACTAATATTTAAACCGACCAAAGGACGTGTTTTTTGGACCACAGGGTGACCTTGTTGTGGGCAACATTCACCAGTGCGACAAGGTTCCGGAGTTTCCTGGAAGAATTTCTCCAACAGCGCAAAATCACCTCCGTCGTCGATGCAGGTGCTTCTTTTATCTACAATGGTGGTTTAATGGTGGTTTAACCAACAAAAATTGTGATTTTAATGGATTTAGTATTTACCCTCTGGTAAACTAACAGTTTGCGAACTGGAAAATGGCCATAGAAATAGTGGATATACCCATTAAAAATTGTGATTTTCCATAGTTTTTTGTATGTTTACCAGAGGGTAAATTTTATTTGAAAGATTCATCAGCAAACTCCGCTGGTTGTTTGAGAAATGTGGTGAGAAATGTGGTGAATACGATCTCTCTGGTTGGTGGTTTGGAACATTTGGATTATTTTTCCAGAATATATGGGATAATCATCCCAACTGACAACTGACTTTCATATCTTTCAAGATGGTTAAAACCACCAACAAGTTCTGTTTGAGGTGGGATAAGATATCCGGTGAACCCTGCCATGATGGACGATTTGCCGCAGGTTGTGGCCATTGGCCCTCTGGATATCAGCGCTTCATGCATTGGCAGAACGTGTGGGGGGCCCAAGTTTCACGGGTTTCACGGGTTTCACGGGAATGGGCCCCCAATTTATATGGTCATGAACTAACCACGCGGTTGTAAACCATGTTGACATCAGATTAACAGATTAACAATTAGGCTAATGTTGCAGATTTTTTCCGGCAAACTCAACTGATCAACTGCTTGTTTCAGCAATTCTCAGTTGACTCAATTTGGTTGATAAGCCTGGGAGTACAACTGATCTTCATCTTGCATCTTGCTCCAAGTCAACCATTGCAGGATGCCAGGGGCATAGCTCATTTCAAAAGACAGAGATCAGGGAGTGTGGGTGGTAACACCATGGGAAACAAAAACACACGAGAGGTGACATATGTTGGTAATGCCTGGCACACCATAGCATAATTCTTCTGATTTTCCGTGACTTGTAGATTTATTGGAACGATTCTATAAACAATATATAGAATGAAGATTATAGATCAAACAACTAGTTATAGAATGAAAATATATAATATATTATATATTCTACAATAGTTGATCTACTATTCTACTTCTAGTTATTGTAGAACAGATAGGAACTGGATAGCTTGATCCACCAGAATTTCGATCTCTGAAGTCCAGGCGCTACACCGGGGTGGACGTGGTGCCATATGTGGTGCAGGAGAATGCCAACTACTTTGAGGACAGCGGACCTACCCACTTTCTGCTGATGGCTATGTTGGGCTATGTTGGCACTAAGTTGTCTGGCTTCATGTTGCTTTAGCACCACAAAATTTTGGTGCTGCTAACTGATCTAACTGGCGTTTTTTTCCACCACATTTCTTGGACATGTTGGGATATCCGGGGGACCAGACCATCCAGCTACCGTGTTATCAGGACGCCTCTGTACTAAGCTCTCACGGGCAAGCACCTGAGAAGTGAAGGTGTCAAATTGGAGTCTTTCCAGCTGAGTTGTAGCTGGTGAAAATGTTGGGATACTATTGACAGTACCCTCTGGTAAACATACAAAAAACTATGGAAAATCGCCATGCTATTCATGGGAAAATCCACTATTAATGGCCATTTTCAATAGCTATGTTAAATTACCAGAGGGTACTATTGACAGTATACTAGTTATTATACAATATTCATTTTTCATGAACACGTACGAGAGAAACAGTGAAGTACATTGGTCAAATTTCTTACTTTTTTTATTATTTCACCGCATGATGCCAACCTGTTCTTTGTGGGATTCCTGGGTGAATTCTTATTGCTGGTGATTTTGCTGGAATTTTAGTGAACATCCATGGATTTTTCAGAGTATCACTGAGATTCCTACCAAGACTTGTTTTAATGTAGCCGTGATTCTCATCATCCTCATGTATTTAAATAGTGTTTGGAGGGTTTGGACCCCCATTTTCAGAGACACCAACCGCATGTTTTTCCAGGATGTTGGTAGCAAAAACCAGGTGACCCTGTTGACACCAGGTGACATGAGGTGACTGTTCTGCTCAGGCTTCGGAGTGCCAAGTTCATTTGTGACGATGCCTGGGTTCCCTGGGTGCCTGGCAAGGTTCGTTATTGAACGAGCTATTTTTCAGATAGTTTGGTTGATTGGTTATTGATTGATCTAAGTTTGTTATGAGTCATACCGGGTTGGTTTTTTGAGAATTTTCATGAATTATTAACATGACCTGGGATATCGGGGATTACAGGATTATGAACTAAGCCAAGCCACTTGGGAAAGCTATCAACCGAGTAGAATGATATTGGGATTATGATACGTTTCGTCGTTTCCTTGGGGTTGCCCCTCATCTAAAAAAGGGTGACCATGACTTGGTGTTGTTTCACAACCGACTGGTGACGACTGGGGATCCACTATGACTTAAGAACCCTATGATGATAGCAATCCAGCATCATTTTTGGTATGGATGCCTTAAAAAAGGAGGTAACCTCTGGTAATATATGGACAATATATGGATAATCTATGGTTAATCTATGGTTAATAATAGTTAATAAATTTGGCTCGAACGTCACTGAACTTTTGCTGATGATATCTGCGCATATCTGCGCTGGGTTGAACAGTCAGCAAAAGGGGCGTGCTGTTCAGTGGTTCCCAACCGGGGTTCAGAGGTGAGATGCAGGTAGCGAAAAATCCGGTCAAAGAGGAGAATAGAATCACAATCAACCGATAATGACATTAAAAATATTTAAAAATGATTGAATTGAAATCTATGAACTATTTTCAATGACTGGAATTGAATTACAGTTCAATATGTTCAATCTGTTCAATGAACCAAGGACCCTTTGGAAATCTGCGAATCCACTCAGCACCGCTCAGGTCTCTAACAGCTTGCCAGAAGCTGATCTGCTCTTGGTGAAGGAGCGTGAGATACAGTGAGATATAGTGAGAATAAATTGAGAATAAATTGAGAATAGCTGAAAAAATGTCAGATTCAAAATTAAAGGCCAGATTCACTTCATATCAATTTTGTAGCCAAGTACTCATTATATTTATATGAAAGGATACGAATGTGAAATCATATTAGAATACTTGTAAATTATTGTAAATTCATAGCAGTAATATTACTTTTTTTTGAGGATTGCTGCGTACTTTCATGGTACAATTATTGCAGGACGTGTTGATGCACCTGCCGGACCCTGAGAACAACGACACGTCATGGCATGCCACTGGCATGCCACTGGGATGGTAAAATGGTCAGGATCTGGTTGAAGAAATGATGTGATACTGTGGATGGTTGCGAAATCCGAATCACCAGTTGATAGATGGTAAACATCCCACTATTTATAGGGTTTCAACCATCCTTTTGGTGGTGCAGGATTTCTTCCATCCACAGTATGACGTGGCCATGCTTCTCCAGATTCTATCAGCCTTGCAATAGCTGCGAAAAATAGCCAGCCATCAAAAATCGCTGTTGATGTTTTTCGGAAAATTCCAGGTCCATCATTACTGTTATTTGAAAAAAAACATCCCCAGCCGATCAGCCGATTTTTCAGGGGCTTCTAGTGGCTCAGCCAACCTCTGCAGGAAAACCATCGTTTTTCCTAAGAAATTCATAGGATTTTGCAGATTTCCTGCCCCCAAAAGATCTCAAAACAGCGATTCGCACTTGCCATGCAACTACATATAAGTTTTTCCATGTCCCTATCGTGTTTTTTTTCCTTCAAACGATGATAGTAAGAAATTGTTCAAAAAGGGGGCATACTGCATACCCAATTTATGGATATTGACTTTAAATGGAACATGACTCAACCGACAGATGATTGGTTCATCATTGAAATAGTGAAATTGGGGGGAAGACCCCATTTCCTGACAGTCGCATTTGGATCTGTCCCAAATTGTGTACTGTACCCATAAAATCGCCAATGAAGTGCGGAACATCCAGTGGAACATGATGATCGACCACTGGACTTTGGGGTATAACAACCATATTACCCCATCGCCAGCGCAAGGCCAAATCGGGCAGTCCATGACTTCTTGGCCAAGAGTGTCAACGCGAAGTCCCCACGATATCGCGCAGTCATGTCAGGAAGCCAAGACGCCGGGACCTACCATCTGGTTATGACTCACATAGCCATGGAAAATCGCCATTTTTAATAGGCAAACCATCTATTTCTATGGGCCATCTATACCATGGCTATGTGAAATAACCAGAGGGTATTTAATTATTTGCCGGGAAAAATCATAGAACATCCACTTGAAAGTTAAGTTGATTGTGTTGAAGAAAGGATAGAAAGTAGCCCACCTGAGTAATTGGGGATGGCCATGATCCACTTTTGGTAGACCTGAAGGTATTCAAACAGATTGGAATGGGATCAGGGGATGGTCTTTGATTCTTCAGGTGAGATTTTCAAAAAAATAGCATCTGGATGAACACCGGGGACCCTTTTTTCTGCATGGCTCTTACCTTTTGTCAAGGTGTGTAATGTCAACCCCGGATGAATAAACCCCGTTTACGGCTGTGAACTATTTGGAGGGGTTATCAGATTATGACATATTATGAATATAGTAGGAGTAGCCAATTAATAGACATCAGTGGTTTATTTTTATCCGGGCTTGACATCAGTGGTTTTCCGCAATGATTGACTAGAAAAAATTATCTATTCATTATGTCATATCATAGATGACTAATGATTATTCCTCCCCATGTCATGGCATACCCTCTGGTAAGCTAACATAGCTATTGAAAATCACCATGCTATTCATGGGACAACTCACTATTTCTATGGTGATTTCCATAGTTTTTTGTATGTTTATCAGAGGGTAAATACTAAATCCCATTAAAATCACCATTTTTGTTGGTTAAAGCCCATTAAACCACCATTAAACCACCTTTGAACCACCATTGCCATGACATCAATCATTGCCATGGCCTCAGCAGATCCTGATCTGCAGATCCCTGCAGGTTGGTTCAGAATGCCATTCCTCCTGTGGCCATTCGAGAGATGGTCGACATCCAACCTGGACAGCTCCTGCCGTTCGACATCACGTTTCCGCCCTTCAAGGTTTGCTGAGCTTGCTGAAAGTTGTGGAAAAAATGGAGGTTTTCACATAAATTCACCTCCAAAAAACATCACTCTTGATTTACCTGAAAAAATGATGCTTCACCGATTTTGGGGTGTACCATGGTATACCATGGTATACCACATTTTCAGAGAAATCCAAAGAAGCTTCATCTTCACCAGATACAGCAGTTCCGCAAAGTCCGGGACCGAACCAGGCCCCGTTCGAGACTGTTTTGCGCTGGCAAAGCGACGAGCCGAAGGCTGCTGGTTTCAGTTGATCCAGCTGTTTGGATCTCTGGAAGCCGGGTTCCCCCTTGGTACCGCCGCGAGTCTTCGAAGAAAATTCGTTGCTTCTGTTCCTCTCACTTCAGCCGCCCAAAAATGCTGGAGCTTAGAATCAACTGTGGATTCTGAGAGATTTAGCTGTATTTTTGTAGCAAAAAGTAAAGAAACTGAAGTAACCTTGGCAGCCCTTGAGAGGTGGTACAGATTTGGCAGCCCTGACCGTGGAGGCAGGCGTTGAACTCACGCTTTAACCATGTTTAAGCCAACGAGACTCTGAGTTGATATCCTAAAATGAGCAGGGTGAGCCTGAAAAATTGCAGCTTGAGATTTCGGTCCTGTCTGCTAGTAGCCTTTTTGTTCTCTAAAGTGCTGACAGATTTTTTTCGAAGGCCGGGCGTTCGCTCCTTTCCAGGTTGGGGTGTCCCTCCAGAGCGAAAGATGGCATCTGAGTGAGATGATTTTGGCTGCATGTTACATGTAATTATGTCATGCAATGTAATAGCAATGTAATAGCAATAGAATGCGATAGAGGCCATGATCTACATATTTCTACAACATCATTTGTTTGTCAGGACTTGTCATGCTCATTTATTCTCCAAATATATATTTATATATATATAATTATATTATATTAAAATATATTCAGACATATGCAACACTGCAGGCTATAGCTATGACGTTTGAGTCATGCTGACAAAAATCGCTGCCGCGGAAAATATGTTTCTGCTGTCATTGAAGAAGTGGTGTTTTGAGTCAGTGGTGTTTTTCATCATTTTTCATGCTGTACCTCCAAGCTTCGATGGCGATGGTATGGCAGTGCCTTTTGTCTCGGGCCTTTGGCGAGGTCGAGCTGCAACTTTCTCCGTCTGCCGTCAGGAGAAAGATGGAGAAATCTCATTGAAATCGGAGTGTTAGTGTGCAACCACGAAGATTTGCTTCGAGAAAGGCGAACTTCAGTAGAAAGTGATGGCTACTTTCAGTTTGGTTGCATCTGAACACAAGTTTTGCCAGCACTAGGAAATTGATGCAACGAAATTCCAAATGAACCCTTTGGCTGTTTGCTGATGTGCCGCAGATGTGTTCGCTGGTTCCACTTGACAAGGAGCTGAAGAATACGGATCTCGGCTCGGTCCTTGGCTCAGGGAAAACGGCAGTGAGTTTGGTGAGATTGGCACCAAACATGTTGGTGAGATTGGAATTAGATGTTTGTGCCCATAAAGACTTGTGCTTCCCCATATTCTGTGTTGGATTATGTTTGATTTACCCTCTGGTTATTTAACATAGCTAATAGCCATGGTATAGATGGCCCATAGAAATAGATGGTTTACCTATTAAAAATGGTGATTTTCCATGGCTATGTTAGTCACAACCAGATGGTATGTGATGACATCAGGAGGCTCAGCAGCTGGACATCTAGACATCTGGACCTCTTAAAGAACGAGCCGTGAGCCGCTTTTTTGGCCGCAGACGCGTGATGGGAGAGGTGGAAAATGGAGGCTGTTTGCTACATGGCTGTGTTTGAACATGGTGCCATATGGTGCCCAAAACAGACTCAAAGGGCAGTTTTAATGGGACATAATGGGACATGACGATAACCTCACAGGAAAGACCGCGCCAGCGCTTTCATTTTTGCTAATACTTCGAGTCACCATGAAAGATGATATCTGCGTGTCCGAAAACGTGGGACACCAACCCGTTGTTTTCCCGTACTCTGTGTATAGCTCGGCTCATCCGAGCTCCTGTTTCGAATCATTGAAGAGTCTACAAATGAACCAACAAACACAGCAATGAATACTGGATTGAATTATCATGAATTAAATTCATTAGCCATTTCACCAGCTCACCAGCTGGAAGCTATCTGGTTCACAAGTCACCATATGTCACCATCGTTGGAGCATCGTTGGACAGCCAGGTTTGAGGGAGAATTGAGAGGGTATTTTCCATGTCGCCTAGCTGATCTCTGGTGTCCAAGCCGTGGTCTTGATCGTTCATCGACAAATAGAACCATTCAAAAGAAAGAAACAACACCTGGTGAGGTGCCATGAATTCAACGTCTCAACGTCAGTTGCTTTCTGTGCCACTTTCTTTAAGAGAGATGTTGCTGAGACACCAATTGCACTTCAATCTAGAATGAGAAGCCTCGTCTTACATGTCTCACCCAGATCTACATTTTTTTGGACGTGGCATCTGAATTCCCTCAACCTTCATAAGACCAACATTGCCACATGAAATCTGTGTAAGCCATAGGCCAAGCTATGCCATGTGATTAATCTCTGTGTACGCTTTGCAAACGTCAGAAAAGGCGCCGCAGCATTTGTCGTTGAAGATTGCGGAGATTTGGGCGATGTGACAGGCAAAACATGTTACCCTCTGGTTATGACTAACAGTTCGCCATGGTTTTTCGATGGCCCATTGAAATAGATGATTTTCCCAGCTAGAAACCACCATTTATGGTTGGGATTTTCCATGGCTATGTTAGTCATGACCAGAGGGTAGATCATGTTCGATCCACTTCTTCCCTTGGATTTTTTGCAAGTCTTATCCAACTCGGCGAGGAATCAACCTTGATCTAAACGCAGAATCCCATGATAGATCGAGATGCAAACGGATCTGCCCGGTGCCCTTTCCGTTGGCCATGTTCAGCTTCAATTGGGATCACAGTGAGATCACTGTGAATCAAGTAGGCCACAATGGCCAGCGTTTCACATGCCAAAGGACGGGAGCGAATTTGGGAAGACTCAGACCTTGAAAACCCAAAAATGGGCTAATGATGGCTAATGAGTTAATGAGTATCAGTTTTTTCCACATAAATTTTCGTTGAGAGAGTCAGATGGGGTCAGCAAGTTCGATACCAAATTGATCCGTTTCTCACTGCCACCCAAATCGGTTTTTTGGGCCACCAGTTTCGTGTTTACTTCAGGACGTGAAGGCAAGTCCATTGAACAGATTTATCAGAAGAAGACCCAGTCTGGAGCTGATACACCTGTCTTATCAGCTGGCTAGTCCTGGCTGGAAACCCTGATGTTTTTTGAGGGAAAAAATGGTCTACCAATGTTGATCAAACATCAATATTTGGAGGGAGGAAGAAGCAAGAAAGTTTTTTTTTTCACTCACAAAGTTCTTCATCAAAGATCACCAGCCTGCTATCGGTTAATCATGGTTTATCTCTTGGAGTTTCATGAAGATTCACTCTGGTTTTCTGCTGCCGAACCTTTCACCCGTTGTGTGAAAAACCCCCATATGCCGCTATTCTCTAAGTCGATGCAAGTCCATTTTGGCTCCGGCGACCTGCTAACAAGGAAAGTCAGCGTTTTCTGCTCCAACCTGAGAATGTGTTGTTTTTTTTAGTGATTGCTGTTCCCATAGCAACATTTATATCCATTTCATATAATAGTTGTGGCCACGTTTGCGGACAATGTCTTGAATGATGCCACTCCAACCGTTGTAACCAGAGCCATGTCTTTAAAAAAAGAGGTCCACAAAGCGCGATTTTCATGTGTTTTGTTCATGTTTTTTTCTAAACATCCCACTGCATGCGATCACTTGATGTCAGTAAACAACACCGCAATGCCTCACAAGTCCAGCTATGTCGGGCAGACGACCAAGCCGCACATCGGATGAATTCGCAATGGATCTTATGGCGGTTTTCATGTCACAAGAAATTCCATCCACAAATTTTCCCAACGAAAATGGGGCGTAGTGCTGAAAGTGTTTGGTGCTGACACATGTTGGATTGTTGGGGAAAAATGGGAGGCACAAGGGACTAGGTAATGCTTTGCGAATGCAAAAAGAACGAACAAAACACTTTGGTAGGGAAAAACATGGAAAATCACCAGAAACCCAGGGTTTTGGCTATTGAATCTGCGGGTAACTTGTGCGAATTTTGGTGACCCAGGCAGTGCCAGCCACAGTGCGCTGTACCGTGAGGGCACCGGCGTGCACCAGTGCCTTGGTTAGGATGGGAGATGTTGGACGTGGACCATTTTTTCGTCAAGGGTTGGAGGTGACCAAAAAGGTTGGAACATGGAAAGACCATCTCCAGAGGTTGATCGAAGCCAGTTCCAATATGTTCCAATCAGAAATAGCCATGTTTTTTTTCTTTCCAGTGCCGGCATTTCTGGATTTTTTTGGCGGGATTCGGGATTCTTCACTACCATAGGGAAGCAAAGATGGAAATTTCTGGTTGTAACGGGTGTGTCCAGAATGTAAATCTCCATTCAGCACACCTCCCCTCTGAGGCTCTCCTCAATAGCTTCCGGAGGAGAGGGAACGTCTATTCCAAGGGGCTGGGAGGTGACCATCGAAGATGGTTGTAGCCAGAAAAAATTGGTAGCCATCGATTGATGTAAACCACGCGAATTGGGATGAAATCAAAAGCAACTTAGAGCAACAAGCCATAAACCAACCAAAAAAATGGGTCTGTCAGAAGACAGAAGATGGGAAACCGAAGCAAATCCAAGACTTGAGTGTCTTGAACTTGGAAAAAGCATCCTGAATCTTTGGTACCCTCTGGTCATTTAAGCTGTCAATGGGATATCCCAATCTTCAATGGGTTGAGGGGACAATCCATAAACGCAGGATTTTCGATGGTTTTCCATGGCCAGTTGAAGTTTTCGAGGTGACCATAGCCAGGATGTTCGAAGCAACAGAAGGATGTGAGGCGACACTCCGACCAGAAACCTGTCGTGGCAACTTGGCTTGTGGACTGTTGAAGTCCGAGGAATTTTGGCGCTCCAAAAGCCCATGAAACCATTTTCTCCGTTAGCTTCGAGCTGAAATGGCTGGCAGCCAGCCGAAGAATCCTCAAATTGGGGAACCACCAGGAACCCCAAAGACTGCTGTCCTCAAAAAGGGTGGTCGCACCCTGATACAGCTCTAAAATGTGGAATCCACCGATATTTTTCTGAGAAAAAATTGGACCAGATATCATCGGAGTGTCTGAAAATGGGCTATACACCAAATTTGGTTGCCTTATTTTAAATCTGTTTGGATATTTTTTCTAGGGAAAATGATGATAATTCCATTGGAATGGGGGATATTGATGGATATTGGGGATAGCCTATCTTCAGACAACGCCGCTGAAACATGATTTTGTATTGGAGGTGATCCCTGATCCCTCACAGCACCCAGGGCACCCAGGGCACCAACCACTCCAAGCAGCGTCGCAGTTCGGCTCCGGACATTTTCAAAGGAGCGGACAGCGGATGTCCAGAGAGGAACACATCTCAAAATGTGGTGATGATACTGTGGATGGTTGCGAAATCCTGCACCAGTTGAAAACGGTGGGTGGTAGACATCCCATGATTTCTAGGGTTTCAACATGTTTCCAAAATCCAAAAAAATTGGTGGTGTTAACTCGCTGGCCCATCCACAGTATCAGTGAAGTCGAAAAGACAGGCCATCTCCCAATCCGTTCACCAGGAAATGATGGGTGATTTCAATCATCCCCAACATCAATGGCCATTTCAGGATCCTAAATTGGAGGTACCTACCATATATAAGGCCTATTTTTTAGGCCTATGTAAGGGAATATCCCCACAAAATATGGCCTTATATGGTACAGTACCTCCATTTTAGGATCCTGAAATTCCCATTGACAACAGGGCTTGGTTTTTTTTGTCCTGTCATTGAGCATCCAACAGATAGTGATGTTACACAGTGATGTTGACTTTTTTATCCCCAAGCCATCCAAGCCATGGGACAAATTTATACCAAAGCCTAAACCCAATAATCGGATTGGCATTGGGATTGGCTAAAAACCTCGTCCCTGGCTGGACCAGGATCATCCCCAGCGCATGGGGCGAATGGCAACTTGAGCCACTTGAGCCGTCCCCGGTCGGCCACAGGCTTAAGGTGGACGATCTGGGAAGGGGTCCAATGCATCCTGGGGAAAACTGCTCGGTAAACTGCTCCTTAAAGATGAAAAGCCGTGGTTTTCCTACGAAGATGATCTATAGATGGTGGAAGATGGTGGCTTTTCCGCATGTGAACCTTTCCGGGAGGGTATCCTCTTGTTTCATGACGAAGTCACAGTTTGCGAACTGGACAATCACCACTAGAAGCGATAGGTTTTTCTTGGCAAATCATCTACTTTGATGGGCCATCTATATAGCTATGTTGGTTTATGTTGGTTTATGTTGGTTTATGTTGGTTTACGTCGTGAGGGTAGATGGCTAAAAAATGTTTATCAACAGCCGAGTAAACCATCAAGTCAGCTTTCCTTTGATTTCTCCATCTTTTTGGCTGATGAAAATGGACCGTCCTTTGGGGCAGCGCCATAAACCTACCATGGCTGGCAGTTTTTCAATGGTGAAAAACTCGCCCAGAAAATGCTGATGGAATGATATGGAATGGTTACCATCTTTTAATAGGTAAACCATCTATTTCTATGGGCCATCTATACCATGGCTATGTTAGTCATAACCAGAGGGTAAATGCCAGCTATATCCAGCTATCATTGGATTCAGCACAGACACGGCCATCAAATGTTTCTGGATTTCTGGAACTGCCACATTTCAACAAGGAAAACTGCACAAAAAGCCCGGCCAGGCGTCCTTCCTTGTCTGAAGCCCTGGATCAAGCGCAAGACTTCATTCATGTTCCGTGGCAAAGTTGGGGATCTTTTTTTTCATGCTGGGGAAGTGCAGTGCGAAATCATGGTGTCAATTCGTGTCAAAACATGTTACCATGATAACTGTTGGCGCTGAGTGGGAGGTCTCCATCTGAAATTTAACAGGTACGGTGTACAGTAGTTACTTTGCTTGTCGTTTCGGAGTTTCCCAGTTTCTGCTTGAAATGATGTTAGCCAAATTCAACAAGACCAAGGACGAAGGACAAAAACAGTTGAGCATCATCTTCCCAATGTTCCTGTTGGTCGATGATCGTAGGGTCCAAACTATCCAAGATATTTCAGATTCTCATCTGTATATGTGATTATCTCTAGTAGTTGCAATCAGTATATGAATGTAGTATAATGACATGACAGAGTGCTTTGAACATCTTTGAACATCTTTGAACATCTTTGAACATCTTTGAACACTGTTCAGTTGAAGAACAGTTGATTCAACCTAAACTTTTGTAGATTTTGTAGACTGCTTCAGCTGGTTCCCCAACTCCGCCGCCACCCAGGGCCAACTGCAACAAGGGCGTTGGCGGCCCCGAACTCCTTCCAAGCCGCCGCAATGCGGAGTGAAGGTTGAGCCCAAGCATCTCAAGGTCGGCCACCACTCGGTTGATAGTGGATGATCCCCTATTTTTTTTATTGGGAGATCATGGAAGATCAGAATCCATTCAAGGACATATCGACCTATTGATGGCCCTGGCAAGGCCAAATCGGAATGGATGATTATAGGTCAATGTTCAGAGTATTTTTGTGTAAGATTATTAGATTAATTAAATGATATCATTATTTCTATTTACATTAGATTATATCTATTTATATCTATTAATTATATTATCTAATATCTATGAATCTTCCCAGAAAAAATGAGGCGTTCATTCCAAACATGACCCAAATGATGTGTTTTTCGATCTGCGGCAGCTCCAGAACCTTGATCTGTGGCGCCAGCAGGACCGCTTTGCCGAGTTAGAGGTGACGCGAGAACCGGTGCCGACAGCGGAAGACCGTGGACTTCCGAGGAGGGACTGGTGGAATTCCAATAGAACTAACGGGAAAATCACAATTTTTAATGGGAAAATCACCATTTTTAATGGAAAATCACCATGTTTAATGGGAAAATGACTATCATTGCTGGTGTTTACCCTCTGGTTATGACTAACATAGCCATGGTATAGATGGCCCATAGAAATAGACGGTTTAGCGTTCCTAAAAATGGGGGGATTTTCCATGGCGAACTGTCAAATAACCAGATGGTATACAAAAGAGGACTATTTTTTGGGGGGGAATTGTGTTTTTTCCGTTTTGGCATTTCTTTTGGAGATGTTTCCCTGCTTCTTTGCTTTTTGCTTTTCTGCTTTTCTGCTTTTCCCTGATTCTGCTGTTATGCTTCTTTGCTTATCTGCTTCTCCACTGTTCTGCTTTTCTGCTTTTTGCTTTTCTGCTTTTCTCCTTTTCCGTGCTTCTCTGCTTTTCTGCTTCTTTGCGTCTCTGCTTCTCCACTGTTCTGCTTCTCTGTTTTTCCTGCTTTGTTGATTCTAAAGCCTAACTAAACACCTAGAAGCACAATATAAATTAATGCTAAGCCAACCTCAATAAACCCCAAACCAACCCCCAAAAAAGTTAAAACAACCCTAGCCCAAAAAAACGAAAATCTGAAACATACCCCAAGTAAACCCTAAACCAACCCTAAGTAAACCCAAAACTAACAAAATAATAAAAACCACCCTAAGGAACCCCGTAAACAAACCAAAAATCTGAAACTTACTCTAAATAAACCCTAAACCAGCTCTAAATAGATCCTAACCCACCAAAATAAATCGTAAACCAAACCTAAATAAACCCTGAACCAACCCTAACTAAAACAAAAACCAGCCTCCTACATACTGCAAATCTAAACCACGCCGAAAGAAACCCCAATCCAACCCCAAACCAACCCTACATAGATCCAAAACCAACCATTCAAAAAGCTGAACCAACCCTAAACCAATCCTAAATAAACCCTAAAACATCCGACCACAAACCACCTTAAATGAACCCTCGTCGCAAAATTCCATCTAACATGAAAAGTTTGAGCACCAAAATGTTGCAAATACCATTGAAAATGAGAGGTTCGATCTCCAAAATGTTGCAATTCCGTTGAAAATGGCAGCTTCCAGCTCCAAAGTGCTGCAAAATTGCAAGGAAAACGGACAGAGCAGCAGATCACCCAAAAAAAACAACACGAAAGAACATAATATTAAAACAATTCCGGACCTGTTATGAACTGGTATATTTGTTCTTCTGGAACGAATCATCTAATCATGATATAGTTACAGTGATGATATCAAAGCAGGTTTTCCTGTAAAATTCCCAGCTAAGAGTCAACAGCAGGCTTTAGTCGTTCGTGTAAATTGATTCTGATGCCCGAACTACCCTCTGGTAAACTAACATAACTATGGAAAATCTACCAATTTTTAAGTTCGGTAAGCCATCTATTTCTATGGGCCATCGAAAAACCATGGCGAACTGTTAGTCAAAACCAGAGGGTAAACACCAGCAATGATAGTCATTGTCCCATTAAACATGGTGATGTTCCCATTAAAAATGGTGGTTTTCCCATTAAACATGGTGATTTTCCCATTAAAAATTGTGATTTTCCCATTAAAAATGGTGATGTTTCCCATAACCAGAGGATAGATCTTAGAAGCCTCAGTGCTTATAGGTCAGCGATCCGATTATAGGAACCTGCCCTTCGAAAATTCCAACACGAAGTCTGGACATTCAAAGCGCTGTTCAGTTCTCGCACTTTCGGCCATCTCAGGTTCAAGCCTGAGTTTTGGGCACAGAAATATAGGACCCCATTAAAGTCTCTCAGAATTATGATCAAACACATTTTTTTTTACCATTATTTACCTGTGTATATCTTAAGATATGTCATCTACAGCCGACTGTGGCTCAGGAGCCCAAAGAATTCTGCCTGGGAAGCGCTTCCACCGACTCCAGCCGTGGAGGTGATGACACCGGATGCGGCGCAGGTGGAGCATGCGCCAGCGAGGGAAGGGAGCCGTTTGTCGGAAGGGGTGACTCTGGATGACCAGCATCACAAGGATTTCGCCACTGCACCTGGGATGGAGATGTAAGATGTATATGAAGGGTGAGAAACTAAGAAGCCTTTTTTAAAAACGCCAATTGAAGATTAGAATGGGGAACTAACGAGTTTTTGCTCCGAAAGAGTTTTGAGTTTTTTTTGGAGTTTTGGAGGTTTCAAAGGATCTGTTTCTTGGTTTTTGGGATGTTTTTGGGCTTCAAAAGACTAGAGACTAGACAGCATCCATCTGGACTTGGAAGTGAAGCTGAGGTATGGAGCTCTGTGTGGTTCCGCACGCAGGTGAAACACCCGCAGCTGGGAAGGGAACTCACGAAGAGTAGCCTTGGATGGGCGGAAGGATCTCAGAAAGGGATCCTTCAGAGGTTTCTTGGCACTGAGATGGTACTTGATAACCAACCAGATATGGAAAGATCCACCCATGCTATGTAGCTGGGTAAATCAACCATAAATAAATGGCCATGTTCAATAGAAACATATCCAATATCCAATATGTCAACTTTTTCTGGTTGGTGGTTTGGAACCATGGATGCCATGGATGCCATGTATTTGTACTTGTTGAATCTTGTTGATTGTCCCCAGAAATCCCACGGAGATGGTGATTCTTGACATTTCTTGACCATCTGTGATCATTGTTGTTTCTTTTTACCCTCCGGTAAACTAACAGTTTGCAAACTGGAAAGATCCACCCAGTTTTAATGGGTAAATCCACTATTTCTATCACCATTTTCAATAGCTATTTTGACATAACCAGAGGGTAAATCCCATTAATCCCATTAAAATCACCATTTTTGTTGGTTAAAACCCATTAAACCACCTGGTAAGCATGTTTCAAGTTTCAAGAGCCCTGGTGAAGCAAATGACGCCTCCAAGGTTGAGCTGCAAGATGGCTGCGAGAACCACAGGACAGTGGCCAGTGATTGGCCGGTGATTGATATGGGGGACCTGTGACATCGCTAATCATGTGGCATCTCATGATGTGGCTATGGGTCAAGTCATTAGGTACCCAAAAATTATGGATGGTTAATACTAGTCACTAGACATTTCCATCTGTGGTCCCATTAATGGTCTTCCATTTTGACCCACATCCATGTGTTCAACATGGCATTTTGGGGCTAAGATGGGCCAAAAATCAGGAAACGAATCAGCGAATCAGCTGATTATTCTGAGTCAGATTCTGATTACAGTTGATGAATCCCAAGAATTATCTAATCATCTGATACATTCTGATTATTGCTAATCATCAAATAGATCAGATACATTATTACATTACTGGTAATTTGATTCATCCTGATTATCTGAAAAGAATCTTCTGATGATTCTGATTGATATTCTGTATCAACTTCTTTCTGGATTATCCCATCAAGATGGTGTGGGAATCACCGAATCACATCGAATCACACTGTCGTCTCCGGGTGTCAGGACAGCACAAGGATCCTGGAAAGGCGAACTGGGATGATTTCAGAATGGACTTACAGAGATATGAGATTATCAAAGATCATCATAGAGGTAGTCAAAAATCATCATCCGAATGATTATCTGAGAATAGAGATCATCAAGAAAAAGAGATTATCATAGAAAATCTTAAAGATTATCTTAAAGATTATCTTACATATTATCAGACAGATTATCATACAGATTATCATAAAGATTATCACGTCAAATCTATACATAGATGGAAAATCTATCTTCAGATCACACCAGTTTCGGAAAAACACCAGGCTTTACAGCTGGTCGTGGCCTCTTCCGGACTCATGTGCTTCGGTGTCATCATTGCGATGGCTGGGAAGTCTACGAACATTCGACGAACTAAATGGAGGTTTTCTAGCTGAGAAAAATCAACTATATATATATATAATTATATATATATAGACATATATATAAGCAGCAATATGATATTGGAATTTGGTCCAAAAACGTGGAACGAATCCGCAATTCATGTTCGTTCTAGTTGTGAACATAATTTTCGAAACCTTGTTTTTTAGGGTCCATGTTCAGACCCATTTCCGGCCATGTGCACCAGGTGTTTGTGGTAATCATTCATTCAATTTTTGGGAGCAAACCCAGAAACCATCAGAGTTTCGCGGTCTTTACCCATGGGAAAGGTGAAAGATCATAACTGTTTGGATTCCAAGTTTTTTTTCGTTGACATACGTTGACGTTGCGCAGTACATGTCATCCGCTTCCATTCATTTGGGTTAGTTCGAAAATGGGCTACTGTTGGAAATCCCATTGGAACACCTCAGGATCTGATGCAAAAAAAAAATCCGATGCGGATTCCGGTCGCCATGAAGCCCCTGAAAAAACCATCCATTTTGAGGTACAAAACACGTCCCGTTTTGTTAGGAAAATCCCTAAGTTTTCCTAGTAGAATCCTTTTGTTTGCAGGGTTCCCTGGTTTGCTGGTACAAAACCCTCAATCATAAGTCACTGGGAAAACAATACCAATCAAGAAAAAATACTGAAACAGTTCCTGTTATTAAGAAAAGCATCAACCAAATTTTCTTGTCAAATGATAGGTTGACAAAAACGTATACGACCCTCTGGTAATCAAACATGGCAATGGAAAATCAACACATACGTACTCATATATATATACACACATATTATATACAGAAATATATACTTATGCCACCATAGCCCACTATATCCCACAACATGTCTGGTTCTATACCAACTTGGTATGCTGGGAAACGCACACAAAGTTGTTCCGATGAGGCCTGCATGGCTGCCCGAGTCATTGGACGTCGAGGATGAGGACCAAGAGATGAAACATGAGATGGTGGTTTAATGGTGGTTTAACCAACAAAAATGGTGATTTTAATGGGATTAATGGGATTTACCCTCTGGTAAACATACAAAAAACTATGGAAAATCACCATAGAAATAATGGATTTTCCATGAAAAATGGGTGGATCTTTCCATAGTTTTTTGTATGTTTACCAGAGGGTACCAATGGCGCAATACACAAAGTCATCTGTTTAACTTAGTGTTTTTTGGTTGAACATCTTGGTTAATGATCAATGATTAGGATTGATTAATGATATCAGTTTTACTTTTTACATCTTTCCACTCAGCATCCCGTAGCATTTTTCGGATTCAGGGCCTGCCATCGCCGTCCTGGAGCATAACCACTAATTCAATGGCCACTAAGCATTTGCTTTATCTACTCCACACAAAAGTCATTGAACATGGTCAGTATTTTATTGAACCAAATGCAGGGCTCAGTCTTCAAGTCTCAGTCAGATGCAGTCAGATGTGTATTTCTTCAAGAAATCTCGGTACTTGAAAGACACACGAATGATTTCGTTGAAGGGGAACAGGTATTGTAAAGAATGGACACGTTTTCCACTTTCAGAGTGTATTCCAATCCTGGCAACCTTCTCGATCACGACAAGGGTACCCGCAGGTTGGCAATCCTCGAATGTGAAGAATGCGAACTCGAGCACTGTAAGATACTTCTGTCGAAGAGCTGTCAAGCTTTGACAACATCTACTAAAGTCTGTCTATCTAGTTGGCTGGGTGATCCTATGTGCTTGGGCAACTTGCTTGTGTGTCTCTCTGTCTATCTCTGTCTGCATTTCTGCAAGTCTATGTCTATGTACCCTGAATGTGTGTGTGTGTGTGATGTAAAGGAAGGTGAGGTGATGTAGCGTAAGGTAATGCGACCCAATGTACTGTAAAGCAATAAAATGAGTCTCATGGTCAGCAGGTGTGTTCATGTTTTCTTTTCAGACCAGAGGGGGGACTAAGTTTGAAATATAGGCCTCATATGATCTGCAGATAGATAGGTATTGCACATATTATGGACACGTGCACGTCGTGCACGTCTGCCTCTGAAACTCTATGTTTGTGTGTCTGAAGCTGTACGTCGAAGTACGTTTGTGCGCCTGAGCATGAATCAGTCGGCCTGCATATTTGCATGTGGTTTCTCAAACTGGGCATTCCCAAAACCATGGGCTTCAATACTAAAATGGTCTAATGATGTCTAATGACTGAATGATATGGGGGTACCCTCTGGTAAACTAACATAGCTATGGAAAATCACCATTTTTAATAAGTAAATCAACTATAAATGGGCCATTTTCAATAGCTATTTTGACATAACCAGAGGGTACCTCCCGTTTTTTGAAAAACTCCAGGTCTGTATGTTTTCTGAACGCAGCCAGGGTGGCATCGCAAAATCTCCAGGACGATCTGTCGGACGCATTGGGGCAGGTGACCGGCACAGTCTTTCGGTGGCTCGGAAATGGAAAGCCACGATTTCATCAGCACCGAAGTGGTTGGTGGTTTGGAACCATGGAATTTTATGTGTCCATTTCATATATGGGAATAATACTCCATTTCATATATGGTTCATAATTGATGTTCATATCAATATTGAATAGATTTGAATAGCATTA
>Ga0126342_10000327_pt1 | contig 47417 bp, 46 predicted proteins | sample Cyp1metagenome_FD_92528 | JGI IMG/M metagenome (GOLD analysis project Ga0126342, IMG submission 92528) | Coral microbial communities from Lord Howe Island, Old Settlement Bay, Australia - Cyphastrea 1 metagenome | ecosystem: Host-associated > Invertebrates > Cnidaria > Coral ...
ATAGAATGCCAGAAGATATGCCAGATAAAATGCCAGAAGATATGTCAGATAGAATGCCAGAAGATTTGCCAGTAACAAAACGTATAGATGTCATGGTGGGGATAACTCGAAGTAAAGTAATTAATCTTGATTATTCACAAAGTCCCGTATATACTGGGCACAGACTATTCGTTTACTATCCTTTAGTGCCCTTCACTCAAAAAGTACAACTTGAGAACATTGACTGAAGAACCAAATGTCGGGCTTTTGTTTCCTTGTGGCAAAGTGTCTGACTGCCGGTCCTCAAACGCTTTGTTGGGGATGAGGTAAGCCATGGCACATTCCCAAATAGCGATTCCCCATTTGACGATTACGTCATACCTGTGCAAATACTTCATTTTCCTTTATATAAATAAGCGATACCGCCCAAACATTGCCATGCATCATCAGACGTGATCATACAAGATTGTTGTGCAAACATGTGGTAAGCGACGGGACCTTCTAAATTATATGTTTTTTTCTTAACCTTGAGTTTCTGAGATTGCTCATACTGCTATCATATGTGAGTTTGAACATGTTTCAAACAGATTCGAGTGGTTGACTGGAATGGTGATGCAATTGCAGTATGGTTAGCAGTAAAGCGAAGGGACGGAATAGCAACCCAATTCGACCCGGACATCCCTTTGCAGAGTGCACAGATTTTTCTGCAGGCGATGAAAAAAGTCTTTGGTACGGCATATTTTACGCAGTAACTTGGTGATGGACGTATGAGACTTGGAACTTGGGACATGTTTTTTAGTTTAAGGAAAATATGGAAAAGTACAGTATGCCCTTCGGTAATCAAACATGGCTGGCTGGGAAATACCTAAATGAATTATGGAGGTTTCAATGGGAAAATCATTTGCAGCCATGTTTAATTGCAAGATGGTATGCTATTGCGTTTGACAAGTTCAGACTTTTGAAAGCTATTGTTGTTTTTTGTTTTGTGTCATTCCTGGTCCAAATGAGTGGCATCTGCAGAACAACCGATTTTTATTGAACATCCAAGGGTCCACGGTCCATTATATAATTTACATAATATGGTTCAATCATATTTCACTATCCAGCCGAATTCACTGGGGGATAAATAAACATTATATATATATACACCATATATCCATGTGCAATTTGTTGTTTATTATTGTCGATCCCCTACTTGCAGTGCTTGAGAAAATAGCATTCGCTTTATAGTTAACCATGATGGATTGTACATTTATATTTATATACATATACCAATACACACACAAGAAAAACTCAACATAATTTTGATAAGACACAATCCTAAAGTACAGTGGTACATCCGAAATATATTCTAAAATGTTCTGATTTTTTTCGTTATTGCTATAAACCAAGTTATTCCCATGTATTATCTCACATTTCGCCGCAATTTTCCCTATAGCCCAGGTACCAAGCGATGCGGGAGATTTTGCTGCTCGGCAAGGTCATGACATGAACATATTGATGATAGATAAACCCTAAGCATGTAAAGATATATATCTAAACATGCCATCTACGGGCTCACGTCCACGTACGTTTGGACCGCCGACGACGGGGAGCAACATTTCATTCACCAAGCCGAAGGCATGGAAGAAGGCGACCCCCTCGACCCCGGCGTGTATGCCCAACCTTTCCTGGAGGGGAAAAAACCGTCAGTTGTGGGCTGGTATTCTTGAAGTTACCACAGTACTGATTCCCATTTCACAATTCAACATGCTTGGGAACCAAGAACGGGACATCAGCAAAACGCGGGTTGGATCACTACATTCCCCCCATGGCTCCAGCCCCGAGCCCCGAAAATATTAATGCCAAGCCCAGATGAATGTCAAGCCTGGTCTATGAATTATGGGGGTACTCGTACCTCCCAAATGATAATATAATCTGATACTTACATGGTACTATTCCAGGATCGCCCTCTCATCCCGCCAAAGAATCTCCAAAATTAGTGGTACAATGGCTGAACGCTGAACGACAGCTTGGTAGCTTCATTTCTTTGAAAAATAATGTATTTGATACGATGACCACCAAGCTACTATTTTCTTTTGGGGGTTGGCTTGGAACAAGCTGCTGGTCTAACAATATTAATCCCAAGTAGTGGCTTGAAATAGGATCATAATCATCCCAATTGGGCGATGGCTCAACCATCAACCAGTTATATATGTCTTAAGATTTCTCCAAATCTTTCCCAATTAGATCGCATGGTTTCCCGGTTTTAAATGGTATTCCCTTACATGAGTCTCTGGCAATCAAACATGGCTGGAAAATCCATCTGGCTGATCGTGGATTTTTCAGACCTAAAACCTCCAATGACATGAGATGTTCCCGCCATGTTTGACACTGGAGGGTACAGTCGTCTCCCAACTTTGGGATCTGAGGTTGGCAGGTGACACCAATCGATTAGTCGCAGAACTGCTTCCCGGATGCGGTTGGAATCCACGGCATATGGGTCCATATGGGAATGCAGACCAGTACATATGGCATCATATGGCATGCAGTTCACCCAGTAAAGTGTGATAAACTGTGTGACTCTGTGGTTCTTGCTATTTAATAATAACTCACCAACATCCACCCAATATAGAAGTGTTTGTGAGATGTGTTGAATATTGATTTGCATTTTAGGTACCATGGCCGTTTCATTTTTTCTTGTGCCATTTCATCCCCAATATGCTAGGCCCAACATGTTTCCATCCCCCATGAAAATCACATGTATTGTATCGTTTTGAACATGTGCCATATGTATCCATATGTCAGCATACATGTATATATATATACATATTTTCCAAACATATTGATATTCACATATAAAAAAATATATAGACAAATAAATAGGTAAGTAAATAAATAAATACATATATATATATATAAATGAAAAACAAATAAACAAACACACGCACACACACACACGCACATATATATATATATATATATTACATGTACGCAATATCAAACACCAAGTATCATTTACCGGACATGGATGGAGATGAGACGCATTTTTCACATCCCCAATGCCCCAATGCTGATCTTTTTGGGGCGTCTCCGGGACCCAGGACGTTCGTTCGAATCAACGACTTAGCTACACCGCCCGAGCCAGCGGATGGGCTGCAAGGGGATGCTACTTACCCTCCTGTAAATGATCATAGGCCCTTTTGGGTTAGAGGGTTAGTTTCCAATAAGATTTGGCCTTTTTTCGAGGTCTATGTTAATTGGGGCGAGGGTAACTTTTTTCTTTGGTAGGTTTTATCATTCAACAGCAGTGCTTGTTCATTCTTTGGTTGGATGAGCTTAGTGACAAAGAATGCTCGCAAAGGATTTGAGTGATGCGCTAGATCCATGTATACATCCAACATGCATGTTGCAGGCATGCATGCAGACAGACAGACAGACAGACACAGACAGACACAGACAGACACAGACAGACACAGACAGACGGACGGACGGACGGACGGAGGGACAGACAGACAGACAGACAAGCGGCGGACAGGCAGCAGACAGACAGACAGGCATACAGGTACGCAGGGAAACAATCAAACATTCATAATTAGAGGCATACAGGAATACGGGCATACAGACATACCATGACATACGCACTTAATTTTATATGTACATAAATATACATTGACATGTACATTCTGGACGTATAACATCAGACATGTACAGTATGTCATTAATGTGTATAAATTACATGTAGATATATATATATATATATATAAGTGTATATTTGTATCCATATATTGACATCTGTGGTTTCCAGTTACCGGATTACCGCTTATTTAAGGTCATTTTGCTTTGTGACGATGTTTCAATACAGTTGAAACCACCTTAAAGGCCCATGACAGATCCGACAAGTCGTCGGGCAACGATGCCTGCTGGGATGAGTAGGCCGTATGCAGGATATGTTTGGATGCTAAGTTGGGCCATCATCAACTGGTTGGTGGTTTCAATCAAACATTGTTTTTCCATAATATATGGGATAATCCTTCCCATTGACTTTCATATTTTTCAATATGGTTAAAACCACCAACCAGTCAAAAATGCCAAAAACTGCAGTGCTTTTGGACTTTTGGTCGGTGATCCCGAAGTAGACCTGGCTGGTGCCTTAAAGTGTGTGTTGGTATCTTTGCTGTTTTCATCGCTACATCGGATGATGATCCCAGTTTACAATAAAATTTCCTTCAGGGCTGGAACCACCAATTAGAAACAATTTCTTGGTTTTCATATATCGTGTAGTTTTCACTAGTGATCCAACTTTGCCTTGCGCCATGACGTCATGTATTCAGGTGGTAAACCAGAACAAAAACTCCAACAAGGAAAACCCAGTGAACAAAACAATTGGATACAAATGGAAGAACCAGGCATGTTTGCTTGGGTCCTAATACATATATATATATATAATATATATATATAAGGATTTAGTTAGGATTCAAATTCCCAATCGATTCGAAAACCCCTTTGGGGTTCTACAAAGTGACTTCACCTTTCCACCGGAATGATCCGTTGCTCAGGTGCATCCGCTGACCTACATCGAACCCGTGGTGGCCTTGCTGATTGTCCCTGGGAAGCAATGCATCCCTGGTTGTTTTGCAGGTCTGGAGTTCACCAGCAGAAATTATGGTGATTTTACTATTTCATGTGAATTAACAACAACTAGCTAACGTGATGTTCTTTGGTTCACCCTCCGGTAATCATTTCCATGGCTGGCTGAAAACCTCCATGGCTGGTTTTCCGTGGATTTCCCAGCGATTCCCAGAGGCAGTTGGGAATTTTATGGTGTATGGATGTTTATGGTATCACTATGCTGAGTAGGGGGTGCTAAATTAAAACCTATACTATGACTAAGAGCACCACATTGTAGGTTATTGGGCTTGAGCTTGAGTACCATACTATGTCAATAAACTGTAATAACGAACTCACGCCGCAACGTCAATGGAACAATGGTTATCATCGTCAGTAGTACATCATAGTACATATATATATATATACATTCTTCAGGAATTGGGGTTCTTCCGATTGGTGGTACTTCATAGGTCCCTGTGGGTCCAGCCTTACCCTCTGGTAATCAGCATGGTTTGCTCGGGAATCTCCACAGGAATTGCCCAGAAATCTGGAGATTAACTGACCATTTAGGGAAATTGTGAGGTACGAGTCATGAGTCATCAATATGTATATGGGCTGTATAGGAATATAGTGGGATGACAGCTATTTGCATCAAATATTTTTCGACACGTTGCGACGTCACTGTACATGATGGTGAATGTCAGGGGCAACTGTCCCTCCTATATGAGGAATATGACAGGCCCATCTTTTGTAAGACGCACTGGTGTCATCCACTCTGATGGGATTTGAATATGTTTGGATGGTATTCTTCGGCTAGTTGTTTGGTCAGATTTTTTTGCAATGGAACGTCCCAGATTGAGTACCGCTGGCCAAGTATGTCCAAGTTCATTACAAAGCGGGATATAGTTAAAGGGATGCTGGGTGGATTCTGTTGCTCCAACATGAACTTTCATTGTTTTCATGTTGCATGACTACTGGGAAAGCAGACTCCTTTTCTCTAAACCATTAGTAGGCAATCTCGTCCAACATCTTGCCAGGTTGCCAACGGCGTGATGATTGGCCGCTGAACCGCAAGATGAACATTTCCATGGCTTGAACTCTGTGGCATGCTGCACATCCTTGTTTGCGCACACATTGGTTATAAAGGTAACTCCACCATACTCTACCGATTTTTTGTATAAGACCCATTTCTACCTATTAGCTTACTGCCACGCGAACACACCTTGGCCACACATCTGTTTGCACAGTTCATCTCAAACAGATGATGGTGGCGAGCACTACTTGTGGGTGCAGTTAGGGTCATTGATGGGTATAGTCTCCTACTGACTTCTTTGTCGATTGATACTGATCTGCAGTTCTGAGTGTGAGCGGGGTCGCATAATGCCTTCGCTCACGTCAGGTGAGCGCCAAAAAAAAGTATCCCACCAAAAACTCCACCAGGACTCCACCAGCTTATCCCCCCAATATGTGATAAACCCGATGCCACAACCCCCCGGAAAAACCTGTTTCAAAATCTCCACCATGGCGAGACATTGGTATATATTATGGTGGGCATTGTCGGCCTGTGGGATGCCGTTCTATAAGGATGATCAAAAACAAGGGGAAATCTAAAAACCTATGAAAAACAATGGTTTTCGTGTTTTACTGAAAACGACAAAACTTAGATTTTTGCTAGTTTTTGCGTTGTTCGGAAAATCACGAAACCATTAGAAAATGATGGTTTTGTGATTTTAGTGAAAACGCAAAAACCAACCTATACTTTTCTGAACGCCCGGCCGCCGCCGCGAACAGTTTCCAGAGATGGGGGGATGCCTTTCGTTCTGTGGCCACGGACAGCAAGTATGCACTGAAACAAAGCAATGTATTAATCAGATTAATCAGATCATCTACCACCACACTACAACAATTGCGGCCAATATGAGAATATAAAATTCCAATGTTACTTTTACATAATGGTTCTTGATCAGGAAGACCACAATGACAATACCCATGTTTGACCAGTGATGAATTGATCGAACCAGCAGCCATGTCCAGTGTTGATGAGAAAGATCCATTGGACTATGTGGAGGTGAAGCCGGAGGCAACTGGCAAGGCTAAGGCTAAGAGAGCATTGCGTCGTGATGCGAGTCGGACGAAATGCTGGCATGCAAGGGGTTGCAAAAAAGCATTGCGTGCCCGGGCCTTGACGGATTCGAAGCAAAATGAGGGCTGGCAATCATCATCTGCAGATATAGATGTTGCTTGGCATTGCTTGGTTGATGTTTGGTTGCTCTTTACCGTCCCCAAGACAGTAGAAGACTCAAAGAAAGTAATTCCCCACCTGCCAGGTGAGGGTTGTTAGATTTTATCAGAGTTGTCCTTGTTCTTCTCCTCCTCCTCCTTCTTCTCCACCACCTCTGCCTCCAGTTCCATGTTCACTTCCGCCTTGCCAACTCTTCGCCAAGCTCTTCGCCAACTTCCGCACGCAGTGGGGAATGGTGGATCTCAAGTGCAAGGGTCTGAGCGCACTGGGCACCGCTGGACCTCAACCTGGGACCCGCCAGCTCAGTGAGCACCGCTGGACCTTCCGAGCTCACTAACACCGCTGACCTCAACCTGGGACCCGCCGAGCTCAGTGAGCACCGCTGGACCTCAACGGCCATATAGAATGCCACAAGGTGTGCCAGATAGAACGCCAGATAGCATGTCAGATAGAATGCCAGAAGATATGCCAGATAAAATGCCAAAAGATATGCCAGATAGAGTGCCAGAAGATATGCCAGATTGCCAGATAGAATGTTAGAAGATATGCCAGATAGAATGTCAGATAGAATGCCAGATAAAATGTCAGATAGAATGCCAGAAGATTTGCCAGATAGAATTGCAGATAGGATGTCAGAAGATATGCCAGAAGATATGCTAGATAGAATGCCAGAATATGTGCCAGAACATATGCCAGGAAATATGCCAGAAGGTATGCCAGATAGAATGTCATATAGTCATATAATTCATATAGAATACCAGAAGGTATGCCAGATAAAGTGCCCGAATGTTTGCCAGATAGAACGCCAGAAGATTTGCCAGATAGAATGCCAGATAGGATGACTGTCAGAAGATATGCCAGAAGATATGCCAGATAGAATGCCTGCCAGAACATATGCCAGAAGATATGCCAGGTAGAATGCCAGAAGATATGCCAGATAGAATGCCAGGACCAGATCGAATGCCAGAAGATATGTCAGATAGAATGCCAGAAGATTTGCCAGTAACAAATCCGATAAATGCCATGGTGGGGATCACACGAAGTAAAGTAATTTTGTTTAAATTTTGTTGTTTGGATTTTTATTGCATTTCTAAGGCAGACCTGCAAGTGGCGGTTGCTTTCCTTCCCGGACGCATAGCCGATAGCCACATTGCCACAGTCGCAAGACACCTTGTGTCTGCAGTGGGTTCCGTGTCGGAAAGAGCAGGATTGTTATCGTCGCCAGTCGCCCGTTTGACGGGAGAACTTGGTGAGACTTGGCGGGATGTTGGGGTTGCTGGGTTTCGATTCCGGTTTTTCATCTCGATGATTTTGATTCAACGGGCTTTCAACTTGATCTTGGAGGGAGGCATACCATTGCATGACTTTCATTTTTCAAATTTTTCAACGATTGAAAATGTGTTGTTGTGTTGTTTTCCAGCCATTGGAGATTATAGTAACTTGATATGACTCGTATGTATGATGATGATGCATTGTTTTAGCCAATAACCAATAGCCAAAAACCGTTGTTTGACATACAGTACAGGCAACAAAACCGTGTAGAGCGATAGAGCTGATAGAGCTATGGCTATAGTCTATACCGAAATACCGAAATCAATAACTTTTGTTCGTGGTTACCCTTGGTTTTGGTCACTGCTCACAAAGTCTTTTCTTTTTCAGCAGTTTGTAGTAGAAACAATTGTCTCATGTCAACAGTAAGGACACATTCAATCGCCGCTTCCTCCGAACGTCCAAGGTCAATGTTGCTGCAGTGGTTCTGGGTCTTCAGAAACAGTTCACTGAGCAATTGGTGGCTAAGCTGGCAAGGCTCAAGACTGTTTTTGGGGAGTTAGTCAGACCGTCGACCAACAAAAATCAGAAGGGAACTTTGGACATGGCCCGACTTAGACTTAGTAGACTTCTTGGACATGAAATCAAATACAATTTGAATCATCAGTACAATTTGATTGCATATTCTCACAAATTATTTTTAATTTTTAAATTAAGGCTTGTAACTTGTAACATTTATATTATTTTATAATTTTATTCAGTATCAGTATTATTATTATTTATATATATATATTTTTTTTAATATTGTATTTGTAAACACAGCCACAAACACAACCACAGCCATTGCGTTTACGGTAGACTTTGCCGTTGTCAAGGTGGCCGGGCAGCTGACTCAATCCTGCCGGAACTACCTGGCAACTCAAGTGTGTATGTGGGACGAGACTGAGCCTTTTCAGCAGATAGGTTGCGGCGGTTGTGGTGACTTTGGGAATTTTGTCAGATTCTTCTGAGACCAAGACTCTTCTAAGGCTCTTCCAAATCTGAAGTCATGTAACATGTAAAAACTGTAGGCTGTAAGTCTGTACGTGTGTGTCTTTGCTAATTTCATGTCGGTGACTGTCAGTGTTTTGGTAGGCAGGGACTTACTGTCAGAGTCTGACTGTACCAGCGGAGCGCGAGGAACAAGTGGCTTCCTACATTGCGTCCCATACTGGTGGCACTGGTCCTCTTTTGCAGCTCCTTGGAAGTGGGCTCCAAGCTGGCAAAGCATATTTGGTTGCGATGCTTGGTTGATAATTGACATTGACAGTCATTTACTCTGATTGACTGCCTGATCATGATCACTGATGCACTCACTGTCACTGACATGACTCTGACTCATGTCTCAGACTCAGGCTGATGATGGTGGCTTGATGATGATAATGATGAATGATGACAATGACTCAATGACTCAATGACAATGATTGACAATTGACAATGATTATTCAGTAATGGATGATTGAAATTGATTATGTTGTGTCACAGCTGTGTCTTTTGACTTCTTTGACTTGATTTGTTTTGCTTTCTGATATTGAATTTTGAATTGAATATCGAACCAAATAACAAGTACTTATACTGATACTTATAAACTTATACTTATACTTGAATTTTGAATCATATCATTGAATTGGATGAATTTCAATCATGAATGTAATATTATTATATATCATCAATGATCAATGATTTCAGTTTCTGATTGTTCCTGGTATGGTTTCATGATTGCTTAATTTCAGTTTCTTTTTCCAATTCAGAACGCGCTTGAGCAGCGTGATCCGACTGAGGAAAAAAAAAGCACAAAGCTCTTCGAGCGTCACTATGCCAAGAACCCAGCTTGAATGATGCCGCGGTGATTTGCCAGATAGTGATAGTGATAGTGACAGACAGTGACAGTGAATATGAATAATCTGAATTTAACCTGACTTCAGACTTCAGACTCATCAGTCAGTCACTCTATCACATCTATCAGCCAGTTGATGCCACAGGAGCATCATGACGCAGTTTGGTGAGGTCAGTGCACCGTTCTTAGCCTTCAGTGCGCGTTAATTTCAATATTTTTTCTTTACATTGGCCTAGCTGCCTGCATGTGAATCCAGGTCGTAGACATGGACTCATCAGATTGGGAGGCACCTGTCCTCCTAAAGGACTGGGACTGGGACAGGGATTTGGGGGATTGTGCAGAAAATCAAATTCAATTCAAATTCGCAAAGTCTGGCTGCTTAATCAGATTGAAACTGGCACTGAGACACTTGTCTGAACGAGCATTTACGGCTGCAGGCACTAGACGGCAGTGGTACAAGTTTGACTGACTCTTTGACTCAGACTCGGATCATAGGTTGTTGAAGCCATGGCATCGGCATCACCATCAAGAAACGACAACTATGACTATGACAACATGGCCATTGCCAATGCCACTATTCCATTCCTCCGAGTGCATGCAGATGGCTCACTGTCAATGTGTCCTGATGAAGCTGACGAAGATGCTCAGAAGTCTCAGAAGACAGAAGCAAGTCAGCAGGCTGGGGGAAAGCGTGCGGCCCAGGGTACCTTGCCTGAAGTGCTTGAGCCGAAGCCAAAGGCAAAGTTTATGGCCAGCACGAAGGCCTTTGACTTCAAGAAGGCTTTGGGTGTGACTGGCCCTGGCTCTGGTGGCAGTCGCGGTCTTCGTCAGCGTCGTGGTTGCAGGAGTGTGTCTGATTGTGAGCACCGGCATGAGTCGCAAGAGCAGCCAGCCCATTGGCATACCAGCCCTGGTCTTGGCACCTCTTCCTCCTCTTCCTCTTCAGCAAGTGAACCACATCCAAATCCTCATCATGGTCATCACATTGCGACTGAGGAAGAGGCTTTCCAACTCCTCTTCGATGGCATGATGAGGGGTGTTCCAGTGGAATTCCACTTTGTCGACTAGGTCACCGATGGTTTTGGCCAAGCCGAGCTGAGTGGAGGGAGTGAGTGTGATTCATGATATGTTGAGTCCAGCATCAGAATAGGCTATGAGGGTCAGGTCCAATGGTAAGATGGGACCACCATTGGTTGAATTGCGCACGGATTGCACGTGACCCAAGATGCTTGCAGCTGACACGGCAGATTCGTTTGATAAAGTTTGAATTGAACTTTGAACATCTTGAACTTTTGACTTCGGACAACTTTGAACTTTGATTTGATAAACTTTGCATTGCAGGTTCTAGCAATATACTGCCACTAGCCGCTGATGGTTTGTTGGTTGTCATTTGTCAGCTGCTCCAGTGGCCATAGTGCCTAGTACTGTAGTGCTTGAAATCTTCAAGTTTTCAGAGATGCAGCTGCGTGCTGCAGATGCTGTGGCATCATCAAATCATAAATCTACAGCACGGCTTACTTCACGATCAGCTACTGACTACTGATATCACTGATATCACTGTCACTACCGATATCACACTGATATCTCGGGAAAGTTTGTACAGATTCCAGATGTGCTTCGAGGTTTCAGTCTTTAGATATGACAGCAGCAGTAGCAAAACACGCTTGACGTTTGCCATCTTGCGAAAGTTACACTCAAATTCAGCCAGCATCAGATTTGATTTGATAGCCAGCCAGTAAGACAGACAGACGACGGATACTCTAGTGCTGTGTGCAGGAGCCCATCCTTGTTCCACCTGTTCGACTTCGCAGGCTCACGGCCTCAACTATCAAGACTGCTCTGGACGCATGGATGCCCTTGGCAGCTTCCAAACAGTACCTGTGTTGATTCGTCGCATTTCCGATTCAGATCTGACCTCATACTGTCAGATGATCAGTGTCAATTACATTTTTTCAGTCAGTCAGTCAGACTCAGAGACACAGATTATAGTCAATTATATAAATATAAGTATAAGTTATAGTTATAGGGTATAGTCTATATAAGTCATAATCTTAAAAAGCCTAGTAACAACATACAGTATACAGTATACAGTACAAAAGCGTATTACTACTAATGAATTATATGGTTCATGGCATTGTTTATCAATATAATATTGTAAAAATGGTAAGAATCAGAATCAAGAATCAGATTCTGTTCATCAAGGTCTGCGCTGGTGGCTGGGGCAAAGTACCATGTTGTTATCCTGGTTGCCGATGGAGCTCTGTCCAATGCGCTTGTCAAAAAGTTCGAGGCCCCTTGTCAGCCTTGTCACGCCACATTCACATTCAAGCCGCCAGTATCAGTCAGTGAAGTATCAGTGTACAGCATCAGTATCAGTATTCTCAAGCATTTGGAATTTGGTTTTTGGAAGGAAGTGCTGAACTTAGAGGAACTTAGAACTAGAACTTAGAATCTAACTTACTTAGAAACTTAGAACTTGGACCTTCGAACTCTTTGAGCGTGAGTTGGTTGGTAGGTCATCAAGCGCTGTCGGAACACCTTGGTTTGGCACTTAGCTTCTGATGAATGGCTCATTACATTGAAATTGAACTTGAACTGATTGTTAATTCAATGAAGTTTGCATTCAGAGGATTCAATAAATCAGCAGCCCAGAGAATTGTTGACAATAAAGCCACATAAATCATAAATCTAATCTAGAGTCTTGAGTCCAGCCCAGCCCAGTAGTGCTTGTTGTACTTCTGTAACTTGTATTTTGATGATTAATTAAATTATATTATATTATATTAATTAATTAGTAGTCAGTCAATTTTTGATAAAAAATAAATGAACTGTTGAGTTGAATTGTTGAATTCCTGACGCTCCTCACACTTCTTGCTTTAGGTATTGGATTGCACGTGCCAGTGCCATGCCATTCACCTTTGCTCCAGCAATCAAACCTTTCGACTGGTGTGGTGCTCAGCCAGCAGTCATTAGCTGAGACAGTCCCAAGTTCCCAATGATGTGGGAATGGCATTTGCATGGCGCATGCAGCAAAAATAAGATGTTTTGTAATTTAATAATAACGACTACATACTACGTCACAATATATCATCATTAAAAAATATTATATCATATATCATATCATATATTATATACTGTATGTATACTGTATACCTGTATACTAATACAATTTATAATATAATTAATATAATCATATAATTTAATAATATATTTGATATATGATATATGATATGTTTCATATGATGATGAGATACAGCCCGGCTGGACTCATTGATCATTGACACATGTTCTGTCATCCCAGGATTTGCCATGTTCATGGCCATGGGGTGTAGCAAAAGACACGGACACGGCCTTGGAGATGAAGGGCACAGGACGTGGTCGTGGCCGGGGTGGAAAAGGCGGCAGAAAAGGCAGTGGAAAGGGCAAAGAACATGCTCAGGCTGAGACTTCAGAAGCCAATCAGAAGAAGGAGAATCAGACTCAGACAAAAAAGGCATTTCTTCTCACAAACTTGGTTAGAGCTGGTAACCAAATGGGTGGAAGTGGATCATGGACGCTTCTGGGCAGGGCTTTGGAAGGTCTTGTTGATGAGAATCTTGAGTTGCGCCCCATGTCCCAGCGTCCGGCAGATGATATGTTGAGATGGAACCAATACATTCTGAAGGTCATTGGCAAGGTACCTCCTGACTTCGACATAGTCGCATTTGACTCTGACAGTGGCTCTGGAAATGAGCTGCCGCTGACCAAGCGGAATGGAGTGTTGGAGTCTGCAATTGAGTTGTTGAGGTTCGCGGGGGGACTGGTGACACAGTGTTACTTCGACATTGACATTGTCATTCATGATTCATGACCCATGATACTGCAATCTGCAATTTTGGATTTTGTAGACAGACAGACAGTGACGGACAAACTCAAACTGAACTTAACTTAGATGGCGTAGAATGAAACTGAACTTAGACTTTGACTTTGACTACTTAGACTTAGACTGGGCTCATGATTCATGACTCACTGATCGGCCTGACAGGCTCGTTGGGTACTCTGATTGGAGATTCAATACGATCGCCGTCTACGTCGAGGACAAGTTATTGATTGATTTGTCGTCGCAACACATTTCAAGACTTAGACGGGCCATCTCAGATCATGTGACAGTGCTGTTGAAGCATTTGTTTCTTTCAAGCAAACCAGCCAAACCAGCACAAAGCCGTTGGACTGGAGTGGCAAGTGTAGCAAGCTTTACACTTGCGTTTGCGCTTTTCCACAACATGTTGGAACCACTGTTTCGGGCTTTGGCGGCCAAAGACAAAGAGCCTGGGAAGACAGCTGACACAGATGCTGATGTCGCAGTCTCAGTTTGAGAGGTGCCGAACTGCCAAACCAAACATTTCATTTGATTGCACATGTGTTCCTGAAGTTATCATCAGAATCATCATCATCGACATCTATCATTATAAATTATCATCATCATCAGAATCAGAATTCAGAATCATTAATTAATAAATTATTATATTATATTATCAATTATCAGAATTATCATAAATAAATTTGTTTCGACTGTTCTTCTGTTGGCCAATTCACTGCATCATTGCATTGCATCCTATTGGTGGCATTGGCATTTTGAGGTCCAGCAATCAGATGCTGCTGCATACATGGCGCAACAGCGAACCAGGCGCACCATGTTGTCAAAATGGTGCTGGTCTCAGGCCTCAATCATCCAGAGTCCAGAGTCCTCCAAATTCATTCATGCAGATTGGGATTGGAATTGGAATGATTCATTTGTGAATTGATACTGTGAAATACTGCTGCAGCTGCTGCTCTGAAGTTCTTGAATTATGTGACAACACCGAGGGCCAACGACCTCCAAACGCCGTTGAAACTGTTTCTCTTGATGGAAACCAATCAGCCAATACGGCGCCTCCTCTTCTACGTCTTACGATACGAGTCCGGACCCTGAGTTTGCAGTTTGTAGTATGCATTTTTGATTTAATGATGCACAATGTAAACTGTAAAACTTAAACAGTCAGTTTACTGTTTACTGTATTGTTACTTGCCACTTCGGTTTACAGTTCCTTTCCTTCACACTTGCTACACTGACATGCTTCAGTGTTTTTTGAACTGGGCTGGACTGGATTCTTGTCTTGACGTCTAGTCAGGTCCTGTCCTGTCTAGTCTAGTGTAGTTTTCTAAGTTGATTCCGATTTCTTAACTTGGATTCTGAGGTGTGAAAGTCAAGACAACGAGGAGTCTGATCTGAGAGAACTTTGCAGAAGGTACTTGTTCAACTTCGAAAGTGATGGGCTAAGGCGGCTCAGGACTTGACACAGCTCAGTTCAATCATCATTATTCATTATAAACTATATAATAATATTATTCAGATTCAGTTATGAGTCATGAGTCATGAGAGTCAGAATCTAGTCTAGTCTAGCCTGAGTCTGAGTCTGATTCTGATATTATCCAGTCACAGTCAGAGTGAGAGTCAGCAGCCAGCATGTAGCAATGTAGTTTGTAGCCTGAGTCTGTACTCTAGTCAAGTCTTGTCTGCCATTGTCTAGTCCTGAGGCCTTTGGTTGAATGAGCAAGAGGCAAAGGATGCATCGCATGGTTTTCCGGAGTGGTTCTTGCCCCAACAAATTCAGAACTTCTCAACTTTGAACAGTGACACGCTGTGACCGAATTGAATCCAATCATTCAAATTCAATCATTGTTGACTGTTGACTGTTGACACTGGCCGAGCATGTTTCTTCTCTCTGAGGGCATCTGGCAAAGTCACTGGCAAGTCAATGTCAGAGCTTACTGCTTTGGCAGTGGATGCGGATCATGAGCTTCAACGCAGACTCTTGCATTTGTAAGATGCCCAGTCTTGAAGCTGTTTTGCAGCTGCATGAGTCCAGGGTTACTGTGCTGCATTGCATCAGTAATCCTGCCTGCCAGGTTTGGTCATGCCGTGTCACAGACAGACATTTTCATCTTGACGCGGAGATCCATAGTGGCAGGACAGGTCTTGACACATTGCGACTCTGACCCTGGCTCTGGAATCAGGGGTATCACGGTATCAGTATATAATTATTTATATATTATATTATATAAATATATTATATTTTATATATTAGATATTATAAATTATATATTATATTCATGTATTTTTCTGATTCTGAAATTACTTGTGTAACTTATTGTCTAAGTGTGTGAGCAGGAGCGTCGGCAGTGTGGCGCAGGCTCTTGATTTGTTGCAATGCAGAAATACAATACATATCGCATATCGTCATGTCGGACATGAATGACAAGCAAACTGGTGCATGCTCAATGGTGTCAGCAATCACAAAACTTTAGTTGAGTTTGACAGGCTGCACCGGCCTCTGCAGTTCAGCCCATTCTGCTTGCTGGCAGTGGCATCCAAGACAGAAATTGAAAGCTTCTCAGACTGTCTCAGACTGTCCCTGACTGGACTGAATTCATTGATGTTCCTTTTGTATAGCAATGCAGAATTCAAGTACAGTCAGATTCAAATTCAGATTCGTTGTTTGGTTAGGTAAGTTAGGTCAGATCATGAAAGGTAGCCTAGGCTACCTGAGTTCTATGTACTTTAGTACTAGTTTAGTACTGGGGGAGGTGGTTGGCCCTTTCCCAGAAATTGAGAGCTGAAAGTAAGGAATCTCCACTTAGGGGGGACTCAGCTGCTAATTTGTGCCAAGTGTTGGCAGTTCCAAGTGCTGGCAACTTTCTGAAATGGCCTTATTAGCCCAAGTTGGACCCCCCCCCTCCCCCTCCCCCATTCGATTCCCCCCTGGTCCGCAGCCAAAAAGCGCATGTCATTGGAGATTGGTGATATTGGATATCTCATCTCTATTTTTTTTGCTGCTTTGCAGCTGTCTACATGCTCATCCCGGATCCCCATCGACTCTATATACTCGCCACCACATGCCGCATTCCTTTGGCATGAGTCATGAGCGTTGCATCCTTGAGGGATTACACCTCTACACACAAAGTGCCTCAACCGAGCATCCATCGATCTTGCATTAGTTCTTGTAATACTGACCGTGATTTTATTATTCTTGTTCTTCTTCTCCTCGTTTAATTTCTCTATCTTCCTGTCCCTCCTGTATTTGCCACCACCTACCTTTCGTCCCCCCCTCTCAAGTCAGGTCAGGTCGTCTTGTTAAGTTATATCAGTGAAGTGATATGATATGATATGATATAAGAATTGAGAGCCGCCATGAGTCCTGAGTCGAAGGTTTTGGCGTGTTCACGCAATTCATGCGGTCAGCTCCATGCTGCCTTGACGCTGGTTTCGGCCGGCCCTTACAAGAGCGACTGAAGTTATTGGATGAGCCCAAGGCTCTGCTGTTTTTTTATTGAGTTCAGTTGAGCCAAGTCGAGCTATTAACTGTTGTTGTACTGTTTGTTGCATTTTGTTGCTTCATGCAGGCTTTCAGGGAGTTTGTCCAGGTGGCAAGTACCACATGTCGAGACAGCCGTCTCGGCATCTTTAAGATGGAGTGTTCTCATCACACTAATAAGTCCATTTCAGAGAGTTGCCAACACCTTGGAACGGCCAAGACTTGGCACAAATTGGCAGCTGAATCCCTTTTGGGACAATACGAAAAGCAGCTGTCAAAGATTGTATCCAAGTGGCCTGGTATTGAATTGAGTACAAGGTAGACAGTAGATGATGATGGTCTACGGTAGAAGGAGACGGGTAGGTCACTGCAATCACTGAAATGATTCTCTAACTCTAACTCACTGAAATCATTGCATCATTCATGCAAGTAACAGAATTCAGATGCTATCCGATTTCTTATCTTGTCTCTTTGCCATCCCCGCTATCGCTACTGCTTTGTGCTGCTCTTTGCACCTGAGGTCCACAAATGATATCGATTCAGTCGATGGCAAGGGCGACAATGATGATGATGATGACAAAGATGCTGGGCCTGGGCGGCCGAAGCCGAAGGCCAAAAGACGACGGAAGAAGGATCGCCGACTAGTTCTGAGGGACTGCTGCAACTATGGGAAAGGCTCGATTCGGCTCAATGATATCGTTTGCCGTGCAGAGTGCAAAGTGTGTTTTTTTCATGCAGAATAGTACAGTATAGTCTAGTATAGTATAGTAATGTATAGTAATATTTTGAATATTGAAAAACGAAAATATGAATATGAGTTATGAGCTGAATATGAATCTGATTTGATTCTGATATGAGATGGTTTCCTCATATTCTCAGACTCTCAGACTACTGTATCTCTTCTCTCTGCGACAGTGACATGTCAATGATGTCAATGTCAATGTACATTTAGTCAAACTGTCAAACACTCTTGATTCTGGATTCTGGACCAGCTGTTGCAAATTGCAGTGCAAGTGCAAGTGGTTTCAAACTGCAAACTACATATTCTAACCCAGCCAGCACCATCATGGAGGTATGAAATTCAGTGGTGATCAGAGTGGAGCTGCATCGCAGAAAGTTGGGCGAATGCATGGCCTTCATGTCGCTCAAGCCACCTTTTGGAAGCAATTCAAGGAGGTATGCAGGGACGGCCAGGGTCTTATTTTGATTTTGTTTTTCGTCCGTCAGTCCAGCCCAGAGAGTCACATGGCAGGCTAGACAGCAGATTTTTGCATTTGCAGCATCAGGTCGCTTCACAGTTTCAGTTACAACTTGTGACTTGCTGACTCACTGACATCACTCACTGACATGAACTCTGATTGGTTCAACATTGCGAGATGGTGATAATAAGGTCACGAAATCAGCAAAGGCATGGCTTCCAAAGTTTTCCAGAAGTGGTTCAAAGAAAGGATGGAGGCCAGGCATCGTCACTGGCATCGGCATTGATAATAATATTAATATTAGTCAGTAATTCAGTCACAATAATTCATAGGTACGGTAGAGTCAAAGTCATCTGCCAATCTGCAGAGTCACAGTCACAGTAATTATTTGTTTACTCCACAGACGTACTGCTGACGCACTGTCACTGTATGCAGTGTTTACTGCACTCACTTACTTACTCCAACTTCAACTTCCTTAATTCTTACTCTGTATTCTGTATGCTTATTATTCTTTTTCTTTCTCACTTTCTCAAATTCAGAGACTTAGGCCTCTGGTGGCTTGAAAGCATCGTTCACGCGTTTGGCAAAGTCATCCAACAAAGTCGTGAAATGCGAGCGGAAAGAAGAGCGGAAATCTCGGAAAAAACGCAGGCTCGAAGCGGAGGACTGGGCTGCTGCCAGACTCCAGACTCAAGACCCACTGGACTCAACTGTTTGTTTTTTTGGATCTGGATTCTCGATCGATTTTTCACATTCTCATTCTCATTCTCATTCTCATATGACTCAATGACTCAATGATTCAATGTCATATAATCAGGAATCAGGAATCAGAATCCATTTTTTTTTTAATATTGATGATGGACGAGTGATGTGAATTTGAGTTGTGCACACTCTGGTCCAGGAGGTTGCAGCTGAGTCTGATCAGCGCAAAGGGTCATGTCCTCAACTGTCAGTTTTGGCACGTTCGAACATGCATTCATACGACCGCACTGCTACTCCGACCCCTACTCCTATACCGTGATGATTCAGATTCAGATGATGATTAATTATTTTTTACTTTTCCAAACTTTTCCAGATTCAAATTCAACTCGACTCAACTTAACATTGACAGTGACATTTACTTAATTTCTGAATTGAGGTCACATCGAACAATCACATCAATCACATCCACCATCCACCTGTCTCCAACGATGTGATGTTTGTTTGACTCTGAGTCGGACTGTCTGAGTCTGATTCTGATGAAGATGAATGATGATGATGAAATTATATGATTCGATGATTCATGATGATGTGATGACAATAATTACAATTACAATGATGATTCAATGATTAAAAATTAAACATATAATTTAATTGATCATTGATAATGATCATAATAAATGATAAATGATAAATGATGCTGATGATGATGGTTTAAGATGATGATGGTGATAGTGATGCTGAGCATGATTCATGATTCATGAACTGAATTTCAGTGATTCTGATTCTGATTCTGATTCTGAACCTGATTTCTGATGATGATGATGGTTCATGATGATGATGATGATATGATGATGATGATGATGATGATGATGATGTATGAATGACCTATGACTTATGATAACTGCATCGTGTATGTATGGTGTGCTATTGTATGATTCAATCATTAGATTCGATTATGATTTGATTCAGCTCAGACACCAGACTCCAGAATCCAGACTAACTGCTGCTATCAAATGACTGCGCGAGGCTGTGGGGAGTGAAGCTGAACAGCCAGCAGCCTGTCGATCCTGGGGCCGTAGTGGCTGCCAGGCAGCAAGGCATGACGAGAACAAATGCTGCTTCACGATTCGAAGAGGAAGTTCCAGAGTTTGACCATGAGCCCCTCATGCAAACCAGGATGCAACAGGAGACTGTGGCAAGGTACCATGTTCAATGTTCTGTGAAAGGCTTCTGCTCGAAGGAGCTATCCACTCTCAAAGATGAAGTTCATCTTTTGCACACGCTTCTGTTGAAGGAAATACGGTGCCAGATTGACAAGAACCTGCCACATCCTTTGTCAAAGGACTTCTTGTGCTCAGGGGATGCGGCCATTGCGGTGAGATACAATTGCAGTTCTTCCAGCGGAGACAGTTTGCAGTGCAAGGTGTACCTGGTCGCAAGCATGTGCCTGAAACCACTGGGTGCGGTGCTGGCCTCCATGTCACTGCAGCCACCAGATGATTCTCTTTTTGAAACGGGCTTTGGCAAAGAGGATCCGAATCAGAACGAAGTTTCTTTTGCAGCCTTGAAGACTGCTGATGCTGATGACGCTGGTCACTGTTTTGAGTTTCAGACAAGCTGGGACCTGGTCGTGGACTTGCTCAAGAATCACAACCTCGCGAAGAGCATGATCTATGTGAATGTGTTGGAGCACACACCTGTGCATCTCTGCTCCATTGGCACACGCACGGTCTCACAGTGACATGTTATCAAATAATCACATTATGCTGTATCTTTTGGCCCCAATGCTGTTGCAGTGGATGTGCCCTCTAGAAAGTGAAAAAAAGAAAACATCATGAATCAGAAAAATGAGATGAATGCCACCTGAGATGCTGAGATGCCAACCGCTGCCAACCGGCAAAGGTCCTTCACAACAATAAAGTTTCAATTGCCAAAGGCTGGCATATCGTGTGCAGTGTGCTTGCCTGAGACTAGTAACATCAGTCATCAGCCTAGCCGCTAGCCAGTTTAGCCGTTTAGCCTAGCAAGAAAGAGCACAACAAGTTCAGAATTACGTTTGAATTTGAAGTTTCTAATTTCTAGTTGAACCTTGAGTTTTGAGTCAAGGTGGCCTGCAACGAAGACCACAATGGCTGCTGAAGAAGAAGCGAAAGATCCTTTGGATTTTCTGGACTCGGGCGCGGACAAGGTGTGATTGACTCTGAACTCTAGACTTGGCACATTGATCATTGACTGACCCTAACACTACTGACTGTCTCATCTACAGCAGCTACAGTAAATAAGCAGTAAGTAAGCAAGTCGCTGGCAAGTCCTCAAAGTTCAGTTTGTGTCATTGTATTGTTGCAATGCGATATGAGAAAGAGGCTAACCTCTCCGTTTCGCAGGTGTGTATTGGAGCGATCTGTAAAACGATAGATATTGACATTGATATGGATATATGATATATGATATAATATATGATATATGATATATGATATATTATATTTTATGAGTTACCAGCCGGGTTGGTTCTGGGGCAGGATAAATGATAAACCGTTTAAACACAATTTAAACTTTAAACCGAAACCACTTATTTTGTAACATAGTGAGCACAGTAAATGCAAATATAAAGTGTAAGAGTAAGAGAGTTGTTTTTAATTCTTATAAATTATAATTATTGATTGTGGTCATGCTGGAGCCATGTTGAGCCTATGTTCCGCCAAGAGCCGCGTCTTCTGTTTAGGACAGACTGGTATCCGGTATCCAGGCCTAAAACAACATGCCGCCGCATTCCCAGGGGTTGTGCTTCATCGAGGCGAGATGAAGCGCAACCCAGGGCTCTAGAACTGAAGGGGTGGTACCTGCTCTAGAACTTCAAGGTTCTAGATTCTAGATCATCTAGAAGTTCAGAAGCATCTAGGCTCTCAGTTGTGGGGTATCGGCGGTATCAGTATACAGTATACGTAAGGCCCAGCTCACACAACGGAAGATGTGCAAAAATATGCTGACACTCTTGATCCTGGCCAATCAGTTTCTGTCTTGATGTTTTCCTGATTATTACAAACTGCTGCAAACGGTTTTGTACCAAGCACGTACGTATTGTTATGAAATGTCATGTAGTTATGTGATATGTGGTAATGGATGTGCATTTGGTCTGGTGATTTGGATGCTGATTTTATGTTTTGCCTGTCCCACCATCGCTCAAGCCCTCCAGATGAGCGTTTGGTATTTTCGTGCCTTCATGCGAGCAGTGACGATGACAACAGGTATCCGGTATCCTTTTCAACCTTCATTTTATCATTTTCCCTAAACAGGCATGGCATGACATGACATTACGACACATATAATATGTCCTGTTTTGAATAGTAATTTTCCTTTTGGTTTGGGATTTTTACTGGCGACTTTTTTCCTTGTTTTTGGGACCCTTTTTGGGCGCAAAAAAGTCGCCCTTCTTAACCCCTTTCGCGCAGCCAAACCAACGGGAAAATTACCAGTTTTGAACAACAACGAACACGATAACGAAATTACAAGGATTTCTCAACAACATGTCACATGTCCTTTGCTGATGGATGGCCCAGATGTGAATAGAGAGGTCCTTGAGAGTATCAACTTTCCTATGTGGGCGGGCGGGTCCATCTAAAAAGTTCCATTGGTGATGTCTCTGGACACTGGAAACCATTTTCGGGAAGAGCCGTTCGCGAAGGGCTCAGATTTTGATCGGTTTTTGACCCAACATGGCCAAACAAGTTCGGTTGGTTGGACTTGTTTGTTTCGCGAAGGGCTCAGATTTTGATCGTTTTTTGGCCCGGTAAAACTTAATGCGCCATTAAAGAGCACCCAGAGACCTCCATGAAGCCTGATTGGGGCCATACCGAGCCGAGCCCTTTTTGGTAATATCTCGAGCCATTTTGGTGGCTATGTTGAGCCATGTAGGGGCTATGTTACAAAAACCGATCAAGATCTGAGCCCTTCGCGAAGGGCTCAGATTTTTGGCGTTTTTCTTCCCGAAAATCGTTTCCAGAGACTTCATGGAACCACTTATAGAGAAGTGCCAAAAATGGAAGCCAAAATGCAGGAAACAACGTGATTTTCCCATACTTGGGGGGTCTTTTGGCAAGGCCCAAACCAAGAGGAGATTTACAACTGAAATGGTTCTTTGTCACTTAGCTACGCAGACGCTGGCCAGTGAAAGGTCTGGTGCATGCTGTGAGAGCTCATCCGGGCTTCTTCCAACAAACTTAAACTAACTAACTCTAACTGAATTCAAAGTTCAAAGTTCAAGTTCAAGGTTGTTTTTGAGCTTGAGAAAGGCTAGCTAGTGCAACTGTGATTTGCTGCTGCATTCGCACACATCATACCATACCATTCAGTTCCAGCGCTGCAAAGAAAGCGCAAGGCAGCCAAAGATGTTGCAGATGCTGGAGTGGAGGTGTAAAGAAATATTCCTGCATCCAGTTTGCAAGGGGAAACAGATGATGCAACCAGTAGCAGTACCGTATGCAGTATTACTATATTACTGTTTCCCGCATACCGTATACCATATACCTCTTATATAATTGTAAAAGTAAATATGTTGTAATACAAAAAAATAACTTTGGCCAAAGACCGCATTTTAGATTTACTGTAAGTTTTGCAGATCGCTCATATGATTCATATGATGGAATGTTTTGTGTTGTGCTTTATCCATTCTGATGCGATGCCTCCCCCACATCTGTTGAAAAACATGCCAGGCATCGGAGTTCCATGATGTGGAGGCAGATGAAGGTATTGAGGGGGCAGTTTGCCCCGATGCCCTCCTTGCAGTTTTTGAAGAGATCGGCATTGGCAGTTTGGACACTGATGATGCGTCTGACAAGTTGGCTGGCAACGGCGCTGCTGTATTTAAGGCACCTTTGCCAGGCGAAATCCGCAGAGTCGGCAACGAGGTGCTCTGCGGAGATGCCAAGTGCGGGACGCTGGCTTACCTGGTGCATTGGAATCCTGCTGCTATTGCAGCGAATTGTGTTGTACATTCAAACTGTTACTTGACTGCGCCGCTGATCGATTCAGATGAAGACTCTCTCATTCGCTGGCTTGGAGAGGGCTTCTGTTTTAGAAGTGCGGAGGACCACCGTTCCTGTGCCCCCAAGGGTTGCTACTCCAGCAGGAAGCCATCCTTCCGTGCAGCAAAGTGATTCAACTCAGACTCAGACTTCAACCAGCGTTTTGGAAATTTAGAAGTCAAACTTCTGACAATATGGACAGATGGAAAAACAATTCGAAGTTGATGCTTCAGAGAAAAGAAGAGAAGAAGAAGAGAGAAAATTATCAGATAAGAGAGAAAGGATCAGAAGCAGCAGAAAGATGAAGAAAGAAGATTCAGGTCCCAAAAATGTAGAAAAGTAGCGGTAAATTCACTGTCTTTTTCCAATGACTTGAGGTTCCAGGATTCCAGAGGGTCGAAAAGTAGGCTCGCTAAAGCGGCGGTTGCGTAGCCATCTGTGGAGATGAGAGTTGAACAATTGCATGCAATTGTGGCACGAAGCGCCTTTCAAAGTCAAAGTCAAAATGTACAAAGCACCTCAGCCTCAGCCTGATAGTAATTTTTTTAGAATGCGAGAGAGTGAGAAAAGATATGTCGAACAAGTGCACGCCGTTGTGATGCGAAGCAAATTTCGAAGTACAAAACACCTCAGCCCCAGAGCGCTCTTGGAAGTTGAGATGTGGAAAAAGTGCAGGCCCTTGTGGCACAAAGCACATTTTGAAGTTGAGATGTCGAAAAAGTGCAGGCCGATGTGGCGCAGTCCACCATTTCAAAGTAAAAAGTTCAGTCAGTTCAAAATTTCAATAATAGTATTAAAAACTGACAGTCTCGGACCAATGTTCAGTTCAGGTCCTGGGGATCAGATCTAGTTTCGTGTGGCAAGGGATTGTGCAGTGCAGCCTGTCAAAAGTGAACAAAACATGAGGGCTTTGTAGCTGAGGCAGTCTCGCAGACAGAATAGCTTCGTTTTCAGGCTTGCAGATAGACAGATAGACAGCATAGACAGACAGACTGACAGACAGATAACAGATAAATAATAATAGACTAATAGATAGATAATATAGATGACAGTCAGATATTGTGACAGTTTGGTAGATGATAGATGATAAATGGATGATGAGTAATAATAGATAGATAGAGATAGAGACAGATATAGATACATCCAGCAGTTGTAGGTAAGGTGACCGCTGCAGCCACTACAAAAAGCACAACTCCAACCACCTTTCGGTCCATCAGTGGATTTGCTTTGCCATCCGTGATTCACAACAGCCAATCTCGCCTATAAGTTATAAGTTGTAAGTTATAAGTTATCTATAAGTTTCCTTTTTTTGAAACTTTCACCACTGCCTTGTGTGGCACTCTTTACACTCAACTCTTTGCTGTTGCCAATTTGCTGCACAGATGGATGGATGATGGAAGAGTCGAGTCATGGCTCATGTGAGCCCTAGCCTATGACACAAGACAGTCATGAACTGACTGACTGAAAGACCGACTCGTTCTTTTAACAGCCAGACTGCAGCAAATTTGTTGCTGCACAGTACAGGTACTGCAGTTTTCTCGTTGTACAGCGCCAGTGCAGCTGCATATGTACAATCAGCCACCACTTGGAAGTTAGAAGAACTTGGAAATTGGAACTTTTTTGGAACTTATCTGTTCTGTCTATCTTATTGTTATTTAAAAAAACAATTTTGAATTTTCACTGATACAGTACCAAACCAAACTGCAGTACTATTTGTATTTGCATTCCGTTTTTAATGTGATAGTGGTATGATATGATTAATTATAATTATATATGATATGATATGATCGATAGCAGATAACAGTTGTAGTTAAAGCCGTTGTAGTTAGCCAGCTGGCGACTTCCAATTTCATTTGTTTGCACAGTTTGCCCGGTGTGCCCGGTGACTTCGTGAATTTGACTTCGATTGAACTGCCAAGAACATTGGCACCACCAATGTGGAAATCCCACAATCATGCCACAGTCGAGTGAAGGCTTGGGACTTAAGTCAGTCAGTGGCAAAAAAATATGCAGGCAGCATCATTGCACTACCACCACTATGCTGCACGGAACTGATCAGAACACAACCATTGCCGTCATTGAGTCAGTGGTGTTATGATAGACATTTTGTCTACCTGATTCGTTTTATTGATTGATTGGAAATGAAATGTGATATGTTAGCATCAAGCAATCAGGCCTTCTATTTCAGGGACGTGTCGGACACCATATATTTTGGCAACTGTTGATGATCAGATGATGAATGTACAAGTACAATGAGTACAATGTACTACAATGTACTGTTTGATGCAGCGCACCACGCATGTGCACAATCTGGTCAATGGAGATTTGTTTGCTGTTTTTTTTGCAAACATTCAGCATTCAGCATTCGCTCGTGTATGCTAGTGTCAAAGCCAATGCCAATGATTGTACACGGTGGTGGTATCTTTTTTTCAGCTCTCATTGCAGGCTCAAAACATTGGCTCATTGTATATTGACAGTTACACAACAAAAGACAAGACAAGGCAGGATGGACACCATTCACATGATGACAGAGTTGAGACAGTCTGTAAGAGTTAGAGTTAAAGTTAGAGTGAGAGTCAGAGTCATACAAACGAATCATAAATTAATTGTAAATCATAAATGAAGAAAGGATTCATAATTAAGTCAAGTCATAATAAGTTAGTCAAGCCTCGACTCTATCAGACTCCTAACTCCTAACCATGGCCAGCCATGCTGCTGCTGATGATGTTTTGCTGACGCCACCGAAGACAAGACGAGCCCATGATGTTGCTGCCTTTGTTGCTCATGGTCAGTGGATGCATGCATCTGCATCATCATCATTAGCCAATGCTGCCAATGCTCAAGTACATGCCTCCAGTCCAGCAATTTCCAATACTAGCAGTGCATTGGAAAGGAAACTTTTGAAAGCTATGAACAGGACGCCATCTTCGGAAACATCAGTTCCAAGCTGGCATACAGTTGCTGATGGGCCACTCACACCGTGCACACGTAATGCAGTGAAGTTGATCCCACATGCAACAACACCAGTGAGGAAGTGCCCGAAGCAAGACAACCTAAATTGGTCTCCAGGTCCAGCTTTGACTCCGCCTTGGTCAATGTCAACGCCCATGCCAAAAATGGGTAAGACTTGGAAAGCTTCTGTGAAAAAGACTGCCGCCAAAGTCAGAAAGTTTCGCAGTAGTGGGAGACGTTCATGTACAAAGACAAAGTCAAAGTCAAAGACACCTGGACCCGAACCTAGACAATTGAACCTTACCTTTGCCTTCGACAGCAACCCTTAGATACTTGGAGCCTAGCTTTTTCTGTGCAAAGTGAATTTTGCTGAGAAGCTGTAACTGTAAAGACATGTAAAGCAAAGGAACTTGAATTGAATTTTGCATCACAGACCAATCAGTCGATGATCGACTGATACGCTGTGATTTTGGGGTGAAAATTCGAAAAAACTAAATGAATCGAATCGAGTCATAGCAAGATAGGGTTTGACTTGCTGCATTGGCTACAGCCACAGCATGGCAGCAAGAACAGGCTGCAATGGCAGAGCCTTTGGCATGACATGGCTGGCATGGCATTATTTTTAATTGCTTCACTTCACAGTTTCACAGTTTCGCATAATTACACTTGATGCTGAGCTGACTTGGGACAGTTGGCTATGTCGGTTACTGTGCAAACAGTGCTTTGCGGCCCAGCTTGACCAAACAAGGCTTGACGACAAATTGACAATCACAATATGTTTTTGAATCATCTGAAATTTCGAGATTCGAGACGATACTTCGAATTTTTGCTTCTGGACTTTGGACCCTGGACCTTCTGGAAACCTGGCATCATTGGAATCAAATCTGATTATGATTGAGAAATTAAGGACCTCAGAATCTAGGATCTGGACTCTTGAGTTGCGTCTTGTTGCAAGTAGTAGCCCTAGTTCAACGGCAGCATGGAATGGAACTGGAACTGTGAAGACTGTGGCATTGTGAATGTTCTTCACTGCCATGTTTTAGATTCTTACAACTTACATATCACATCAATGATATATGATACATGGTTCATCACGTGTCAGAGAGTCGGTGTCAGTCACTGCCACTGCCATTGCATTTTTGGTCCAGCTGCTCAAACTCTGGCAACACACCAATTCCTTGGCAGAGGGCTGGCTTCAGTTTCTATCTCACCTGAGGTCTGCAACTTAAATCTGACCTGACCTGAAGCTTGACTTGTGGTTTTTGATTTGATGACGGATGACAAATCCTATGGACTCTGGACTATGGACTGCTAAGGACTATGGAATCAATGCATTATGTACTATGGACCTTATGATGATTGGGATATGATATGATATGTATGGACCGTATGGACATGTATGGACTCATGTCACACACACAGGTACAGGAAATTGGCGAAGCTGAGTCTACACATGTCGGCATCAATTTGATTTTGCATGTGCGTTTGGATGTCTATGCAGAATTTGATCATGCAATGTAACGCAACCATTCTAATCATCACATTCATATTACATTATAAATATAATGATAGAATATAATATATCAATTATCAACCATTATTTTATTCCAAAAACATAATATATTATATAATAATATATAAACTGTATAACATATGCTGATCAGACGGCAATATTATACTTTAAAGAATACAACAGTAAGTCAGAAATATACTATGTTGCAACAACGACAGTTTTTCTAGATTTGATATGGCCACTTAAAGTTGTTGAACGAAAACGAAATGATTTTGCAAAAACACATTGGTTTTTGTCAAAACCAAGAACTTTGCAACAATCAAGATTTTGCTAAATTTACTGTGGGGTATGCCGAAATGATTGAAAAATAAAAGGTTTTTGTCAAAAATCAAGATTTTGTTGAATTTGCTGTGAGCACTATTGGGCACTATGGGCACTATGGGCACTATGGGCACTATGACTATGCCGAAATGATTGAAAAAACAATGTTTTTGCAAAACAATCAAGATTTTGCTAAATTTGCTGTGGGCACTATGGGCACTATGGGCACTATGGGCACTATGCCGAAATGATTGAAAAAGCAAGTTTTTTTTGCAAAAATCAATATTTTGCTAAATTTGATGTGGGCACTATGGGCACTATGGGCACTATGCCGAAATGATTGAAAAAGCAAGTTTTTTGCAAAAATCAAGATTTTGCTAAATTTGCTGTGGGCACTATGGGCACTATGGGCACTATGCCGAAATGATTGAAAAAGCAAGTTTTTTTGCAAAAATCAAGATTTTGCTAAATTTGCTGTGGGCACTATGGGCACTATGGGCACTATGGGCACTATGCCGAAATGATTGAAAAAGCAAGTTTTTTTGCAAAAATCACGATTTTGGTAAATTTGCTGTGGGCACTATGGGCACTATGGGCACTATGCCGAAATGATTGAAAAAACAAGGTTTTTGCAAAAATCAATATTTTGCTAAATTTGCTGTGGGCACTATGGGCACTATGGGCACTATGCCGAAATGATTGAAAAAGCAAGTCTTTTGCAAAAATTAAGATTTTGCTAAATTTGCTGTGGGCACTATGGGCACTATGGGCACTATGCCGAAATGATTGAAAAAGCAAGTTTTTTTGCAAAAATCAATATTTTGCTAAATTTGCTGTGGGCACTATGGGCACTATGTGCACTATGGGCACTATGCCGAAATGATTGAAAAAGCAAGGTTTTTGCAAAAATCAAGATTTTGCTAAATTTGCTGTGAGCACTATGGGCACGATGGGCACTATGGGCACTATGCCGACATGATTGAAAAAACAAAGTTTTTGCAAAAATCATGATTTTGCTAAATTTGATGTGGGCACTATGGGCACTATGAACACTATGTCAAAACAATGAAAAAGCAAGGTTTTTGCAAAAATCAAGATTTTGCTAAATTTGCTGTGGGCACTATGGGCACTATGGGCACTATGGTCACTATGCCGAAATGATTGCAAAAGCAAGTTTTTGCGAACATCAAGATTTTGCTAAATTTGCTGTGGGCACTATGGGCACTATGGGCACTATGGGCACTATGCCGAAATGATTGAAAAAACAAGTTTTTTTGCAAAAATCAATATTTTGCTAAATTTGATGTGGGCACTATGGGCACTATGGGCACTATGGGCACTATGCCGAAATGATTGAAAAAACAAGTTTTTTGCAAAAATCAAGAGTTTGCTAAATTTGCTGTGGGCACTATGGGCACTATGGGCACTATGGTCACTATGCCGAAATGATTGCAAAAGCAAGTTTTTGGGAAAAATCAAAGATTTGCAATATTTTGTCAAATTTGCTGTGGTCACTATGGTCACTATGGGCATTATGTCGCCAAAATAAAAACACATAAAAACACGGCTTTTGCAAACTAACAAACTTTTGCTAAATTTGCTAATTTATATAAAAATATAATGATTCAATGATGTTGCAAAAACCAAGGTTTTGCTAGTTTTGCTTCTACTAGTGGCACATGAAAAAACAACATTTTACCAAATTTTACAAAAACAACATCATTTTACCAAATTTGCTGGGAACACCATGGTTTGTGACATTTTGGAACTATGTCACATATGCAAATATAAAATGCATTCAATGATACACTGGTGATAGACTTAGTGACTTATAGGCATTCCTCCAGCACACTGCAATCCTGTGAGTTTGAGGTTCAATCTGGTGCCACCTACCTGCTTCCCGAACACATCGAATTGAATTGAATTCACTCGTCACCGCGATCTACAAGATCATCCAGGTCAAGATCGTGATCAATCATGGCTGGTTTAGACCCCCTCAATATGATCCAGCCGTCTGAGCCAGCCCATTCTGAAGTTGGAATGGATGATGTACCTGCTGAGAGCGTGGCCAATGGAGAGCATCATGAACAGATGGTGCAAGTGCATTTGCCTTCATCTATGCCAGGTGCTACTCCAGTGACCCTTACTCCAAAGGGTATCATGTCGTTTTTGGGCCGGAAGGACAGGCCGCGCCCTTTGTTGCGCTTGGCCTGCAAAGCATGCGGGCTGTCCACCCACGACATTGACCCCATTGTGAATGGCGTGTGCATGGAGTGACTTAGCCTCGACTAAGTCACAGAGTCACACTCATGAGTCATGGCATTGCATCAATCAAGGAGTCATAAGTCATAAGTCAGAAGCAATCCAATTGAAAACATCAACTAAAATCATCAAACTCATCAAACCAAATGAATTTGTCAATAATATAATTTGATTTAATCTAATAATTAATAATCTAATTATATTTTTGATGAATGGTTGATGATCGATGGTTGATAATTGTCTAACTGATGATCAATGAATCAATGATAAATTATATTTGATATATGATATATGATATATGGGCTGCCATTGGCTGACTAACTGTCACTGACTCTTCATTGAGGTGGGCAGCTGGAAGCTACAGGCTTACAAGGAAGATGCAGGAAATGAGAATCGTGGTGGAGCAGCCAACAGGCAACGTATGTTGGGTACGAGACAAGACATTGTGTGTTGGGATTTGGTGATTGATTGAATGATTGATTATTGGTGACTGGTTCACTGATGACTTTGGCACAGGCTTTCTGTTCACTGTTTACTGATTCCTGATGTTGTTAATTACAATTGCAATCATCATACAGTAAATCATACAAAAATCATATTATAAATTTAAATATAGAAATAATATAACTAACCTGAAACCTGAGACCTGACCTGACACAACACAGAATACCATGGACCATGCATATTCCATCACAATGCATTGCCTTGCCCGGCCCTTTCACACAATAGCTTTGTCAGGTCCTCTTTGCCGATATTGCCATGATTGTTCCCGACGTGCTTGGCCACAGATGAAAAGAGATGTCTTCCTGTCGTCCCTTGATAAGGACAGCTTCAATCAGGAGTTCGTGGCAGGTGCCTTAGCTGCAGTCTTTTAGTGTTATTAATTGTTACATTGGTAATTGGTACTTACTTATACTAACAATACCATTTTGTATCTACCACTGCTACTACTTGCTGATTCGGTTGGAAACAGTTGGGCTGCCCGACTGACTGACTGATTGCTTCTCGCTTGGCATTGTAATTTGGAATTTAGAATTTAGATCAATCATTGATCATTGATCAATTTTTGGAATTTGGAACTATGAACTGAACAGTCAAGTCATGTCAAGTTCAGTCAAATACAAATAATTTTTGTTTTCGAACATTTGACAGACATCTGACATCATTTCTTGCCTGGCGTGCTAAGCCCGGCTGGCCTACTTGGATGAGATCAGGGAGAAAATCAGCACTGGGCGTAGCCGGGTGAAGAAGCGCAGTCGCACGGTGACAAAGGCTGAGATGATGGAGGTAAGATCCACCAGAAAGGGAAAATTCGTTGAATATTCCACCTACCTGAAGGCCTGCTCAAACTGTGGGTTCCGGCGGTCCGGTCGGGTCAAATTGTTTTGCAACAGATTTGTGACTCTGGACCCTGGCTCTAATTCTAATTCTCATTGACTCATTGTATCTTATCATCCAGTCAAGTCAAGTCCATTCCATTCTGATTCTGGCTGACTCTGACTGGAATCTGATAAATTGTAATTGTAACTTCTCCTGCTCCTGCAGCTTGAACTTTAACTCACTTCTTAAATCTAGATCCAGCCTGGGCTAGATCCTCCAATCGTCTAGCTTACAGCCTGCCTGCAGCTGAGCAAACCTAGACTATCGAATGATATGTTTAAAGTTAAACTGAACTTAACTATTCTGAATTCTGAACTATTCTCATCTACAATGTGCAACCAACAAATTTTATTTTTCCTTTGTTTTGTGTGTTACACCGTAGAGTAGGGCCATCATAGAGCCTCGAGCATTTTGCAATGTATAAATTTTCAAATGTCAGTAAGTATGTTACTACTTTTGAAACTTACATGACAACTGTCTGACAATTGCATGCACAGGACTTCGGTGACCCTGCAACGAATGGCTTGAACCACAAAGTCGTGAAGACTATCAACCCAGTGAGCCAGAAGGAAGTGCAGGCGGTCTTCATACCAAAGGAGAAGGATGGGTATTGGGAAGGATCCGTATCTCACAGTGCTCAGTTTGCAGATACGTCCATTGTGGATGACGATGAGGCTGCCCTCCGGAAGAACCAATTGTATTTTGCCTGCATTGCATGTGTATAAATTATGACAAGAGACTTGGGACATGACTGAAGGATTGCCAAAAGTTGACAGATACAGGCTACAGGTCAGTGACAGGTCTGGTCTGGTCAGGTCACATTTTGATGTGAGTGCCAGCCAGAGTTCTTCACTAGCTGCTAGCTAGCCTGTAATCTGTATATGTATATTTGTAGGTGTGGCTGGGGCCGGGATGCAAATTGTCATTGTCATTGCCATATCTGAGGGATGCTTCTTTCTCAGAGCAGAAGCAAGCTGTCCTGGAAGATGTTGCAATGGCAAGTTCAAGCTCTGCACTGAGCATGGGAGAGTCGATTGCAAAGCTCAAGGAGATCGAAGAAGGTTCGGATTCGGGGTTGGGCTGGGGTGGTTGTGATGCCAAAGCTTTAAATATATACTTTAATTTTAAACCGAAACCTTTAAACTTAGCTTAGATTTTATAATTTCACTTACATTGACAATCCTTGAAGATTTCCGAACAATTCTGAATCTGACTGTGACTCTGACTTTGACTCTTCAATGATGAAATGAGATGATGTGCCGATGATCAATGATGATTGATTGATGATATAGACTTCTAGTCAGTCTAGACTTGAACTTGACACTGTTTTGAGAATTGTTTTGATCAGTCGTGTATTTGCATTGGCACTGGCGTTGTTGCCATTAGTGATGAGTTACCGAGTCACGACTAATATTGCACTACAGTACATGTTATCCACTATTCATCCTCATTCACAATCCATTGACTCATGCTTCTGTTTCTGATCCCTGTGGCAGAAAAGAAGAAGAAAATGCTTGAAGAGGATGAGCATAATGAAGATGATGATGAAGATGGTGAGCAGGGCAAGGGCAAGGGAGCAAAGAAGTTGAAGGCAGGGAAGAAGAATGATGCAGAAGGAGAAGATGACATTGACGATGAGGAGGAAGTCATGTACCTGCAAGCAATCGAGGAGATGTCGGAGGCAGGATTGGATCGACAGCATTCGGCGCAGACTCTGGGCAGAACCACCAGCGGCAGCAGAAGTGAAGGTCTTGAAGTGGCAGTGCCAGGGCCGTTGCCTTCTGCGCCCAAGGAGGATGTCAAGAGGTCAATGGAGGCTGCTGATGAGATTGACAAGGGGCCAGCAGCCAAGGTTCCACGAAGAGCTTCGACGGCAACCCAAGGAGGAGGAACTTCAAAGGTGCTGCCACCACCAAGTCCAAGTCCAAGCACACCTTTGCCTTTGCAGATGCCTGTTGCATCTGGGCCATCTGGCCGTGTGCAGGCTATGTCACCCAAGAGTTCCCAGATGGAGGTGGAAGTTGACAACGAGCTGAGCAAAATCAGCGCAAAGACTTGGCCACATTGCAAGCGCTTCCTTGCTGATGATTTCCTTGCCTCTGGTTCTGGACAGCCAATGGCACTTCCAAGTGTGTACACAAAAGATGCTCAGTCAGGAAAATGGAAGGCAGAGTTGGAAAAAATCAGGCCTTTTGTGTCCACACTGGAACGCATCCTTTCAGATCAAGGGAAATGGAAAGACCAAGAGATCAAAAATGCAATCAAGGCCATGTCCAAGGTAAACTCAAAGACAGACAAGAAAGTTGAGTTTGAGGCAGCAAAGGCCTCAGATCAAGAACTGACTTTGAGCACCCGGGTTTCCATTCTGAGGGAGGGATTCGAATCCGTCCGGACTCTCAAAGAGCTTGCAATTTCATCGGGAAAATCTGGATCGATATCGGAACAGGCATTGAAGGATTCGGTGATGAAAGTGCAGCATACGATGCAGAAGCTGATGGTGCCTGGGAATTTCATTGGCTTTCCCTCTCATTGGGTCCAGGCTAGGTGACCGGTGGTTATTTTTGTTTTTGTGACAGACATGTGACATGGTGACATCACAGGATTATTTAATCGTAATCCGTAATTGTAATTCGTACTTGTAAACTTGTAACTTGTAACTTGTAAATTGGATGCCAGGTGATTTGAGTGTGACAAACCTGTACTGGACTGGACTGGATTTGATCACTTGAGAACTTGAGTTAGACATAGACAGAGACATGATATGACAGTTTTAGACTTAGTTAGATATGATATAGATATAGATTGTATCTCAGAGAATTTTTGATTGTTTCTCAAACTGTACACCGATAGACTGTGGAGACAGGTTTGAGTGGCGTTTGTCAGTCTGTCACTCTGCTTGTCTCATGCTGTCAGGCCTGGGTGACTGCAGTAGTTAAGTCAAAGGTGGAGGATGCATCCGTGATGGATTTGGCTTCTGCAGCAGCGCTTCACAATTGCCTTTTCTTTCCACCCCTGCATCTGGAGTTGACAAACCCTGAAGATGGCAACGTGTTGCTTGGCAGAAAGTGCTGCGCATCAGAAAGTTGAATACAGCTGGTAGCAGGCGGCATGTAATGTTACCAATGCTGCTCCATACCACATGCAAATATTACAATGACGGTGTGCTGCCGCCAGTGCATGTCAAAAAACAAATTGTGATGATGAGGTTTGGGACACTGGCTGATTTCTACTTCTTCTGCCCAAGCGGCCTATCTGGCTTGCAGTTGGAAAAGGCTGGGCAGCTGGCTTCTGATTGAGTGACATGACGTGACTCGATGTGACAGACCGACGGGCAGACCTCATTGGACCTCATGGACTCATAGTCATGAGTCATAGTGTCATAGATGATCATAGATTGAATACAATCGGACATGGACCAATGACTCAATGACAATGCATCTTCCGTCTTACTTGATGAGAATTTGAACTTTAAACTTAGGGGCTTAGGGGCTTAGAGAACTACTAGATTCAGTACGCTTAGTAGTACTTCTATAGGAACTTATTATAACTTATTATTAATAAAACTAACTTACTTGATAACTAGGTTAAACAGTTTCTAAAAATAAGTTTATATATATATATAATATATATAATATTATATAATATATATATATATATATTGAAATGATTATAAATTATACTGTAAACTGTATACTGCATACTTATATAAATAAATATCAATATATCTGGAACTTAGAACTTGGAACTGTGGAACTTGCCATTGAATTGGCTGTCAGTCAGGTTGCTTTCCAGTTTGCCGTTTGCGACAGGTACTCAAGATGCAATGCAAATGGATCCTGCAGACCTTCTTGCGGATTTTCGCATGTCCGCAGTACGACCAGTGTTTGGCCAGTTTGCGAGCCTTCTTGCCCAAGAACATGCGCTACTTCTGCGATGTTGTGCTTTCCCCAAAGCTGGCTGAAACAGTGGAGATGCTTCATTTCATTGCGCATTTCTCGGGCACAGAGAATCTTGGTGATCTATCCAGCACTACCTGCCCTGACTTGGAGACTGTCTTGGCCCGAGTGTCTTCCAGTATCACTTCCAAGACTCTTCAGCAGTACCACCGACCCATCACAAGGATTTCCAGTTTGACGATGTTCAAGCGGTTCCTGAACGAGGGCCACAAGGTGGTTGTTTCAACGAAGATTGACACAGAGGCAGCAAGCAAAGCAACTGAAGTTACAAAGCTCATTGCTGAGTTGCAGGCAAAGGCAAAGGATTTGAGTTTGCCAAACAACATGGAGAGCTTCGAGATTGAGAAGCTTTTGTCAATGGTGAAGGACAGGGTTGCCAGGGACCAGGTTTCTTCTGTTTAGGCAGCAGGGGGTTAAGACTCAGGACTTGACTTAGGACTACGGACTACTTAGACTAGGACCAGTTCGGAATCAGTCAGTCAGCCAATGTCAGTCATTCAGTTAGTCAATCAGCCATGTCGCATGTCAGACTGTCAGACTGTCAGACTGTCAGACCATGACCGAAGGATTGCGTCAACTTAAAAGAGCAGTCCAGCTGGTTGCCATTTGATCCCCAGAGTGCCCACTACAAGACCAAGCAAAGTGCAATAGTTGCTTTCGATCAGGGTGTTGGAGCTGCTGCGCAGTACACAATTGCCGGGGTGATCGAATGCTTCAAGTCACCTGATTTACACAAGGAAACCGAGAAGGCAATTCCTGTTGCATTGATGAAGCTTGGTTCCTTTGTCAAGGGAACGCAGTTAGATCAAAATTGGTCTGGCAGAGCCAATCCAAATGTTGAGGGGCACAAGATTTTGAAGTTCTTGCCATTTTCTGAACGGTGTTTCATGATCTATGTGGCAGATGTGGTCATGGCCTTCCGGCTTTCATCGATTGTTGAGTCTGAGATGACTTCGGAAGAGGAGTTCAAGTATCCCTTTTCATCAGCGCAATGTTTCCTGGACCATGTTGACGCCGTCACTGATGTCAACAGATGTGCTGTGCGAGAAGTTTTGGAATCAACAGATCAGTTGCGGTCACTCAGCTGTAGATCATGTCTCACGTCGTCCCGTTTGTCAATGTCTGTCTGTGAGTCTGTCATGTAATTTATCATTTCATGTGAAATGAATCTAGTCAGTCTAGTCAGACTACAGTAGTCATTATTATCTAAAGTTTGAAGTCATTTATGATCTAGTCAGTCATGATCTAGAATCTAGACCTAGGGATCTAGAACTAGAACGCACATTACAACTTTGGCAATCAGGTGATTTCTGGTTTGCTTTGACCAGTGTTTTCTGGATTGAAAGTGACAATGACAATGACTGTCTCAATGTATTCGACATTGTTGTTTCTGCATCAAGGCTTGCTTTGGGTAGCTAAGGAACAATTTCAAGGAGTTGGCAGGCAAAGTGGCTTCAGCCATTTTGGACCACATGGGCACCATGGAGGACAAGTTGTTGGAAGATGTTTGGGCAACTTTGACCATGCAGATCAAGCCTTGGTTGGACATCAAGAATGAAGATGTGAAGTCCAAATTGCAATCACTTGCCGCACGGAAGCAGTCTGCGACGCAACAGCTGTCATCAGCAGAGTCTCATGGTCATGGTGAAATTGCAGCTGCACTTCTTGAAGCAGTGGAACCTGTGAAATCTCTTATTGGTGGAAAAGGTGAGCTTTGCGAGAAGCTGATGGTTTGTTCAGTTGAGAAGATGCCGGATATGTTGTCAGGACTTGAGGGTCTGGGACACCTATATCTGAAGTTGGAGTCAAAGTTCAATGAAGCCTTGAAGTCTCTTGGCCCTTCCTCTGAGCACACGGACTTCATCAAGAAGCTGCTTGCGGATGCTGAAGCTTTGGTCGCTGCTTGCAGGACAATCTTGGGATGCCAATCAGGTATCCTGACTCAATTACTCAATGACTCAATGAGACTCAATGTCATTGATTCTGCGATGATCAATGATCATGATTTTCTGCGTTACCAACTGATAAGCACTCATTGACTCATAGTAGACTCATAGCCTTATAGCCAATGATGGTTCAATTACAATTAGAATTCAGCTATAAATTATTCAATTATTTAAATTCAAATTATGATGAGTTAATGATGACTGGCAATGATTGGCAATGATTGATGATGGTCCTGATTCTGATTGTCACTGATTGTGACGATTCAATTATTTCAATTTCAATTCAATTTTTCAATCATGAATCTCTGAATCATGATCAATTCAAGGAGTTGTTATTATTTTGAAACAATTTTATGATGCAATGAAATGATGACTCTGACTCTGAAGTGATACAGTAATCGCACTCACAAGTCACAGGTCACAGGTCACAGAGCACAGTTCAGTTCCCATGCCAGGCTTATTGGCCATGACGAATCACAAAGCTGACCCTACTTCCATTGTGACTTTCATTGACAAGCTCGCGAAGAGGGACATGGCCATTCAGTCGTTGCCAACAGCTTTGGTGGTTGCTCTATCTAAAATGGACAAAGGTGCGGTTGCGGCAGCCGGTGGCACTACTGATTGATCTGATGACGACTACCAGACTTACGTCATATGGCATACGTCACCTCTTTCTGACTGGACTGCATGCCACTGCTGCTTGCATTTTGCATTTCATTTGGTCATGTCAAGTATGTTGTTGCATTCTGTGGAGAGTGCGTGCCAGTGGGTGCAATGTCCTCTGGTGCTGGGGAACCACAGCAGCAGCAACATCAGTTCCCGATGATTTTGCCTGAATGAAGTTGCATTTCTTGTGAGCGGCTAGCCGTAGTCAACAGTCAAATTAGAGAGGTTGAAATCGTTGGCTCTGAGACTGTGATTCTGAGTTTGAGACTTACGGTATCTTGCGAACTTCTGATTCTGAAACGGAAAGAAATTACAATAAGGACAATAACTATAACTATTACTAAGACTATAGACTATAGCTACTATGACTATAACATACTATAACTATAGCTATAACTAACTGTCAACAATGAGCAGTTTACAGTTTACAGTTTTTCAAATTATCAAATCAGATTCAGAATCATCATAATCAGAATCATTGTCTTGGCCTTGGCTACTAGTAGCCAGTAACCATGCCATGAGTCATGTGACTATGGCTGGATCCCTGCATGGTGCATGGTTGACGTTGAAATGGGGGATGGTTTGTGGAGTGCAGCAAGTTCAGCAAACAGAAGATGTCAATCGGGAGATTGGTATACGGTATCGGCGTATCGGAATCATCATCATTTGTGGGTTAAGTTAAGTTGGCTTGAGGCCGGAGACTTGATTTCTAGAGTGCTACTGTCAGGTGGTTTGTTTGCTTTGCTGAATGGATTGTGATTGTACAGCGTGCACAGCATCACACTGCATCACTCCTTTTGTGTATGACCTATCACCAGGCTCCGTAGTACTATACTATACTCCAACTTTTAACTGCTTAGGGCCGTCCTTGTGGCTGTTTCAAGTCAAATCATAATTGAGAAACCGTGGTTTGAACATGTTTGAACATGTTTGAACTGGTTGAACGGTTCAACGGTTGTTGAACTTTGAACTGTTGAACTCTTGAAGTCTTGGTCTTGAGTTGTGACTCTCGACTTGACAGCCGACAGCCCTTTTCAGTTTTCAGAGTTCCCGCAGCTCTCACAGTGAAATATACCAAGAGGCAGCTCATGCACAAACAACAGTGCATGTGCTTTGCTGATTTGCAATCTCTGGAGAAAAAAATCAGCATGATTCCAATGCGAATGCCACTTGGAGGCTTGGAGGTTCTTTGTTCCGCACTAAACTCACTAACTAAACGATGATTCAGCAGCATGTTTGCACACAGATTTGCAATCTCCGAAGAAAGATGACGGGATCAATGATCAATGGTTGATCAATGGTATTCATTCCAATGATTTCCAATGCGAATGCCATGTGGGCAGCTGTTTTGGTTCTGGCTGAGATCATCCAATTGTGAGGAGGATGTTAGTTGTGATCATGTCACGAGAGCCTCCGACTAGCGGTGCGGATGTGCAATGGCACATTCAGTTCAGAAAGCACCGCCGAGCACTGCGATTCGCGCAGGAGCATTCTGCAACTATGTGCCGGTGGGTGTCTACCAAGTGGTGCATCTCGATCTATGAGTGCGATGCTGGCTGCTGGCCTGATTGGGATAGGCCGCCTGTTAAGCGTTGGACCTGCGAGTGAGACTGTAATACCAATTGAGACTTGACTTGCCCTTTGGCCTGGCCGACCTCTTTGGCTTTCGCTGGCCTGACTGGCCGTTGCTTCACCGGGTACATGTCGCAGGCCCTGGCCCTGAACAAAGTTTCAGCTTGCAGTTCGCTGATGTTAGCTGCTCATTTCTGAGATAGCAGCTGGCTGGTACCTATTTAGCTTTCGTTGGCCTGACCTGACGGTTGCTTCACCGGCTTATGCTGCATTGGCTCTGAAAAAGTTTGCTGATTGCGGAGGTAGCAGCTGGCTGGCATCTTTTTGGAGATGATCATCCTAACCCTACTCCATCTTTCATCGAATCCTACTCTATCTTTCACCTTACTCCGTCTTTCACCTTTCTTTTGATTTTTGACTAAATCAAATCCAATCATCAGAAAGCAATCGTACTTAGTCTCTTAGCACTTTGCATGAGCGAGAGCAGTCCGGTCATACTCAGACTCTGAATGACTGAGCCTGAACCACTTGGCAGTTGGCACAGTTGGTGACAGTTGCTGAGCTGTATGGCATGCCATGGCATGACATCACTTCCCTTGGCTTGTTTGGCTCAAAGGGAAACCCAGCCAGCCAAGTTTTTTTTAACATCAGTCAGTCAGTCTGTCTCTGTCAGCCTGACTAAATTCCTCATCATTGCTCATGACTCATACCGAGTCAGTCGTCATCGTAAAGTCACGTGGGCAATGCGGCAATGCTTTCAAATGTCAGACTGTCAGATAGTTGATCAGTCAGCAGTCAGCCCTTCACTCACTGAGAGTCAGGCAGTTTCCATTTGCAAGCGTCCAGAGCCATGGGTGCCACCACAAGTGTGGAGCCTTGCCCTGAGAATGGTAACTTGGATCCATTGGAGGCGAGGCCATTCATGACATGGACATGACGCGAACTTGGATTTAAATTAAACTATAATCTAAACTTCAATTTTTGAGTTACTGTTGGTTGTCACGTCAACTGACAGATTCACACTTGCTCAGAACTGTCATGACAAATTCTGGTTTGGAATGCATCTTACGTGCAACACCACTTCCATTAAATCTTACAGGAACGGGTTAGTGAGGAGACCTGACAAAGGTATCAAGGAGCTACCATCGCCATAGCCAGTGCAGTTGAAATCAAATTCTTGGAGAATTCAATAAACCAGTTCAGTTTGAAAAAAAGACCGACCAGATTCAGATTGCAGCAAACGTACAGGCCTCGACAAGAAAGTTTCGAAAATTACAAAATTGTCGGGTGGTGTTCTTGGCTTAGGCTTTGCCCCATGCCATGTCTGTCAGTCTGTCTGTCAAATAGTGGAATGACTAAATTGCAGGTACACCAGGGTGATCAGCCCATCATGCATAGCTTCATTGGCATGCGTTTGCATGATGGCCGCATGCCAGCTGCAAGATAAAATGACAATCGAATCTTAGATGCCGCAAGCAAGAACCACAAGTTAGAAGTTTTATATACATCTCTTCAGATGTTTCTCATGTCACATATGATTATTTCACGATTTTCGATATGAAGGGCAGCTGACAGATGAATTTTATGATATCGGACTCAGACTTCGACTTCTGACTTCACTTGACTCTTGACTATCAACTTTTTTGAGTTATTTAGGCCAATGAATTGAACAACTGACAGACAGCGCACACACCAATCATCATTGAATCATCATGCAATGATGCATGTTGCCCTGAGAGGTCGTGAGCACAGTTGAATCTGGTCCATTGCGCGTGGCACCAGCGCCAGCGTGTGTGCCAGAGGAGGCAGCGCAGCGCAATGACAGATCCACTGGACTGGACTGTGACTGGAACTGTAATTGAATGGACTTGGATTTGGGATTTTGGACTAGATTATACCAACGTTTCACAAATCAGATCTGATCATGACCAGATTTTAATTAATCATTTTTTATTTGGTTGATTAGATTATTAGATTTGACTGGACTGAGGGGACGGGCTTTCACAGACTGCTAGGCTAGTAGGCTAGAGACTGAACTGAACTGCTAGGCCAGGCAGCCAGGCTACTAGTGTAGTCGAGTCTAGTCCAGTCTAGTTGATGTTTGTTCTGTAGCTGTAGCTGTTGTTGTTGTAATCCCATCCAATCTAGATATTGTAGAGTCACAGTCAGAGTCAGTTGTCAGATGTCATTGTCGATTGTGCAGGCCACGGCAGTGCATGGACCCATTGATCCTTTGGAGGCCTTTCATACCAGGGACGGCCATGGTAAATAAAATGCAATGGTCAGTGTTGGTTGGTCTATGGTACATGGTGGTCTTGAACTTATTCACCACCTGCCAGGTGAGGGTTGTTAGATTTTATCAGAGCTGTTGTCCTCCGCCTCCTCCTCCTCCTCCTTCTCCTCCTCCTCCGCCTCCTCCTCCAGTTTCTCCTCGACCATGTCTGCATCAACTTCCACCTCGACTTCCGCCTTGCCAACTCTTCGCCAAGCTCTTCGCATCTCTTCGCCAAATTCCGAACTCAGTGCGCACTGCTGGACCTCAACCTGGGACCTTCCCAGCTCAGTGCGCACCGCTGGACCTCAACCTGGGACTTTCCCAGCTCAGTGCGCACCGCTGGACCTCAACGGCCAGATAGAATGCCAGAAGCCAGAAGTGCCAGATAGAATGTCAGATAGAATGCGAGAAGATATGCCAGATAAAATGCCATAAGATTTGCCAGAAGATATGCCAGATTGCCAGATAGAATGTTCGAAGATATGCCAGATAGAATGCCAGAAGGTATGCCAGATAGAATGCCAGAAAGAATGTCAGCCAGATAGAATGCCAGAAGATATGATATGCCAGATAAAGTGCCATAATGTTTGCCAGATAGAATGCCAGACGATGTGCCAGATGATATGCCAGATAGAATGCCAGATGGAATACCAGAAGATATGCCAGAACATCTGCCAGAAGATATGCCAGATAGAATGCCAGAAGATTTGCCAATGACAAAATGTATAAATGTCATGGTGGGGATCACACGAAGTGATATTTTTTTATTTTTTTTATTTATATTATTATATATTTATATTATATTAGTTTTTAGTTTTTCTGTCTATCAATCTGTCACTGTCTATCATTGGTCAGGCCAGAGGCCGAAACATATCCTATCATTCTGCTTCTAATGATCATCAAATTGCTCAAAGTCTCAAAGGCCCAACATTTTTTGAGTTTATAATTTATAATAATTCATCAATCAGTCATTGTCAATCATTGTTTATTGATTAATTTCTTCTATCTGAATGGTAGTGCGGTAGTGTGGTAACGACTACATGATGAATGATGTGATGTGATGAGTTTGCTTTTTGATGATTGATGATTGATGCACTGCTGCTGATTCAGAATTCTGACTATCCTGCCTAGCTAGAGCCCCTAGCATTAGACCTGGCCATAGCTCAACCACCAGGTGATTGGGCAGATTGACGCTGAGAAGAAGGAGAAACATTGCGAAACATCAGTCACAAGCAATGTGCAGGCTGCTTGGCATTTCAAGTGACAATCAGGTCAGACTGATCAGACAGACAGGCAGACAGGTGACATGACATACAGTACACTACATAATGAGAATAGAATCATTTCAATAACTTCGAACACAGAACTTAGTCTTAGCCTGTTTAGCCTAGCTTAGACTAGACTTTAGACCTAGGGTCAGGTAGCTGCTTGGGAACTTCAAACTCCTGAACTTCAATCTTTATATATTATATAGCCTAAAACCTATTTAGCCTAAAGCTATATATTATTTATTATGTATAGTCTATAGTCTATATAGTGATACGGATACGGTGATACAGTGATACGTTAACTTTAGTCACTTACTTAGTCAGTCAGTCATTCATTGACTGTCATCGACTAATCAGACTCGACTCAACCATTCTGAATTTCTGAGGATGTTGAGCCTGCTGCAGCTGCTGAGCATCCTACTTCATCTTCAGATGTTGATGCTTTGGAGGTATGGGGCCGACTCGGGCCGACCAAGTATGTTGTTTCACCAAATTATATTTTCCCAGTTGTATAATGAATGATGGTAGACGGTAGATAGATAATGATTGAGATTGATAGATGATAGATGAGATGGTAGATACAGACTAGAATTTGGACTATGATTCTATGATAGATCACATAGCAAGTTTGCAGCAGTTTGCACTTGAATGGCAGGCGGTGCCAGTATCTATGGCACACCACCATGCAGATGACGGCCATGCTGATGCCAAGAGACAGGACTATCGGACTGCCGACTGCGGACAGCGGACTGAGTCGGACTGAGACCCCAGCTCATCGAAACTCTGAACCCAGAACTCTAAACTTGATTTTGATTCTAAATTCTAATTCTGATTTTCCATATTTACATGTTAACAATAGCAACAATACTGACAATACTTGACTGTGACTGCGACTCTTGATTCTTGACTGTCTTGAGTCTTGACTCTCAACTGAACTCCCTGAATCATCAATTAAAAGATCCTTGGCTTCACACTGTTGATTTGCAAGCTTGTGGTGCGCAGGAAGACTTGAGCAGTTCCACTTTGACTGAGACCGCAATTCCAACTCCTATGATTCCTTCGCCCTTGACTATGGCTGCACAAGAGGCTCCTTGTGCATTTAACAACTTGACGACTTGACTTGACTTGACTTAATTGTAATTAAGTTAAAAAAATGAATCATTGAGACTTGAGACTGGAATAGTCGATTCAGCAATCAGTGTGTGAGTGTGAGACGTTCATTCACTAAAACCAAATACATGTTTTGTTTCTTGTTATGTTAATGATTTGTTATTATGCGGTGTTTTGCTGCTTGACAAAGTTTGTTTGACTGACTGACTGACTGGCTGACTGACGGGACATGACTTGACTCACTGACACTTCTGAACTTCTGACAGGACACTTCACTTCCAACTTGTAACTTCTGAATCTCTGAATTCTGAATCCCCGAGCCTGAGTAGTCGGCGTGAATTGAGGAATCTCTTGAATCAGACATGAGTGCTGTTTGCATGCAGGATGGCCGCATATCTTCTTCTGTGGCTGACACAGCAGAACCTAGTACAGTTTCTGAAGTCGGCGAGGACTGCTGATGAGCGATTCAAATTAACTGGCAACTGTGCCTGTCACTGTGATAATCACAGACAGACAGACAGACAGACAGACAGACAGACAGACAGACAGACAGACAGACAGACTCTCTGACTTTGAGTAGTGAGTCGAGTCTTATTATATATATATATATATATAGCCAGATAGCCATATAGCTTTTATTATATATTAGCATATTAGAATATATGATATGTGCTATGCTATGATTATGTATCAATTATTATTAATTTATAATTCAACTAAGACTAAAAAGAATAAAGCTGGCTGGCTATAATATTCATATCACAGTCACATCGCGTCAGAACACACATATGATATGCGGCATGCTGGCACTGACTCTGACTCTGACTGAGCTGTTTGCAGGATGGCAGTGCCTGCGCATTTTCTGCGGCTGGCCCAACAGAAGCCATTGCCATAGCCAATGCGGCAGAGGATTGGGGATCATTGCAATCGCATGCAATCGTGGCAGAATTCGGCCACACCCACAAGACTCACAATCACATTGGCAGATATTGGCAGTCACACTGAGTCACAGTTAGTCAGAGTCACACTGTTACGACACTGTTTGTCACTGACACTGACACTGAATTGAATTGTCACCAACATTTTTTGCAGGACATTGCCATCGGCATCAGCAGCATTCGCAGTGGTGATAATAATGGCGGTGGCACCGTCATGGGCGTGGACGAGGCTGCTGATGATGTTCCCGCTGCGGGTGGCGAGTGTGACATGGACAAGGCCCGTCAGCATGGGAGTCAGCATCCGTCATTTGATTTTATATGGTGAAGTCTTGACTCAACTGACGGAGCTGGTTCCAAATACAACACTCGGGTAACTCAACATCAAAATCAAAAAAGACAAACAGGTTTTGATCCAGTCCTCATGTGGGTTGGTTTGGCCACACTCATTCACAATCAAATGTCACCTGTCACTTGTCGGCAGCCGCCCTTTTTCAGGACATGGGCATTGGCATCGGAATTGGCAGTGGCGATGTCAGCATCGCCAGCATGGCTATGGGGGTCAAGGAGGCTGATGTTCCAGCTGCGGCAGATGCTGATGTTCCAGCTGCGGCAGATGACATTGACAAGGCCAACAAGTCCCACAAGGCTCTTGAAGTCGTGCAGTCCTGTCATGTCATGTATTTCTGTCAGTCATATCATATGTGCTGTCTGACAGTCTTATTTTATTAAAATATTAATTTAGTCAACTCTAATTAAGCTATGTATATATAATATATGATGATATTATTCTATATCAATTATTTCATAATTATAATATATATATATATATATATATATTATATATGATTATGAATTATGAATTAATATATAATTATATAATATATATATATTGGGGGGGCCCGTGGACAACTATTCTTTACAGTTCCTAAAACGTGTTTCGCGACGTTTTTTCCACATTTCAAGGGTTCATTTTCCACATTTCCAAGGCCGAGTTTCCACGTTTAAAAGGCAATTTTTCCACACTTTAAGGGGTCCATTTTCCACAT
>Ga0126342_10000328_pt1 | contig 47347 bp, 43 predicted proteins | sample Cyp1metagenome_FD_92528 | JGI IMG/M metagenome (GOLD analysis project Ga0126342, IMG submission 92528) | Coral microbial communities from Lord Howe Island, Old Settlement Bay, Australia - Cyphastrea 1 metagenome | ecosystem: Host-associated > Invertebrates > Cnidaria > Coral ...
GCTGGCAGAGGTGTTGCCTTGATGGCGTGTGCCTTTGCTTGCGACCCGAGAGCCAAGTTCCACACCTCCGGTGGTCCCAGGCGCCGCCCCTGCCTTGGCAAAGGCCGGGGTCGGCGGATTTTTCCATTTATTGGGAATTTCATCATCCCAACTGACGAACTCATATTTCTCAGAGGGGTAGGTTGAAACCACCAACCAGCATTAGCTTGCATTGGACCACAATCAATGGGGATTGCATCGTCACAACGATGATTTAACCGAACATGGTGTTTTTTTTTCACTTTTCACCGGCAAAACTCGGCCTTTAGGCCTCGGCCGCGTGTTTCAAATCGCGGTGATTTTTGGCGCATGAACCTAAAAGCGAGCAAACATGGGTAGATTCACATCTCACGCCTATTCCGTTGTTGGTTAATGTTTCATATGTTTCCCAGGGTTTTGAATCTGAAGGGTTTTGACGCATTCCCATCTTACCTTACTAAAATTTACTAAATATAATTTACCCGTAAAATTCAAGACCTATTAACATTCCCCATTCCCTTGTTAAGATTAACTGATACAATGAACTGATTAAAAACCTTATATTCTTACTATTATTTGAAATTATTTAGATAATATTCAATGATTATCTTCGGTAATTAGTGATGATTATTAGATTATATGATTTCCATGAATGTTATTAAGTAATATGTAATATCCCTTAAGCGCATTCTCAGGTTTTCCATGGATAATATCAACATGATTGGTGAATTACTACATCACTAAGTGTTGTTAAGTGAATAAGACCTGAGAAAATCAATGGCCACCTAAATTAAAACCGGTTTAAACAACTATGGTGTTATATTATATATATCATCCTGGTGATCACAACACACTAATTGGTGTTTAATTAAAATCACAAACTGGGAAATTACCAATTTGGATTAGATATGAGGGACTATTCACTGAAAAAAACAATTAAATTTGTCATATATATATATAACTATTTATCCCGACATAATCACTGGATTGGTTGAAGCGAAAATCTTAAGCGGAAATCATTGGTTTCCCCATCACATGTAGTATAGGGGTTTCCGGTATTTTTTTCTCTTAAACCAATCCAATGACATTAATAAAATATTCCCATGGCCATTAATTGGTCATTAATTTAATCTATTTCCCATTGGCAAACTCACCCAATATTAAATGGTCATTAATTAAATCATTTATTGGTATACTAATAATAACACTAATTCGGAAACAATAATATTATACGATATAGTTAAGTGATCATTAAATTGGATGAACTCATTTATGAATGGTCACTTTAACCAATGGTCATGTTCATGTTCCAGTAACATCCAATAACCCAATGGCGAAAACCATTTCAATTCCATGTTTTTTTTTTTTTAAAGAATAAAAAAATATCCAATAATCCCATGTTTAGGTCCCAATAAAATTCAATGGACCTGAATCGATTTTCATCATTTTCCCCAGGAGACCTCCAGGGCCACCGAGACGGAGAAGCAGCTCACGGCGCAGCTGGCCACGCAGGCGGGTTTGGGCGGCCGAGCTCGGTGGGTTTCATCGCCGTGAAATCCGATGGGAATCCCATTGAAATCCCATAAAATCACCACAAATCATAGGAAACCACCTGAAAAAAACTGCAACGATGTTGGGAAATATGGTGAAATGTTGTTGGTTTGATTTATTCATCACCCTTCAATGAAATGATTATCGCCCTCATATTTTGCGGTTTACCCATGATTTTGGTGAATCGTCAATCATGTTCAATCATTAATCATGATTCAGTGAACCTCAATCATTTCACCAATCTATATTTTATCGGTTTCATTGATGATGATCATATTACATACCTGGACACTCAATTTCACCAGCAAATCGGTATGTTTTACCCTGAAACTGGTGAGGTGGGAAATCGTCCGAGACTTTACTGAAACTTGGTGGGGTGGCAAGAACAGAGGGAAAACCCGCCAGGAAGGAGAACTAGGCATAGGTTCTTCAATCGGGAAAACCCCAACATTTGGAGGGTCATTCCTTTTGGATAATTCTAGCGGCATCATCAACGAAACCGCTGTTGCCAGCATACCTCGTCCCTCCGCCACGGCCAGAATGGAGAGCACCTCGCGCTGGCGGAGAAACATAAGGAGCTCAGTCGCTTTTGTCACCAGGGGTTTGGGATCGATATGCCACTTGGTGCCAGGGGTGATAACCTCCGGAATTTGGTATGTGACCCCTATGGGATATGACTCCTATAACATCTATAACTATAACTAATTATGGTTGTATAATGTATATACTGATTGGCGAAAAAAACTGGCCAAGTCTGGGGCCACAACATGAATTGGTACAAAACGGTACCCTCTGGTAAACCAACATAACTATGGGAAATCATCATTTTTTATGGGTAAATCAACGAACTTTCTATGGCCATTTTCAATAACTATGTTTGTTTACCAGAGGGTACATCATTTCTTTGGGCATTTCTAGGGTTTTTGGGGGCCAACGAGATGGCAAGTCCTGTCTGGATTTTGCGGGATCATGAATGGCTGGTGGGTTGGAACATGACTGGATTATGACTTTCCATAATATATCCTCTGGTGAACTAACATAGCAATGGAAAATCACCATTTTTCATGGGAAAATCCACTATAAATGGCCATTTTCCATTGCTATGTTAGTTCACCAGAGGGTATCCCATAGGATCCATGGTGCTGGTATATATGCTTAACATGACTGGGGTATATTGATGGGATCCATGTTACCATATATAGCAGCACCATGGATCCGTCATGGGTATGGGAATTTCATCATCCCAATTGACAAACTCCATCATTTTTCAGAGGGGTAGGGCTCAACCACCAAGCAGATGATCACCAATGAATGATCATCCTTTGTAAAAATCCCAGGAGGAGAATCATTCTTTGTTTATTCACTTGTAAAACATCCTCTAAGAATTTTTTCACCACCAATCGAAACTCTGGTTTTGTCATGAACCTTTTCATGTGATTTGATTTGTTGGTCCATTTGGAGCAGTATCAATACGGGGTGATATCCGCAAATCAGAACAGATCCATTTCTATCACCCCGAAATCAACCATTATAATCCATTATATCAACATATATCAGCCATTCTGATCATTGAGCAAATATTGAAACAAACACACCATTTTTAAAAGTAGAAGAAAAGGAACAAGTTCCGTTCCATTACGTTTCCAATAACAGGACTTGGCCGAAGACGTTGACCGGCGCTTTGCAGAGCTCAAGGCTGTCTCCGAGGCACCCAAAAGGGCGGATGTTGCGGTCGCATGAAGAATCATAAGACATCTCAGGCGTGGGAAAACCACTGGTTTTTCTGGTCTTACTGCAATTGGGAAAGCCATCTTGGACCTTTGCTTGCGAAACGTCGATTTTTTTCTCGAACTGATTCCGATCATCACGAGTTAATGGGAAAGTGACTGACAGATGCGAAGGGAAGGAGATGTTGGGCCTTGGGCAGTGCGGACTTCTTGATTCCTTGTTTCCGGCCACAAATCCATGGATCCACGACGTGAATCATATCTCTATTGTGGTGAATACATGTACGAAAAAAGATCGAAGCTGGATGAAGCTATGTGCTAACAAGGGATGGTTAACAGTTGAACGGCCAAATCTTGGGATCAAAGCCCCATTTTTTGGGGATCGGGATTTTCCCAATGAAATGCACATAGAAATTGGGGATTTACGAGTGAACCATGTGTAAAATAACTGCTGGGCATCGAGACTCGTGCGCCGAGCGCATCGAGATTTTTGCGAAGGCGGAGAAAGCGACGATGGCCTCGCAGCACGCGGAAGAGCAAAAGGCTGCAGAGGAGCAGCGGCTGCTGAGCAGCGACAAGTTCTTGTGGCAATGGAGATACTAAATACGGATCAGTATGGATCAGTATGGATCAATATGGATCAATATGGATCAATATGGATCAATATGGATCAATATGGATCAATACCTCGAATTTTGATAAAATGTTGTGGTAAACCATGGTACCAAAATGTACCAAATGGATCCAAATGGTACCAATGCCACAACGACCATGAACTGGGGATGGTTTCAATCCCGCCCATGGCGGTTTCACTACTTCTCCAGGAAGCGATGGCCGAGATGTCGAAGAGTGCGGAGGCGGGCTGGGTGGGCCTGGTTACCAGGGTGAAGGACCAGCTGGGTATGGCTGTCGCTGTTGCTGTTTGAACTTTTAGGATTGGCTAATAGCCATTCTGATGAATGATATCAAGATAATTCAAGAATATTCAAGATATATCAAGCAATTTTGTCTCACAGAGTCTCACGTTTTGATACTTGGGAAGGATGTTATTCAAGATTAGCTTTGATTGGTGATTGAAGTTGCTAATCTACTATTGCTGCCTCAGGAAAGCAAAGATGGCCATTGAATGCCATTGAAAACTCCCATGTTCAATGCAAAGCTCATCAGAAGGGCAATTTCCTGGCCATGGTTTGAATGCCAGAAGTACTGTAGACTTGGCCCTACCATGGGGATAAGTGGTGATGTCACCAAACTTGAGACAATGATCAGCATATTTTGAACACTGGCAAACACCTCCAATAGGAAAAAAAACGGTAGTGATTTTGTGAAGATGTTCATGTTCACCGCCTTCTGCCTCCGGTACCTTCGGACTTGTAAAGATGTTTTGTGCCGTTCAAAGTCTATCAAACGCTTTTCTCAAGTCTTTATTAGTCTTTCCATCCCCTTCTTTTGTGGCTTCAACCAGTTTGGGCCAGACATGTTTCCCAATCCAAACAAACCAGGCTTCGCAGGCTTCCATGCAAGAGATGCTGGCCGAAATGACGAAGAACACTGAGGCGCCGAGAGGGGCCACGACGGTCACGAGACGGGCTACGGAGCTGTGAGTTTTCACATCCCCTCCAATTGGACTTTTGTGAGATTTGATTGGGTTTAATGGGACATATTAATATATATATATATATTAATGGGATGTAAATTCATATATAATGAACATTAATCAACAACGTAGAAAATATGGGATAGAATGGCGTTTATACTGGGCTATAACTGGGCAAACAATGGGCAACTCACCCACCCTCCATTCATATTTTTTTTTTGAATATATCATTACCATCCAAGTACAACCATTCCCAGAGCAACTAGTCCGCAGTTGCATCTCACTTGCCCAATGTACTCAACCAATGATGGAAGAGAAGCGCATCTGGGTAAGCAGAGACCTACTCACACTCCATATTTAGGGTTTTTATATGTGTTCGCTTTGTTTGAAAGCATTGTTATCATGTTATCCCGATTCTTTGCTTGGGTTTCAGGTATACTAGACCAAAAATGGATTGTATAAATTGGATAAATGATCCCCAACTAGAAGCTTCCTAATTATAATACAGGGCTTACCGCATCATTATAAGAACTTTAAACATGCGCAAACCAACATCTTGGTAAACCCTATTGCCAATACAGAACAAATGAACTAAATGTTTGGTAAACCAACATCATTGAACTAATGAACTAAAGAATCAATTATTGGTTCATTGTTTGGCAATACCAACATCATTGGCGTTTCACGCCCCAAAAGGTTGGTAAAAGTGGCACCCACCTGCGCCTTGCGCCTCGCTGCGCCTCGCACAAGGCGAAGTTGCAGGAGGAGAAGAGCCGCGCCATGGAAGCAGAGAGCGCTCTGCGCGAAGGCGCCTGTGGGCTATGAAGCCAACGCATCAAACAGGGGGATTTTATTTGATATCTATAAAACCTGAGGTTTTTTTGTTTATGTGCGATTTTTTTCTTCCTGTTACTGTAACCAGTTTGAAAAGGGAGATCGGCTTTCATATTATTTCATGAAACACTTTGAATTTATATCAGCATCGCACATGACACACATTGTTTTTTGTCTGTCAAACTGATATAATATACGATAGTGAGCTTAGTAGAAAAGAAACAATCATGATGTATCTGATGATTGAGGATGATAATCCGGGTAATATGATTTATTGAAAAGTACCTACAAACTGGATCGCAGCTGACTCATATTTGAGGACGGCTCAGCCACCCACCGTGCTGGGCAATACTTGCTGAGGAGAAAAAGGAACAACGTCAAGGCAGATTGATTGCAGATGATCAGCAATGACCATGAAGACAAGAACTCCCAATAGTTGGCAATTGAAAGGTTGGAACCGTGTTTCAATGCCTGTCTTGACGATATGAGACATTTACAACTGGGACCATCTTTCAAACCATGAATTCCATGCTACAAACCATTCAGAAATGTGTGAATTTCCGCGCAAGCTTTGTCCATACCCATGGTATCCCAGAGGTATCGAGCGGTAAGATCCAAGGAAAACTCCACAGGGGAACCCCCATGGGATGAAGACTTCAGAGTTTGCAGGTCTAGCTGCCCAGGCGCAGCCTGTGGATGGGGGATCATGACGCATTTTCTCAAGTCTCGACTGAGAATTCGGACATCCTCAGAATGGAAACTGGACATCCTCCTTTCATAATCATAACATATTATAAAGATTTAAGTCGTGTACAGCTAGAGGTTCCATCTCAGGAGTTTCGTCATTAGAATGGCACACCATTCTGACATATTCTGACATTCTGACCCATCAACATAAATCCTTATATAGTTATATATATAGTTATATAATGTTATATAGTTATATAGGAGGCACTTCTCCAGTTCTTGTTTTGCAACTGCTTTTTTCGCAAGAAGAAGAGATTAGTTCCATCATGTTCCATCTGCTAGTGACATTGACCGTTAAAGAAGTGACTGTTGTGAAAATGTGTGGTTTCTTTATGCTGCAAAACATGCAAAAGCATCATGGAACATGCAAATTTTGGATAGATATTGTATTGCTTTGATTATCCTACGGGTTGAAGCTTCTTGCAGAATTTCCTAGTATTTCCTATTGCAGCCCAAAATTCAATTGAAACAGTCTGTAAGTTAGCAAGTCATGGGATGTGGATCTTTCTCCAGTTGACTTGGTGCTATGTTTGGAGGGGAAACCAATGGTCGGGGCTTCCCTCCGTTTTTCTGAACGTGGCAGGCCTCCCAGGCGTGAGCTGAAGCAGCTGGAGGGATGGAGGGACCACCATATGATGCCCTCGCATCAAACATGGTTTGCTGGACAATTCCCCATTTATAATATTATACAATATTATGGAATACATTATATGTTTTATATATATATATATTTATATGTAATATAATATATATATATATATACATGATTTTCTCTTTTTACTCGCCATAATCATTTATAAGGGATTTTCCATTGCCATGTTTGATGACCAGAGGCAAATATGCCATCAAATTGCCATTGAAATGGGAACATCATGATTTGGAATAAACCTTGAATGTCGAAGTGCATTCCAGACATGTCAGCTACCCCAAAGAAAAGCAAACTACGTCTTGCAATCAAAAGTTACTAACAGGATTCCACTTCCAAAGGCAAGCACCCGATACACAGACAGCACCCTTGGGAATGGCAAAGTACAGCAAACTCGGTACACAAGGTTGAGAAGTGACCGGTTGCAGAAGGGTGGGTCAAGCCAAGCCCTCTGGCAACCATCAAAAATTGGGCGATTAATAGCTGGCAGGCACCCTTCCATTGAGACCACATTTATGGATTTGTCAGGGGATGTGCGAAACCGCCCAGCACGAAAGGTCACCGGCCCCCGTGCAGGCTGCTGCACAAGCAGCAGCACAGGCGCAGGCAGGCTATAGATTCAATGACCTGGGTTTTCGATGCCAAGATTTGACAAAATTGTGGACCTCCAAAATTGAATTCATTAACATTAACATGAATTATGGAAACTATGATTCTAAATGATTCTAACATATTCTAACATATAATGGCTTCGGACCAGTGAGAATGAGGGATGGTCGGTCTACACCATGAAATTCAAGTCTCATGTCCTACTGTACCCATGATGCAAGACGTCATCCATGCTGGGCATCGCCACTTGTTCCAGCAAAAAACAGAATGTAGTTATGGATGACGCAAACAATCATGGTGAAGTTTGCAACAGCTCCTTTCTTGGAAATATATATATATATATTGGACAAGAAGACGCGGGATACTCCTGTCAACATTTGCAACCCACTGGAGCAGCTTGGGTCCGCTGCCGTGCCGATCATGCACCCCCCAAAGGCATTGGTCATATCAGGACTACGGTCACCATCAGCGAAGGTTTGCAACTTCCTGTAAAACCAGGTGTGACTAAGGCATGATATGATCATTCCCAATTACATGTTTTATGGATCATCATAATATATCATAATATATCATAATCCTTATGATGATCATCTTAATTCCCATCATAAGAGCATATAGTCAACGGCAGATGATAATAGATGGGTATCATCATCATAGATCGTCAAACATGATAGATCATGAGAAGAGATTTAATAGATCGTCTTGGTGGGTATATTGCCATGGCATTTACAATCCCATGATTTATTGCCATCTGGTTATTTAGCAGTTTGCCATGGAAAATCACCAAAATATTAATAGGTAAGCCATCTATTTCTATGGGCCATCTATACCATGGCTGGGCCATTTCCCATGGCGAACTGTTAAATCCCATAGGATCCATGTATGCTATATATGGTAACATTTACCATCAATATACCCCAAATGTTAGCATATATACCATACATGGATCCTATGGGAATAACCAGAGGGTATTGCCATCGTAAAATCCCCATGGATCCCATGGCATCGGCCTGACACCGAGGCGCAGGCCGCCCAGGCGGACGAGGCCGTGCGCCAGACGCGCGAGGCGGAGGAGCTGCGGAAGCAGCGCCTTGGATGCCGAAAGGAGTTCCGGTTGGTCGGTTGCCATGGAGAAATAATGATTTTATGGTGGTTGAAGGGGATTTCATGGTGGTTTTAAATGGTTTTAATGGGATTTCATGTGATTGAGCAGGATTGTTCCAGTGTTATTCCATTGTTGATGTGATTTTCATGTTTTGTCAATGGGAGTTCATAGGATTAAACAGTTGTTTTTAATGGGATTTTATGGGGATTTGAATGATCTGCAGGGTCTTGCTGGGATTTTAATTGGGATGTTCCTTGGATTCAAAGGGATTTGAAATGATCGGTTTGTAGTGGGGTTTAATGGGAGCTAATGGGATTCTATGGAGATACAGCCTGTATGCTCCATGTCTGGTATTTTTGGCAACAACACTGGCTGTTTTATGGTGTAAGGATGTGTAAGGTATCCGAGATTTTGGACCTGCTCTTGTACTGGAAATCAGCTGGCCAAATGGGGGTTTCTTGAAATAGGGGATCCCCAAAACCGTAGACACTAATAGACTAAAATGGTGCAATTTTGGATGATTTGGGGGTACCCAAATTGGGAAACCTCCGAATGCATTCAAACATTGTTGAGCACTCCTTAAGCACCTTCAACTGGCACTGTGACATGGGTAAATACTATAAATACCCATACCCGTCGGTGACATATGGCCGGGACAACTTTCTGAGGATCGCGGAACACACCGAAAAGCTGGAGGTGCGCAGATTGTTGGGGGCATTCGGCCAACTGAGTCCAAAGACCCGATATGTTGATGGAAAGACGTGAGAGAAACTATTGCTGTTTAGCTTGAGGGAATAGTCACATGGCATCGAAAAAACCATCTATCCCATTCAGCAAGAGTTTGACATCAGGGTCGGAATTGAGCACCTAAATAGGTGACTTCGGAATTTGGACCCATTCACTTTCTTGATCCATGTCTGGAAAGTGAATTTCATGTCTGGATGGGACATATATAATCATAATATATATATATACAGAACGAACGGAAGCGAAAGTGAGACTTTTCCTCCAGTGAACATGGCATTGAAACACATTTTAATGGCCATTGCAGGAACCTAAATTGGAGGTACCTACCATATATAAGGCTTATATAAGTCTTATTTTTCAGGGAATATCCCCACAAAATATGGTCTTATATAGTCCACTACCTCCATTTTAGGATCCTGAATTTCCCATTGAACATTCGATTCATCGAAGACCTATCCGAAATGGGGGATTGCCGGAGGGTAGTCATTGACCATGATGAACCACCAACCATTGAGGCTTCAATGAGTGATCCAGCAACCATTCAATCATCATTAACCATGATTAATCACCATGAAACCACATTAAAACCATGATGAATCACCATTAAAGCACATTAAACCACCATTGATTCGTTGCAGTTCTAGAGTCAGTTTTTTCGCCACAGGCAGTGCAAGGCTCCTGCCACGAGGCGGCGTGAATTTGAAACGCTCACGGCCGCATGGTGAAACATGGTCGATTTAGAAAGAATCAATAGCCTCTGGTAATTTAACATAGCTATTGAAAATGGCCATTAATAGTGAGTTTTCCCATTAAAAATGGTGATTTTTGATAGCTATGTTAGTTTACCAGAGGGTACTGTAGTTGATAGTTGGACCGAAAGAATCATTCATTTAGTGAAAATATATAACCTATATATTTTTTTAAAATACCAACTCATTGGTTCTTCAAAAGACAGAAGTTGATAGTTGGTAGATTTAGACAGAATCCTCAGTGATAAATTATGATAAATTGATGTTGCTAAACTTGAGATACGTTGATAGTTTGCACAAACAACATAATTTAGCAATACCATCTGGTAGATGAACATAGACCCTGAAAATGACCAGTTTTTGGTGAACGCATGTGGAAACCAATGTTCCAAGCCCCTGTTTGGCAGGTTCTATGTTCATTTACCGGAGGGTAAATTAAACCTATTTCTATCTCGTCTTTGGGAAATTCCCAGAATGGGTATGGGTCAAAAGTCAAAATTGAAGACTCGGTAGGATCGTAAATCGTCTCATTTTGGTGTACCCAATTCTGCCCCGTACTACTGTACTCATATTTTTTTCGGGGTGGACATATGTGAAATGTCAGGTTCTATGTCCAAGTGTGCGCATGTACTATCCCCAACCTTCCAGTTGCCTTTGAGATACGTAACCGAGGTCATTTTACCAGCCATGATGTTTGTGTTGGCACCCATCTGACAGGTAAGTATTTTTTGAGATATATAGATAACGCATGATAACGCCGAAAAAGATAGAAACGTCAAGTCCTTTTACAATAGTGATACATTGAACCTGTTCTATGCTTTTCTATTGTTTTTCGTATATCAAAGTAGCAAACCTCCTCCAGGCCAAGCAGGCTGCAGAGAAGTACAAGGCGCAACGGAACAGTTTTTTTTTCGTTTCTTTTTTGGATGGAGTTGGTATCGGCGAAGCCATGAAAACATGTCAGGATCTTGCTTAATGTCTGTTTTTTTTGACTCTTGGCGGATGTTGCAAAAACAGTAAAACAGTAAACGTCAGTCAGGACACTTCGGGATTGGATATCGGATGCTTTCCGGAATTTTAAGGGATCCAGGGGTATCCGGGTATCCACTATCCAAGTTTGCGGGAGAATTATGAAACGAGGTGACAAAAACTGGGATCCCTGTAGCGGAAACAATAGAGACGATGGGTTTATTTCAGGTTTTGGGAGGTATTTTTCACCGTCTCACAGGGTCCGAACCGATCTTGGCTGTGGGCACTTCCAAGTGATAGTCGTTTGAGCGTCACCCTTCCACCACCATATAGGGTTGTAAATAAGCAACTTGGAGTGATGACATGATATCACCCCAATTCAAGCGGGCTAAGTGTTTGGTAAGCGGGTGCCAACCCCTCATGACTGGGATAAATATATATATAATTATATATATATATATTATATTATATATATACATATAACCCATATATATATATGGGATATATCGCAGGACATCTAACCACTTGGCTAGTGGTAACATTCAAGCGGGCCATGTGGCCTTCGGGGGAGCAGCACAGGAAGAGACCACCAAAGCCATCGAATCAGTGAGAGATGATGCGCTAGGCCGGTGTTGGGTTACAGGACACTGGCAGCAGTTCGGGGGCATTTTTGCCCATGGAGGACTATCATGTTCCTGTCAAACATTAAATGCTAGGACATGAATTGGTGGCCTGATAACTAAAATTAGCCGTGGAATCTAGCATTTGAAGTTTGAAACTCCCAGTTTCTTAGATTTTCCACAGGAAAAAGGTCTTAAGATGTGTGATTATGTGAAGCAATAAAGCCAGATGTGATCACATGTGAATATTTGTTTCACTTGCAGTGTCATTGCATGTTTGTTATTGTGGTCGTAGCACCATCGAATTCGATTGTCAACAGAGTTGCTGCAAGTGCTGGAAAGGATCCATTGGAAGTTAGGGGCCTTTCTGTCGTTGCAGTCTACTTGGATGCGCATCCCACTTAGCAACTTGGTAGTGGTCAATAGTCATGGTTCTAGGTTAGTTATGTTCGGGATATCGCCAGGTCCCCAGTGATATAGTATGGTGTATATATATATATATATATCATATATACATATTGTATAGAAATATACGGGCCAACCACAGTGTTTCATCCAGGTTTGGTTCCAAGCACCAGGTGCGGTGGCCAGTGAAAGCAAGGAGGCAGTGGCGGCTCTGGAGACAAAGTTTGGCGAGGCTGGTGACGCGCAATTCCTGATGAATGGAGGTTTTTCGCTGGGAACACATGTGAACATCATCGAACTTAATGGTGATATGGTGGATATTTTATATATATATATGTATGTATATATATATATGTGGTAGGTCCTCTGGGACCTCTGGGAATATCACATTTGCTTACCCTGGACAGACATCATAGGTAAGTCATCGAACTCAATGGACCGTGGCTTCCGTATGTCAAATGACTGGAGGGTGCAAGTTTTTTGACATCTGACTGGGGATTATAAGTTGTGATTTACCTATGATATATTATGATATATTATGATACCTATTATGATATATTATGACTGGGGATTATTATGATATATTATGATACCTATTGTTTTTACTTCTATTTGTAAGTTGTAAATGCTGCTGGCCGGGTGTTCCTGTAGGATATTTGAAACATATTGAAACCCAGATATATGGGTGAACTAATAATGTCGAATTCGAGGGATGCATTGCGAAGCAGTTCATGGTCGGAAGACGCGACTATTTTGAAGGTTTCAGGGAGTTTCCCTCAAAAAAAATAATCAGCCGTCTATTTGAGTCTTGTATTCTTGAGATTTGGAATCCCGAAGATGACCTTGATAATAATTGTACGCTGCAAGTCCCAATTATCACTTTTTTAGTGTATACTCATACTATCTCATACTCTCATCAAATTTCAATACCGGCCCAAATAATCGTACTATCTCGTACTATGATTACCCTCTGGTAAAGTAACATAACTATTGAAAATCACAATTTTTAATGGGAAAATCCGCTATAAATGGCAATTTTCAATAGCTACGTTAAATTTACCAGAGGGTATGTATTGTGTATTGCCTTTCCATCTCGCTGCAATCCAGAAAACGCTGCGTTCACGGGCAATCTTTGGAAAAATATGTCGGATCAAAGTCTGGTACACATGTTTTCACATCAAAATAACGGTTTTTTTGGCCACCTAGCTATAGTCTATATCTATCCCATAGGATCCATGTATGGTATATATGCTAACATTTGGGGTATATTGATGGTAAATGTTACCATATATAGCATACATGGATCCTATGGGTATTATACCAAATCTATACCCACTATATCTATACCTCAAAAAGTCTGGTATATCCTAGCATAGTCTGGGGTCATCCCCAGGCATGATACTTTGCTACTCATCCCACTCAAGGCCACCAGCCATAGTGGCCGACTGCCAAGTTCATCGGGCAGGCCACAAGAGCACAAAACGAGATGAAAGACAAACTGGAGCAGTCGCTTGGAAAAGAAACGATGAAAAGATGGGGATAGAATGGGATAGATGGGGGGGTTCCTAAGTCATGGGGGTACCCTCTGGTAAACTAAGATAGCTATGGAACATCACCATTGATAATGGGTAAATCAATGTAAATCAACTATAAATAGGCCATTTTCGATAGTTATGTCAAAGTACCAGAGGGTACATCAGATCATTCAAGTCATGGATGACCATGGCTTAGTATTAAAACCCATTGCCACTTGGGGAATTTTCATGAATTTACCATTTTAAGAAACCCCTAGATGATGAAAGATCGAACGATCTGAAGATATGGCTTGGGTCAATGTCCCAATAAAATTATATGCCTCATGACAAGTTGGGGGCGTTCCACAAAGAATTTTTCGCACCTGGGAAAGAACAACTAAATTGCGACCATTGCATTTTTTAACATGTTTTAACCATGAAGGGCCTGATTGGGAAACCAGAATTTTGAAGGTAAACCTTGGTTTGGTATTACAATTGTATATAGTACTAGCAGATTAGAAATGGTACTTTATGGTGATATTTGAGCTACAAATGCGGGAATGAGTGCACGCATTGATCATATCATGCGAAAACCTAAGAGGAATCTGACCATTTGTAGATTGATTTCCAAGGAAAACCATGGGGTTTCCACATATCGGGTAGATGGTAGCTGGCCCCCTTCACCTTTTGTGATGGCTCCCAGGCTGCAAAAATCCGACGAAGATTTCATGCAGGCGCGGTAGAATGTAGTTATGTGACAAATTGCATAGTGGCATGTGGGAACCTCTAAAAACATCTAAAAACGAGGTGCCTGAAATCTCATGGTTGATGATGCCTTTCAATCATTTTTGGATTTTCAGCCAACCTCCATTATCTGGACAAATTCATGTCTTCGGACACTGTCAAAGAGTGGCACGGCGATCAAGAAGATGCATCGTCAGGGATGTCGCCCCAAATGCCAGAGATGAAGTGAACATCTTGAGGATGGCACATCCCATTTCCAGTTTTTGTTCCACTTGATCAGTTAATCCCATTTTTTGAGACAAGAAGATAAGTTGATATGAGTTGATCCCATTTTTTTGAGACAAGAATGAGAAGAATGAATTATATTTTATAATTAATATTAATTAATTACTTACTTGGACCATCTTGGACCTCCAAGGCACAGTTCATGACGCAACACCCTTCCGGAGGATTTTTATTGAAGAATATTCCTTTCAGGTCAGGGGTTTGACTACATACTAATGAGGGCATGGGAAGGTGTATACGGCATTAATAAACCCAACTGCATTCCCAAGTACTAATAGGTTGAGTTCCCCTAAAATAGCATAGACCCTGCCAAATAGGGGGTTGGAAGATTTACTTCCCACTAAAGAGATCCATATAACAAGGGTCTTTTTCAGGGACTATTAAAGATTTGTTGGAGAGGTCTCGGCCCAAATCCTACCAGCTGGTGGACCTGTGTCAGCTGAAGTTTGGGAGCTTGTTTCACACCTGCCATGGAACCCCCCGGGGTCTTTGTGTTCGGTTCACCTATCTGGCTTTGTTGCATCCCTCAGCGGGGTGGTGCTGATTCCTTTGGCGGACCTTCGGTCATTGCATACTACCCAGATCTTTCCGTCATTGTCCTGCTCGACCACCTGAACTCCAACTCCAAGGGCTTGGTCATCATACTGGATTATTGCACTTCCTTGTGCACAGAGACGGTTGCCGAAGAGAAGTTCATGAAAGGCCTCGTCAGCTTGGAGCTTAGAGGTGCTTTCTTTATTGATTTCTTTCCTTTGGTGCAGGCTCCGGCCATCTCTGTTGCCAAGAATTTTTCTGGTTATGACCGCTTGCTTGATGGAGGGCCACTCCGGATGGAAAGCGATGAATTTGGGTCTTGCTTTGCTCAGCAAAACTTGCTGTTGACCGACGCCATGTTGACAAACTTCGTTGTGATGGGTTTCTTTTGCCTGCTTCAAAGATCGCATGCTTGGGCTTGGACTCATGAACCTTTCCTTTCCCGGATTGACAACGGATCCTTGATCACATCAGTTTGCAGCTGACATATAAGTGCACCGGATTCATGGCAGTGCCGTTCATTGCATTCAATCTGTGCAACCTATGGCGACCTTGCCGAGCGAGACCTGAGCCTGCGGGGCCGCACTGTCGTGGTGTTTTTCCCCTCCTTGCTTTTTGTTTGAGTTAGTCCGTCCCTGCCAGTACACGCCTGGAAGAAGTATTTTGGAACCTTCTAGCATTCCGGGAGCCCAAGGCTCTAACCGCTTGAAGGCTTCCACGCAGTTAATGCCTGTCAGCAGTTTGTACAATAGCCATGGACGGTGGCCAAGGGCAAACTCCCTTGGCCACCTTTGAGGTGAGTGCACTACAGGCTGTTCAACGGCCGACCGTGTCGGCTTGACCTGACTTTGGCCGCGCTGCTCTGCTGCCGCCGAGCACGCGGTCGCCAAGCACGTCCGAGCTAAAGATTTGTTGGAGGAAATACTGTATTCCTCATTATCATATGGTACCATAAAATCACACTGGCCAAGTACTTACTTTATAACAGCTCTCTTGAATAACTTATGGCGCTTTGTTCCTGCCTGTGGGTGTGCAAGAACAGAAATGCATAGCAGCTGACAAACCAATCCGGTTTGGATTTGGCGGCTGATCAAGTGACATTCCGAATGTCACTTGATCAGTCGCCAAATCCAAGTGTACAGGTCACTTGGAGCTATCACGTCTCTTCTTTTAGCAAAGAACTTTGGAAAAAGGTAGGCCAGAACTCCAGGACATTTTGTGTATGATCCACATTTTGCTTGCATGATCTTGCATGTATAACCACCCTAGCGATTGAGATGAACCTTGGCAGCTTTGGCTAACTGGCCAGCATAGCACTCTGAAACTTCTCCGATGCATTCTCCAAATTGCTATATTTCACGCGGCAAGATTCAACGTTGGCAGAGCAATGCATACGCAGCATCATAGCATTGTCATATCATATCTTATCTTCATATAATTCGTATATTCTCAATCCACCCTGGCGACTGCGCTATAGCACCAGCCTTTGGATTTGGCCTCGCGTCCTGATGACACCCATGCTGACCTTCAGTGTGGAGTGCCGGGAGACGAAGCCTGGAGAGGCCGTGTACATCGTGGGCTCCGTCCCGGAGCTTGGCAGCTGGTGCATCGCACAAGGCGTTTTTTGAAGCAGTGGTCAGAAACGCCTTGCTAATTGCTACACGCATGGATAGTCATGGATGGAGAGAAGTTGGTCTTTGCTGGCTTCATAATATCCTTGTAATTCTAGTGCAGGCTTGTGATGCACTACGACGGCTGATATGTTTCCGGTATGGACGTCGCCGGAAGTGGCGGTAAACGCCGCAGAAAACATAGAATCTCAGCAAACTCATTGGACACATATGGAAACATAAGATATTTGACACCTGAAGCCTGCAGTATGCAACACCTCCAATCCAAAATTTGATAAATTTCCTTACCAGATTGTATAGATTATGACTTTTTGACCCCCTTTATGTCAATGGCACTCAATGGGGCATAGACAGAGCCTGCTCGACCCAACGCTCCTTGGCTTTACGATGGTGCCCAGGAATTAAAGTTGGTCATCGCTACGGAAGAAGACGCCCCTTTCCCTGTATGGGAAAGCGGCGCAAACAAAACCATGCAGCTGCCGCGTAGCCAACAGGTCACGGCGCGAGCCACCTTTTCTACAAAGGACAGCTGGCAGAGTGGCCCACAAATGGCATGTTTGACATTGTTTCACGACATTTTTGGTAGTTTTGGATTCAACCGAAGGGGCAAAAAGATCGGAATCCCGACTTGCTTCACGATTCAAATTTGATGCCGTTTAATTTCTTGTTCATTTTATTGATGCTCGGTCCTTCCGAACAACTTGAAGGAGATCAGTTTGGAGGTCGCAAAGCTTCCCACTTTGCTGGAGAACCCAGCGCAGGCAACGTCTGGCAGAAGTGACGTTGCAGATGGCTCCATGCCACGGCTCTTCCCGTTAGAACTACTGTAGTTATAACAGAAAAAGGCCCCTTGCATAAAGGCACAGAAAGATTTACTGGGTAGAAGTGAAGAATGAGGCCTGGAAGTGAAAGGTCAGGGAGTCAGATACTCACCAAAAGAAAACGGAATAGTTGACTAATAGCACAGGCTTTTAGAGAAAAAACACCAGAAGGACGTCATCCAACTTCTGCGATGTTTCTGCATTATGTACCCGCACAGGTCCTTCAAACAAAGCACATACAAGGCCCAAGTTGACTCCGAAGTGTTGAAATTCTGTGGGCGCGAACTAGTTACGAACATGTTGAAGAACCAGTTTGGGATGTTAGGGGATATTCACAAACACAAACCCTTTTGATGTGGGTCCGAAAAAGTGATGGTCGAGTCGATAATCCAGAAGATTCGCAAAGTCTCGTGCGTTTCTTTGCACGCTCTGCATGCAATTCCTAGCAGCAGGACTGCCGGACGTTGGATACGAAATCGGATGGTGGAGTTTCATGGTATTTGCAAATGAATTTCTTGAGAGCGGTGCCCCAAGGCCAAGGAGTTTTAAGCCCGGCGCAGCCATGTGCAAGGACTTGGACTTAGTCTAGTCTATGTCGGACCTGGCTTTTGAGAGATTCACCCGATCAAAGCTTTCTGTGTGAGGGCAGATTATAGTTTCAGCAGTCCCGAGGGATCAAGCAGTGCAACCAGAGACTGTGGGAGCCTCAGGGAATGATCAAAAGGTCTCCGGCCCATCCCTGCCCAAGTCGGGGGCAGTGGCAATGTTTTTCCGCTGTCTCTTTCGTCCGTTCGTAGCAGGTTCGAATGTTTTTCCTTGTTAGAAGATTGCGTTCCACGTTACGTGCTTTGCCAGGGAAAAATATTCTTGAGAGAATCAAGTGCCCTGCTACCACGCAGCCCTGTAGGTGTAATATTCATGTATTGGATGTTATTGGAGTGTGGTACCCAAAAGAGAGCGTGCAACTAACCAAGAGGTTTTGAGAAAGGATGCATGATATGGTCAGAAGGCAACAACAATGAGCAAGGGCATGAGCACAACTCGTGGCACAACTCGTGGCTCCATGTCTTGAGATGTCTTGAGGCGGCACAAGTTGCGATCACCTCAAGAGAATGCATCGAGCATCGGCATACATGTTTCACGCGCTTGTGATTTAAAAAACTGATGTCCACGATCTCACAGAAAATGCATTGAGATATGGTGAGATCAAGGAATTGACTTAAACGAAAGTTCCAAAGTATTGCAAAACTGAGAAAGGAGACTAAGGAGACACATGAAGGAGATGCATTGTCTCATATTGGCCCCCAAGTGGAAATGCGTATGACCCTGTTCAAGTGTGAGCGAGTCTGCGAGATTTTGCATGTGGGCCATGGGAGCTACTCGACTGCTTGATCATCCAGTGCCACTTGTCAGGTCTTCCCGTCCTCGGTGATGGATGTGGGTATCTGAGATCGGGCAAACTAAGAGAAGAACTCTGCACATGTTTCTATCTTTTCATTTCGTCAGTGACAACTGTCATCACAACAGCATGCAGATCAAAGTGGACAATGTAGTGAGCTTGTAGACACACGATTGCTTTTGTATCTTTTGTCTGTTGCCCGCACTCATGCCCTGTGATTTTTTAAAGAGATGTTATGAGGACCTAAGGGTTTTGCATCTGAAATACTGCTGTGCCCTTCTGTGTCGAGGCCATTTTGGGCATCAACAGGGACAGGCAGCTGATGGCGATAAAACGCAAACAGGCGCTCTCCTTTGCTCTGAGCGTCGGTTGTGAAGTGTTATGGGCCTTAAGATGTGGGTAACAATATTGAGTTCTGCGAAAATCTGAACAAGATACGGAATGGATCGGAATAGGCTAGGTTACGATACCTTTCTTGATTTTTCAACTTCAACTGCTTGTGCGCAGAGGCTACACTCTGACCAGGGTCATGGGACATCTCTGTGAATTGTTGGGCTTTGGCCTCCATATGTGGCGTTGTTTCGCTCGGGTTTCTTCGCATCTCCTTGATTCTCCTTGCGTATATGGATTTGGGGCCTAGAGACCCGAGACAACCGGGTAAGCGCCAGGGCCAGCAGCCACAGGAACCAAAATACAGATATCTCAGATATCACATGATGTCACTTATCACATATTTGTCTGAAGATGTACTTGTGCTTTCCTTGGTCTCATTCTCATCAATACCATCAGGGTGTGATGTGTGCTTGGCCCCCTGAATTGGCGTCGCTATAAGTTTTCCGCCCAAAACCGCCATACCTCATTCCCCAGCCAAACTGGAGGCCTGCCGCCGGCTTCAGAGGTGCAGACTCTTTGGGCGGGCGCAGCAGCAGTCAACTGCTGTCTTGTTTTGCTGTGTTTTCTGTCTCGGAACGACACACGCTACTGTAGCATCACTGTCGCTGTGTATATATTAAAATAAAAATTGATGAAATCTCGACCTGGCCGGGCTGTTGGAAGTTGGAAACTGAGTTCGTTCAGGGAATTGGGCTCCAGGTGTTGGAGAAGGTGCTTCAGTGAGCAGCAGAAATTGCTTTCACTTTTGATAAAAGCTGGTGCCTCAGTTTGCAGCACTGCAGACATCGAAACTTGCCGAGTTGAAGCAATATAGGTTACACTGATTTGGCTGACAGAATTATGATGTACCTTGATAAGTACATTGATGCATTGGTATAGCATGATATAGCATGATTTACCATGCTTTGGATGATGGAGAATAAAGCAGATGGTCGGATGGCAGCCACAGTTTCCGCACTTCATCACAGTTCTTAAAATGCCTGGGCAGGAATTGATGGAAGAGCGGCTGGGGGCTGCAATTCAGGTGGGTCCGTGTGATATCACTCTCCTGGGATGTGCAGCGCATTGTGAAAACTCGTTTGTAAAAATTGGCAAACTCTATTTTTGTGTATTGTCGTTGGTGTTCAAGAGAAGGCCCTGCAACATCCTGTGGCCGTTTCGACATGTTTCAAGACTTAGATTCGTTTTTTCTTTCCGGTGAACAAGACCTAGCTGCAAGACTTGCATTGCGCTATCTCAGACTTTCAACTTCCAATGGGTTTCACCTATACACCTTGAGGGCCAGTCGGATCCATTGAAGCTTGTAATGCTCCTTGTGATGCTCTTGCGACAGGTTCAGACGTTGTGGAAATGGCTGAAGCGGACAAAGCAGGCTACAAAGCAGACTGCAAAGCAGGCCGCCACAGGTTTGGAGGCTCCTCCGGTGTTTGCCGGGAAGCATTGCTAGGCGTGGTCAGTCCCTGTCCATTTTGAAGAACTAGATACAGGCAGAAATGAAATAGTTTGAGGGCCGAAGCATTTGTATCCGTAAAGTATTTTACATGCAAGACATGCAAAAGATGCCAAAAAAACATGTTGATCCCTTGCTGGCCTCAAAAGACATCAGGGCCCCAGTGCCATTGTAACGAAATTCAGTGCTGCATGTCCCACAGCCACTGGCAACCAGTCGCTGTGCAGAGGTAAGTCTCACCGGATGCAGCCTGGTACCGGCACTGTCAAAAAGCACCGGATTTTCGGGAGAGACCACGGGTATATCGGCATGTCCAGATCTAGCCACAACTACCAATAAATCATCAGTACCCGTTAGAAAACCCAACTTCACTCATAAGTAGGTCATATTTTTAGATATGATTAACTCATCATTTTTCTTGGGCTCTCCCCATTTTGCACACCCCCAACTCCTGGCGTCCCTTGTTACTTTGAGGCCTTGAGCAGCGAAGAGCAGCGCGCCCGCCGTGCAGAAGAGGCCCTGCAGGCGCAGTGGTTGATGATCATTCTGAGGATCTATGGCACTATGGATGCAGGAAATATTCCATGGAAACCTATGGTTATTCTGGAACAATCTATGGTTGGGGCCTCCAAAAATATCCAAAAAATATGGAACCTAGACAATCTAATTATTGCTCTTGATAGAAGGTATTTCAGCTATGTTGATGTGAGCAGGATCTCTCTTAATCGGTTTTCTCCGCACCCTGGATGTTTTCTTGAGAGACGGTTCTGTTTCTTCTTTGTGGGTAAGGCTGAAACAAATCACAAATGTTTTTGATTTGGTTGGTTTAACACATATTCGAGATGACTGTTGACATCATTTGCGGAACATGGGGGTGTCAAGTCAAATCCTATGATTGTTGCTTTTCACATGTTTGGTTCACTGCTTAGCCATAATGCCATGGAAGCAATATTATTCCCATATGCTCCGTGGAATATGTACCAAACATGCTCATGTCATTCCGGGAATGTAGGGCAATTCCCCAGTCAGTCCATTATATTCTACTTTACAGTCATACACAGTAATAGTGTACATATAAGTGCATATTATATATATAATTATTTTTATATGTACATATAATATATATGTACATATATAAACATATCTATATATATAATTATAATATTATAATATGTAGCAAACATGTTCCAATTCATCCCAGCCTTCCTACCCCCATGGTTCGTCACGCCAGGAACAGCTGGCTGAAGCGCAGAAGGTGAGTTCATCCTTAGCGGAGAAGGCGCGACATGGCAATGGATCCGTTGCGACATGGCTGGGGAAATCATCTTTAAAATGGACTTAATGGGTGATTCATGGTGTTTTTCCATTGCCATGTTTGATCACCAGAGGGTGATCATATGTAATAATTAGACATCAATAGATTCAATAGATGTTGATGAATCGTAATGGACGGGTCTATGTGTATACTTAGGAGGCATGCATGCACATATCTTCCATATGTGGCTGCGCATATCTTCCACCAGGTGGAGGAGACGCAGAAACACGCGGAGAAAGCGGAGGCTGAGGTGGCTGTTGAAGATGATGCCGGTCAGGTTTGGTCGATCTATTGAAAATTGGGGTAGTCACAAATCCCTGGTTTCATGATGTTTCATCATCTTTATCCATTTTCCCCCTCACTCAAAACTGATTTGGCCAGAAAATTTGGGGTTCTCCAAGGTAAACCCAACGTTCCGCAGCGCACAGGCCAAGGTGGCGCAAGAGTCCGTGGCCGAAGCCAAGGCCAAGAGCGAAGCGGAGAGCAAGGCGTGGCCTCTCCGAAGTTTTTCGGTTCGGACAAGCATGTGGCATGGGGGTTGAATCAGCAACAACAATAACAATGACCATATATATATATATACATTTATATCCGGTAAGTATGGGTAAGTAGGCAACCCCAGAGATGCTGAAGACGTTGGAGGACAGTCTGTTTTATTCGGATGATTATATAGTTCAGTATAATTAGGTGAAATGAGATTCCTTCAAGTCAATCACCCACCTGTAGTACACTGTAGTCAGGGCATAGCATACACCATTACACTGGCAATGGAAGCCATGCTGGTCCGACCCCAAATCCAACTGATAAGACTGTGGGTCATTTCATTACCATCCAGTAAATCAAATGTGGCAATGGGAAATGCCCTATACATGGAGGTTTTACAATGGGCTATATAGGAAAATCATCTAGAAATAGGGAATTGTCCATCGCAATTTTGAGTACCGGAGAGTATATAATTTGTTCCTTGTCTATCCTTTTCTTTCAACCAGAGATTTTCAGGTGCTAGGTTCGCTTGCCGGAGGGTATATGATTGGTACATGGGGATTTGATTGAACAATCTCAAAACCACCTCGACTCAAGGGGAGCCAACCATAACCAACCCCAAATGTTTTTATCTTGAGCTTATTTGTGAGCTACAATGGTGTGCCCAGATTCGTGGATGAAACAACTGATACTGTAATTTCCATGTTTGACGGTTTAATACATTTAAATACCATATTTGCTGAGTTGTTGTTTGTCGGCTCTGTCAAGGCAGCAGATCAGACCTTGGAAGAAGAACTCGCGAAGTTGAAGAAGGAATCCGCAGAGGCCTGCTGACGGAACGACGGGTGACTAAATTAAGTCTAAATGGAAAAGTCATCGAACCCTGAATTTAACAATGCATCTTTCTGGCAGCGGGGGAACTCATTTTTCTTGAAATTATTTTTGGGGTTCCAGGGCCATGTCGGGGTTGTATCAGTGTTGGATTTAAAAGGGCTGTTATACGAGTATTGTTCCTCTAAACCACTGCTCGGCTTTACCCCATTGACTTACTCCCACATAAATTGATAGTTGGCTAGATGTCCACCATTGGGCGGCCATATGTATTATATATAAATATGTGCATATACGCAAATGACGTCCACCTACGTATATATATATATAGCATATATATATATATATATATATTATAAATTCTATGCCCCCTGTTAATTAAACATGGCTAACATGGCTTGCTGGTAAATTCCCCATTAGCTCGATGAATTTTCCATGTAGTTGGCTGGCGACTGATAGAACGCAGCCTACTTTTCTCACGTGTTCTTGCTCTGTCGATGGGGTGGGGTGGGGGGGTGGGGTGGGGTATTAACGTCATGTGCACAGTGCGTCGAACACGCTCTGCATTTCAAGTAACTTCTAACACGCTCTTGACGTTACGCTCTGCACTTCTTCACGTAACTTCTAGATGTTACGCTCTGCACTTCTTCGAGTAACTTCTACCACATGTACCCTCTGCACTTCTTCAAGTAACTTCTGACACGCTCTTGACGTTACGCTCTGCACTTCTTCACGTAACTTCTAGATGTTACGCTCTGCACTTCTTCGAGTAACTTCTACCACATGTACCCTCTGCACTTCTTTAAGTAACTTCTTACACGCTCTTGACGTTACGATCTGCTCTTCTTCAAGTAACTTCTTACACGCTCTTGATGTTACGCTTTGCACTTCTTCAAGTAACTTCTAACACGCTCTTGATGTTACGCTTTGCACTTCTTCAAGTAACTTCTAACACGCTCTTGATGTTACGCTTTGCACTTCTTCAAGTAACTTCTAACACGCTCTTGACGTTACGCTCTGCACTTCTTCAAGTAACTTCTAATACGGTCTTGATGTTATGTTTGATGTCACTAGAAAGTAACCAGTATTTTGACCATTATCATCAGCAATGTTTAGAATTTAAAACCATTCTCTGAACCATCAATTATATAACCACGATCAACCAGTATGAACCACCATGAAACCGCCATTGCACCACTAGACTATATTCACCATTTTTCTGGAGTTTCCACGGCTCATTCTTCCCCCAACCATTTCCCAGGAGAGTAAGGTGCAGCTGGAGAAACTGCAAAGTTTGGAGCAGCAGATCAAACAGCTGGAGGAGGCGGAGAAGAAGGTGCCAACGTCGATGGTTGGCCTGGGGAATGAGCAAACAGGGAAGATGTCTTCGATATTTTTTCGGGGTGTCCTTAAGCAAATCGTTCCAAGTCAAGATGGCTATATGTGGCGATTTCAGGGCTATTTGATGGGATAAAAGTGGTTTTAACCGCGGAAACATGCTGGATTTCACCATGACAAATCGTGATTTCACCATGAAACATGGAATTTTTTCACCATATTCCAACCTAAAACATAGGGATTATGTAATGATGGGGATTGACCCAGGTTTTGTTGATTACAGTAGTATATCATATCCCACTTCCATCCGTTTCCGATATGATCAGCTTGGATGTAACCCAGGTTTTCTGAAACAATCAGCGATATAGTTAGTAGTTGGATACTGATATGCCAATGGGAGGGACCGCTGATATCTATTAATACCCTGCGGTAATTTAACATAACTATAGAAATGGCCCATTTATAGTGGATTTACCTAGAGCAATGGTGATGTTCCATAGCTATGTTAAGTAACCAAAGGTAAACATCGGGAGTTTTAATGAGGATATCACATTCCCAATATATTTATTGATTGTCACATATCAGTTAACTACCTCCAACACATTTTTATTTGCTGTTGGATGTAATTCAATGATTGGTCGTTGTTGGAAACCCTCTGAAGGGGATATCATGGGATACAGTACGATGAGCCGTCAAATGATTCGATGTGATCAATCCAAGTGCTTGTGACTGGATCAGACATGACTATAGGATATTATAATGGTTGGTGGTTTGGAACATTTGGATTATTTTTCCATATATTGGGAATAATCATCCCAACTGACTTTCATATTTTTCAGAGGGTTAAAACCACCAACCAGTTATAGGTCTTTTTATGGCTAGGTCATGGCCAGCAACGAACGTCCACGGCCCATCGGGATACCATTAAACTTAAACCATACCCACGCTGGTCATTTGTGGGATGAAACCATACACTCTAGGGGCCATCGCACAGTTTTGACCCATACCCACCTTATCCCACCCTTCGTCCGGTATACACACAATTCTTCTATACAATACGTGTATTTAATTGTATATATATATACACACACACATTTTGCCATGCTTAAAAGCATGAGTTTGTAGTTCAAGGAAATTCTGCAGGGAACCACTTGAATATTTGAAAGGAAACATGCTGGTTTCAAGTCGATTTTCGCTTAGATTATTCCATTTCCCACCCCTAGAGGAGATGATAGTTCTCTAGACCTGCAATAATACGTATAGTGAAGGTCCAAAACCAAAACATGTGTTCAACATATCATAGTTATGTCCCAAATTTCCACCGATTGGATTCTTGATGGTGGGTGAAAAAAAACAGAGAATCTTATTTTTGTATATTTTTGTCGATCAGGAACGCATATCGACGCAAGAGCAATTTCTATTCCTTGGGAATTGGCTGGAATTTCCTGAAACCCCAAGAAATGCATTTTCTCCATGTATGGAACGTCTATCAACAAATCAACATTTATTGTACCTAAATGACATTAAATGGAGCCTTTATGGAGCCTTTTATGGTAAAATCAACATTTTATGATCCATACATAATAAATTGCATCCCTCGAAAATCGCCTAAATGGAGCCTTTGGCAGGCCGAGGCGGTGGCAATGGACAAGGATGCAGGAGTTCGGAAGGAACAGGAGCAACACAAGGTGGCCACTGTCGTGTCAGCTGTGTGATTTAAGGAAAAAATGGGGATCAGGATGAGTTGAAAAAGATCCAAAGAGACTATGGGTGTAATTTATATATATATATATATAATATTTTATGATTTGATTATATATTTACGATACTGTATGTATATGTATATATGTATATATATATAAGAGCGCGTTGATTTTTCAATCAAATAATGATTTCGTTATTTGTTTTGTTTGACATGTTTTTTCCCGTGAAATATAGGCCTTCACATCTTAAGACCCCTGACAATCGATGACCTGGCAGAATCGTAACGACCATTACTGGCCGACGTCGGCCCGATAAGACGTATATAACAACGAATGAGAAAAAACAACGATGTAGCCCTGATGCCCAAAGATGAGGCTATTACTACTACATACACTATATTATATACTAACTATAATGTATTATGTTGTTACACTACCGTATATTATATTATACTACCTCTTGTTGTTCGGTTCATTTTGGATTATGGACCAGCTATTTTTATGTGTTGACTATGACAAACTACATAAACTACATTAACTATTTTTTGTTGATTATGGATTATAGACCAATCCAGACCAATCCAATATGAGGATCGTCCCTGAACGTTTTCGTACGAAAAATCAGTGGCTGGTTAGAACTCCGGTAGGAACTCGTGGACACGGATGGGGCTTCAGTTACAACCACTTGTCAATTTCATGGAATAGATGATCTGATGGAGTGATCCATGATAAATGAGTGCTTTTAGATTTGCAACAGCTTCTTTAAAAGAAAACCAAATTAGCATCCTCTATACGGCCCAAATCATCAACATGTCCCACGATTCATGTTTCTGAACATGGGCAGAAACGTACTGTGTCCGACGAGAATCATGAGCTTCCCCTCAAAACACGCCAAACAATAAGCTACCTTCGTTCAAGATTCAACTCTCAGGAGAAATATCAGCTCTGAAATGCTTTTGGAACGGGGCCCGTTCCAACAGCCAATCTGGCCATGGCTTTCAGACTCAGGCTGACCTGGAAGATCTCAAGAAACGTTTGAAGGAAGCTGAGACCCAGGATGCCGAGCTCAAAAGGCACTGCGTTGCGCGTCTGTTGCCTCAAATCTGTGACGAATGCTGTCCTTTTTCAAAGCAGAAAAGATCGAGGATTCAAGAGGTTTGTTGTGTCTTCAAGTTATAACCCAGATCTCCAAGACTCTTAGATTGTATTTTATGACCAAAGTATGTGTATATACAACTAAATATATATATATGATGTAACATCCTTTGTCCTCGGGGCGGCCCCAGCTTCGCTTTCCCTGTTCAGGGAAAGCAGCGAGCTGCGGGATCTCCAAGGTAAACAGCAGGAGGAGCAAAGCAAAGCGACACAGGAAGTGCAGCAGAGGCTCTGTCTGGGGCTGACAATCACCTGGGTTTGCTTAAGGTGATGTTGATGTTTTCATGGGAAATGCGGAACTGGGGATTGTTCCCTGGGAACAATCAATCTTCTATATTCCTCTACTATATTCTTCGATTCTCTTCTATTTTTGGGGGTGGGGGAAAGGACCTGAAGCAATTCCAAGCTAAAACAGGCAGGAAGCCGCGGGGGAGGAGCTGAAGTCGCTGCAGAAGAAGCTGGAGGACAGCCTGCAGGAAGAAATTGGCTGTTTCTCAGGAATTCTCCGGCAACATGGGGAGATACAGGCAGCAGAGATACAGGCAGCAAACCCATGCAACAACTGGATGCCACTTTTTTCCGAGTCTCAAACATATCATGAAAACATCTCTTTAAAAGCAAGGAGCTTTCCAGCATGAAGGATGCAGCAGCAAAAAGTGAGGAGTTGGTACAGAGCCATTTAGCTGCAAGTCCTCTGCTTTGATGGGTGAGAAGAGCATGGAGAATGGTTGGTACTGCCTCCATTTGCCGCCCCTGGCAGTAAATTTCTGATTTGCACTGTGTGCTTGAGAATGGTTGGAAACAGGCCCGGGAGTTATTTTGATTGAGGATCCCGCATAGACAAAGACGACAGGGGAGTGGAATGTGGCAAAAACCAGAAATCCATTTCTGGGAGAGTTGGAATTCTTTTGGGCACTCAGCCCAGGTTGCCAGACGGAGGTGACCATCTTGCAAGAAAAGTTGGACCAAGAGTGACTTGGCAAACCTGTGTTGAACAGTTTGCATGGAAAACCACACATGCCATGTATATGACGGATGACATTATATGACATTATCTGACATTATATGACTGTATATGTATATTTGTACGTGTATTAATATGTACGTGTATAGATGTACACACACTATATATTTTGTTGGATCATTTTCGGTAGCGAAGCATGCATTTTGTCATGCATATTAATCCCATTTCTTAGGTGACGCCAATGACTCGTTAGATGATTTTTATCCCAAATGAGCCAATTACAATAATGGAATAGTGACCCCCCCTGGCAAGAGGTCCAAACCTACAAATGAAAGTCATGCAGCTTAGGACTTGTCAAAATATGAACCATTGCAGACTAAGATTCCTGGGGACGAACATGGAACTTCAACTGTTGTTGAATCCCGGGACTCACCAGGAAAACATACCTCATATGGGCCCCCAACATGAACAGGGCCAGTATAAAGCCTGTATTTTCGTGTGTTTTCTCGGCTTATTTCAGGGAGAAGGGATTATTTTTGATTCCCACTTCGCGAGATAAAGGCGCTGCAGTTTTCAAACTTGAAACAGCCAAACGGCTTGCTGACTGTCATTTTGGAATAAGTTTTATGAAGGCATCTGAGGATATAAAAGCAAAGCTCTGACATGCCCTGTTGCGTTTGTTCATGGCATCAAAGTGGTGGATTTCTAGTTTGCCAGCAGATCCGCAACTCCAAAAGCGAGTTCAATTCTGAGTTCATAATTTCAAGACTTGAAACAAGTGGCGGTTTCAGCTATAAACATTTAACCATGTTCAACCATCGAATCCGGAGATGATCCACTTGACTTCAAAAGAACATCATGAAAACACAACTCCAGTATCTATACCACCATTATCCCTAAAATCCAGTTCCACCATGATCATCCAGTTCTAGCAAATGAGGTAACAAAACCCATGGTTTACCAGCCTATCCATCCCCAGCATGATCCCCATTCTCCCATCATTTTCCCATCCTTTTCCCTCGAAAAATTGGTGCTAAAATCTGCTACCCTCTGGTAAACTAATAACATAACTATGGAAAATCACAATTTTTAATGGGAAAATCCACTATAAATGGCCATTTTCAATAGCTATGTTAAATTACCAGACGGTAAAACGCCCCAGGGTGGGCACGGTGAAGTTGCGCATGGAGGGTGGCTTCAAGGCCTTGCTTCAGCGCCTCGAAGCTGAGAAGTGGCTGCGCGAGAATGTGGCACCCTGGCGGCCAGTGGCGCCTACTGGTGGTATCGACTGGGGACATATGGGGACTGGGAGACACCGGTGTCATTTTGATATGGCAGTGTGTCAAAACCAATAGTACCCCTTCTGTTCACATCAAAATAGCTGGGATTTATGGATGTGAATAACCCCCTAAAAATGGTATTAATAGGTATTGATCCATTTTGATATCATGATATATGAAGTGGATTCACATGGGATTATCCTCCATGAAAATTCGGAGATGATGATCCTCCATATCATCAAGAAACCGGTGCGTAAAATTCTGACCTTCATGTCCAAGGGTTTCCTGCAGATGTTGCATAAAACACATTGGCGAGGTGAGGTGAGGATGTTCTCCATTTCTAGACTGGATGTGGATCGAGTCTAGTCTAGCAAATGCTTAGTAGCTGGGGTATAAGATGAAGCACCTCGAAGGTAAGAGGCCATAATCCAGACTATGAGAATGAGGATATGGGAATTAGGATAAGGAGGGCAAAGTGGTGTCAATGTCATTTGGTTAAAATCGTGAAGTAGTCAACTTGGAGTTACAGAGCCCCTTGATGCCACTTGTAATTTGGTGAACAACTCGGCTGGCACTGGGAGCATCACATTGGACGAAAGTTTGGGGAGGAGATTGAGATGTTCTATTTGAATGATTGTGCTGTAGATTGTGTGCTATACTGTTTGCTACATGATGGAGATACGTGGTGTATAATTATATAATATGAATTACAGTAATATGATATATATATATGTGGATACTGGAAGCATGGATTGGATGATGAATTATCTCCGAACATATGCATTGCTCCGTTGCAACATGTTAACGGATTGATGGTTCCAGAAACGCGCGGAAGGGCAAACAAAACATGTGGCGGAAAGCATGATGACCAACACTGACTGAACGCTAAAGAGTATGTGCCCTCCTCCTGGTACTTGATGACAAGAATTAACGCTTGTTAGATGCAAGCCAGTTGTTGTGGATGCCCTCTTAGACTAGAACCTGCGGAATTCCATTTTCCTGCTGGTTCAGGTTGCCTCGAAACATGTCTCTGTGCCCTTGACCATAGCCTATTCCTGAAGTATCACTTTTCCACTTTACCCACTTAAAGGGGATATTTTTTGTACGGAATTAGTGATGGCTGTTGATACTGGGCTCGAGGACACCGTGGCTGATGGTGTGTCCAACTCCTTCCTACGGCTGCTGGACAAGTCCTCTGACAAGTTAAAGGAGCGCGTGGACAAGTTGGAGGCCCTTCGGACATGTCGAAGCTACAGGTGAAGGGTGGTGTTTTCCCAGTGCTGTTTGTTGGGTTATTAATGGTGTATAAGGTAGTTTATATAATCCCCTTGAAATATAGTTTAATATCATGTTAAATCCACCTGATTTCAACCCTAGTTATTGGATGAAATGGAGTTTTGAACCATCTTGGCTAACTGTGGGGCCCCACCCTGTGAAGGGTAGGTTCACGGTTTGAATTTCGAGATGTTCAAGCGCATTTGAGCGAGGAACCAGTGGGGAATGTTTCATACCCATCTAAAGCTGCACCTTTTTGGATATATTTGTTGTGCGATATCTGAGATAAGCCAAGTTTCATGCCGTTATTTTCAGTGATTTATCCAGGTATGCCATGGTGTGCCTTACAAAACTTGGGGGACCCAAACAGATCGACTGACACTCTTAATCACGGATCATCCAAGATATCACAGCCTACCAGTGCTGCCAATGAAGTAAACCCGTGGCTTTGTGTAAAAATAGGCTAGCCCCAAATATCCAGTGGCCACTTATGTTTTTCAATGTTTTTAACCAATTGCAATGTTGTTATATATATATATATATTAATGTTGTTTTATGATAATATGTTATATGTATATATATATATATGTGTGTATATGTTGTTATTGGGGGGTCTACATGGCGCGCCGACACTACCGGAGCCATCAGGGTGTGGAATGAACATCGGCGACTTACTCGGTGGCTTGGCGCAGTTTTCGGAAGGGAGGCTTGGATCATCCATTCCATTTGGGTATACCGGGTATACTGTAGTCAATTGTTCATCCAGGGTGATCAAGTTTTATGTTCATCAATGAATAATATGTATATATAATATACTAGGTGTATTTAGGTGTACATGATGTGGACCGCATAAGAAAATACATTACATGGACCAATGATGACAAGTGAATTTCCACTATTTAAAATGAAAATCTATTAAAACGTACGTTCTCATCTTTTGGGAAAGCGAGCGCTCTTGGTGTTTTTTTGCTCAGCGGCAGGTTGCGGTTTCATCATTCAGCCATGGCATCTTCATTCAACTTGATGGGTTTTAATTTTTTAAAAATCCTGACTGGACTTGGGTTCCTTCAATTTGACTGCTAAACTATATATGCCACATATGCCAGCCTGCTAAGTCAGATTTAAGGCCGTGACGCAGGGAGGCATCGGCTTGTACATAAGCGAATGGGGCATTGCAGGGAGGCTCCCAGCTGCGTGTTGAACAGACAAATCAAGACCATCTGTATTGCGTCGACGTAGTCCTGAACAAGATGCAGAAATCCAACAAAAGTCAGAAAGTCAAAAACCGTGAAACCATGTATATATACATATATCAAAATTATTCAAAATTTAAATATATATATGATATATGAGCATCTTTCGAACAATTAAACTAATTGAACTTCTACAGTCGGAATATTAATTTAAGACACCATCGGCCTGGTCAAACCGGAGGAAACATGAGGAAACCGCGTAGCTGGGAACAGAACATGGCCTAACTTGTACCATATCATATATGTAGCTGTCCTGATGGCAGACGAGAGGAAGGAGGGAATCTAGAATAGAGAAATGGCATGGGTAGAAACATATCTGCACTTTCCACTTTCCAGAAGGTCAGTTGGCCAGAAGGTATCAACAAGACACCTTGCTTTTACTTGAGATGCTGATTTAGCAGCAAAGGAACTCCCATTGATATTCTATCATCGGTTTCGATGTGTTTCCAATGTGCAAAACTCATGGCTCTTCAACATTTCACAAAGCTACGCCTGTTCCACTAAAATTATATCAAAGATAGCATGCCTTTGCTGAACTTCCAACTGTTTACATGTTGGCATCATAAGAATACAATAGCATCCACATATAGCATCATATAGCAAGTCATTTTATGCAATTTAACATCGTCTAATCAAACAGAGTCCGTTGGATTCAAACGACCCCAACAAAATTATTGATCCCAAAATTAAAACAAAGACTTGATTTGAATAGGTTCTCTAGGCCATCCTGAATGGTCTCTCTAGGCCATCGGAAAAATCTTCCATGTCCTTTAGGTGTTTCACCAGTTTCACATTGGCAAGAGGTTTCGGCTTAATCTGCCGAAGCCTTGCCATATTTTGAATCTAGAAGTTGACGTACCACAGGCACCACGTGGCAACTGGTGGCGATTGCCACAGTCTGATTCGGTGGTTGGTTTTTCGATGTTTTTCGTGGCTGTGACCACCCTAAAAATATCCCAGGCCCGGAATCAGCGTGGCGCAGCCTCTGCTATTTGATGGGACATGTCACGTTTGTGGCATAAGTTCAATTGCAGACAGTATAATTAGATATAATTAGTATGTCAGGCTTTGGTAAATGTCCGATCTTGGAGGTTTTGAACATCTCTTTCAAGCATGGTATTTGTTGAATAGCATATCTCCAATAGTTGGGTGATATGAACGATGTTAAGATAGGGGAGCCCCTCAAGTTCCAACCAGACAGTCTCATATTGCCGTCTCGGCCCATTTTCTGCAGTAGGACGTTCCTGTTGAATCTCAACCCAACCACCGAAAGTTCAATGCCTACATGCCGTCCGTGCCGCGCCATTCAGACGAGTGGATTTAAAAGGATGTGCTGCATTTGACTGTTGCTCCTTGCAGGGCTGCAGGGCTGCGGACAGCAGGTTGTGAGAGTTCTATGAAAGTTGTAGGGGCGAATGCTAAATACAAAGACCATACTCCCACAACCCCCATACCATGTATGGCACATTTATTTATCAATATGTTACTATGTTCTGCTTCAACGTGGTGAACCACTTCACCTGCACATCGATCAGCACCATGGATGTTATGGGACTCTGATTTTTGTTCCATTTTTTGAAAATCAATGATGGGACCCCATTTTCATGGTTGTTTTCCATGAGACTTCCCAAATTCGAAATTCTGCCTGGCTTAGTGCCATGCTTAGATATTGCCAGAATTAGCCAAGTGGATAATGATTGTGGATGGTATATCCCAATCCCAATATATCCCAGTAATGAGGGATTATAACATGTTCTTACCCACGCACTAGCCACCTAGCTAGTTGAAGCATATCTAAGCATATGTGCCATCCTCAAAACATGGCTTGTGTTCCTATCAAAAGGGATTGTCATCCCGCCTTTTCAGAGGGGTAAATGCATCCATGTTAGAATTCCCAGTGGATGGATGGCCATAGCCCATGGTTTCCGATGTAACTTGACCATGGTGCCTCCAATTCCAGATGATCATTTACAGACCTTGAAATCAGCACTTTGGATCCACAATTTCCGGAGACTGAAATCCATGACGAAATATGACTAAATACGGTTAAACGCGTGTTGAATCCCAAGGTTTTTTCCATGAATCCCCTCATGTGTGGCCTTAGGCTTAGGCTGTCCCAGGCAAAAAATGCCGCGGACCGAGGTTCATGAGCACTGGTGGAGCTGCCACCAGACAGCAGATGATAGAATACTTAAGCCTCCTGAGGCGCGCTGTGTTTTTTTTATTTTCCGATGCGGAAGGCGACACGGCAGCTACTGTGCGTGCTGGGAAGGCATTGAAAAGGTGGAAAGTTCTCAACACACATATAATCACATATATATATTATATATATAATACATCATTATAAATAATATTAAATATAATCCAAAAATAAGATATGTTATCATATGTTGTTATGATATGTTATGCGGTGTATACCGTCACCAGAGACCCAGAGATGTTGATCGCTGTTGATCACCTGGACATGGATGATCCGTTTCTTGGTACTCTCTGCCACTTGATAACTAAGTTTCTATCTTGGATGGAATAGCACAGTATAATATACACACCTGTACATACGTAATTAATCATAATTACATACATATGTATGTAATTATATATATATAATATACACACGCACACACACCCCCTGTCTCGCCGTCGCCCGAAACGGCTGAAAACTGAGGGTTTTTGTTGATTTTTTTGAATCTTTCCCCCTGCGTTGTTTTTCAAAAACTTGTCCCGCAGGATTACACGCAGGAAACTTTTTCATCATCTCACTGGAGCCACTAAAGGCGTGCAGCTTTGAAGGCGTCCCTGTAGGTGACACTCTGACAAATCCAGCGGCGCAGTCCTTTCTGTACAGCCGAATGGAATCCAAAATTTGTTGAAGACCTGGCTTTCGATGCAACGCGGCTGCAGCACGGACCTGAACATTTTTCAGGTTTTTTTTGCATGTAATCGTTTGTTTGGTGCAGCCAAGTCGGTTCTCGGCTTTCTGATCACCAGCCGCTGCTTTGAGGAGCCTTTAGCTTTCCTTCGCAACTGGCTTTTTGCTAGTGGAAAACGTTCTCATGTCGTCAGGAATCTGGCACACTCTCAAAGCAAAGTCTCCGGGAATTCTCATTGCGCCTGAATTGGGAGCACAGTAACCTGATCTGTCCAGACCATTGTCCTGATTGAAACAAATGAGGTCCCCAGCGCGTATTGGCAAGACAGTTTCGGACAGCGGCCCCTATTTTGTCTTTGGCAAATTCATCTCCTCTGCAGATGCATCTGGAAGATTCTGGAAGTGCATTGGCATGAGATGCCATGCGATCTTCAAAAATATGAGCTCGTTGCACCATGGACACATGTGGTCGCGACATGTCGCGACGACGAAGCAGCATTGGTATTCTGTGGGGCTTCACTGTGTCGAGTCATTGGTATTCACGTCCATGGTGAGGACTATCGTCTTTGTGAAGCGGGGATAAACTTTCAGATGAAGGAGTCAAAGGACAAACATCAGCAACCATATCCTGATCATTTTCCTCTGCGGTTTCTTCCATCAGAGGCTGAATGTCATCTTTTTTGCAGCAACGTCCAAAGATAGGACATCATCTCTGGCAAAGGTCCACGTCGAATCAACCACAAATAAAAACCCGTCTGGCTCACACCTCTCCCAAGAAAGTGAGACCATTTGGCAGACAAATCATTCATTTTGCTTGCTAAGAAAGGTGGTGGAACCCCATTTGGCCAAGTTTTACAGTGACGCATCCACAGTGCGATGTAGTGTTGCTAAGAACAAATCAACTCCAAAGAAGTCGGACCATATAGATCCTCCCGTAAGATCGTCTTCACATCCTTGCGATTTGCATACGCAAGAGAAGTCCGAGGCATCAGGAGTACCTAGGCAGATACATGTGCTTCAGGCTTCAAGAGCGAAATCATGCTGCCACTCATATGAAGGCAACATATCTACGTGAAATAATCAAAAGTAACTTCGAAATCGTGATCCACAATGTTTTCATGAACCAAAGATCCACAGATGATCATGCCCACATTCGTTTGGACATGCCACCAAGAGCAAAAAGAACTTTACTTCGAGCGAACCCCACCATGACATTTCAAGACACATATTTTGACATATATTTTGATCGAAGGAAGTTTCGAAGGAAGTTTAGAAGTCAAACTTCCGACAATATGGACAGATGGAAAAGCAGAGGTGGGAAGAGTCAGAGGAGAAGAATTGTGAAGATAGGAAAAGAAAGAGTTAGAATATTTTTTTCCAGCCATATAAGGGCCCACTCGGGATCAATCCAGCCAGAGTGTCCGAAAGCTTCATCCAACATCTGGAGACGTTATCATTGATACGTTGAATTAGGACAGGTCAACATGCAGGAAATTGTGGACTTTGAGCAGTCATGTCAAGACGTCGAAGGAAGGCTTCCAATACAAAGCGACATGTTTCTTCTGAGTAGGATCCACTCGCCAGGATTAGACCGGGAACACTGGAGGAGAGAGGCCAATACTTTATCAGGGAACATGAACTTCTTTTGTAGATGATGCTAGCCACGCGATTGAACCCAAATTCGGACAAATGCAGGGATGATATTGCATGAATTGGGATATGATTTGCTGTCAAGAGTCTCACAACGAAAACTTGAAAAAGTATAGCTAACTTACCAAGGCTAACTTACCAAGGGTTAGTTAGCTGTGAACCCACCCGGACTGCCAACCATGGTAGCAACAAAAACGCCGCACGCGCCTGTGCACGCTGAAATTTTGGCCTGCGCGCGACATAGGGGTAGACAAGAGCACGGCGTCGCAGTCCGTATACGGGGGAAATTCAAAAGCTCCAGATCATCGTGCGCGAAATTGTTCAGTTCGTGACATCAGAGTAGTGGCCAAATGAACTTGTAGCCCAACTGCCTGGGAAATCAGATCGCGAAAACAAGCCATTTAAACTCGGAGTTTCTCTTTGGATAAAGAGTCAGAAGAAAGAAGATGCAGGTGCGCGAAAAGGTAGCAAAGTCGTGAAACACTGCGTTTTTCCAATGATTTGTGGCACCGGAGGGTTGACATGTAGGCTCGCTAAAGCGGCGGGTCTGGAGAGATGAGCAATGAGAAATCCAACTCAAAATGTACAAAGCACGCCATTCTTGGGGCACTTTTGGAAGTTGAGATGTTGGAAAAGTGCACGCCGTTGTGGCGCGAAGCACATGTCGAAGTCAAAATGTTAAAAGCACCACATGTTCGGACCACTTTTGGATGTTTAGATGTCGTTTCGCGTGGCAGGCGCAAGGGATTGTGCACCTTGTTAAAGTGAGCAAAACGTGCTGGTTTTGTAGCAGTTTCAACAGCGTTGGCAGGCGTGGGAAATTTGAAGAGGATCTGCAAAGATGCATTTTCCGTGGCAGGCGGAATACAAGAGGCATGTTCACCAGAGATGTTACGAGGTCCGGGCGCTGATTTCCTGAGAGGGGTTGCATTTTCGAGCATCAGATCTTCAGGTTTGCTGAGATGATTTTGCGTGACAGGTGCAGCACTTCGTAAATCTTCGTATGACCTGGCCTCACTTTTTCGTGGCAGGCGCAGTACTTTAGACAGGTGGAGTGGAAAAATTGCAAAACGCATTGGTACGAGGCCTTCAGCTCTGCACTCAACGTTCCATTTTTGAAGGAATTCTCGCAGAATTGTTTCGTTTTTGATGTTGTCAACTTTGAAAATAATTGAGGAAGTCTCGCAGAATTGTTTTGTTTTTGACGTTGTCAAGTTCAACGAATATATTTTTAATTATTTGTAAATATCAGTAAATATCTATATATATATATATTTAATTGTTTATAGAATTATATTTATATATATGTATTTGTTTTTTGTTTATTTATTTTATTTATATATATGTGTGCGCCATGGTCCGGTAGCGAGTGTACCCAGACGCTCAGTGATTCCAAATCAACCAAAGACAATGGAAACAAACGAACATCATATCATTTCACTGAATGGGCCACCAGCTCTTCACAATGGGATTTACACGGACTTACATTAAGGATCTTGTGCCAACAATGACATTCACAACGTTACAGGAAAGCAGTGCCCAGGCGAGATTCAACATGATTCAACGCATGGACAAAACTGATGAGGGCAAAGAGAAAGGAACAAAATCAATTCACACATGGGTGCACAATTTGTAATTCAACATCACAAAGACCAGTTTCTTAGTTCGAACTCAGTATATAGTACCCGCCACCAGTGTTTGGGACTAGTGTGGATGCTTCGGATCCGCAGCCCGTCAGAAGTTGGATTGTATACCCATATTGGGAGTTGGTCATCAAACCATTAATAGGCATTTATGTGCCCATCATAAGGATTTCAACTATGGGATGGGTGTTCACAGATCATATACACATTGTTACACATGTACATACATACAGTACTTACGTTTGATAGTATACTTCATGTATCCTCATGTAAGTGAATTATGACCTGTTTGTCCTAATTACCATACTTAATTACAATTCATATGTGTATATATATATATATATTTATTTATTTATATAAGGATTACACATGTACATACTTACATAAAAATGCATTTATTGACTAATCCTCGATCAATCTACCCTGGCACCTTGGCGATCTTCGCCAAACTGCAGGTGGTCACAAGCCACCTGGGTGTCAGCACCTTATGCGATTCTGTGCAGCCCTGAGACCACGCCAGCCACGCCATGTCAATGGCGGTTCATGGCCCAATGAATTCAATGGCCGTTCGGTGCTTGGGATGGATTTTTTGTGAAACTTCGATGCTTTCTGAAACCGGAGAATTTGCGGTAGTCTGACTTTTGTGGCCGATTCGAAGCTTGATTTTGGGGATTTTGTGGGCACGAAACATCATACCACCCAATCATGGCCATGAATCATGCCTAATCCCAATCTCACCATCCAAAAAAAACCCAACATCCCCTGAGGTTATGGGCCTCGGTGGTGACCATTATCAACTACCGTGCCAGTTCCATTGTGCCCTGGCATCCGCATCCACGGATGGTGGATCTGTAAGCCTTATGGGATGGATACCCAAGATGGGAGCTGATGACATGTATTTCCCAAATAAATCACTGGATGTATTGGAATAAACCGGGATGATCCGGGATGTAACTTTGGGAATTTACTGGGATGTATGGGAATATACCCCAGTTGCAACCACAAATCGTTAATTGTGGCAACATCTAAGTGTGGAAGATCAAACCACTTGGCTTATGATAGCTATGGGAAACCCACCATGAATCTACGACAGATATTGATATATAATGTTTCGAAACCATGGGTTTTCCATAGCTGGAGCGAACGTGTTTTACACAGTTTTTTCAAGTTTCCGGGATTTTATCATGGCGCAAACCCCAAATAATACCTGTATTTAAAATGGGAATGAAGGTCACTGATGTGTGTTGTTTGGTACCGCACTCTTGAACTATCCAAATGAACAGGCTCTATGTAAATGTGGTGACCGCAAGACACCTTTGAAGCAGTGCATTTGAACAAGACTACATGGACTTGCGTCCTGCTTGCGTAATCCATTCCCCCGTGTTTGGACATGCCATACTACCAATAATCCTGATGTCTTAAAAACTGATTCTAGATCCCGCTAATCATCCTGGTTAGAAAGTGTTGGTAAGCCCACTTTTCCTAAGGGCGTACATGGGCATACTAATTAGTTATTCGACCATTCTGACTAATCGTTCAGAAATATTTGTTGTTGACGATGTTGCCATTTTGGTGAAGACACGTGGACACTGGACCTGCGTTGAAACGGATACGGCTTCAGATTCGAGGCATGGGACAGTCAGACTTTGCTGATTCACTTGATGTCGCAAGCCCAAGAATAAATCCGTTGGGGCTGATTTCTTCTCATCTATGATCATGTATCGATATGTGTGGATATTTACTGATATTTACTGATATTTCTGGTAACAACTATTGGGGATGGACCCAACCATGAACTATCCAATGAACCAGCCATTTGGGGCCATCAATAAACCACTGTGAGGGAGGGTTGCTCCAACCCATTCTAGATAAATGATAACAGCAAGGGGGGTAAATTAGTCATGTTACAGTATCACCTCTTTTAAATCTTTTCTTTAATGAAATTAAGGAGGAGTATGATCATATTATTGGGTTTAATATGATAAATTTAAGAACCCACTCAATCACCCTGTTCGTATAATTTTGTTGTGTTATCCTCCATTGGGGATGGTGGGCGTGGCATTGGGTGAAAACCACTTTTACTAATAAACCATGAATAGGATTATCAAAGCATTTACCATGTGGTTACCCAGTAAATTCATAGGCATAATTATAATTATAATCCCATCACCCTAATATTAAACACCCCAATTTTTTATGGTCCCAATGGAATGTGGAAATTCCCTTTAAAAAAACAATGGTTTCGTTTAGGGGCTGTTTTTCATGTTTTTCATATGAACGGGGGTTCAGGGATTTTTGTTGCTTCTCCCGTAGGCTTCTCCCGTAGCCATCCGTAGCCATTTCCCAGGCATCGCATGAGATTCGCCGCGGTGTCATTGACAACCTGGAGGCCATTGAAGCGGTGCTGAAGCTTAGTGAAACCAAAGGAGCTGCCAGTGGACCCAAAGAAATTTAACAAGCATGAGTCTTAGATTGTTTGGAGAATTTTGGGATCATGATGTGTATATATTATATATATATATATTATATGTGTATATATAGATATGTATATATACATATATTATATGTGTATATATAATATATATATATACATTTCCTTTTGTATACTATATCAAATCATATGATACATGTGAGTTGTAGCCATTCCAACTTACCCAAATAAGAAGTCCATTTGCCCACTTCAAAGCCAAGTAATGACCTCTATTATGATCGCACTTACCAATCGTGTTTGAGTTACAACGCAGTTCCCCCCGCCAATGAATGTCAACCCATATTTTTTCAGCCGCTCTGTGGTTGAGGTAACCCACGTAATTAATGAGTCAGGCAAGGGTTATTGACTCGCGGTTGACATGTTCATATAAGTATGTTTATAGAATATATGGCTGGCTTCACGAATATTACAAATCAAGAGCTTGCAGCCGAAACAGCGGCGTGGCGTTTGTCAACGTTTATAGTTGGCTGATGATAAAGCACCAACAATGAGGACCCAATCAGCAAACATTGGGATTTGATCCACAAAAAATGAGAACTTAGCCATTACAAGTTGGGATGTGATAATTTGGATGGGTTCACCCTCACAGGATTTGATGGTTGTATCAAGATGTATCAAGATGTATCAAATGATATTCATGCATATCCACATATATCCACGCACCAAGAATATCATTGTACCATATTGTACCATATTGTACCGCTATAATCCCCATATAATCCCCATATGATCCCCCCAAAATCCGGGTTGCTCTCTACCAACGCCCCTCGCCGCCTGCCGTTGAACAACCGCCGAGTTGCCGACCCGCGGCATGGCTCCGGCGGAGGTACAGGTTGGCAAGGCACGAGTGGAGACCGTTCGTTCAGCTGGTGATTGGGGTTACTTTTACCCAGTGACAAATCGGATACCCTCTGGTAAACTAACATAGCTATGGAAAATCACCATTTTCAATGGGAAAATCCACTATAAATGGTCATTTTCAATATATAGCTATGTTAAATTACCAGGGTAAGCCAGTTTGGGAATTTCTTCACAAGGGTTAGCCAGCTACTATATACTGTAAGTATCTGTAAGTGGGATGACCTTCCGAATAACAAACGTGTTTTGTTTAAGCAGGAAAAGTACCTTACATTGTGGAATAAAAATCCTGGATCAACCAGGAGGAAGAGAATTTTGCTTGTTTGACCAACAACGAGAGGAAAACACTTGCGGCGGTTTACATTTACATTCTCCCTGTGTTTGTGATGATGAACTCCAAATGAATCCGCTGTACTGTGCATGATGTTTTTGTTGGGATTAGTTTGCCGCCAGCCGCCAAAAAAGGCTGAATTCGACCTTAATCATGCATTGAAGTTGAAATGATGTTAATGAAGTGGAAATATGTGGATCTTAACAAAGGAAAAAGAACCTGGTCAGCAAGCAGCAAGCACCAAAGGCAGAGAGTTGGGGACGACCTGTGGGTCGCCATGGTGGTTCATAGAAGATCCCAAGTGACTTTCTTGGGACCCATTTCTTTCCAGTTGCCTCTTTAAATTTACTGTACTGGTTGTGTAAGTTCATTGATCAAGATGGTGAGTCTTTTTCTGGCTCCGGATGTTTAGGTCATTTGCGGAGTTGAGCCATGGGGTTGTAGGAAGACAGCTATATAGGTAGGTAGCTAGGTAGCTAGGTAACCAGATAGAGAGATAATTGGGTTATCCCATTTAACTCCAAAGGTAGGTAGGTAGATAGATAGATAGATAGACAGACAGACAGATGATGACAGATAGACAATGATAGATAGATAGATCGATAGATAGATAGATATAGATAGATATAGATAGATATAGATAGATAGATATAGATAGATATAGATATAGATATAGATAGATATAGATAGATTTATATAGATAGATAGATAGATAGATAGATAGATATAGATAGATAGATATAGATAGATATAGATAGATATATATATATAGATAGATAGATAGATAGATAGATATAGATAGATAGATATAGATAGATAGATATAGATAGATAAAGATAGATATAGATAGATATAGATAGATATAGATAGATAGATAGATAGATAGATTAGATAGATAGATAGATAGATAGATAGATAGATAGATAGATAGATAGATAGATAGATAGATAGATAGATAGATAGATAGATAGATAGATAGACAGACAGACAGACAGACAGATAGATAGATAGATAGATAGATAGACGGACAGATAGATAGATAGATAGTGATAGATATATATATAGATAGATAGATAGATAGATAGACAAACAGACAGATAGATAGATAGTGATAGATAGTGATAGATAGTTTCAGATGAATATATAATTGCTTTATCCCATTTGGATCCACTTATATCCATTTACAAATTCATGGTTTGAAACTTGCGGCGACAGTGATAACTCAGAGGCTCTGGGAGACCAGCAGGGTGGCAGCTCGTTGGGAATCCCAACCACTCTTGGGGCGAATCGGACAACAACGGCCACTTAGTAAGGGACAAGTCAAAACAATAAAAACATACTAAGTTGGACCTCATTAGATGATTTTTGTTTGTTTAGTTAGTAACAATAACCACTTAGTAAGGTCCAACAGCCACTTAGAGGGAAACTATATAGCGACTTTATAGTTGGACCTCGATGGTTTGCAATGGAAACTTTTGCACAACTTGCTCAGCCTGTTGGGAGAAGATGATGAACCGCCAAAATCATTGGTTTCTTAAAATAGGGGTGCACCATATCATTCCAGTCATTGGACCATTTTAGTTTTGAAAGCCAGATGGATATAGGAACCACCATTTTATGACATCGCCAATTGCTTTTGTAGACATCCTTGGTTGGTCCATCGGTGCGATGGCTAGACCCAGGTGTTCCTGTACATGTGGGATCTTTCGCACAGAATTGTCCTCCACTCAGCTGGAAACTGCGAGGGGACACCGGACCTTGGGTAGTTTTGATGTGTTGTTTTGTTGCCACCCAACAGTCCTGTTTGAATGGTTCCCTATTTTAGAATCTAAGATTAAGCATGCTGAACTGCAAGATTCTTGCAAGTTGGTAGTAACTCCCAACTAGCTATAGTGCTCAAATGGCCTGCAACCATGTCCAGAAATGTCCAGAATGCTTTGTTCATACATGTATTTGTCATTTGGATTCCAAGTCCAAGTAGAACGATCTACTGTAGCAGTAACTGATATTTGTTTTTTCCAGGTGTGCAAGTTTGATGAAATGCCAACCAGCTCAAGATCACTGCAGTGGGGGATATTCATGATGATTTGGTGCAACATGCCATTTGCACATCAAGCATCATTAAGCTAGAACATGGGTTCGCGATGGTTTCGGTCTATTCATGGTGTGAAATCTCGAACCAAAACTCGAAACAAAATTAGACACATACTGTAATTGTTTACAAAATCGGAGAATTCCAAGAACATTGTTGGAGATTCTGGGGTCCTAAATTCCAACAGACATGATTGGGGCTACGGTATTTCACAACACTTGCCTGGAAAATACTGCCGCATATTATGCAGGCAAAAATATACCATCACCATGGATGGCAAGGGCAACTGGGGGCCCCATCCCAATATCTCCCAGTTGTGTTTGAAGTTGCCAGGCTAACCCAGGTGCTGACACACACCATCCATCCTTGGTACATTTACCAGCTCTACAAGTGGTCCAAAGAAGACTTATGCAGCATGTTAAACTCACCCATATGCTCCATGGTTCTGGAATATTTACCAGCATGTTTCCCCATCACCCAAAAGTAGGTAGATAATGGTAGATATACGTAACATAAATCTGGATGAATTTCTCCATGACCTCAATGTGACATCACTGATGGTTGGGATTCGGGGAATCCCCAAATGACCTTTCAGCAACTGCTGAGGTGTGACACCTCGCGGCCGGAGCGGCTCCATGACTTTCAAGGCATTTGAGCAGAAGTGATCTACTGGGGATCATGGTGGATTTCAAACCCGGTATATCCCCACAGAAAACAGCTATAAAACAGGTATAAGTTGATCCCCTAACATCCCTTAACTATATGGAAAAAATGTTATGTATTGTAGAATATTATGACTTCACAGCAAAATTCTGGGGAGATTCCTGATCAGGCACGATGTCCTTGGGACACGTCGCCGAGCTGCGTGCTCAAGCGGCGTATTTCCAGGTGCGGCACGTGGGTCTCCGTCAGAGACGGAAATGGACATGGAATGACATGGATTTCCCTCTGAATGTGGCAAACAACATTTGGGGATCGATTTTTTTGACCCAAAAATTGGGAGATGTGACTATGGCGACTATGGGCGTTCCAAATTTTAATCAGATTTGGGACCACTATAATCCACATCATTATGAACAATCAGGATTTTTGGGGGGCTTGATTGGGTATCGGGGCAGGATGTGCACGCGACATGGGGGCTAGGCTTGGGTGATCCCAAGCGATCGATTCTCCACGCACGTTTCTTGAAAGAGGGAAACCGGAACCCCCCCGAGAAACCATCCAAAAAATGGTTTCTCGTCTTAATTAATTACTTACAACAGACCATTTGGATATTTTTTGGAGGCACCAAATTGTGTGTGTGACTCATGACTAGTCAGCACTTGTCCCACAGGAAGGTGTGGGCAATGTGAGCTGGAGTGGCTTGAAGTCAGACCCTCAGAACCTCAGTCTTGCGGATGGATGATGATGCTGGTGGATTGTTGAAACTCTCTTGACCCGCAACTGGTTCACCAAAAATGGGGGCTTCCCGTCAATGTTTGACGGCCATGTTTGAGGGCCATAATCAATGGCAAAACATGGGAAAACCCCATCTTTGTTAGGCGAAGCAGCATCTCAGTTTTGGCTTTGTGGGAATAATATTCAAGATCAATATACTAATGTATGGATAGTCTACAGTGCTGTCAAGCCCTGTTAAACATATTATTCCATGACCCACATGGAGCAGTGTTGATTTCATGTGGGGATGGATCATAAGTTACCTATGAAACAGACCATATTTTGGCTGATGGACATCCAGAACTACCAGCAATTTTTTGGGAAAAAAAAGAGTTTTGCTCCAAGCCAAAAAAGAGCCTAATCAAACAACATGAAACTGCACGATCAATCATTAGTCTTTCTATTCGTACATCTCTTTGTGATGGTGAATAGTCCAATGTTGGCTGAATATTGGCTATTACTGACCGACGTCAAAAAGACATGGCCAACTGTCCAATCGGACATAAGAGCTAGCAAGCTTTGGCTGAAACTCCACACTCCCAGCGACAGTTTATTATGTTTTACCGTTATCTTAATTCAATTAGCATTTTATTTTTATGTTTTTAATGATATGTGATGTATACAATTATATCATATTTTAATGATAAGATATGTCCTCTTAAAGATGAGTGCAAGGGCGATGGTGTCCTGTGTCTTCCGGTCCAAGGTGGAACAACATCCGAAACCAGGAAGATGCACGGAGCCCACAGAATTTGGCGCTGCATACTTGTATCACATGGAAGAATACATGATTGGTATATATATATATAATTACAATGTATATATATAATATGGTATATCGGTATATCTATATGGATATTACAATATATACCAATAATTACATTGATGCTTGGGGTTATGCATATCTCAATTGGTATATCTATATGCAGTAACCCCAACCATCAATGTATGGTATTTAGATGTATATATATATAGTATTTATTCCCCACCTGCCAGGTGAGGGTCTCTAGATTACCTCGTTGTGACTGGGGGATGTGTAGCAAGCTCAGGCGGCAGTGCGCCTGGACCCGAGTATGTCAGAATAGGATGCCACATAGAATGTCCGATAGAATGTCAGAGCATATCCCAGAAAGAATGTCAGATACAATGTCAGAATATTATGTATATATATACATTGAGGGTTCAAGCAGCTGTAGACCCAAATCTCCCCCGCAGGCGGTTTCACAAACCTAACCCAAGCCATGCCTTTCTCTACCCCATGCAGGCTGTTACTCCAAATGATAA
>Ga0126342_10000329_pt1 | contig 47344 bp, 55 predicted proteins | sample Cyp1metagenome_FD_92528 | JGI IMG/M metagenome (GOLD analysis project Ga0126342, IMG submission 92528) | Coral microbial communities from Lord Howe Island, Old Settlement Bay, Australia - Cyphastrea 1 metagenome | ecosystem: Host-associated > Invertebrates > Cnidaria > Coral ...
ACGCGAACGGTTGCGAACGGTTGCGAACGGTTGCGCTCGCGAACGCAACGTCGAGCGAACACACCCTCAACCCCCAGACCCCCAGAGTGAAACGGGAACCCTTGCTACGCATTCGGGAAAAAGTTGATTCATCCACTATTGGTTAATGAATGTTAATGATATTAGTGAATCCACAAGTCACAACCAGTCCTTCAACTCCTCGCCCTCTCCATTGAGCCGCACCAGGCCGCTGCCACAGCTGAGACAACTGGTTTCGTCGTCGAAGCACGGGCGCACGCGGACCACCACCTTGACGCGCCAAATGGTGCACGGCAAACCCAAAGAACACCGAAACCAAACAGCTAGTGATGTTTACCAAAACTTCTTGGGTAAAAACCATGAGTCAACAAAAAGAATCCTGAGTCGTACCCAACGAAGACATTGACAGGACAGCAACAGCCTGCACTGGAGGAAGACTTTGCTCCTGATCCTGGCATACCAAAACAAGTCCAAAACCCAGCAAAAATGGCACTGGTAATTTTAGGATCAGATGGTTGGCCAAATGATTAGTGCCATATTAGTGCCATATTTTTGGTGACTACCAGGGCTACCAGGACTACCAGGACTACAAAACCGTCAATCCACCAATGAAACGTGAGATATTGCCGGCGCCTCTGGGGTGGTCATAGCGACCTGCTGGAGGTGAATTGTTTCGATGGTATGTGGCTCACTATGGCTATAAGAAGGTGGTAAGCGGGATAAAAACACCACTTAAACATATCTATTCTAATTCGAATTCTATTCTAGTCTATCTTATCTACCATGTATCTATATTTGTATATCTATATATATATAATTGACATTATACGGGTGATTCAGTACTTACTAGCGGCACGTCGAAATCCAGGGCACCCAGCCTCTGCGCCACATCGGTGAATGGCTCACACTTGCCGCATGGACGTGACGTGATAGGACAGAACAGAGCAGAACAATGAGTGGATACCGAGTGGATACCGAAAGGATAGAACAATTGTGATATATTCTTGTTTGTAACTGGCTGGTTTAGAGAGGGAGTCTTTGGATGCAAGAATGATGTTTCAGCCGATTCTGGAAGCGATTCCATCTGCAAAAAAAAGCAGGGTTCGGGAGCTGTGAGAGCTGTGAGAGCTGTGAGAGCTGTAAGAGTCTAAGATCTGCTCAAGGAGAACGCAGCTGGTCATCGCAAAAAAGAGCTTGCTATCAGAGAATACATCGACTCGTCGACCCGCTTGAGCCAGGCTGCTGCAGGAACAGTAGCACAGCTCCGGATCCCAAGCTGTCCATGAAAAGCTGACCGGAGAATGGCGACACTGTGACACTATTACAATATATTACAATTATTATTGATATTCAACACATCTAAATTCTGATATTTTATACATTTTTATACCACAAACATCGAGAGGTGCCTTTTGTAGGAGTGGCGCATGATGTACATGGAGGTTGCTGCACGCTTGGACCTCGGCACCAATCTTCCTAGGATCGACACCTTTTTTCTTTTGGTTTATCATCATTCTCTACATTGAAATGGCTATTAGCGGGATACATCCATTTTTTTTGGGATATACGCATATATTATATCTCGTATTATATATATAATATGTATATATAAATATATATATATATAAATATAAATATATATATATATATATTAAATTATATATATTATATCCCAAGAATTGATCATCCCACTATATCCCCAGTATATCCCACTGCGGATATGGAAATCTTCCCAGTTTGAGGCTCCTGCCAACGGCAAGAGCAACTGCGCATGGGGCTCTAAGAAGGGCGCATCCATCTCGGGCCGGACTTGGGAACTTTGAAGAAAAACATGGACACAACTTATCCGAAAAAATGGGTGATGTTATCAATTTACCAACAAAATGCAGCCATACATGCTAAGCTATTGGGAACATGATGATCAACCATGATAACCGATTGGATTTTGGATGCTTTTGGAGGGGACATGCATCGGAACCAACCTGAATTTCCACACCACGTTCGTTGAACGGGTGAGCAACGAATATGACCGATGGTCCGACAAAGGATGGCTAGGTGCTGCTCGGCACAAACATCAACTGAGAAGAGGACAACAAAGCGCAACCTTAGACAGCCAATTGTGGTCCAAATCTTTGCCAATGCCAGTGCGATAAAAATACCACGATTGTACTTATCAACAACATCTAACAACATCTATCAGATTCAATCAGCAATTCTGTCTGAGATATGTCTAATATGTCTAATATGCCTGGGTTTCAATTGAACAACTTCCACTCTGGCTTCGGTCGTCGAAGGAACACTTCGGCCACAGTGTGCTCATTGTACCAACCCAGGCGACCGAGGCAAGAGAAGGCTGCCATCACCTGGCCAAATGCTGAAGAGCCTTGCTGAAGAAATTCTCATAGGATGAATGAAACTTTGCGAAACACATGGATTCCTGATGCTTCCTGCAATTCTTGCCACCAACCCAGGGAACTGTGGACTTGGATTCTCATCTTGTGTCTTCCCCTCCAGCTGGTAGTTGCGAGACCCAGCGCAGTTTGCAGGTGTCTTGATGGTTTAAAGCCAGTGGAGTCCGCAATTTCGAGGCAAACGGCAAACGCATAGAAAAATGCAGCCAGAAGCCAAACACCAGCCAAAAAAAACATGCAAAAAAAAGGCAAAAAACACAAACAAATACCCCTCCCCTGTAAAGTGGTTAATCATTAGCCGCTATAGCCCAATCATTGAAGCCCTTCAGTTTTCAACAGTTGTTCACTAATTATTGACTCTCTTCAGTTTCAAGCAATGTCCATCTGGGTGTGGGTCAAGTCTTCTTTCGTATCAACCAATCCATATCAATCCATCATATCCATCATAGGCAGATATAATATCAACCATCCAAAAACCTTGGGATTCCTGAACTTTCAATCCAGGTTTCACAACAAATCTTCGTTCCCCGCCTTTTGCAGATCCCATTTGCCGGACGCCACGACCTCCGCAACCACCTCGTTGAAGGCGAAGGGCGCTTGTTCCACCGGACTGCTGGCCTCGGTCATGGGACTGCTGGACTGCTGGACTGGGGAAAGGGGATACGATGGAGGTTTTACCCATGAAACTTTGGATATGGATGGGACATGATGGGATTATCTGAAAAAACCAACAAGATGATATTGGGATATTGGGTTGTTACGCTGGGTTTTGATGGAGTTTTACACTGGAAAAGCAACGATAGATTCTGGCTATAGATGGTGTTTATGGCTTTGCTCATTGGATTTTCTGCGTACTGCCACCAGCTCAAAACATTCAAGGCATCCGCACAAAGGACGTCCCAGGACTCTCCTGGAGAAAGCAATCAGTTGATTTCAAGACCAGCATTTCTGATGTAAGATTTGCCTTGAACCTGGGTTCAAAAAAAATACAACCAATGAATTTCGAGATTTCCAATGGATTTCCATCTTCCATCGCCTTCGGCGGTGCTTTGGCCAAGGAGTCCAGGACTTTCAGCAAACGGTCGTGGGACAAGCCTCAGTTCTGAGGTTCCAATGGAGTGATAATATTGGGACCATTTTGGAGTAAACCATGGCACACCTCAACTATAGGTTTTCCCTGCACATTTTCCCTTCAAACAATTCTGGGAGAAAATTACAACGACATTCCCATCTGAGAAGGGAACCTTTGCAATGGGCAATGATAATCCTTATGAACAAACCAATAAACATGAAGAGATATCAATATCATATGGATTCACAATGGTTTTCAATAGCTATCAATATAATATTGATATCAATATTCATCCCCCATGGCTTTGAAACATGCTTCTGCCTTTGCCTTTCTGCTTGTCCTTGCCTTGTAGGTGTGGGAGAAGTTGCTGCAACAAGCGCGGAGTGATGCGCTCGAAGAAGGGCTGACCGCAAGCCCAGTGAATCACACAGGAAGCAGGGCGAAAAGGATGATGAATCTGTGAATCTCTAGGTTTGCATCATTTTGAATGTATATAACATTATATAACTATCTCAATGATGTTCCCCATTTCCATTTGACAAATGATTCTTGCCTACTGCATTGGGCCAGTTGGACGCCAAGCGCACGCCTCATCTAAGGGTCTTGCCGCACAAAGCATTTCAGCCCACTGGTCCGGCCTCAGACACAGCGGAACGGAATTTTCCACGGTGTTTCTGTGCCAGAAGGTACACATCAGAATCTATCCACTCGAAAATATCCAAAAGGACTTTCGACAATCGGCATAACACATCATCTTTGTCTTAAAAAAACTCATCAACCATCAAAGGCTATGAAAATCAATAGAATATCAATAGAAAATCAATAGAAAATCAATAGAATATCAATAGAATATCTATGAATTTCTCAAAAAACTTATCAGCCATACCTTGTCTCCAATGGTGAAAGCTGGGACCCCCTGCTGCGCTGTGGCCTCACCCAATTCGCAACGGTCCAGGAAGGATGCCACGAGACGCAAAGGCAGGTCCTCCGTGAAGGCGGAAACTTGACCACCAAAAAATGGTGGTAGAATAGTTATAGACCAAAATTTATGGTTTATAGCTCTACAGTTACATACTTATACATAGCTAGTCATATGAGTTATATAGTCGGTGAAAAATCTGGTGTTGAAGATGCGCATTGTGCAAGATCAACCAATTCATGTCGGTGCAAAGCATGGAGTACCAATAGAAATCAATAGAATCACCAAAGACTGGTACAATCTCCATCTGGTTCGGAAAAGCGTCCTTGGGGATGGGGAAACTGGTCATGGCCGACAACAGCGCCACAAAGTAGGTCGTGGGCAATGGCCGAAGTGCCTGGCACGTCACATCGCTGTGATCTGGTGGGATATACAACCAAAGTTATAAGGCTTATAAGGCTTAAATCCCAATTTATTGGCGAATTTCCCATGGCTATAGGTCTTAAGAGTCCTAATTCAGCTGGCCGATGCCGATACCAAGTTCTATCAACTATCACTATCAGTCACTGGGATACTATGATGCTTCACGGAGCAGGACAAAAACCATGAATTGATCGGAACTTTGGAGCACCCTGAAAAAACGACTCCATTGCGCCTCAGGACTGGAAAGCAGCTTTTGCAGCACAGCTTCCACTTCGTGCCTCACCCAAGGCAGCCGGATGTCAAGATACGATCACCGAGCCAAAGTTTCACACATCATGCCATTTTCCTTTGCCGAAAGTTTCAATCAAATCCACCTGTCCAAGTATTCGGAATTCTGGTGAGATCCCCTATTGATGGATATATCATATCTTCCCGTCTTTGTGTGTTGTATCCTGGTAATTCATGGCAATAGATCTCAAACTATTGATATTTGTTTAAGCACATTTTGACCATCGCGCATGTGAAAAAACTCGTTCCCCATCCATTGTCGAGGCCCCAAGCCTGTGCCTCAGCCGCGCAAGTCAGGTGGGATCAATTGGAGCTGGGATAGATATCACATGGAACATGGAATCTATGTTTTTTTTTGGAAAAAACAGTACCACGCAAAATTGCAAATGCGTACTACTAGTACAATCAACACCCAACAAGTCATGGGAACGCATATAATATAAACAGACAGGCTGGGCTAGGCAAGCAGCCTACCTTTGCAGTCCTGTATATTAGCAACCTACAGGGTGGGATGTTTCCAAGATGCCTCAGAATTGTCTTTTGTTGGCACCTACACTGTGGGTCCCAGAATTTAAAGCAATTTTTAGTAATGTGGCAAACAGAATAGGAAACGAAGCCCGTGTTTGATTATTGTTTCGAGCCATGGGATCGAAAAAATGGAGCACCAAATGGTGGAAACCAGGGGAAATCACTAAACATAGGACATTGTGAACTTCTCACGAATCTATATAAACCATTATAAACCTCTAACTGAAGATGGGAATAACAATTGAATAACATCCTTTGGAGCATCTCAAACACACAAAAAAGTGGAACACTACCCCAAAATGGGGAATAACTCATACAAAAATGGGAACTATCATGAACTATCAAAATCATCCCGCCAAAATGGACATACCCAATCGTTTCCCTGAAAGAATCTTGGATCTGGAGATATCCCCTCATGTTTCCACACCATCCCTTCCAGCCAAGGTGCCAAAGGTCCATAACACGACACATCCGTAGCAGCAGGAAATGCGAGAGCTCTACTTCTTGCTTCCTGGAAGTGCCATGCTCCAATGGGTACCGTGGGTACTCCAAAATCCTACCGTTCGCTATGTTCAGTGGGGATACAATGGGGATATAACGTGACTAAATCGGTGAATAGGGATAGTTATACTACTAGTATGGTAATCATATCCCCATGATATCCGCATCCCTAGTCAGTAGTGATTGATGATTTTCAACCATAGTAACCAAAAGAATGGGCATGTAGCCGATTTCGGCAAACCACATTTTTGGACAAACCCATATGGTGGAAGGTAATCCAATCCCTATTCTGGCTTTCGATTAAGCCTTTGTCATAAACGACTAGATCGGGGGATTACCCTTGCCATCGGGGATGCACCGAGTTTGACTATGGATCCATTGCAGTCCAGGTTGACTCCCCATGAACCACTCCACTGTCCTTTTGTGAAAACATTTTTTGACAGATGCGATTCGCTATATCCAAAGATATCCTGACAGTTTCCCCAGGTGACCTCTATAAGCCATCTGCGCCCTGGGGCCCTGGCGTCCTTTTCAAGCGTTGGTTCAAGTCTTCCTGCAAGCACTGCAAGGGGTTCAGTCAACCGATTCGCCCCAATATTTCCGGCTTGTCATGGTGGCTCATGGTCCACTGGCGTCGTTTGGGATCGCAGAAACTGCAAACATTTTGCACCCAATGAACCACAAACCCTACATTCTGAAATTCGCTGGTTCAAAAGCCTGTCTATCTGCCCTTGATGATTTCATCATATGCTGAGAGTTTCCAGTCTCAACTAGCCGGTCAGTGGCAGGTTGTCTGCTGGGAGCTAGGCCATGACGACGTTCATGGGAAAACTCGTCGTCATGCCGGCCTGCCCAATGGCGGAAGCAAAACCACAAGCAAACCTGGTAAGCCTTCCTATGATCTCCTTTGAAACAAAATCAGTTTTGGGGAAGTTGTTGGGCTTCGCCACTTTGAAACTCATCTGGGCGTGGTGCTGAAATAATGGATGTCGTTGTTAGTGTTCCCCAGCAGGATTGGCTTTGGCAGATGAAGATGATCAGTACATGAGACTTCCCAGCGGAGCCCACTGCTGGACTGGTTATGGCTTCACATGTGGACAAAAATATTGATGGATAAAACCGCCGTGTTTTGGACAGCTATGGATTTTTTTTTCAGAGGTAAATGCACCATATCCCAATTTCCGCTCATTAAATCCCATCAAAATCACCATTTCACTGAATTACCTCCCAATGGTTTGCTGGAACATCACCATGTAGTTCGATGATTTTTTCCATTAAAATATCCGTTTAGTCCAAGGGATTTTCCATCGTTTATTGTGTTTTCCCATGGTTTTCCCATGGTTTTCCCATGGTTTTCCCATGGTTTTCCCATGGTTTATAGTGGATTTTCCAGCCATGTTTGACCAGCACCGGGCACCCGTTTTCCCACCCGTTTTCCACCTCTCGGAGGCCACAGGTCAACTCCAGGGCTTCCACGTCACGCAGTTCGCGAAGCTCTGCAGTCCAGAAGTCCTACAATGTGGGGCCCCCAGTCGATAGCTAAGTTGGTTTATAACTACAATAACTAGGGTGTATGGTAGTTATAACCATAGTTAGATGGGGTTATAAACCAACTTATAACGTTTGGGGGCCCCACATTGTACCAGATGGGGGGATGGTCATATGGAAACTGGTCTGTATGGGAATATTGGGTCATATGGTAAAAGATTGGGTTTCCTACATGAAAGGGTTTTTAGCTGCAAACATAATGAAGGAGATCCATGATTGTCGTAGTGTTTTGTCGTTTTTTTGACATGTTTTGCAGAAACATTGGGATTTCAAGCTGCCAAAATGGTGGTTCTACGTGACACAAAAAGAGAACCGTTGAGATTTGATATATAAACACATGTCTCATTTGAGAGCTGTTTATAGTTGTGACTGGCTGATCCAAATGATGGATCTGGTAAAAGCATCAACAACGCATACATCTATATCTATATATAAAAATCAGATAGATCTTTCTAGCAATACCACTATGGCTTTGTCTGAAAATAGGATACCCCGTTGATCAACTTTCTCGTCATTTTTCAATCGCCATTTGACAAGGCTCCCAGGATCTCCCAGGTCCTGCATCCAAGGTTCCACAAAGACATCCTGCCAGGATTGTGGTTGCTCCAGGAGAAACATATGGAGATTTCCCAAAATTGGAATAGTTTCAGTTATCATCCATTCTATCATGACAATTTTCGGATTTACCATCCAGATATTGGGCTACCCCCACTATGGAAACCTCCATATCCCGTATCTGTCCAATATGGAGATGAACATCCACCAGAAATTGACCGCACCCTAGCACCTCGCTGGAGAAGTCCTGCGTTCCTTCACGCGAAGCGCGCGATGTTTTAAGAAACACAGATGACACACAAATCAAATCAGATCAAAATGAAATCAATGAAATCATGATTCATCATCAAAATGTAATGATGATCGACAATAGTCATCATGAGCAACCTGAATCAACACAGCTCCGGCAGAGTTCATCTCAGTCTCCTGTGAAGACTCTGGACACAGCGTCGTGGAGCAACCTTCTGTCTTGTTCGCTCATCACCTTGCCGGCCACAGCGCATGGGTAACGTGCTGGGGTCAATGTCTCAGAAGCAAAGCATCCAAGTGGTCGCAAGAGACCCAGAAATATCCTTTCTGGTCAAATCCTTTGATTTAAACACCACATCACAATATATATATGTATATGTATATGTATATGTATATACACACACATATTATATCTATATCTATCCAATTTTGGCCATGGCTCAAAGTGATCCCACAATTAGAGTCCTATTGCCCCAAAGATTGTCCACGCATCGCTGGATCTCCCCACATCCGGTGGCTTCACCGGCGGAGCCAGCGCCGTGAGGCAAGCTCCCACCTGGTTCCGTCCGCTCGGAAGCTCCATGGAACATCTTTGTTTGCAGGACAGACACAGCATGCCACAGCTTCTTGAGCCAAACTTTAGTTTAAAAATATTTAAAAGTAAACTCATCCTCATGATCGTTCTGAAACTATTCATTTTTCAAGAAGTGAGTTGCCAAATGTGCCCATAATTCCAACTGGCGCTTCTCTCAACTGAGCCTGTCTCAAGGGAAGCTCATGAAGCTGTGCCAACACAGGTCTTAACCTCAACCACGTCAAGAGTGGGGATGGGTCAAAACCCATGTAGCCCTTCTGTTCACATCAAGGCTGGGATTTATGGAATGTACACGGTATTACATAGTATTTATACGTATTTTTAGAGGTAATGATCCATAGGCGCCACGTCTCTTTGTCCTGAGTGGGCTGACACCTTGGCAGAAAGCTCCTGCACTACCTGGGGAAATCTTGATGCGAATGAACCGAGGATGGGATTGGGTGATTGCCATAAACAATCCATTTGCATTTTCCTTCATCATCCCTTGTCATCTCTCATCCATGGTCATCTTGATGGCATGGCCTTGTCCCCTCGCAGTGCTGGCCTTGGGGTGACTAGTGTGGCAAAGACCGGAGAGGTAAACGACTTGACAACAAAAATCCACTGAAAAGGAGGATCCGACATAAATATCTTGAAAATCGCGAGCGTCAACAGACGCTCATTCGCATGCAGGCATACGCCCAAACACAAATAAGGCAAAACCCGCACTACGGGACCGGGCAGCGGCTGGGCCATGGCCATCTCCTGTGTTGCCATCTCCTGCGCCAAAGTGAAGGGCACAACTGAAAGGCTTGGAAATCAGCCCATGTTCAAGGCTTGGTTCAATTGTTTCTTAGGGGAACCCAACAGGTAGTCTCCTGGTTGCTGTACAAGAGCTGCCACCAGTAAACGCACAACACATCCTCAGCAAACCAAAAAGCACGTACAGGTTTGAGTCTCCCAAATATATTGACGTTGGTTTGGGGATGACAATCAGCATGGTTTATGCTCTTTTTTGCATATTCAAGTTGCATCTTTCCAAGTTGCGATTTCAGTCCATCCACCTATCGCTACGACCTATCATGTTTCATGTCTAAAGCTCCCAGAAAAAAAAACTCGCAAAACTACACGGTCTCAGACAATCAAGGCAACATCGGGCAACATGCGCAAATGGCACAATTTGATGGAACGATCAGTTTCCAGAGGAAAACCGGGGTTGGAAAGCCGCATACCTGGTGGATTCTGTCTCGAGGCAATCACTTTTTCCGCCAACATTCAGGGCAAGTTCACTTGAGACACTCCGTTTTTGTCTCAAATTATGTGGCCAAAATTGCAACGTCCAACCACTTGATATGGCATCGCGACCTCAAACACATTTGCGACCTAGGTTGTGGCCCTTCTCAGCACGTATCCACCTGCGCTTGCAATGTGACCGGGTCGGTGGATTCACAGCTCCAGCTGATCCCAGCGGCAGCTGTCCTTTCTGGAGGTCATGCCTCCGGCGCTTGATGTTCCTGAACAATGCTGCAGCTGATCTTGCATAGTTTGTCTGTAGACTATAGGATCTTTATGGATCTTCGAGTCTGTGCCTTCCCTGGTAGCAGGATTTTCGTGGCCATGTCGTGACACTTTGCTGCCATTCAAGTCCCTGATGGTGTGGCAGCAAAGACACAGGATCTCAATTTCCCCCTGCACTCCTAGTGCTGTCAAATTCAAAGCCGCGTTGGGATCTTGGATCTTCATGATCTTTGTCCTTCCCTTGTCCTCTGGGCTTGCACCTTTCACCCACACCGAGAAAGTCAGCACACGTGTTTGGGAACGCGCGGTATTGACTCGTTGATCTCTTGTTTGGCTGAAAATTGTGACTCCCCCAAGAATACATGATTTCGTACATTCCTCATTTTGGCTTGCCATATGCTGACGTCCCAAGATGTTAAACTTGGAGGATGAGACTACAGCCAGGTGAAAGTTCGTTTGCGAACCTCACCGAGCCACATTTCAAGAGCAACACATTCATCCATAGCTGGAATGCCAGTGACACAATCGGCATTTTATTTGGCATTTCATTCGGCATCACTGCATCAAGGCAAAAATTCTGCCACTTGGTGATGGTCTTTGGATTTTGTTGGATCACTCTGTGACAGGTACATTTTGAAGACGCACTCGGTCCTCAAAAAAAAAACCTGTCACAGAATGATCCAAAAAAATCCAAAGACCATCACCTTTTCACCTTCATCTTTGATAATTGTGCGAGTCCAGCTTGCTGCACAGCTACGCTTCCATTTCCCCTTGGAGATCTTTGATGCTGACCTGGGACGTTGCAACTTGCAGCAGAACCATGCTACTGTGTGGAACTGAAACTGCAAAAGATAGGTTCAGGTACTGCAGGACTTTCAACCCAGCAAAATGCCTAGAATCTCATGCTATGGAGCACCACAAGCAGGATTTATCTGCACGGACTATGCACGGGACATGAAAGAAAGTAGCAAGACAATGCAAACCGATATCAATCCCTCAACAAAAAATAGCGCACAGCATGCAGGCCGCAACATCTGATAGCCCGCCACTAGTATCGGCAAGTGCCCAATGGATTCTGACTGTAATGAAAAAAAACCACTGAATGGACTTCATCATGAAAAAACAAATCCGCAGCAGTTGAACTCCCCAGGAACCCTGCAAAAACATGCAAAAACCATCAAAACTTGGTGATTTTTCTTCAAGTCACCTGTGCCACTTTCAACCTCGTAGCCACTGAGATGCCCTTTGAGCACAGACCTGACATGGTTTTCAGCAGCCTTGGGACCATGTCTTGGAGTGTTTCTTAAAGCTTGGGACCCCATGAAAAATGCCGTGGTTTATCATCCTTTTCTGCAGTAAACGGCAAAATACTGGGATTAACACCAATAAATGCGGTTGAATCCCAATTCTACACCGAAAAAATATCCCCATTGTAACTATTCCCATTTCTGGTTGGTATCGTCACCAAATACACCTATGTATACCCACATACCCCATCGACCCAAATACTTGGGCCTCCAGAAAATGGAAGAGTGGATCCACATGTCCCAGCATGGAGCGCCAATCGGTGTAGACGTCTTCCACCAGCGCATGCGACAGGTTGGGCGCGCAGTGCCCATAATCTGCCGCGATTTGTCACATGGGATACGGATGGATGCCATCAATAAATTGGGATTCAATGGATATATATATATATATATCAATAGATGGATAGATGTTCCATATTTGGTTCATAGTCAAAAATGGGGAATTTGACCATCAGAAAGCCATCAATCAAGAGGAAAATCGTAAACCGCCAATCATTTGGGATATTAGTAGGGATTTACCTCAATATAGCAGGGATATAGTCGATATTAATACGGATATTGACCATCAAAAATGGAAATAACTAACAAAATGGTTATTTACTGATGGGGGTACCCATCAAGAATGGGATAGGTACCCATCAAGAATGGGATAGGTACCCATCAAGAACGGGATACGAACATGGGCATACCAATGGATATCAATGGGGATATTGACTGTCTACAATGGAATATATATATATAGGATATATTAACTAATGTCAACTCTAGATGGATAAAAATAGGATGACAAACTCATACAAAATCGATATTTTCGGGTACATCTTTGTTACCCTTCCCAACCTTTTTCACGGGAAACATCACTTACTATAGCTGGATCAAAATTCGGACTCAATAGGAAACTTCCAGATACTACTCCCATTGCCAGGTGAGATTGCTGGATGAATACCATTGATACCATGGGGTAAACTAACATAGATGCTGGAAAATCTATGAATTTATATGGTTTCTAGTGTGGAAAATGAAGGAACATGATCTATTCATGATGGTTTTGCCACACATTTTTCTATGTTTACAGCAGGTTACCATCTTTTTTTGGCTCATGACCTCCCATGGGTCGCACCTCCACAGGGGCCAAAGAACTCGAGCCGCGGATGCAGAAACGCCGAGAGTTCGCCCAGCTCGGGACCTTCCATGGGAAAAAAACACGGGTGAACTTCGAGGACCAAAAAAACAGATATGGCAGTGTGTCAAAACCCTTGTACCCCTTCTGTTCACATCAAAATAGCTGGTAAATGGATGTTCATTCCCCTAAAAATGGTATTAATAGGTATTGATCCATACCCATATCAAGCAACTGCTTTTTTTGGTGATTGTCAAACAATCTATACACATTTGTATTTCGTTTCTCCTTTTGTCGACTACTGTATTGGAGTCTTTCGTTCAAAAACACCAGCGATGGATTGTGGTATCCTCAATAAATATTCGGTAACTGGACTATGGTATCCCGGATACCCGCATGAACCTTAGGTAACTACAAATATTGGGCAACTCCAAAAATTGGGTAACTATAGCCCAATACTGCTCCCCATTTTAATGGGATTTCCAATTGGTTGGGAATTTCCCAATATGCATATTAGGTAAGTATAAACATTAGCCAAATAAAAAAATAACTATAACCATGGTATCCACAGAAAATATTAGGCAAATCACGAACTACATTAAACCCCCCAAAAAATGGATGTGTCTGAAAATGGCTGAACAAAGAGCCAAAAAATGGGCATTGTCAGAGGGATAATTATGAGACAAACGGATTTAGAGATACCCTATCTTCAAACAAACCAAACAAATTACAATGGTGAATCCCTAAACAAATCCTCATTGTGATACCTCTATTTTGTGATGCATTCATAATTTTCATTGTACATGTTTTTTTTTTCCAATCCATTAGAATTTTTCCAATCCATTTTCGTTGTATCACACTGGGATTATCATTTCCATTTTCGGTGAAATCAGACAACCATCAGCAAATGACGAGAGACCCACGGCCTCAGGACTCGGCAGATCCACGGCGCTGAAGCGGCGGCCGTAGACGAAGCTCAGCTGCAGCCCTCCCATTGTGGATGTGGTATCCTTTAAGAAAGCATTGAAAAAAATTGAAAAAACTAGATCATAAGTGGTTTCTGGAAAAATATATTCATATAAATATACATCTTTAAAGGCATTTGTTAAAAACACATCGTAAAAATGAGGATCTTCCATAACTGGCTTGATACTTCTTAGTTCTTAGTCACATCCACCATGCCTGGGATGCAGCCACTAGCAAAGGAGGGATCTTCAGTGGGATACCCTAAAAGTTGATTCCCAAACTGCCAAGCCGCGCGGTTGGTCCCTCCAGTGTTGCTGGGCATAGGCCACAGGGAGCTCTTCTAAGTACAACAATTCACCAGCTGAGAAGAGAACGACATCCACCAGTTCGCCAAACATCTGGTAGGGACCTGCCAGGAGAGGCATCTGAACAGAGGCCGTGAAAGGTACTATATTGCTTTGGAGATCTCTAAACACGCTGCTTGGCATTGGATTTCTTCAGCCATGGAAGGGAGAAGCAAGCAATTCTTCAGCGATTGAACATCATGCCATATGAAAAGAACACTATGAGACAACCCATGCCCATCCCCATCTCTAACCCTCCCTACTATTCGCACTCAAATAAGCACCTGCAGCTTCATTGATTCGTCGCAACACCTGACCAGCCGCCCGCAGAAGGAGTTGACAAAAGGAATAAAGAAAAGCACCATGAAAACAAGTCCAAGACTTCTTTGATGAACATCGTCAGGTTGATGATTCATTCTTGTCAATTCTTGACAGATGCCTGCTGCTTCCATTGAGCACCGGTAAAACTTTGGTTCGGCCAGCCAGCGAAAGGTTGCCGAAGGATTCGGTACAGAGCTCGTGCAGTGTACCTGCAGACATTTCGTTTGCAGAACAGACCCAAATGATTGATGACCCCTTTTTTTAAACCCAACCAGTTTCCAAGTATCACAATCGAGGCATATCCAATGTGCCCACGAAAAACGCAAGGGTTCAAGGCCCAAGGATCTGTGAGGTTTCATTCCCTTTGTCAATATCGTGCGACAAAGAAACCCACAAAATGACCATCCGCCATCTTGGAAATGTCATGGCCCCACCTGAAGCCATGGATAAAGCCACCGGCGGAACGGCGGTAGTCCCGTCCATGTGCTGCAGCACCTGCAAAGTAAAGGCCGGGCAGCTCCAGTGACTGGTAGGAGACATCGATCTTGGGGTATTTGCCTCCGGCAGCTCTGGGAAGATCTCAAAAAATCTTGGGCTTCAAACACCAAAACGAAACCTGAGTCACTTCTGCAATTGTTTGATAGTAAAAACACCAATTTCCCATATTGAAACATCATGGTAAAACCAAGATTTGATGCTAAACCCTCCAATTTTTCAACAATGAACAATGCCCAAACCTCCAACATTTTTCATGGTTGAAGCATGTTGAAACCTCCAATTTCCCATCCTCAAACCCCCAAAACCCCGCCTGTGGCGTTGCTGCCCTCCACCAGCCTGGCGCGCCAGCCCAAGCAGCGCACAGCCAGGTCCACGGGATGACGCAAGGGTTCGGTGCCCAGGCGGGGTCGTAACCTGCCGGAAGACATGGGTAGGGGATGGGTGTAGCATCAAGGGATGATCAAAATGGCGGTATTTACCTCATCAAAAGTGACTTGTCACCATCAAATGCTATAAATACTAGCTAAAATTGAGGATCAAAGCATGAAAATTGGGTGATTTAACCATTTGACATAGGTTTAAACGTGGAGTTAACCATCAAGAAGTGTGGAATATTGATGGGGATTCATCAATTTCGGGAGTATATTATTGTGCTGAGTGAACCAATTTTTTGATGCATACGAGCCATGGCAAAGCCGGTCCCCACCTGGCCAGCAGTTGCAGAAGTGCTGGGTCTCGCTGTAGGAAGGCTGTTGAGACCTCCCAAGTCTTCGATTGCAATGACCCCTCTTTGAAAAATCCTATGGATTAAGTTTGGCCATAAAACCAGGGATTAGAAGCACTTCTAATGAGCCAACCAACCAACTAAGCATCAACTCAGTCAACCCAATCAACCAACCGGTGCCACACCTCCAAACGCTTGGCCCTGTGCCAGTTCTCCATGGCACTGGGCAATGCGAGGCCTTCACCTCAGAACCGGTCAACGCCATGACACCCACCCGAATCATATCAGTTCACATTGACATGGATTGTAACCTTCAAAAAAGGATAGAAACCATCATTTCCAGGATTATTTTACCATATTTTACCCATATGTTCAGTTTTACCCAACCTTTCGGCCTCTCTGGGGCTGCTATCAATGCCATTTCTCAGGCGCCCCAGCGCTCACGAAGCATCTGATACTCCTCCAGGCTTCCGAATCCCAGGACACGGAGCCGCTCCAGTAAGGCCTAGCAAGACCCGAACTGGGGGTATATAAACAGATGGGATATCCATGGTTATCCCATGATAGTTACTATAAATACATAACATATATCATGGATAATCATGGATAACATATATCAACTGTAAATAGAGATGATCCTTGATTATCCATGATTATCCATCTTTTGATGACTGATTCCTGTTAGAAGCATATGATTATGATTATGATTATGATGATGATGATGATGATGATGATGATGATGATGATGATGATGAACATCATCATGATGATGATGATGATGATGATGATGAACATCATGATGATGATGATGATGATGACGATGATGATGATGATGATGATGATGACGATTATGATCATGATGATGATGATGATGACGACGACGACGACGACGATGATGATGATGATGACGATGACGACGACGACGACGACGATGGTGGTGGTGGTGGTGATGATGATGGTGGTGGTGGTGGTGATGATGATGATGATGATGATGCGGATGCGATATGACCATAGCAATCAGCGCCTCATTGGCCCGGGCAGAGCGCAGCACATCGCCGCGCCACTGGAAGTCCTGGCCCTCCGTGGCTGTCGCCAAGCGCCTGCGGCCCAGAAAAGCCCCGTGACTCAGTTGAAAAACGTGGGTTTATTGTGGATTAATGTGGATTAATGTGGATTAAGTATCATTTACTATGATGGGTAGAATGAGGTGTTTTGACTTTCAGGGTACAGTATTGTCATGTATTGTCTTGTTGGGAAAGAAGCATCTAACTTGGCTGATCAAGTTGAATATGGTTTCTGATTGGGGCGCGGATCAAAATTATTCTACCTCCCAACAAATTGCATCCAGAATGGTACCCCAATCATTTGACCCATGACCATGCAGTGCAAATATCACCCAACAGTACCAATGTATCAATGATAAATAGATCACCAGACTGGATGATATACCATCCTTCATCATCCTTCCAGACCCTCTGCCTCCGGAGTTGCCGCTCTTCCCGCGATGGCAAAGGCCCCACCTGACACAGTGGCAGTGTTCGCCTTGGAAACCTATGGAAACTGCCACCGTCCCTGCCGACCCTCAGATGCCTCCACCACGCATTCGCGGGGCTGCTCGGCGCCCACCCAGCGCATGGGCAGGATCTGCCCATTGACACCTGGCAGTTTGCGACAGTGAGAGCAACCAATCTGAGAAATGAGGGATTTAGCAGCAATCTATTCCAATTATGATGGGAACTGTGGGATATCTTGGGACAGATTTGCGGATATAACATGTGGGTTTGTCCTAAAAATGGGGGATTCATCCCACGATACACGGCGAATTGAATGATGGGGAAAGTGATGATCAAGCATCCAATTTTCAGACAACCCCACCTGTAAAGCCATGAATAGGAAGTCTGTCCCTCACATGTCTATGGAGAGACGACTACGTCTACAACAAGCATTGCAAGGTGCCCACCCAGGCCTGCGCCCGCACAGCGATTGCTCTTGGAGACCCAGACGCAAATCTGGTTGCCGCAGGGAAGAAAGACGGGCTCCTCATCCTCCATGGCAATGGCGACATCGGCATCACAGTGACCAACTGACCAAGTGCTGCTGTCCTCGGAGTATGGCAACTTCACATCTAAAGCCTTCAGCAGATAGGAGTCGTAGATTTGCATTGTGACTGTCCTGATCCAAATCTGGCCACTCGCCAGCATTTTCAGCAATACCAGTATAGTGCAAACAGCAGTCTCACAGCCAAAGTGCGGACATCTTCCATCATAGAGGTTGAAGCATGTTGAACCATGTTGAACCAGTGAAGTTCCATAGTAAAGTTCCAAGCATAGCAGGATTTCAGTGTCCATTTTCCTCACGTCGCCGGGGTAATGGGTGAAGAAGGCGAAGCGCGGCAGCCCGGAGCCGGAGCCCCCGGAGGCCCCGGAGCCGGCGAAGACTTCGCCGGCGCGGCTGGTGCGGTGCAGCAGCGTGATGTCCTGGCGATGGGAAAACCCAAGGATCTCAAGGATCTCAAGAATAGCCTGGTGGATATGATCTGAATATATCTTAAGTCTAGCAGGGGTCAATAGATGTACTCATATGGTTGGGCTATCCCATACTGAATTATTTCCAGATACCCTCCGTATTGCGATAATGGCTGGGTCCTACTGGTTAAGATACGCTAATTGGTCCCCATTGACCAAAGAAATTGATATTCCGTTGAAAATGGATATTTGCCACAATCTTTTTCACAGCTTCCTCAACACCATTACCCCAACAAAAATTGGACTCGAAACATGACTTCCTTCACAAACTTCATCATGTTACACCAGGTGGATACGCTGCACATGCCATTTCTCACCATGATGCATCAATCAATGGATTGGTTTTTCAGGGAACATCTTAACCGGAAACCATCGATTTTCCCATTAAATATGAGGGTTTTTACTGTAATTTTTCCCTTAAACCAATCCATTGATCCACACAAATGACACCCTATCGACCATCTGTCCTGGGTAAATTTTTGCATCTCCCGCGCCGTCTCGTGCGCCGCGTTGCCGAAGCCCCAAACCAGCACCGAACGGTTCCTGGGAACGGAACAACTTGAGAAGATGTGTATATAATCCATAGAAGAACATGGAAAAACTACGGTATAACCAGTATCATCAGTGTGAAAACCTGCAAAAATGGGGGTAGAACCAACACTTATGAAAGTTGAAGGTATGATTTATCAACACTCAGCAAATAAGTCTCAACAAATAGGATACTAAAAACAGCAATAAAAACTGCGTTAATGGGGATATAACCCATGAACATTACATAACATTACGGATTAACCCTCCAACAAAAGCATGCGACAATCAACAAGTACCCCCAACCAAAATAAAATGTAAAGTCGTTTTCCTCACATGTTTTGAACAATTGCTTGAAATCCATTTGAACATGGCTGCATATGGCTGCAACGAAAACCTGTTAGGAAGAAACAATCAAACAATGATCCAGGAAAATGGAACGGTTTCCTCCATTTTTCTCATGTTTTTCATGTCAGGGTTGCAGTTGTTGGCCCCTCATCCCTTCAACCCCCCTTCGCCACGGTTCTCATAGGCATCGCTGGAGTCCAGGTCCTCATAGCCCGTCAAGAGCTCGGCACCAACGAAGCCCTGGACGTTTTGGGTGCATCCCCCCTGATTTCCATGGTGGTATTTGTGACTCCAAAGTGGATTTCCATCACATAGAAACTCACTAAAATCCACCACTCTGGGTTTTTCCTTCCCATCCCCACCCCGGGGCCTGGGGTCGATGCGGTCGCAAGCCCTGCGCCAGCACCACCCGGCCGCAGCGCTGCGTCGATGCGCCGTCGGCAGGGCGGAGCTCCTGGGGATCTGTGGCAGAGATACCCTCTGGTCCAACAGAGCCATGGAAAACCATCATTTTTGATAGGTAAATGAACTATAAATGGCCATTTTCAATAGCTATGTTCAATTACCATGGCAATTTGTTCCCTTTTAAACCATCGAACATGGCTATTTGTTATAGGTGAATCATTTCCAACTGGCTCATTTTCCATAGCTATGTTTGATTGTAAAATGGAAACAAGGGTGAGAACAGGAAAAAGTAGAACTGGGTTCCAAAGTGGATTGCGCCCATAGGTGAATTCTAGTGCTAGTGACTAATCAGCAGAAAAGGTTTCCAAAACAGCTAAACAAATAGGGATACGTCCAAACCTGGCGCACAATCCCAAATACGCAACAAAGGGAACAAATGAGCCAGTTGATCCAGTGGCCATATTCGTCCAGCTAATCAAAATGAAATCCATCGTATAACCTATCATTCACCAAGGTTTAGGCAACCTCCGCCCCTAAACTGCTTTGCGGGTGTTCCTAGTTGCTCCACTCATCCACCAGCCCGGCCCCGCGGTCCAGATGGAACTCGCCATTTTTTCGGGAGAGGCGTAACACCTACCAGGTAGCAGCTTCTGTCAACGGTTTCAGCGCAAAGTTGGGGGCGGTTTTCTTTCAAGTTTGGGGATATGGCCATCTTAGCAAAGAAACCTGGATCTCCATCCCGAACTAGTGGGTTGATAATGCCATCAATACATTCAGCATCTCATATCAATTGTTGGCATCCTTAGAGCTTCTCCGTGAGGTGACTATCTCAGTGGCAGCCATTTCCCGCCTGGACGTTGAACTCGATGTACTGCAACAAATGCTGGGCATAGTCTTCAAGGTACCTCTGAAATGTGCAGGCGTTCACTACGGTAGTTGTTGTGAACAGCACTTTTTGGGTCACTGATCAGACTGATCCTGTTGAGAAACCATGGGATGATCTCAACAACCCCCGGAGTACTTCGCCAAGACATCTGCCTGCGGGTACAGTTCCCTGGTCCTGGCCTTGGCTGCCAACCCATACCGGTTCTGAATTGGTGAAAACTGTGGCTCAGGTCATTGGCTATGTCATTGAGTACACCACTGGGATTCACCATCCCGGATGGTTTTGTAGAAATTCTGCGAGCAGTGTAGCAAACCCCATTGCCAATGCGGCACCAAAACATGTCCATTCCATTCAATCTTACGCCCAGTGGCCGTCATGGGAGCTATGCCCAGAGTATCTGCGGCAGCTGTGCGGCCAGAGGCAACGGTTCCAATGGGGAAAAATTCGAAACGAATGAGGGACTTGCCAGTTCCGGGATTGGCAGTTGGATTATCAAAGGTTCACTCAAGCTTCCTCACCAAAGTTTGACCAACTTTTGGATGGAACCAGATCTTTCCCCAAATAGAAGCTGCACAGATTACTGTAGATGCACCCAGGATCCAGGATCATCTGGGGTAGGGTCTTGACCATCTGAACCAAATCCTAGACACACTGTACTCCTAACAATCTCTCAACATTGAAATGGTTGCACATGTTCCCTTCATTGCTACACTGGCTGGTGGTTTCAAGCTCCGGCCTGTGCCCAACAGCGAGTTCCAGTCATGTCGCATGCGAAACTCCGGCGAAGTGCTGCGCGTGTGGCGCTTGTTGAGGCCTTGCATCTTGGAACACAAAATCCGGCCGTTTCCAGCACAAGAATCATATTCCAATCCCATGGCTGGGGGTTCTGTGTTGATTTTCAGAGAGGGAAGTTCCAGTCAAGGGAGGTTCTATACCCAAAAGGATGGCGACATGATCAGTGGCTAGTGGCAAAGTAGGATTTTCTTTTTCAGTTTCACAGTTGGTTGATTTGGGTTTCTCTGGAAATAGGGTACCCCCAAATTTCAACGGACTATCGGATTATCATGATTTTTCCCTTCTAAGTGGCCATTATTGGGGCGGAATTCTCTGTTTTTTGGCAAACTCGTATCAGTTATTTCCCTTGTTGTTGCTTAAATTCTTATTTTGCTGGCGCTTTTTACCACCATTTCTGAATGGTCCAATTTCAATTTCCAATCTGCTGGTTACTATAATGCAATATCCACCCGATTTCCCGGCGCATCTAACCAGGTGCTGACACCGTCAGCCAAGCCGCTGATCAGCATGCGATGCACCGGAAAACGCCGAAAGAAACTTCCTGCGGAGCTGCTCTGCTCGAAGATCACCTTTGTTGACGGTCCAAATTCTGCACGGAAGTAGTGCTGTATGAGAGTCAAACCATTCCTCTGCCCTCTGGAAGAAAGGTGCTTTTTCAGCCAAAGAGAAGGCCAAGGCACAAAATCCTGCAGCTGCGATGTGTCCTGAAGAGCGCAGGTCCCATCCATCCCGGAGCACCCTTCAAATGCTGGGGCCACAACTCCAATTGCTGAATTTCTATGTTTTAACCCTGGCAGCTTTGGGGGGCCATAACTTGATGATTAGCATACTTTCGATGGGTACTATGGTTGTATCATGCCCCGTTTTGGGCAGCGTCTACCACCACCATGTGCCTATCCTCTGTCCCAAGACATCTGGTCCTTGGACAGGAAGTGACCCAGCCTCAGATCGAGCTCAATTCCCACTGATCCCAGGAACAACCCACCAGAAGTAATCAATTGAAACACACCTGGGAAATCTGTTGGCCCAAGCTGAATTTCAACAGCTCAGCCAGGGATCGATCATCTTTGCCTCCGAGCGCTGGAGAATTGCGCGAGGATTTCCCACAATTTGGACCCCAAGAATTCGGGGACTTTAAATCTCAGGGCAGTTGGGTGAATCCCAGCGGCTGCAGTCCAGCAGGGCCGGCACCCACGATGCACAGCTGCCTGTCATCCGATGTGGCATGGAATTGAGGTCCCGGATTGAAATTTAGCAATCAACTCGTGGAAACATGGGGTTATTTTTGGGGCCCACGTGAAATTTCACTGCTTTAAATTGCAAAATGCTGATGTAGCAACCATGATTTGCTCAAAGCCATTCTTTGGACCCCAGAAATATAGTGAGGCAATCTATGAATGAGATGCAGGTTAAAGATTCTGGTTGTATACACTCTACATTTCCAAATGATGAGGCAGCCAATGAAAACCGTCAACCAAGCCTTTCACATATGGAACGGTCCCGTACAAAGTCCCATTTAGCCAGTATCGGTGATCCTCAGTAGAAGCTTGTTGACAAGGCAGAAATCCTGGCACCTACCCAATTACGAGTCTATGTCAAGCCAACATGGGATTCCCTGCCTGAAGGGTCTGGAAGTCATGCCCCAGCACTGAATGGCCACTCGTCACTCCATCGCGCAAATCATCCAGGCGCCGGCTGAAATGTGAAATGGGTGGAATACCGCCACATATTGGCCATTTTGATTGGGAAAATTACGATCAACCACAAGAATATCTTCGTGTATCTTGCAAACCCTTGACAAGATTGAAAGAATCCTCCAAGATGCACAGTATCTTCCAAACATGACAAATGTTCTTTGAGCCTCAAGACCTTCAAGCATTAAAAGTTGGGGAGGAACTCCCAGGTTTTTCAAAATCTCCACTCCTCATTTTTGACGCTGTGCTTATTTCACATTTTTACAGCTAGTTTTCATGCAAATCCGATTGAATCTTCTTGATTTGCCAAACTAATCCCAATCTCCATTTTCTGGCTAATTTCCTCCCAATTTCCACTTGGTCAACGAATCCCCATTTTCCCACCGTAGCCTTTGGCCCATCCCCATCTTTCAACGGTACCCTCCCCAGGTGCCCCCAGCCGCCAGCTCGCTGGGACCAAAGTAGTCCAGGTTTTTCGGGACCTCGAAGGCTGACTTTTCCAACGTTGGATGGGGATGTATTTCCAACGTATTTCATGTAAAAATGGACCATGACCATCTAGACATGCTCCCAGAATGTGTGTTTTTTTATGCCATTGGTGATTGGGATATTAACCACTATTTAGTGGATTGATGGTGAACGATTTCTATTTGATATTTAGTATCCACCAAACATGGCGGTTGTGTCAATGATTAACCATTCTCCATGAGGGGAGAACTGTGGTCAATGGTGGACAAGGTGGTTTTCTGTGGTGGGAAGCTATCGTGAATGAACTGATTTGGAAAAATTGTCATTTTTGTGACAACTCTGAAACGTTGACCAACATTGGGGGGTAGTTCAACCTTAGTTGTGAGTGGTTGTAATTCGCCCAAACTGACTTAAGCCATGACCCTGAAAAGATGAATGGTTTTCCAAACAACAGTCGGATCGTGTGGCCAATGGTACTGGGTGGCTATGCTGCTGTGCGCCACGATGCAGCTGGAACGGATGCCCTGCTGAGTTGTCGACTCGTGGCCATAAGGCCTGCAGAACCTTTGATGCCTGCATCAAGCGTTAGGTGTCACTCTTCATTCTTGGCCTTTTGACTGTAGATCTTATCTGCTCCAACCAGCCATTTGGATTGCTTTGTCTGCATTTTAGCATCCCCATAGTAAGTAGTAGCATTGAACATGATCTCACAAGGCTATTTGAGCTTCCAACAATCTTGGCTTGGTTTGGCTAATTCACTCCGATGGCATCCTAGAATGATGATTCAGAAGAAACGGTTGCCTCCAACAGGTTTTCTTCACGAATCAACCAGTCCGAACCCAAGCCTCTTTCAAAGCGAACGAATGCCCGGATGCCTTGCCGGTGGACACTGCTGCTAGCAAGGTGTCCAGAGGGACATGTTTGATCAGGTTGAACTCGAACCCAACCTACATGTGTATCATGAATTGTGCCTCAAATCAGCAATGACTTTGAGGAGTAAGACTAGTAAGACTAGTAAGACCTCAAGTTTGTGGGCCCGCAAACTAGACATCTTGGAGCATCCAAGCACCAGCTCCACCTGCAAGGCAAGCACTCCACGGAGAGCCGCTCCAATCCTCGGTGTTTCACTTTTTCATTCAGAAAATCTATGTAGATTGATTGTTTATGATGGTTTTGTATCTATTTAGTCTAATACAGAATTGATCTATTACTGTATCTCCTGTTGTTGATCCTTCTTACCTATTGGAACCCATTGGTTTGTTCTGTGTTTCTATTTCTTCTCATCCTGATGATGGTGATGATGGTGATGATGATCTCAGTCACGACCCAATTCTGTCACCAGCTCTTTCCGTCACTTGGCAGTGTCCCGCTGGGCCACCCAGACTGTCGTGTCTTCAGCTGCTTTGCTTCCGCCACGATCTGCCGCACAGCCAAGGAAACCTTTGAGAAGCGATGTCTTCAAAACATAAAATCTGTGTCCTTTTGATCTCTGCTTTTTGTTGGACCGGTCTTTCTTTGCAGAATATCCAATAGTCCACCAACACGCGGGGGGGATTCCACAGAGCAACTCGTTGACCTGTCACATCCACTGGCTGTGAATATCAGGCACCCGGGCCAAGAACTCGTGTGCCTCAAAGGAGGGAAGGGGCTGGGAGGTCTTCCAGTGCAAATACAGCGAGCAAAGAGGCTGGTGCACTTTTGTCCGAGAACCCGACATCTTGAATGTTTCCAGGTCAAGCAGATTTTAGGCTTCCCAGACAAATAATACTGCTGGCTATGTCCCACTATATCCACAACGTATCCCCACAAAATTGTCTTTTGATGCATCCCCAATAAAACAACCCACATGACTTGTCACATGTTCATAAAGTGATGTCCCCAATTCTCAAACCTGCCGCTTCGTGCATGGCTAGGCATCCCTGCGGATGTCAAGCCACCATCCGGCAGAGCGTGTCTGGCGGGAAGGCTGCCACATGGTGACCCTATGGTGGTGTTCTGAGCAGCGGAAAATGCACCAAAATGGCAATCTAAATCTGTTGGGGGTACCAGAATAGTGTCAAAAATGGGCAGTTTGCTGAATTCCTGCCGGTCGAGTTTCAATTTTGCGCCTCAGAACCTCTGTGGCGTCATCCACGCCTTGGGTGCAGAAGTGCTTGACCAGGGATCCAGACTCCGTGATGTAGAAATCCCCAATCGATAGGGAAGTGGCACCGTGGCACCCCAACATACCAGCTATTTCCGGGCTGTTTTCGACGGAAGGAAGCTTGCTGAAAAAGGGGAAAACCTGGACCTGATGTGGGAATTTTCAGGTTCTCAGATCTGCAGATCTTGGCCTGAAGGTGAGTAGGGTGAGTAGAAAGCAACGAAGACGCACATCCGAAGCTTCTGGGCGCCCGGGCCAAGCACTCCGGGCCTCGCTATGGCATTCATGTATCACGTCTTTTTCGGAGAAGGGTTTCAAACAGTGGCCTCACCATATTTTATGGGTCCATCGGTCCATCTATAGTGCTGTCATAAGCCCCTGCAGTATGGACTAGCACTTCTGGATGGGATGGCTGGTCAAACTTCCCATCACTTTTTCGGCAGCGTCGCTTCAGTGATCCTTCCGGGAAGGCCTTGGAGAGCAGGTGAACCTAGAACGACAAGTGAGTCATACCTCATTCGGTGGTTTAAAGACCTTAAAAGGGCGGAGTTGTGATTGGGCTTACGAAGTTGAGTTCCTGTTGACAAGTTGTTACAGAAGGTTGGGGTCAAAAAGTGGGGTTCAAGCCCTGTCCATCCGTTTGGAGGGGTGGTGGCAAGATACAAACATACTTTCATCCACCCGAAACTGATTCACTGCAACAGTCTGCAATTCTCATGATGCACAGTTTGGTGATGAATGCTTTGTCGACAGCCCCAGCCTTCATTGTCCGCAGCTTTAGGTGATGACATTTCCGCAAGCCGTGCACATCGATCCGAAGTTCTATGGTTTCTTGTCCTCGGCTTTCATTGGTGAACCACACTAGGCAGACCAGGGCTGGGGAATGTGTGTCAGGTTCAAAGGGTTTGCTCGAAACATTTACCCACCACACAGCTTATTTCGTTGAACGAAACAGATTCGGTGCAAATTCAATGCTTCGCAAAATGGACCATCCAGCACTGTGTCACAAATACCAATGAAACTCTGTTGAGAAGTTGCTTGCAAAGGGTGCAACTTTGGGTGAAGCGACGACGAGGTTGAAGTTGTGCGCCAATGCCTTTGGTTTGGGGGTGACCACCTTACATCAAACAATTCTTCCAAGTCGCAATGTTTGCAAACATCAGCAGAAATATTCAGGCAGACCAGGTGATACTTCAGGAGGCTGTTTGGAACCCATTGCAGGCCACATCCAGTTGGTTGCTGTCTTCGAAGTCGTTTGGAGGAAATCTTCCTGCAGCCAGGATTTAATATCATTGACATAGCCGCCGTTCTCTTGATGTCTGCATCATCATGGTCGTTTCCTTGAAACGTACCTTCGGAGGGTGTGGCTTGCACTGACCATGGTGCAGTCTAACAGGTCAAGAAGAAATGGGTGCTCTGTGGTGGGAAGAGGGACCATGTAATTCCTGAGATTCAATGAGCACCGTGGGCCAAACCGGCCTGCCTGCTTAAGGGTATTCCAAGCCGGCCACTTGAATTGTCAAATTGCAATCAACAAAATGTTGCCAAGCAAAAGGTGTGGCAACATGTAGAGATGCTTGGGCGGGCCATCAGCGCCATCATAATTCCTCAGCCAGGCTAAAACTTCGTGCGTGGAGTTTACCATGTAATCGTGCAGTTTCTTGGAAATCTAGAGTTTAGAAGGCTGAATTTTGAAGCTGAAACCCCAATTCAGAAACAAGATCCACGTTAGATGGGTCACATTTTTTTGAATGTAAGAGCTCCCATGAAAAGAACACCATTTGCTCATGCCAAGTGGCTCGTTCTCACACACCATGACCTCCACGTCCCATTTCCGACCACAAGCTGTCCCTTCCTGGGTTTCACAATGGAAAACGAACAGAATGCAGACCGACAAAGCATCAAGTTGGTTGACCGCGAACCATTTGGAAGTACATTAAAAGGTGAACTTCACCACATGGATTTGGGTCAAAGTTGAGTACCCCAAAGTTGGGTACACCAAAATTGGCTGGTCTTTGGATCCTGACAACGGCAACTTTTGCTGTGGACTCCTGGGCCAGAAAAACAGTTGACCCACCCCCACATCTTGCGGAGTCATTGACAGAATCCAACTCTCGGTCAAGCATCGATCGCTGGCTGCGCGTCTTCAGGTGGATTGAGACTGATGCAAAGATAGACCTGAGAACAAACGGGCCAAAAACGAATTGTCCATTCTGTGCCAGTAACAGCTCCTTTCAGGTCCTTCCAACTTGTATCCTTGTATCCAGGATTTGGGGGTGTTTGTTATCTATTTGATGGTTTCAACTTTCAACCCGTCCCAAAACAGATTTGACATTGCAAATCATCATCTCAATCACGTCTTGAACAAAACACCTTTGAAAAAACAAATTAGTGACTGCTTACTCTTACAAACTTACTAGTTTACTAGTTTACTAATTACTATTTTTACATTCTTCCAAACAAAAATCTCTCCATCCCCGTTCAACGAGGACTTGCATCGCTGAGGGTCCCAACACCATCTCTGCGCAGGACGCGGTGCACTTCCGAGGACATGCCTTCGACAGAAATCTCGGACCACGGGCCATCGATCAGTTTGGAACCCTCCAGAATTGCTTTCCGGTAGCCACATGTGCAAAGTGGAGTTCAAGAACTTTCCTTCAAACTTCAAACCCTTGAGATGGAGTTGCTACAATTCTGATTTCCCAATCGCCAAACTCCGCCCTCACTAAATCTCCTGGCAAAACAGCACCAAGCAGCGCAGCGAAGTTTTTGGACTCTTCAAGGCAACTTGTCTTGCAAGAGATGGAACTTTCTTTCCAGCTTGCAGGATCGAGCAAACAATCGCAACAATACCACGTGTCTGCATGTGTCTGCGACTCGATTTTTAGGATTTTAATGGATTTTAGATCTTGCGGGAATGAATCTATTCCATTGAAACAATCGGTCCTCAAGCAAACTACTCAAGCTGGTTGTGATCCTGTGTCCTGGTGCCATGAGTAGCGGTCAACCTAAAACTACCGTGATTTAAAAAATGCCCAGTACGAGCAACTTTCTGTTGTGCTCCGTCCAGGCAAATGATGTAAAACTGACTGCACGCTCTCAGTTTTCTGTTCGGGAGCACATGCAGTTGGTCACACATGTACGACCACGTGCAAGGCCAGAGCAGGCAAAACCTTCGTAAGCGAATGCGGAAGAAACAAAACTACCCTCAACTCGGTACATCTTAAGTTTCGCATCCCTCAGATCCATCATTCTGGTTTCAAAGTTAGCAATATTTTGATGATTGAAGGCTCCAAAGCTTTATCCGTGCCCAAGTGTCAGTCAACTGGGATTCTTTGATTTCAACCCTTCAAACCAATGGCCTGCCTGCATCAATGGATCTGCATCCTTCCACGCTTCTTGGTGGAATGTACGAGCTTTAATCAATGAATTTCCAGACCTCACCCTGCTCACATGATCGGCACACGGGCGGAACTGAAGCACCCTTGAGGCTGACGTTGTACATGGAATACGTGAAAGGCTGCTCGCAGCTCATGCATCGAGTTGTCGCGAGGCTCTCTTTCACCTTCTCCTTGCACGAAGGGCACATCACTGCCTGGTACTCATCCATGATGTCGAGGTACTCCTGATTGCGCAGTGCAACAAAGTCGCTGCAGTACTGGCAAACAAGAGGTCCATGGGAAGAAAACCTGGATGAAAGGTCGCCGGAATGGCCAGAGACCATGGAAGGAGTATCGGAATCAAGTTTGAATTGGATGGGCGATTCTTTCAACTCCAAACTTCGGCAAATGTCATTGCAGCGGTGCCCAGCGAAGAATTGATCCATGCCATCCTTGCCAAGATTGCCGCGGCTGAAGAAGTCGCACTTGACACAATGGATCTGAGGATCCGTAAAAACGGCCGACCCAAAGCCTTGAAGATCTGTGACCATCATTTGCCCTCCTGAGTGACACCAAGAGAAGTGACAGAATGCTTCGGCCAGTTCTGCTTCCGAGGAAATGAAACCGTTGTTGCTGGTGTACTTCTGGAAGACTCCATCAACAAATGGTTCTAACGTCGCATGTTTCGCAATGTTGAACCTTGGCAGCTCAATTGCCCATGCATCCAAGAACTGGAGCGGTGCCACTGGAAATCGTTGGGAAAACTCCTCTGCAAACATCTTGGCATAGGCTTGGGTCTTCATATCTGCCAAGGTCACGGATGAGACACTGTGGCTGGCTTCCTTGTGTACCTTTCAGGGAATGCAAAGGCAAAACACAAACCTAATGAAACGCCAAACGCATAAAACCACTAAAGAAATAATGATGATCACAAATCAGAAATAAAGCACTCAACTATCCTCAAGTAGCTCGGCCACAACCAGGCTATGTGTGTCCAAGTGCCTATGATTTGAATCCCTTCATTGCCACGCCTTCAGGACGAAGCGCGTGATTCCGTCAGAGCTGGTGGCGGGAAAGGCATACCTCCCAGGGTTGTGAAAATGCCCCATGGAAGATTGGAAGGATCATCCAACACTGGGGTCACCTTTCCAACAATTTGAAGATGAGGGTTTGGAAGACAGAAAAGTGCACTTGCCACTCCCCAACCTCATGCTCCCGCTTGCGAAGGGTTCCTTTCGAATATGGAGCCTGTGGATCGAGCGGCTGGGGTTTGTGTCTGAGGTCACTGCAATGACATTGACAGTTGTCACCAGCACTTGGTGAACGGGCCAATTCTTGCAATCCTTCCAACAAACATCTGCCTTCACTTCAAGGGATAGCGTAGATCCTGAAGATCCGCTTCGTGCTCCTGACTTGTTGGACATATGTCGTGTCAATGTCTTCGAAAGGGTCTCCTTGGTGCTTGAAAGAATGCACTGCACAAAGTCATCTGCAGTATTCTCCGGTCGAAAGTGCAGTGTCTGAAGAGTTCCTGTGGAAGAGGTGTTGCGCAGGTCTGAGAAGACTTGGAACATTTTCCCAAGCAGCAACCAATCATAGATGTCGAACGCATAATATTCCAACAGCACAAAGTTGAGGTTCAACTCCAGAGATTTTGCCATGATCCGATCTGTTGTTTCCCACTGGTTTGCATCATCTGGGTAATTGTCATACGGATATGGGAATCTGATCAATGCTGCATTTGGATCCTTGAACCGTTTGCCATGTGGAGGAGCGTCACAAACAAGGTAGATGATCCGGGTCCTCGCTTGCCAGTCCAACTCCACTGCATGGCTCAAACCACCAATCACATCTTCGCACGTGTCACTTTGTGAAGTAGTTCTATCCTCAGTGTTGAGCTTGGACAAGAAACGCTCTACATCCTTCACATCTTTGGTCAGTGGCAGAATCTCAAACGGTGTGCGATAATAACGGTCTCTGTAGCCCACCACGGAGAAGCGGACATTGCCTCCATGGCCCAAGGAACCAACAATGCGCCTCTGGATCTCGACAATCTTCTCTTTGGCAGCCTTGATCTTGGTGCTCATCGAAGGCGTGCAGTCCAAAACGAAGCAAGCATCCACGGATTTCACTGCGGCTGCCCTCTGAGAAGCCTCCGAAATCTCTGTCTCCAGCTTCTCCGATTTCTTTCGCACCACCGCAGCTGCGGCTGTGACGACATCCTTGTGGCCGCTGAGGCTCTGCCGTCGCTGACTGCGCAGGATGATCTCCTGCAACTCCTCCCGGGACAGGTCTGTCCGGAGCTGCTGCAGGTGTGGGCCAGGTGCCAGGGCTGGTTGGCGTTAAAAACAGGCTTGAACCAAAGGCGATGCAGAATTCATGTCTTGGGACAAAACAGCCATCACCAGGTCAAGAATGATGTGATGAAAAACCACCTCAATTTGTCCCACCTCTTCCTCACCCAAAAAAGCGGCCACCAGCTGCCAGGCCGAGCTGCTGCTCGTGGCTTCCGCCCCGCGACATTTCAAGGCGTCCAGGGTGCTCTTGTCGAAGACCACGTCGAAGGACTCGTCCTCGAAGACCGACAGATCCATGGCGTCCTCGGGGCGGTCCAGGTGGTGGGGGATGGAATTGAAACCACCTGGAAGGCACCGGACACCAAAAAAGTGTATGAGATTGTTGGATGTGACGTGGACACAAAAGGTCATTCAACACACGGATTTAAGGGCAAGCTCCCAAATTTATCAAACCCATGGAGGTCCCCAATGGTGCGGGATTCTGGTTCCGAGGCTCCGCCCAGAGATAGGTCATGCCAGGCCGGTCGACGTTGCGTTGCCTCGCGCATGGGGCCAGGCACGGGGTGCAGTTATCCAGGACAGAATCATCACCTCCCCGGGTCCGAAATCATGATGAACAACCACTTGGATTGCAGGGAACCATCCATTCCCGTGGACTTCCCAACCCGATGAATCGGCCCTCAAGGTGCTGAAGGTTTGGGCTATAACTCAACGGACTTCAACCTGCTGTCCATCAACAGCAAGCAGGCTGTGATAGTTGCAGAACATCACCGGAAAAGGCCATGGTTTGGCTAGGAACAGCAAGCCCTCCCTTGAAAAACAGCAGAGAAGTCACCAATCTGTTCCACCCAAGGCTCCCACCTCATCGTCTCCAAGACGGGCTCGACGATGTCTACCCCAGTGATGTCGTGGTATCCATCATCGTAGGCCTCCGTCATGAACTCCTTGGCGCTTGGAGGGGGAGCTGTCTGGGCTCCAAGATAGGCCTGTTCTGATGTTGAAGTAGCCATTAAATGACGATATATTATCAAGATTAATCAAGGCATCCATGTAGAACTTCAACAAAAGATGATTTAGCATTTCCCAAGAGACCAACTTCAAATCAGAAAAACGACATCAACTGCACACACCTGTGTAAGGGCAAGAAACCACAACCTGTGAACCACAACCTTCACAGGTCACCTCAACAGTCTTCACCTTCACCGCTTTCTCAACTTTTCCCTCAAACACCTGTGCCCTTGTGCGGCATGCTTGGTCTCCTAAAAAGAAGTTGAGCCACCACCGGCGTGTGGATCAGAATTTAAACCCACAGACCTTCACACCATTTTTGGGCACAGCCTGCACCCAAATCATTACCGGTCACAGCCCCAAAATCTTGATTCCAACTCCTTCGCAGACCCCATAAACCATCATCTATAGAACAAAAACTTGTTAAATTTCTCAAAACTCAGACTCGTTTAGAAATTCTTTGGATCGGCTGAGAAGCTCCCCACCCTTTCTCCCATTTCCGACCAGGTTTCCGCGTCGCCACATCCCAGGTCCAACACCCGGCCGCCCGGTGGCAGGAAGCGGCGCCAGCCTGGAGACGGGTCATGTTTTACCAGGCACAAACAGTGGAGGATGACGACCAGTTTGAAAGAGCCAAACAGCGCACTCTTTGTGGGAGTATTTCAACAAGTAATATGTCGTGAATGTGGTGAGTGTAATCATTCAAGAATCATGTAATAAACTGGACGATGGAACCGACCACCTTTGCGGGCGCCTTGAGCGCAGAAGTGGCCATATGACACCAGCCACTCCTCACCAGGACAGTGGTCAAATCCCAGTGTATCCACCATGGCTCGTCAAACATGATATGGTCATGCCAAATGCCTCCGGATTTCCCACGATGGTGCAGCCAAAACCAAAAGCCTACTCCAATCCTGGTCGCTGCCCCATTCAGCAGCTAAAATCACCATACTGTGCTGTTTCCCTTCGAAATCCCCCAAAAAAATGGAGGGTAACATCACAAGTTCCCGTGGACAACTCCACCGCAGCATCCACCCGGATCCGCTATCGCCGCCCGCAGCTCCTGTGGGGCGAGCTCGCGGCCCCGTTGCTGCGTGTAGACCTGACCACTTGCACCGTTTAACCCATCGTTTAACCCATCGTTTAACCCATCGTTTAACCCATCGTTTAACCCATCTTACATGTGTAGAGAGTCTGAGATTCTAACATTTACAAATATAGATACAGTATGATACAATACGATATCTGTAGAGCATCTGTAGATGATTGCTGTGGACAAGTAGCAGCCTTGCGAAGAAAAGGAGATGCACCCAGTGCCGTTGGAAGAATGGCCTCCGTCCAGAAGTTCACGTCTCCATAGTCAGGGAGCTCGCACTCAGCAGCCTCCTGTCGTCTCATGGAGGGAGCGGATTCTGTGGGAGTGAACCAAGAAAAGATAGGAGTTTTAATGGTCAAACAACAAGACCTGTATCAAAAAATGATGGTCAATAACAAACAAAAATCACAAGCCATTCCCAATGATCTGAGCAGAACTGGGTGGCACAAGCCCATCCTAACATTCTCCAAATATCCCAATGTCAGCGCTCAGCGCCTCCTCCTCATCCTCACTTGGTGGCAGCCAATCATCATCCATATACCCAGCCATGGCTCCGCAAATCCGAAAAAAATGGTGGAAGATCAGGGAGAGGTTCGAACTTGGGAGCTATCACACACATTGATAGCATCAAAACATGCAATTTGGGGAGGATGGTCATCTTCAATCCATCCAAATCTCACGGAGTCATCTTTAAGTCTTGCCATCTTTGGAGGCGGCCGCATTTCTTAGCCGATGCTCCTGCAACGAGTCTACCAAGAAAAAGCTGCGGTTGAGCGAGGAATATAAGGAGTCCGGCAGTTTCGAGAAAGCTCAGGATTTTTTCCTTCAACTGGCAAAGATATAACCCTGAAATATGAGATAGAAACCAATTCACCAAGTAATAGGTGTAATGTGGGCATTTGCACCCGCCAGTCATCACCATTTTCATAGGTGGTATTGTATTTAAAAAAATCCCAGTCATGGGTGGTTTATGGCATATCTTTAGCCACATTTGTTCTAAAACGCTTGGTTCACCCCTCCTTTTGGCCAAGACCTCAAGCCCACTCCGCTGGGTGCCAATGGCAACAACGCTTCCCGCAGCATGGGGCTTCGCAATGCAGCGGTCTGAAGCGGAGTTCATGGATTTGATGGGTTTTCATTTCACCATCAAAAGGAATGATGTTATGTTGACAAATGATGATACAATGATAAACTGGTTGGTGGTATACCTACCCATCTGAAAAATATTAGCCAGTTGGGATGATTATTCCCAATATATGGGACAAAAAATGTTCCAAACCACCAACCAGTACATGATGATAAATGCTGATACATGATGATGCATGGGGATTTAACCCACGAAAAATGGGGATTTTATTCACACATGATGAGATTCACTGGGTTGATTTAATGGGAAATTCCACAGGAAACCAATGATTTTGAGGGAGGATGGTTCTGGTAGATGCTCCTGAAAAGTCGCTCAAAGACTTGGCTATTGTGTGCAGCTACCAAAACTCACTGCAGTTTGGATACAAAACATCTACTTGGAAGCGCATCTGGATTCCAGAAGATGACAGGCCTCTGGTGGCAAGAATAAAGGGTGCAAGGAAATGATGAAAAAATGGGAAGCCAGAAATCATTGGTTTGGCTCAATCAAATTGATCGATATTGTGATGCCGACGAATCATGCTGATGGTCTGGCCATTCGGTGGCCTTTGATTGTTGACTTCAGCATGTACCCTCTGGTAATTTAACATAGCTATTGAACATTGCCATTTATAGTGGATTTACCCATTGAAAATGGTGATTTTCCATAGTTATGTTAGTTTACCAGAGGGTAATCTTCTGATTTGGTTTAAAAATAGAGCACCCGGCACGCCTCATTGAGTGCTTGCGCGGCAGCAACCAAAGAACTCACGGGGCCCAACGTACCTGACCCAAGTTGACTGAGGATTGGCTAGTCGTTTCAGAAACAAAGGGTGGTAAATGGCGTTTCAACTTGGATATTTCACTACTGAGAAATTCAGGCTGGAAGCATCAAGATGCAGCAAAAAGATAGGACTGCCGGAGTGTGTCTTGTCAATCACACTTTTACATTATGCTTTCTCAACCAAAATCAATTCACCCTCCCCACGTTCATTGAATGGCTGCAGCCGCACCTTTCTGATCTTTGTCAGACCTTGGCAGCTTGGGAAGAAGTTGTCTTTTTGTAGCACCCTCAGCACTTATGGTCTCTCAAACCCAGCTTGGCGGCTTCATTAAATCTGACCGATGCCCCCCTGCGATCCATCTTTGCAACCCAGGGACTTCTCGTTTCGGACCACCTCAAAGAATGCGGTGGCCGATGTTGGAACGGGGCCCATGTTACCAAGGCAACGTGCAGTTTCAAGGAGATACGTAGCCCACTGGACACCAGGATTTTTTGGGATAAAGAGATCCGCGACACGGAATCCTGGTAGCCCTTGCAGCCAAGTTGCCCGCAGCACCCGCTTCCGGAGTTCAGAGGTGAGACCCGAAGCCGAACTGACGGACAGGGCAGGAAAGTGGATTAATTGGGTTCAGTGGCAGGTCTATTCATGGGGAAGAAAAAGAAGAATTGTCTGAGAACTCGTGGCCGAAATGGAGTCGGGGTCAGTTTTCTTTGTTGGCCAAGATAGATCATTGAATCATGTTGTTCACTCTTGGATTGAAGATGTGAATGATACTTTCTTTGATGACTCATCTTCTTCCTGGTCCAGATGGTATTCATCTTCATTTGTGTGTAAAACTTCTGGGAAAAAACGGAAACCATGTTAATAGCTGTGCTTCTTCGCTCGAGGCGTATTTTTATGATCGGTTGCCTCACTCTATTTTCCACACCGTACAAAAAACATCCCAACATCAGACCTCTTCTATAGTGAAAGAAAGATCATCTCTTGATTGTTTTCTGATCCAAGATATCTCGTGTCTATTTGTTCTCAATAAACAAAATCCATGGATAACATTTCGAAGATGACAAGTGGTCACCCAGATTTTCGCACAGCGCCTCTGAAGGTTCAAGGCCAACGCAGCTCGGTGCGAAGTGAGCAGCTGCTCCAGTGCCTCGATCTGGGGTCCTCCACGAAACATGGAGGTATGTAACCAACCCAAAGTGCTATTTGAGCGGCTAAGATGTGAATAAGACATGATAGAAACATGAAACATAGGGATTTAACTGAGGAATGAAACCATCAATTGAGGTCAACAGATTAGGGTATACTGCTCCACTGGATAATCGTCACATCACCACTAAATGAGTTAGCTCTCATTTTTCAGACAGATCCATATGGTGTCCTGACATGGTAAAAGTATTTTTTTTTCCACTGCTCGGCACCACTGCTTAAAAAAAAAAACTTGAGAGAAAGGACATCAATGATTGAGATGGTGGAACCAACAGTGAAGAGTGACAATGTGCGCTTTCATTCTGCAAATGCCCGAAAGATGTTATGATGTGGTGCTATGAAGTAGGGTGTACAAGCCAATGCGCAGAACGGGAGAGTTGTACATCTAGCCAACGAACCCCAATCCAGCAGTCAAAACATAAGGATGGGGTTCTTCATAGCCATCTGCACGCCATCTATATGTCTTTCTAGATGGCCTTTCAATACACTGCAAAACCCCGAGCACTTCATACGTTTCATCAGCAGGTGACCCTCCAACCATCCACGACTCACCCTGAGCTTCCCTTCCAGCAGCTTGGCTCCAGCTGCCAAGCGCTGTAGGCCCTTCAGCGCAAGACAAATTGTGGGAAACCCGCGTGTTTTTGCGAATGAGGTTTTCGTCTGATTTTTTAACTGAGGTCACTTTGGGGAGGCTCAAATCAAACTCGTTCCTTTGCAACTTGTCTTCCTTTTCGTGCACCTGCATTTTCTTTCTTCTGACTCTTTCTCTTCTATATCTCCTTGCTTCTTCTCTTCTCTTCTCTGACTGTTCCCACCTCTGCTTTTCCATCTGTCCATATTGTCGGAAGTTTGACTTCTAGACTTCCTTCAATCATCATTTTGCTATTCCAATTGCCATACATCTTGGGGTTTCCAAAGGAAACACCTAGGCACTGCCATTCATGCGGAGCCTCTTTGGCAAAGATCATCAGGCTTGAGTCCTGTGCAGGTGCATCATGATTGTGAAGTCAGCACAGAAACTACGGGAACCATGTTCTTTCAGCATCCAAGCCTCATTTACTAATTTACTGATCTGAAAGAACTATTTGGGGTACCATTGGAAACACCATTGGGAGGTATTGTAAAGTATACCCTGTCGGGTCTTTTGGTGGGTTTTCGTGAGAACTTGCTGACAATTTTTTCCCCCCCAACAAATGGACCCCACATGAAAAGATACATTCAACCAGAGTTTCTCATAGGAATGAATCCCAACCATCTTGGGCCTGCTGTTCTTTTTTGCCAATTGACACAGCAACTCCAGCCATGGGGAAAGCCTGCCTTCGGCATGGGATGCCATCCACTGTCGGCCAAGGCTGCGATGCATCTGCAGAGCTCCTGGATCGGAATGGTGATATCATGGAGATATCATGGGATTGCCATATTGTGACAGATAGGCAACAGTATGATATGGCTTTGTCTAAAAGTGGGGGATGCCCCAAACATGGCACTTTCAATGGGGAAAATTGGGTATACATTATTGTTTGGAATATCTGGGTAACTGAGCCGCACATATCCCAATCTATCAGTCTCAAGACTATGGGGCAAAGCCAAGTTTCAATTGAATGGATATGATATATCCTGTAAATTGAATTAAGCTGGTAGCTGCGCAAACAAGCCACTGTGGCCACTGTACAAGTGTCAAACGGCAATTGCTGAAGTCCCAGTGTGGTCAGATCTCGAAAAATCTTTTCCAGTTGCCAAGAGAAACAAGGCACATCCAAGGCACTGAGCCAGCAAAGTCCAAGCGAAAGGCTGGAAATATGGATCTTACCGAGATTTCCAATGAAGTACAACAATCATAGCACCACTTGCCCACTGTGCTTGGAACTGCCACTGCAACAGATAGCGCCTGCAGATTGATCTTCCACACCAAGGCATCCTTCGCCTGGGCGGTGCAGTTGATTTTTTTCCAGGCCATTCAACTGGAGTCATAAATCGTTATATCTGGCTTCTGCAGCTGCGCGCTGAAAGTAGAACATCTCGGGTTCCAAAGGAAAAACGCCACTGGGTTCCTCCGCACGGAGCATTGCTGTGGCCCACACCACCGACTCTGCCAAACGCAAGGAGGGGCGCGAACGAATTCCCTCGGTGAAGGCGAGGCCCGTGGAACTGGAACCACATGGAACCACTGACATATGGTCTGAAAATGGTGGAACTTCCACTTTTGGAGGATCATTCCAGTTATCGCCATTTGCTCCATCAACATCCAGTGGATTTCCAGTTGCCACCTCCCAAGAATCCCTTGGGTTCCCCAAACACACAGCACTCGAAGCATGGCAGCTCTAGCTTCACCGGAGGTTCCCTGGAGCAAATGACATCTATCCATTGTGAAATCGACCACATGTGGTTAAAAGATCCAATTGGATATTGGTTAAAATATATCAACTTGATATATCAACTTGATTTGGTTAAAAAGGGGAATCAATATCCAATATATACAATGAAATCGAGCAAATTGAGCACTTGTAACATAATTGAAGGAATCTTCTGATGATCGAGGTATCAAGACATCAGGTACACCACCAGCATCAGGGGAGCGTACCTCGTCACTGAGCTCCTGTTTCAGATGGGTTCTTTTCCAACGTGTTGGCACGTTTTTTGGGATCAAAATTGTTGGAACTGTACAATCTGAATAAGTGGTTTGCCGGGATCCTAATCTTTTACTGCAACAGCAACTGGTTTCGATGGTTTCCTACTTTTTATATCTATCAGTGATCTTAATTCTTTCATTACTCACCATGAACAGAACATTGCGGAACCGAACGAACATAGGCTTAATTGCGGCTATCTTCAGGGTGGACGGGCAAATTCCCCTGCATCTCCTGCTGCAGGGCTTTGGCTTCGATCTCCTGTGGCACCACTTCGCCTGAGAGGTTGCAGCAAACTTCGGTGCATGTGGACTTATGAGACCACTTAGACCACCAAAAAAGGGAGAGTTGATCCAATAATTCTGATCGTTTTGATATGCAGCCAAACAAATATGGAGATCTTACATCAGATACAATAGTCCATGGCTCCGGGGACCACCAAAGATTGTGGACATATAGAATGATCCGATCAAAAATCGGAATCAGTCCCATTCTTGAGAGCTGGTGCCCATCGCAGGCCATCGGCCAAACAGTTTGTGCTGCCACAAAGGTAGCAGGTTGCAATCGTCACAAGACTAATATATCCAGCCAAAAAGTGGGATTAAGTATGTCATCAATCCCAGCCAATCAGTTCCAATTCCATTTCTGGTGATAATTGCCAGATAGGCTCAACTAACCCGAAAGAATCCCAAATGACCTCGGTAAGTTGGCACCTGCTAAACGCCACTGCGGCGACTCCTTGGGCCAAATGTCCAGCCTCAATGCGTTGTTTGGAAGGCCGGGAATCATGGAAAGTGTCTTTCAAGTTCTCGAACTTCAATATAGTTTTCATAGACTTTGAATGGAAAGTATATGATGTATATGAAACTCTATGTAAAAATATCCAACATCTTGATGGGACGATTATGTCAATGGTCTGAACATGTTGATATGACTGTAATGGACTTTAACCTAATCAACACCATCAACCTATAGACTCGAAGAAACTGACTGCATCAACGCGGCAACTCCCAAATCGGTCTGTGCGAGAATGGAGCACCTCCAATTCCTAACCATTATCATCATGGAAATCCCATTAAAATGACCATACATTGGTGGAAAATGCTGCATTGTTGGAGGAAAACCTCCCCAGCTCCGTCCCGGACGCCATGGAGGACAGCCCATGCAATCGTTCAGAATGGGAGCCCTGGGTTGGCCACATTGGATGATTCACAGATGACTCGGCCTTAAATCCGGCACTGAAATCCCTCGAAACCCAGAGGTAACGGATTTCGTTTCGCAAATGGCTGGATATCCGAGTAATGTGGTTTAAACAATGCCATGAACCACCCACTTGGGAATGATTTGTAGCAACTATTTATGGTGATTTGGGGGATGGTTTATTATTGTTTTAACCACATGAGTTCCATTTCTCATCTTTTCTGCTCTACAGGTGTTCTGTTCTTCAACATTCTCTCGACTTCGGTGTATCCACACATGGGATCTCTACCTAATATAGGGCCATTCAGTGAGGAAAACAAATCCAAATTTCATGGCTATGTTCCAAAGCTGTGATCCCCATTTTTCAACACCCCGATTCATGGATCATAGCTTTGGGTTTTAGCTCAGAGCCATCTCATCCAAACCCCAGGCCTCAAGCTGTCGCATGACCTCTGCCTTGGTCAAATCGGGACTGGTCCAAGATCAAAAGGGATTACATTAGTATCTCTTGTCTATCTTATATTATCCTACAATATTTTATCCTATTCTCCTATTCTACTGTATCTCTGAACGTCGGTTATCCACTTTCACACTTGTGTATGGTCCAGACTCGAGTACCCCGGAACTGTTGGATGACAAACAACGGTACCAAAATGACCAAAAATATGCCATGGGCCCTAAAATTCTACCCATGGACATAACCACAAGCATCAAAAAACCATCCATCTGCACCTGTCTGGGGCATTGAGTTTCCCGACCACATCTTGCCGTGCGCTGCGGGCATACTCCAAATAGGGTACCGTTCTGGCTGTCACCAGCTAGATCGCTGGTAGCAGTGAAATGGTTGGGAAGTGAAGAGATAGAAGAGATACGCAACAAGAATGAAGGACAAGCAAGAAATCTTTACACGCCCAATGAAATGGTCAATTTGTCAGTGGGCAGCCAACAAAGTGTCTGGATCATAATCCGTTTTGGTGCCGGGGTTTGTCTGAAAATAGGCTTATAGGGCTCCCCCAAGATAGTTATCCGTCTTGAAATTGCAATTTTGGGGGTTGATCGTTTGATTCTCCATTTTTCGGGAAACCCACAGAACTTTGGCCATGTTCAGGTCTTCCAGGCACCCGAGTTTTCGCCTCACAGCCTCGCTGGCTGTGGAACTCAGACCTCAGCCGAAGTCCGGATGGGGTCGGCTGTGGGAAGTCCGAGTTGTTTCCGAGTTAACCACCACCAATCAATCAACAAAAATGGGGATTTCACCAGAAAACGTGCTTACCAAGATGAGTGGGGGGTTCGGAAACCAAAGAATGTAGCAACAAGTTCTTTCAGCTAAACAAACCAAAGAACCATGCAACTTGATAGTCCCAGATTCAAAAGTTTCCACCCAGAGTAAAGATGAAGATATCACTCAGCAACAATGCCGACTTGACGGCTGATCAAATGGTACAGTACTTGACGATCAGCAAGTACAGCAATACCACGCTTCTGGTTACTGATCATTTTGACATTTTGACCCATCCCTATATGGAAGTTTCCTAAAATAGGGCTACCCCCCAGTCATCATCCATTTGAGATTGGGATGTTCCATGAAATCAACCATCTATTTCTTCTATTACTGGGGTACTGGGGTACATTTATGGAAACCCCCCATATAGCTCTACTGTTCCCATCCCATTCATCCTGCTGAACCCAGATTTTCGCCACTCCTTCGTTTCGTCAACGTCTGAGCGGACCGCATCGCGCAAACTTTGGCGCCAAGTTCACCCGGAGCCTTGGCGAAAAATCGCTTTGGCCTGGCATTCCTTGAATATCATCTGTAGAATGGCCAGAAGTTTGCTTATAGATGGGGATATCCATTGATACCCATAAGAAATCAATAATCCCCATTAATGGCTAGAATAATGATGTTTATGATAGAATAATAACAATAATCTAGCAATAATCATAATTTATAATTATACGCAACTTATAACAATAATCTAACAATAATCATAATTTATAATTAATGTTTATCATCATCATCATCATCATCACCATCATCATCATCATTGATGGAATATGAACATGAAGGGCTTCCATTGCCACGATCGATTACCAATTGGTAGTACATGGGGACTTAATTACACTAAAAGAGGATATGTATGATCAATGGGGATACAAAAAACGATGTGGGGAACCCCAAACCACAAAGCATCCCCGTATGAATTTCCCCCAAGGGTTTATAGGGTTTACAACAGCAAAGACTCCTGCACAACTGGCTTTGGATATTTGGGTTTCTCCAAGAATGGGGGACTGATCTGGAACCCCACTACATCCCATGGTTGATTATCACCTTTAAACGCCTAAATTTGGTTATCAGATATGTTTCCCTCAAAGAGTGGATGATGGAACCATGGACGCAATACCTCGGCCGTCAACCCCTCTGGGCACACAGACATCTCCGTATCCAGCTGCACCACTTGCAGTTTTTTGCACCGGAGGAATGTGTCACAGCTGCAGGATTGCAGTTATGAGGTTCACTTGCGATGCCACTATGATATTGGAAGATCCATTTGATCATTTGATATTCTAGACATAGGGGGAAGGCCCACAAAATGCAGTAGTTTTGGATATGAGCATGTGCAACGCTGGGCGCCTGTGCGCCAACTTTCCGCGTTCAATTTGTGGTGTCTCAACGGATATTGATTTCGCGCGTATCTAAAACAAATAAGTAATCTGACTAAGTCTGCAGTACATCTAAATTTGGCGTGGCCCTGGTGCCCTCTTCTATTGTGGTTGTCCCTATGCTTTTCTCCACTTACTGGTGAAGGTGTGATAAGAATGAGGAAAGATATGGATGACAGGCATGGCGAAGTGCTGTAGAATTGGGATCTTTTGGCTGATGGGATCCTTGGCCCTCCATGATTGTGAGTCCTCTACCGTTGAGCCCACAAGGGCGAGGCGCAGTTCTTCCCGCCTGTTCGAAGACCTCATGGTGCTTTAAGAAACTCTTTTTGTGACATGGCTCAGCTGAGGAAACACCTTTTCATCAGCAGTCCGAACAGCAAGATCAGCAAGTGAATGTTCATCACGAACGCATACTCATCCGTTGCGGTAGAAGGGCTACCTGGCCACAAAGCAGCGAAGCAACTCCTCGTATGTCAGTTGCTTGATTGATCTCTTGCGTGACCGATGGTCAACATGTGTGGAAGTATATGAACTACACATATCATATTCATATATGTGTATATACCGTATAGTATATGTATACACATACAGTGCACACATCAACATCCTGCTGTTCATTGAATCAAAGGTTGAAGAAAGTCACCTCAGGTTGAGGAAGGTTTTCTGCTGCTGCAGGAACTGGAAAATGGAGGTGGCCATGTCCTCAGCCCAACTTCACAAAGTTTGTGGGTGCAACAAATGTTTGCGCTCACAATCTGAAAAATTCACTCATGGAGGAAACGGGTTCTCGCAGGCCTTCTTCTCCGGATTCTTGTCTGGATACCACTCACGCAAAAGATGTCGAAACTCCTCGCAGCGTCACGGACGTTTGGAAGATGAAATGTCCACCAGAAAATAGGAGCGAGAACACCCAACGCCCTATCTGACCAATATCATGAATGGGCCCCCTACAAAATCATCCATGTGGAGATATAATCTTTTCCCCCTCATACTAAACGTCCCCCCCTCCCCTAATAATAAACACCTCAGGTAGTTTTTATTATTGGGTGGGTATTTATTATTGGGGAACCTATTAATAAACTTAAAACCTTAATAATAAAAACTAGTTTGTTCGATTTCAAAATCAATTAAATTTCCTTATAATGCAATTAAAATATTGCCAAAACTTGGATTTCGAAGCGGGCCCTATTAATAAATTTAAAACCTTAATAATAAAAACTAGTTCGTTCGATTTCAAAATCGATTGAGTTTCCTTATATAAAACGCAATTAAAATATTGCCAAAAACTGGATTTCGAAGCGGGCCCTATTAATAAATTTAAAACCTTAATACTTTATGGCGCTCGGCGCTTCATTGCTCTAACAGAACGCCGAATCTTGCGCAAAAAAACAAGAAGGAACTGCAATCTTGCCCGCATGGATCTTAATGTGCTTACATGGAAATTGTTAGGACTACAGCTCTTCCGGGTGTTTTCTATACTGTCCAAGCTTGAGACTCGAGAGATTACAGGGGTTTTAGCAGTTACACATGGGATTTGCACTCAAACCATCGTGCTGGAACAAATGGCACAGTGTGGCAACAGCAGCAAGATCGATGAGTTGCACAAAAACACAAACTACGTCCGGAACAAATTCTGCCTCGGATCAGCTGTATGGGCATTCTTTTGATCCCACAGCCTTAACTGAAGAGCATTGGCTTTTGATAATGCGAAGGCGAGGTTTGAGTGGAAGGAAGAAGGTCCGCATAAACTGCCAGGCACTTCCATACTGAGCACCTCCATACCGAGCTCTTGACCACTGTCTTCAAAGTCACAGGCAGGAACGGGAGGAACAGCTTGTTGCAAAACTATTAGGTTGCAATCAGCCAGCTAAAAAAAAACATTGCATTTCATGGCTGTTTATCTTGCACCTACGCATCCTTGAATCCGTGTTTTCTGTTCTTGCTTGTAAACGCATCGAATTCTTTTGCAAGCCAACATCCTCCTCTCCTCCGTTCTTTCCCAGGCTACGTCTCAGAGATGGGATTCAAAAACTTTACTGGAGTCTATAACAGGTGTTTCGCTTAACCTTCTGCAATCTGGGACGTGACCTTCCCCCAACCTTCTGTGACCTGTTGCAACCAACCGAGGCACAAAAAGATTGGATCACCACGCGCCACTCGGCTCACGATATGAGCCTCAAGTGCGGAGATCAGGTTCTTGAGGTCAATGCTTCACTGGCGATTTTGAATGTGAAAGTTATCATAAGAATGTGAGTCTCATAGTTTCATATGACTACAACATGTAAAGGACACAGGAAGGACTGCTATCAGCAGAAAATTTCAAGTCAAGCAAATCCTGTTTCCAACAGTTGCGTGAATCCCAATCAAGCAAGCATCCAATTGCATGACCACATTTTTTGATAATCCTGTTTCTCTCTGACTTGAACAAATGCACGCTCAGTTGGTTCATCACACGTGAGGCCCTGCAACGAAGTGATTCGCAATCTTTTTCGCCACTTGTCAGATTTGTCGGAGCAGTCTCTTGGGAGATTGACATCGCTGGTAGCACATGTCTGCTAGACACGTTTTTTTCCACAATCTAAAAGAAACTGCTGCAGCATGCAGGTTGTCATGCGGCCCTTGTTTCAACCGCGTTTGCGCTTCTGCCTCTTGGACCTGGTCTCCGGGATCCTTGCCTCATCGCCCGAATCCCCTAAGGCCGTTGCAGCCTCCTCTGCTGTCTGACATGGTGCTTCCTCTCGCATGAAGCCTTTGTAGGTGGCAACTGAATAGCAGCGAACACAATGGCCATAGTGTTGGTGATACCAGCACGTGCGCTTGACCAATGGCGAGCCCTCAGCCTGCAATGGGATAAAAACCAAGCAGAATTGGCTCCAGATGGCCGACAATCGAGGTTGATCCAGACGGAATGGCGCAGCAGGTGTTTCTTCTTTGCGTTCCAAAATTCCAGCTGTCACCAGCAAGGGGCCTAAGTCTTGCACGCGGTGAGTCCGCACCATTTGTATCATCTGCATAGCCAATCCTGCATAAGGAAAAAGCAAGAAAAACAACATTCACCATCCGCCAAATTCTCATCACACGGATTGTTTGATGGAGCTAGATGCGCGGTGCAATCACTAAGAACAACATCGAATGCTGCATTCACATAAATGTGCCTGCAGGGATCTTGCAAGGCTTCGCAACCGCAAGCGTGAACCATTCCAAGTCCCCGGCATGGTGAGTCTCCATATATCCAGATCCAGCCATGCGCATGCGCTTCACCCACAGTGGTATCGAAGCCCAGACCTCCAAAGGCCCCCATGGCTTGCGGATTGTCATCGCCTGCTCAAGTTGCAGCAAGCAGCACAGGCACAACATGGCACTAAGTTGAACCTTCTGCTTCAACTCTTCTTTGACTTGACGGAGTTAGTTTTGAAGTTCTTCCTGAGGCCAGGTACGGGCAGGTGATGGTGGGGAGAATCCGCCAGCTCCAGACCCGTGGTGCAGTATAATATTGATATTCCTACTATGCAGAGAGAGAGGGATATAGAGAAAAAAACGATGAACATGTATGTTTGATCCTGATATTGCGCATGCAGTTGCATGTTTTGTCTGTGTGTGTCTGTATGTTTGTGTGCCAAACCCAACACTTGAGGTCGGCTCCAACTCACAAACTCGACATTGAAGCTCTTCATTCCTGTCACTGAGGACGCCACTGGTCAGCAGCATCAACAAAGAAGTCCATTCAAAGCACCCCCTAAATCTTGAGTCGAGTAGACGGCTTCTGCATCAAAACTATAGGTTCGGTAAGGTATAGTCTCCAATCATCGGGTTGGACTTCCAGTTCCACTCCCAAACGTGCTCTCAAGGCAGCCAGCATCACTCCATCTGCATCTCCAGGGACTTCGGGACCTGGAAGGATGGCAGGATCGATGGGATTCTCAAATGTCTTGGACATGATCCAAGTTGCTAGATCTTCTGGAGATCCACAGATTTTGTTTCTCATGCTGTTTTTTTTTGCTGCCCTACCCTGCTACGACGACATGTCAAAAGCGGAAGCAAGGCGTAGGCATAGCCAAACGTGCCTGCTTTGTGAAAAGTATCTAGCATTGGCTGCATTGAATATACGTGCATCCTCTTGAACGGTCTCTTCATAGTTAAACTGATGCAGTTTATCTTCGTATATATATTTTTTGGTGTAATGCAACCAGTTTTGCCTTGGTCTACCGTGCCTCTTTTTTCCATATGGGACGCGGTTCACTGAATTTGGTTGAAAGGAGATTTGACGTAAAGGGTCT
>Ga0126342_10000330_pt1 | contig 47336 bp, 32 predicted proteins | sample Cyp1metagenome_FD_92528 | JGI IMG/M metagenome (GOLD analysis project Ga0126342, IMG submission 92528) | Coral microbial communities from Lord Howe Island, Old Settlement Bay, Australia - Cyphastrea 1 metagenome | ecosystem: Host-associated > Invertebrates > Cnidaria > Coral ...
AAATACTGCCATTCGTTTGTAACCAAATGTATGTAAATTCAATTATGCGCGCTTTCTTAAAGAACATGTCTCATCTTGCCTTTGGTCCAAAAGGGGACGGGGCAGGGCGGGCAAAAAATCGCCCAAGAGACTTAGGCTATGGAATCCTGTTCCTGCCATCATTAATCCGTCTTGGGTTGCAAAGTTGGACCACTGTTTGAAACCAACCGCTGTTGGGGATCTACGTCGGCTTATTTAATATATTTTTTTAAATAACGGTTTTTAAAGGGTTTATGTAGAAAGTGCCGCAGGGTTGGGGGACAGCAGAATCACCGCAGGGTCATCAACAACTTTGGTTCGCAAACTCGGAGCCATCCAGTTATTACATCCCCTAATAGTGGACGGCCACACAGTACTGTAAGGGTTACCAAATGTTGGGTTTCCGACACTCATCCCAACAGGAAACAGCCGCTACACGACCCACTCCCATATGAAATCCTGTCCTATGGGCCTATGGTTTCTAAGGTGTGGTTTGTTTCCCAGAATGGATTATCAACACTTAGGAAAACCGCAACTTCAAGTTATTTTCAGGGAACATTTTAATACATTTTACAGTTATGTCCTGGCTGTGTCCTGGTTCCTTTTTAGGGGAACATGTACAAGAAACTCCCTAAGAATCGATCAATCCGTGGTTTTGCGACATCAATCCACCGGTTTTTCCACCGAGGCGCCTTGGGATGACTTCTGCGACGAGATCGAAGGAGAACATCAGGGCGAAGCGTGCAGCTTGGAAGCGATCGATCCGGATGGAAGCAAAATGTGCCATGGTCAAGTTGCATTGCTTACTTTCCCAAAGCAACATTAATATCCATTAATATCCATTAATATCCCATTACATCCCATTAATATACCCATTATTAACATTAATATATGCATTGATATACCCATTACATCCCATTTACATCCATATTAATCCCATCCCCCCGATATATGAAAAACCACTCCCTAGAATTCATGGTGGATGTAGGGAATTTCCACGTAATTGGGACCATAGAATGGGGCTGTTTCATATTAGGGAGATGAAATTACTATGAGACTCGATGTATAAGAAGTTCCTCATGATGGTGATCATGCCCCATATGCAATGTTTTGACCATGGCACACATAGGGATACATCTGATTGAATTCACAAAACGATGATTTGACTGGTTCTATGTGTATGGGTCAAAAACATAAAACACTTAACTAGTTAACCCAGAGGTGTTGGTGTTTTTGAGGTTTTTTTAACGGTCCAATTTTGATCCATGGCACATAGGTTGCTGGGTTGGAAAGACAGGCTGAAGGCTGATACAAAATCAGCCTGACGTTTCAAGTTGGTTGCTGGGGTTGTCCCTCCCATTTTCCGCTCAACATATTTCAACGAGACTTTCCCACTCCGGGATACCCAGACAGTGCCCCTGGAACCAGCACATCTTGAGACCGCCGCAGCATTGGTCAGACTTTTTCCTGACAGGGTTGCTGGGTTACTCCCTGCGTACCATCTGGTTATGACTAACAGTTTGCCATGGAAAGATCCACCATTTAAGAAATAGGTAAACCCAGGTAAACCCAGGTAAACCATCTATTTCTATGGGCCATGGCTTCCATGGCGAACTGTTAGTCATAACCAGAGGGTAATTTTAGGTCTTTCGTTGACGATCAAAGCAGTCTCGGTCTTGGATGCAGAACCTGTCTTCTTTCGAACGCAGGCGAATTGATCAGGGGTTGAACACGTGTGGATGCCATTGGAAAATTTGAAGTAGTTGTGGTTTGTTGCCAACCATTGGGGGTACATTTTGCTGATAGATCATGATGAGCATGGATACTGAATATATCTGAATATTCAGGGATCCTGGGTAGGAGAAGATCAGTTGGTTTGCAAGTCCATGCCTATAGGAAAACTGGTTCTTCAACTCCATCTTTTCGCATCCAAGAAGGATGTGATTACTTCAGGGCAACTTTGCAGCTTTAAACTTTCTTAAATTGCAAAGAACACCACAGCAGTACTATCAAATGGCGCAAGGCTGGTGCAGTTCAACAAAGACTTCATAAGCGCTTACAGGGTGCAGATGGATTCATTGATGCTTAAAGAGAATTGATCAGAATTACTTTTTTGAAGTAGCGACTTTAATGGCCAAACCACCTAAACCAGCTGTTCTTGGTTGTCATTTGGTCGTCATTTTTGTTCTGATCTACTCCTTGATGGAAGTCAGACCGCAACGGCAGGTGCATGCTGCAATGACTGCCGCCGACATTGAGGACTGCTAACCCAGAATCCCAGTTTATTTACCAATATCTAGAGTAGTTTTCTTTTTTTTTTTCAAATTCAAATGTACACTATGAATTTCGGAAACTAGATTAATATGTTCTTACCAATCTCAATGGTATTTTAGAAAAGTATTTTGAGGGTAAAGTAATCGCCCACTTTTCTTTGTCAGGGTTTTATTCATCCGAATTCTGAAGGTTTTTTCCTCCAGAGTTGCGCATTTCGAACCCCAGATTCGATGAGTTGGGGGGATCAGTTGGGGTCAGGTACTTGTCAGGTCACTCCAGTGGCCAAAAGCAACACTAGAAACTGGCAACATTGGTATGTACTTTAGTTGGTTTGGCATGTACATATAGTATTGGTATGTACTTTTATTGGTATGTAAAGCCATAATAGTTGGTATGTACTTGAGTTGGTTCTTGTGCGCTGGCAGCTTATTTTTTGGTTTACTCAATTCCTCAATTCATTGGTATTCACATGGCACTGATGGGTCAACAATGATTGCCACCCTAGAACTTTTTTCAAGGCCATGCCTCTGTTTTGAATGCAGATATAACTAACCAAGGATGGAGGAAAATGTTGATCTACCCGGCCTGGTAAACATACAAAAAACTATGGAAAATCACCATGCTATTAATGGGTAAATCAACTATTTCGACTGGGCCATTTTCAATAGCTATGTTAGTTTACCAGAGGGTAACCTTTTGAATCATGGATGCGTCAAAGACAAACGACACCTCTTTTTCAGTATGCGTCAAGGAGGGTCAATCACCCAAATACAGATCAGAAAACTGATTATGGCCTCAAATTAAGCCAATACCACTTTTGTTTGCGTATGATGACTACCCAGTACATATGCTATAGCTGTGGATTGCTACCCAATTCCAATTGCATGATCACACGACAATTGGGCAAAACTACTTCCACTAAGTCCTTATCGCCTTATCGCAGTGTACTACAGTCCATTGCAATGCCTTATGAATGACTATGGGTACAAATACTTTATTAGCAACAAAACATCCATCATTGCAATAGTAATTGTAATGGATTATTGCACGATTCATTATTGGAACAAGGAAAAGATAAGTGGCCATTGGGTACACTTAATTTTCAAGATATTTTTATCAACAAATCATTACATAAAGCTACCCTCTGGTAAACTAACATAGCTATAGAAAATCACCATCTTTAATAGGTAAATCAACTATAAATGGGCAATTTTCAATAGCTATGTTAAATTACCAGAGGGTAACGTTTCATTCCCCACATCTCCATGAAATTCTCCGCTTCTCCAGGAGAAGTTGCAGCCCGCTCTGGACGCGTGCCGCCGAGAGCCCGACACCACCATCTTGTGCTTTCTAGATGAGGTGAACACGGCGTGCCTCGGAGTCGACCATTTTGAATTTTGCCAATTTTCTCGGCAAAATTGGGACAACAAACTCAAGAAACTAAAAAAAAAGGGACCCAAGAAAAACTCTCACAGTCTGCCGGTTTCAGGATGGTTACATCCATATTAATTGGAAATCAGTTGGCCAAAGAGGGTTGATATGGTCCTTTTACATCCTTTTACCATATCATCAAATGGATGGTTGGGGCCGTTGTTTTGGGGCCGTTGTTTTGGGGAAAATATGGGGCCGTTCCCCGTGAAAGCCGGGCTTCGTTCTTCCGTTCTTCCTCCGAGATCCTGTTTGGGCTTCGTCAAAGCCATGCTTTGCGATGACCTATTTGGGCAACACAATGCCAACCTCTTCGTGGTGGCCGCTGCCAACCCCTACAGGGAGGAGGAGATGATGGCTTTGTTTGTTTATTGGGACATCAAAAAGATGTAGGAAACATGGTTTGTTTGGACATTCATATAGTCATAAACATTCATAAACCATGAAATTTGGGAGGAGATGATGGGTTTGCCCCCCAAATTTGATGGTTGATGACTATATTTGCCATCAAGCTGGCCACTTTATGGGTACACACCATTTTCAGATTCTTCAGATGATGGGGATCATCATCACATCCCATAGGTTTTATCAAACCCGGGCGGCTTGACATTGTGTAACCAGGGATATGTCGCCAAAACATCACATTCAATACCAACCCATCCCACTAGGACAAATCACCGAACGTTCGGATGATTCGATGATTCGATTTCGACATTCGAAACCAGTTTTCAAAGTGGGTCAATCGAGCGGTTGGGTATCATACTTGAGCTTCATAGTGGGCGGTTTCAAACTTTTTTGGGGATGATGATCCCAGGTCGCTGCCTGAATAGGGCTCAGTGAATATTAGGGGGAAGGGATGACACTTCGCTGCGCAGCTTTTCATGGGGAAGCACGGTGATAACACCAACAAGTTGGGACATATCCCCTGTGTTTATGGCTACACACCAACTCATCAAGTGGAACTGAATCCTCAAACACAGGGATATAATAGGGGATATATAAGCAACTTGATGTCCAAAAACGGGGACCCTCCAATTTATCACGATTTGCTTTTTTAGAAAACGGGGGCTTTAAACAATGGGATTCTGAAGAACCTAACCCATATATGAGATTCAATGGGTCAGAAATTAGCAGCTCAAAAAAGGAGTAGATGATTATAATTATATCCTTTGTGCTTCATTTTGGGTATTTGACTTTGCATGGTTTTAGCGGTTTCAACCCAAACTAGAAAACTAATGACTTCATCTACGAGTGCCCATTTATGTGCAATGAACCAGCCATCATCCGCTCCACCAGTTCATAGCTCCACTGGGTCTACTCGGTCCATGAAATGACTCTCTACCTCTTGGGGGTGCAGTTGAGATTACGAATCAGTACAACCATGGTGAACAAAACCCCCATAAGTTGCGATATAACCCCCCATAAGTATGGTATACGATGGTTATATATCCACTTACAACTGGAACTGCGCTTCCAAGCCGGGCTTTCCCTTCAGCCCATGGTGTCATGCTGTCATGCCATCTGGAGCTTCCAGGAGAAGGCTGAAGATCACGTACTTCGTGGCAGTGCCACGGTCATGCGCGATTTCTTTCAGGCGAAATCGAAACATTGCGGAACTTGGGGAAAAATTGCGGAAAATCGACAATCCCTATAATCCCTATACTATAAATGGTGTTTTAGTTTTAATGGGAACATCACGCACAAATGGTGGATTTTCCAGCAAGCCATGTTTGATGACACTGGAGGGTATTGTTATGATCCCATCCATGATGTGGAAGATATTTTCAAGCCGGACAGGTGGCTTTCCAAGTGGTTTGAAGAGTTGAAGATGGAAGCCAGTGGGGATTTATGTTGGTGTTTTGGTTCATTGCAAATCTATGGCATCTCAAACTTTAAAATCTGGATTCGGATCTTTGCACTGTAATCGGAGCGAAATGACCTTGGTTGTCTTTGTTGCGGACAGAACGGAAGCAAATCATTGAAGAACGAGGACCAGATCCGGCTGCTCTTCTGGGTTTGTTGTAATATGTTGCAATATTTTTCAATTACATCATACTATATATATATAATTACATCACTATGTGAGATAATTCTCCCCAGTTGCCATTTTTTTCTGTTCAACACGGCAAACCGGTACCTTTGGTTTGCAACTGGCAGGTACATCCGCTTCCTCCTTCGTTTGACGCGCAGCTGGGTTCGGTGTTTTCTCAGCCTGGGAGCAGAACAGATTGGGAAGATCAGGGATTTAGCTGCTCTGGAGGTTTCCTAAGTCATGGGGGTACCCCCAAATTATCCAAGTAAAACCCATGGTTTTGGGGACGCCCATTCTGATCCGAACCAGCCGGTCCCACATTGCTTTTAGACACCTGAAGTCGTTCCCCTGGCAAGAGATCGATAGCCAACATTCAACATTCCTCGTAGAGCTCTGTGTCTAGGTCAAAATTTACAGTACTGTAGCAGATATGGAAAACGCACCATGTGTAGATCATGTTATTGGAAAACCTTATTTTTTTCCATATCTACACCGTGGTGCCCCCAGTTATGTTTGCTGGTTTGCATTCACCTCATTATCTGCCCAGATATATCTAGGTACCATAAACCATAGAATTCACCGAGTGCTTCACCAATTTGGCTAAAAAAGGGGGGGGGGTGCCAGTTTAACCAGTTTGCAGGCCAACAAAAATACATAAAAATGCCATTCCTATCGGAGATACGACCAAGGTACATCTGGAATTGGAAGTCGCCAAGCATTCACGACGAAGAGCGCTATGCATTGCTGTTGCTTGCCAAAAGGATGAGCCCACAGACAGGCATATCAGACGAGGAACTTTGGCTGCAAAGTAATATAAAAAAAATATGTAGATAATACATATGTATATGATATGCATACACACATACTCGTATTAACATGTTGTAATTTGCGGCCGGTTTGATCTGGTGTTTAAAACGAGTGCCATTCAGCTGAATGGGTGTTATTTTACCAAGTGCATCCTGGGATGCTCCCAGAAAAGCCGGGGAGTTGCAAGGACTGGGGTGACTTCATCCTTGTTGCAGTTGTCAGCCCCCAACTGTTTTCCTTTTTAAATTGTGGCCCGGCTCACTCTTGTTGCGCTTGAGACATCCTAAGTCTTGAGTCTCCAAAAAGAGGGGCCTTGAACATATTTTTTTAAGGGTGTTTGATCTGGTTTGCCTTTCGACATCTATTTCAGCATATTATTCTGGTTGGTCTGGAACATTTTTTATTTTTCCATATATTGGGAATAATACTCCTAACTGACTAATATTTTTCAGAGGGGTAGGCTCAACCACCAACCAGTTGGTGTCAAAAACTGTTTTCAGCCATTCTGCTAATCCATTTTTCTTTCTGCGAGGATTTCCCCTGCTTTGCGCGAAGCATCGCAGATGCTCAGCAGTTCATGCGCCGTGAGCTCAAGTCAGCCTCCGCAGTGTCGCAACGTGATATCATTCGGGTCGCACCTTGGCAATTGAAACTCTCGCATTCTTGGTGGTTCACTACTGAATTGCAAGGAAGTTAGTCCACCAAGATGGAAGTTAGTCCACCAAAAATTGCTATGGAAAACCTTGCAATATCCATTTTGGATCAGTAGAGTTAGTCCACTCCTGGTCTTTTGACTCCACTGGGGGAATCAAAAGACCTGGTGACTTCCTGAGTCCTGATCATTTTATACCCCAAACGTGAGGTCCCGTGAGCTTCAGCACGGAAAAGGGTAAAACACCATGTCTTTTTGTGAGTTAAGGTCTTAGATGTTTGAAACCTATTCCAATTGACACGGAAACTGAGCAACACCGAGAAAACTTAGGAGGCAACAGTCCTTTCATCTCGCTGATTTGGATCTATGGAACTAGTTTGAAGAAATCTTAAAGACGAAATCCTAAACCTTCAGTGAATTCCAAGAATGCAAAGGCCTATCAGATGCATATCCCAAGTTTGATTGTCCAGAAACCCTTTGCCATCAAGACATCAACATAGCAACAGAGTGTTTATGCTGCCAACCAGGGATGTTTCCCCCCCGATTTCTCACCAAAAAAAACCAGAAGGATTTGGCCTCCTGAAAGGGTGCCGTGGGTTGAACGTCTCATTGGACTTGTCATTGGAATGGTGGTTTCGCAACATGCAGCTGGAAACAAAAAGAGGACCCAGGTGTTGACCCTTGAACCCGTTTATGAGATTCGGTTCTTGCAGCTCAGCTTGGCCTTTTCCACAATGAACCTTGGTATGTCCTACAAATCAGCAACATGTTGTTCATTTCAGGAACAGCACATGCGAAATGGGAAATTTGTCAAAGTTACATACCCCAAAGAATGGAGGGTGAAATACAGTGAAATACAAAAAAAACGAGAAAGCGAGGCCCCGCTCCCAGTTATAAGAAGTTATAAGTCGGCTTATAAACCCACTGAAGTGTAGATATACCCGCCCCACTTTTCTGGGTCCAGACAGCTACTCAATTGTTTGGGTCTCATTGGACCTCCATGCCTGGCGCTCAGGTATCCCTATTGGATTTCTTTTGGCGGCGCAGCTACAGTGCGGTGGAGGCCTCTGAGCGATGTCGTTTGGCCCGTGCGCTGCTCTTGGCTCTTGGTGTGGCCTACTACTTGGGATTGAAACTTTGGAGCAAGTCCCGTAGCTGTGGGATCTGTCGAAGTCCGATTTTAGTGTGGCTGAAGCAGGGCCGAGAAGTAGGGTAGCGTCTGACAGGTAACCAGGTAGCAGTTGATGGTTCCAAGTCTTGCTTTTCAATCCCTACCTGCCCTACCTGACTAACTCAGTTCACCAAGGTTTCTGGGGTGAAGCCTCCAAACCAGCCGTCAATGTAGGACGGATGATCCGAATGTGTCCTAGTCGGGGCCAGGGGAGTCCCCGGCCACCAGAGAGATTCCATGCTCCGGAACTCCGCCACAAGGTGATGTTTATCAAAGACATGTAGGGAAGCCTGAAGTGCAGGCCTCCAAAGATTTCTGGACATCTTTTTGTGTCATCATTTTCCAACATTTTCTGAGGGAAGTAGCCTCCAACTCAACTTAGAGCTCAGGAACCGTGAGCAGAGGGATCGCTTTGTCAAGGAGGCTTGGATGGATTGGGTTGCAATAGACTTATATTTTGAGTTTTTTTGGGGTTAGATATGGTTAGATGGATCTGCCACACAAGCCATTGAAACTTCAGAGGATCAACAAACCATCAAGTTTCAAAGGTGGTGGTTAGTCAGCAATGGAACTTTTAGCCCTTGGAAAAGTGTCTCTGGCAAGTGTCAAAAAATTGCCAGCAAAAACCTCAGTCCTCAATGGTTGAAGGTGGGTGGACGTCCATGACGTCCCAACATTGCTTGCAGCTTCCCGAAAGATTTCCGAGGGATTCACCCATGAACACACCCTAGGATCTGTCGATGCGTCCCATCTGTCGAGGTCACAGAAAAGCATTATACAGGCATTCAAGGGGAGGAAACCCAGCATAGCCTCGATCTGACGCAAGTTCTCATGCAGGACCCCGAATTTTTCGATGGCTTGAGCCACCAAACTGACCCATATCACCGAGAAGTTGGGGAGTCAATGAAAATGAGTATGGGTCAGTACTAAACTTACTAAACAACCCCCAACATCCGGGGCCATTTTAGATGGACAGCACTGGAGAATGGTTTCCAGTATAGCCCCCACATGGTCAGTTATTTGGTTTGGGAAAGTGGGAAGTGTTTGTGTTGCTGTCTCCTGAACTACCACAATATCTCAGAGAGGACTTTCTTTTTGTGTAGAGAATCTTGCATGTCGCAGCAAGGGATAGACCCTTTCAGGCAGTGAATGAACATGAAAAATGAACCACCTTGAAGTGAGTCGCTCGCTTCCTTAGTATTTTCAGTACAATACGTACAGAAGAGCTTCGGGCTGCAACTATCGTCTTGGATGGCGCGACAAAAATTGGGTTGGCGTAAGGGAAACATCTACAGGAAAGCATGAGGTTCACCAGCCATTTTGTTGGTGTCATTTTGGGTTGCCAAGAACTGGCGTAAGGGAAACATCTACAGGAACATAACAATTTTGGGTAACATGGTGTCATCGGCCCGATGAGTAAACGAACTGGCTGGTTCCCCTGAAATCACTGATGCGCTTTCGCTAGGAGATGGATCAATACATCAAGCCCATCAAAGATGATGAAGAGCTGGCCGATGGGATTGCCTTAACCAGGGCACTCAAGGAAAACATCTTTGCGGTCATTGTCGGGATCGAGTGCAACATCCCAGCCTCCAAGCTGAAGTTCACACATTTGGAAGGTTACTTTAGCCCAAGTAGATATACCATAGATATACCATAGATATACCATAGATATACCATAGATATACCATAGATATACCATAGATATACCATAGATATACCATAGATATACCATAGATATACCATACCTAAACCCGTCAAGTTGTCAAGTTGTATGTGGCTGGGAGCTATAAGAATCCCTTCCACAAAAACATCCTAAATTGACATCCCGTTGAACATGTTGAAATCATCACAAAAGAGTTGTAGGCAAATCGGGGGGGGGTTTGCGCATAAGTCGACATATGTTTATGTATATATATATATTATATTATATATATATTATATATATTATATAATTAATTCATAATTTATAGTATACCTGGATCTTCGAAAGGATACAAATAAGTGTCCGTTTCCAAGATTTCTGCCCTTAGGGCGGATTTCTTGTGAAGGAGCTGGAAGTGGTCACTTTTTGATTATTGTGGTTAATTTTGGATTTTGTGCCTTTTGGGCTGATCTTACTCTACTTTGCGTAAAAACGTGTCGATTTTTTTGGGCGGAATTTCCCGGGAAAAAGGCGGAAATACCCGGGAAAAGGGCGGAAATACCCGGGCAGATTCATCATGACTCAAAAATCAAAACATGAAGTGGCATGTGTTTTCTTGAAATTGTCATTTTTGTTTTGAAATGGGTAAATCTCCAAAAAATGGTCAGAAATCAAACCAAAATCTGCCCTGGAAAGAAATTTGTAACCAATGAATATCCAGGTATATATATACACATATATACATACACATGTATACATACTGGTGCATTGGGTGTGTCGCAACATCAATATATGCATATAATATTATATATATAGATATGTCCCCTTCAGACCCATGGCTTTTCCCACCACAATCGCCCCATGGTCCGGCCGTGAAAAAAATGAGGTGATGATCGTAGGAATGCCTGGAACTGGGAAGACCTTGGCCGTGAACAAAGCGACCAGCGTTTTGAGGGGCACAAATTCGGTGCACTTCTTTCGACGCTTCAGCCACTGACCGTGAATGTTTAAGGGTCCAGTGTCCACCAATGTCCTATTGATGGTTGATGGGTCAAAGGGGGTCATACCAGATCGCTGAATGGGGAACATGATCATTCCGGATGAGAATCCCAATTGTAGACATCAGGATGGCGACCGTCAGCCAGGACAGGCTGAAATGGAGGTTGTAAAGGCCACTGTTTGCCCACATGGCATGCGATTTATACATCCAGAAGGGCTTAGAACTTTGCTTGAATTTGACATGACATTAACTATTCATTTCAAACACTACTAGGTCTACGAAATTCAAACAGAATTAGGTCTGTGAATATGAAACAGAATTAGGTCAATGATTTTCAAGCATTAGGTCTATCGATTTCAACAGTACTTTGTCTATGAATCTCAATCAGTATTAGGCCTATGATTTTCAATCAGTGCTATGTCTATGAGTTTCAATAAGTATTGGGTCTATGCTAAGTATCAGTTTATATTTTGACTATTTGATCACAGAAATCATACACTGATACTTATGAATTGTGAATCACATATTTATTAGTAGTAGTATCATTTAGATTAGTTTGGTATGCTGATCAATTTACAGTAATTCATTTCAGCCTGGATTCATTCACAACACAAGAGGATCAGGAAACATCGACTGATGAGTAGATAACTTGAACAGGTGCCTTTGAAGTATTCCTCTAGATTACTTTTTGTTCTTTTCCCGGATTGAGATATAATGTATATTTTATATTGTTATTTGTCCTTGGATCTTTCATGCGTCACATTGTTTTACATTCATGATTATTTTCACACTTACTATTTCATCACCATTGTTTTTGTGATTAGTATTGCTGTTGCAGTCGTTTTCTTTTTTTTAAAATGATATATTCAAGTGTTTCTGTGCAAGCGTGTTTTAATCGGTTGCATCTGTTTGTTCTAATGTCGCTTGGTGGTTCATCCTGACTGATGTGGCATCGCTCCTGTTCGCTTCACAGTGGTGTTTGTATTTTCCAGTTTGGATTGCAATGTTTCGGCTTTCACCCGCTCTCCGCACAAGCTCCACCCAATTTTTTTGGATGACCCTGCAATTGATGGTGGGCTCTAGGTACCATCATAGCAATCCCTCGTCAAATGTCCGATGCGTGCTGCCCCCAAAACAAGAAAAATAGAACTACAACAGAAGACTTAAAAAACACATATCAACTATAAAGACACAAGTAGAAATAAGATGATTTTTAAGTAGAACTACAACAAACAAAATACCAAGAAGAAAACAGAAATATCCATGGGCCCACCCGTTGTGGCCTGCAGTCTTTGTTTCACGGGCCAGGTGACGTTGCGAACTCGGTCTTTCGATATCAATGCTCCAAGGACAGCACGTCACGTCAGATCCATGAGGCCGCGTTGCGGCCGCAACGGTGAGATGTTTGGAGAGTTTTTAGCAATAGGATCCACCATCCCCAATTGTACGAAAAAAATGGTTGTTTTTTTAGCCATGAAAATATGACTGGTTCATGATTGCTTTCCGAACATTAGGTTTCTTGTTTGGGATTCATGGTTGAACTTGTCACCTCCACCATGTATTGGTCTTCATTTGTCTTCATATGTCTTCATAATTTTCATTGCACCATGTTTGGTGGTTAAAGTCAGAACTTGCATGAACTTGCTCACTATCCATTTTTTGTTGGTTATGGCCACTTTACACACGCGCCGATGCTCAGATGCACCAAGCGTTTTGAGGTCTTTGAAAGTGCGCTGCGAGCGAAGCAGCGCTATGATGCAGAGGATCCGGTGGCAACGTGGGATCGGGCGCTTGAGAAGTGGGGCATCTCACTTTCGTTTGAGAAACTCTGAAAACTGGGGATAATGTGGATGTGGGTCAAAATGGAAGACCTAGGGGACCACAGATGTTAGTCTAGTTTAGTATTCACCATCCAATTATTGGGGTACCTAATTTTGACCGATACCCATGTGGTTAGATCAATAATAAACTACCCATGACTGGGAATGGTTTCTACATACCACCTATAAAAATGGTGATGACTGGGGGATGGTTTATGGCATTGTTTTAACCACATTAATTACTCGACTTTCCACCAACTTCAGAACAGTTCTTTTTGAATCATCCTTTGGACAAAAAGGCAATGGACAATCTCCACGATGACCAGAGCGCAGGTCTCAGGAAAAATCCGCGATTTCACAGCTTTCACACGCATATTTTCCATATTTTCCATCCAAAAAATGAGCGTATGTCCCAATCATTTTGTCGAGGCTTCTACATTCTTCTACTTTTATTTTATTTTTGTCAATCCTTCTTGTTCGTTTGTACTAGGACCATCCAACTGATGCTCGAAAAAATGGTGACATGGGTATATCCGATTGCAAATCATGAAGGAAGACACCAACATTATCTTACTGGTGCGTTTTACGTAGGGAATGGTGGAATGTTCCAATGAAAATAAGGATTAACTAGTATTAGCAATCATCCCAGCAACCCCCATTCCCTACGTTTAGCACCAGTAAGTTATCCCGCATTTTTTAAATAGCACATAGCCACCATAAACCATATGGGTATGGATCAATACCTATTAATACCATTTTTAGGGGAATGAACATCCATTTACCAGCTATTTTGATGTTCACCAGGGGTACAAGGTTTTGACACACTGCCATATGATAGCCCAAACCATGGCGGCTGGCTGGTTTTTATATGGCTGGCTGACTGCGAGAGGATGCTGGAAGACGACCAGTGGTCTTCTTGGATGAAGCGGGTTTACCCAAGGAGAAAGTGGAGAGTCTGAAGGCCATTCACTACTGGATAGATGATGGACCCTTGGATGATGAAATATGTGTTTTGTTATGTTTTGTTGGCTCGCTTCAGAGTGGGAATGTGTTTTCAAAAAAGGTCATAGAAAGGGGCAAACGCAACTGCACAAAGGAGAATCTGGTGAAAATGGCCGGAAAAGGTCTTTTTTCAGGTGATTTCTGGATGTTCGCAGGGTTTTTTCTTCCTGTTCAAATTCGTTTAAGCCGGGGGCCCCCGAAGAGTTGATTTGTCCATAGCAGTGCTTGATAGGGCCATAGGGGGTTCTACTGGGTAGTTTAATTAATGGGATCCAATCAACTATCAATATAAACCAGTTAACTGTCCAATTAACCGAATTAGTAGAAGCCTATAATCTACTGCTTGATTATGAGAATCCACTGTGGGAATCCCTATCAACCAACCAGTAGAACCAATTCGCAACCAGCTTCTTCACGATGCTCATATGCAACTGAGAGATAAAAACCGAGGTCGCATCTTCTGCTGCCTGTTGGCGAACAAACCGCTGGATGCAGCCAAGCGTAACCGATGCTTGCAAGTCTTTCGAGACAAAGCTGATGAAGAGGATTTAGAGCAGCTGGGCGTTCAGAACGGGACTTGAGAAGAAGGGAAAAAAACATAAACACCCGACTGTGTTGATATTCTTGGCAGTGATTTTGTTCAAGAAATTTCAATGATTTGACTGCCAATTTTTTGGGTGCTTGACCACAAATTGACTGCCAAATTGTTTGCAAGTACTAGCTGCCTGTGATTGTACAACCATCCCAAGGTTTTAAAGCTTGCACAATTTGAGAAACCTAAGCAGAACTCTTTCTTCACCAGCGAGTACTGACCACCCAGTCGTTCTGAAGTAACCATCGCCAAATCCCACCATTTGTCACGGACACCTTGAGCACTTGAACATGATTCCACTCTCGGATTGGCATGAGTCAACACTTGAAGACCGGGGATAACTTGCAGATGTTGGTCATTTGGAATTTGATTTTTATCACAATTTGGCATCGAATTTGGTGCCCAAACGGAGGTTGCTCGCCTCCGTTTGCCTGGGAGTAAACCTTGAAGACCCGACTTCCAAGTCCATGGTGAAAGGCTTCTGTGGCTCGATCAAGATGTGGGATTGATATGGATTGATGGTTGATACCCTCTGGTGAACTAACATAGCAATTGAAAATGGCCATTTATAGTGGAATTTCCCATTAAAAATGGTGATTTTCCATTGCTATGTTAGTTCACCAGAGGGTAGTCATGAATGTGAAACTACCCTCTGGTAATTTGTTACATAGCTATTGAACATGGCCCAGTCGAAATAGTGAGTTTTCCATCGTTTTCCCATGAAAAAAGGTGATTTCCATAGTTACGTTAGTTTACCAGAGGGTAAAACAAAACACGTACTGTAGTACTGGAGGGTCGCACAAAAAATCATTTTCCAATTGGGTAGATGATTGGGATATGTGTTTGACTCTCATCATGCTTGGGTGATATAGCCAACAAGGGTCAGGTAATGTCAGGTTTGTCCAAAACCATCGGACGTAACCCCAGATCACAATGAAGAGTAGCACTTGTTTGGGACAAGTAAAGCTCTACAATGGGAACCCAGGGTACCCGACCGTAAGCAATGCCTGGTCGATTAAGCGTGGAAGGCTGTTTGAATGGCAGTTTGAAAGGCAGATGAAATCACTTTTCTTGTCGTGAGGCTTCCATTTCAACTTTATAATCCGGGGTTGACATTAAAGGGGTCCCCAAGAAGACAGAAAGAGTAAATGCCCCATCAGAATACTTGGCATTTTCACCGATTCCTATAGCAACATGCATCTACTTTGACAGTGCGAATGGTGGTCCAACGGGACAACATGGACAACTTTGCCACAGCGCAAAAGGGTGGTATGGAACTTGTGGACTTGACCTAACATTGCCCCGATTCTGTAAATATCCATCTGTTTGACCGGCATCTGTTTGCCAAAATATAGTAGTTGACCCTTGCTTATCTTCAGTACCCGCTGTTACAGCATGCGGATGCGCAAATGTCTATGCGAGATTACCCAGAAGTACAGTGCCAGAGATGGAATAGACATGATGATGGGTCAAAACCTATTATTACCATACTTGGGGGATTAAACATCCATTAACCAGCTATTTAAGGGTACCTAGGGTAACAGGATTTTGACTCATAGCCACATCAAGGAAGCATTTTCTTTCGCCGCAGCTGTGTGAAGAATTTCTACACAACGGCAACGGCAATCCTGTATGGATTGTCCACATCTGCGGAATTTTCTGGACAGTCGGACACCCAAAATCCCAGGGTTCATAAATGGTCATGTCATCAGGGATTCCCTGCTTAAAATCTTAGTATTCCAAGGAGGGTTCATAAATGATTATGACAATTTTAATGAAACATCATATGGGTAAAGCAATTCATGGGACAAGATCATCCAATTTATGGGGTTTATTAACTGATGATTTCAGATTGGAAAATGGGTATACCATATTGTATGTAATATTTATCCCTGTTGGAAAATTGGCCAATTTATGCAGGATGGGGCCCCCCAGTTATAAGTTGGTTTATAAACCATGATAATCCCCATTAACTATAGTTATATTACAGTTATATCTACCATAAACCATAGTTAAACCACTTATAAACCAACTTAGCTATCTTGGGGGCCCCATCTTGTGGGTATACTGGCCATGTTCAGATGCCATATCCACGTTTTTTCTGGTTGATCTTGTCACATCGTGACTCAAAATGTTCATTGCCCAGCCTGGCGCCACTTAAGCGTGGCCACAAAGATGAGAGTCCATGGCAGATCCCGGGGATATCCAGGTCACCATGGGTTTCAATACTTCGATTCTTCAACTTACCAGCTGGTTATGACTAACATTTCGCCATGGAACATCCCGTAAATCAATGGAGGTTTATAGCTGGGAAAATCATCGACATTTCTACGGGCCATGGCTTCCATGGCGAACTGTTAAATAACCAGAGGGTACTTGTGCGAAGTTCGTAGGGAATTTTCGGGAATGATCCACTGGCTAACTATCAAGCAGATCATCCCAGCAACCCCCAGCAGCCCATCCAGCAACCCTACGTTTAGCACCGCACCAGTAAGTCAAGTACCACCAGCCATTAGGAAACCTCCACGATGGTATTTTGAAATCATCTTAATGCCTCACGATAGATATGACCCGTGCATCTACGTTTTCCCAACCTTGGTTGCCACCCCTGCTGTACCCTTTTTCTGAGGTGGTGCTTTCCAGGAAATCTCTGAGCAGAGCTGGAAGGCGAAAACTGCGTGCCCGCTATAGGCTATAGCCCCACAGATCTGGTTCCAAGCTGATAAGAGGGGCTTTACCCTCTGGTAAACTAAGATAACTATGGGAAATCACCATTTTCAATGGGTAAATCCACTATAAATGGCCATTTTCAATAGCTATGTTAATTTACCAGAGGGTATGTACTTGTAAGATCTTATAAGCCTCGTGTTTTTCTTTGCTGACTATGGCATAGATTCATAGATCAATGAATCATTGAATGATGGAATCGAAGGGTACATGTGGCAACAGTGCCTGATGTGGCAGCTGTGGCGGTTTTCTTGAAATTCCAGCCCATGGACCTATACTCTTGCCGCATGGGGTTGCATCAATGCCAGGACCAAGACAACGCCTTCAGCATGTTTCACCTCAGGGACTTTCATCACTGCCTCAGGTGCCAACAGGATGTGACAATGAGTCTATGCTTGATCTTAACCCGACACAGCAGAAAGGACAAGGGACCCAAGGTTTGCACAGAATCTTTTTTGCCATGATGTTGTTGGGGTGACATTGGCCATCTAACTACAGAGATATCCATTAAAAGCACTAGTGAAGCTAGTTAAAAACCAGGCTATTAACCAACTTCCCTACAGGATGGGGCCCCATAGTTAGCTAAGTTGGTTTATAACTATAATAACAATAGTGTATGATACTTGTAACTATATTTAGATGGGGTTATAAACCAACTTATAACTGGGGGGGCCCATCCTGTATGGTTTGGCCCCTTGCGCCACAGGTACCTCCGACGCCACGGGCATGTTCAGAGCGGCTCCGCCAGCAGCCTGTCTGTGCTGCGAGCGGCTCAGCTCCCCAGTATTTGGGGGTGCAGTTGGAGTTGTTCTACTGGGTATTAGCAACGGTACTTACCCTCTGGTAATTTGTTACATAGCTATTGAAAATGGCCATTTATAGTGAGTTTTCCCATTAAACATGGTGATTTTCCATAGTTATGTTAAATTACCGGAGGGTAGGCATCTTAGGCCAAAACCGGCTTTTTTTCAAGTCATTTCAGGCTTCAGGTATGGGAAATCATAGGTATAGCGTATAGCTATAATTAATCGTGGTGATTTCACCTTAAGTTGAGACATGGTCCTGGCAACGGTGCTAGATACGCAAGCCCCTCTGCCTGATCTGTAAGGTTTTCTGGGTCCATCGGTACATAGGTTAGGGATGATGGTGTGGGGCTCAGCACTGGTCCTTTTCCACACCGGAGGTTTTGAGGTTGGGTAAACTTTGGTTGGCTGTGTTGATATGTGTTGATTGTTGATCGGCTCAGTTTTGCTCCGGTGAATCTTTCGTATCCAACCAATCCAACCACATTTTTTTTCGCTTCAGAGTTGAATCTCCTGTTATCCCATGTTAGATGATTGAAACCGCACTGTTGATGGTCAAATCATCTTAAACTGCTATTTTTTGGGGCAGCGAATCTAAGATTAGCTGCGGCTTTGTCCACGACAAAGCCGCCAAGTCCTATTTTTTGGACATGTTGCAGGCTTTGGAGCGTAATTTCGGCGGCTTAAAGAAAGAGGACGGAGCGAAAAACAACGGGGCAGATGGGTCAAGCCAAACGCTTTGCGTAAGGAATGACATGAAGAATTGCATGCCATTGGGGCCTATGGAGGGTAGTTGATACGAATGGTGGATGGGACTACTTTACTTTTTTGAAATTTGCCATACGAATGGGTCGTTTTCATGGTCATGTTACATTGCCAGAGGGTACCCAGCAAGTGGGTAGAAGGTGAGGCGCCCGACTTTCCATGGCCATTTCTACGGGTTTTAAACACCTGTTGCCGTTGCCTTCCTACAACCAGTAGTATCTAGTTCAGTGAATCCCCAACCTGCTATATGAGATATAATTATGTAATCATACATATTTACAAATACACATACATATGAGTAGTAGACACACCATAAAATCGGTGTGTATGTAGCCCCTGAATTCAGAGAGCTCAGCCGCAGTGTATTTCGCTACGACGGCTTGTTGGGAAAAAATCGATTCAAAAAAAAGGTGGATATTCATAATGTATATGTATATATGCACATAGATGATCTAATATTTAGCTGGTTCCAAGCTTCTTATTCAGACTCCACTTCAGGATTTCCAGCGTTTGATCGACATCTTCTTCCGGCACTTGGAGCGAGAGACGGGTGGCCTGTTGACCTTGCCCGAGCGCTCGCAGCTGCGTGGCACGCTGGACGTGCTGCGCGAGGCATTGGATGATTTGCCACCAGAAGATCTGCAGGCGTCGCAGGGAGCTGGGGATCTGGTGCGAAGTAGCGCTTTTGATTTGTGATATTTGTGGAAAGCAAAATGCTTTAACCATTTTTAAACTTGAATCAGGTTCAAAAAATCCCTGGTGGGATATACCCTCTGGTAATTTAACATAGCTGCTATTGAAAATGGCTATTGAAATAGTGGATTTACCCATTAAAAATGGTGGATCTTTCCATAGTTATGTAAACGTTTACCAGAGGGTAACCTTGAATCAGGTTCAAAAAATCCCTGGGGGGATAGAACTGCATAGTCGTTCAGATCTCAGTGCGAAACTTTCCGAGTGTGCTAAGTTGCAAGGTGTGGCCCTGGCCCAAAGCGTTTTTTCGAAATCGCTAAGTTGGTAAAGAACTCCAATTTCACTAATAAGTATAGTCAATGGGGTTTATAAGCCAACAAACACAACTGGAAAGATCCACCTTGTAGGGTTGAATTGTCGGATTTTCAGGAGATTTATGACTTTTGCATGATCGAAATTGGATTGGTCGTCACATATTTCTTGAGGTTAGAGAACTGATTAGGATGCTCGGACGTTCCCAGGCTGACTGTCTAAGTGATGGGACCTGGGCAATAAGTGAAAAATCCAGTTGTGCGAGGACCTCTTGGAGCCATGAAATGGGTTGGATACCCACTTCTCAGGTTTCAGGGTCCCAGGTTCGCAATTTCGATAATTGTAAGCTGAGATTTATTGTCAAAATAATAGGTCTGATTTAAGATCCATGGGACATTAATCAATCACCTCGGATTTTATGGATTGTGGTCATTGTTTCGTATTTAAATCATCCATTTTTTTGGCATCTAGCAACTCACCTACACCCACCTGGATTTTCATACGCTCACCTGCCAATCCCACAATCTTCATGGTGGTAGACACTGTTCTACTTTTTGTTTCTTTACTCTCTCTCTCTCTCCCCAATCTTGAATAGGTAGATGAATCCTTTAGTTTTTTGCTATATTATATTATATTATATTATATTATAGTATATTATATTATATTACTATACACATGATATTAATATTATAATGCTATACGCTATCTTATATAACTATACTATATTATATTATCCTTTGGTTGCTTGAAATTTTGACGCCAGGATGCGCGTTACGAGCCCTGCCGTTACAAGTTGATCATCGATGAGACCGAGGACGGCGGCGCGGTGCGCATCCTGCAAGCGGCGGGACTTCTGCCCATGCCCTGGGAGGTGTTGGAAGTCTCCGACCTGCCAGGCCACGGGGTGTGCTTTAAATATGTATATATCAAGTGGTATATACTGAGATTATAGATGAATTATATAAACTATATATACAAACTATATATAAAAACTATATATATATATATATATCTAAACTATATATATACACATGAGACTGGGGTATGATAATATGGTTACTAGCCACTTGTTGGGATGGACCCCCAAGTACAGCCATTCATTTTAAGGGACCAACCATAGGCCATTGGAGTTTTAGCAACTGTAAATGGGTAAATCATTTGAATCTGTTTGGATATTTGATCTATATGGCGCTCAACGAATAAAGTTATGGAGGCAATAAAGGCAACCATTTTATGAAAGAAAATGATGATTGGGATGTGCTGCCATAATTTACCCTCTGGTAAACTAACGTAACTATGGAAAATCACCATGTTTAATTGGTAAATCCACTATAAATGGCCATGTTCAATAGCTATGTTAGTTTACCAGAGGGTAGGAAGAATTCACAACCCGAGATTGGAGGACCAGCAATTGTTGGTGGAGTCTCGTGGGGAGATCCTAATTTTCCAAATGGGATGACCACCGACCCTGGGCCTTACGATCACCAGGTTTCTTAACCACTTAGAAGTTGTGGATGTGGGTAGCGTCACGGGTCCATTCTTTGCAATACATGGGGACGAGATACTATCCAACGGCATGTTTATTCTTTCCAGAGCATCCAAGATTTGCCATGATGTGACTCATTCGGAACTTTGAGGTTTGCAGATATCTGCATTCTTTGCATGTAATCAAACATCACTGTTTGGTGGCTCAGTACTGGTTGGCGTTCTCAAAGGGGTGATGTGTATCTCCATGTCTTGGATCTTAGGGTTTTTTCGAAGATGAGAATGGGAAATCCAGCCTTTTGACAGATGAATTAATCAATGCTGCCTATAATACTAAACACCCCCCAAGAAACTATGGTTTAGGTGCGGATTTTTATGGTTTGTCCAGAAACGGTGTATCTTCAATGAAATTGCAATTTTTCTGAGGGAAATGCCCCACTTCTCCATGGGATGGAATTTTCGGATTTTCTCAGAAATTCTCGTCACATCTCCACAGGTGACCGTAGCGACTTGCATCGAAGTCAGACGGTCAGCAACTTGCGACGCGCTGCAGAGCAAGCGGGGACCTGTGTACCTGGGCGTTCACGAGCTACGGCTGGCCGGCTGTTCTCATGGCCCCAGTGTGCATGGTTAGTATTGGGGGAATCATCATGCAATGGTTACATTGACCACCTTAACCATAGCTATTATCAAAGAAATGTAAGTGATTGATCATAATTGAGGATGAAGGAATCAAATTTTTAGTCAGACTTACTCCTTCCAAAAGTCTGATACATACGGACGTTTGTTATTGGCCTTCATTTTGGATCTGCCTTCCAAACTGGTGAAGAGTCTACGTGCTACCAACGAGTTCTGGACAGGGGACGAACCAGATTTGGACCACTTTACAAGTGCAGATGTGGCCACACAGGTCATCCATGGATCGGGCGGTTAGCACCTATTTTCCAACTCCAACTTGACCTGACAATGATTCGGCCCTTGCCAGATGCAAATGGCAGTGTGTCAAAACCTTGTACCCCTGGTGAACATCAAAATAGCTGGTAAATGGATGTTCATCCCACTAAAAATGGTATTAATCGGTATTGATCCATACCCAAATAGGATTTTGACTATGTCATCAACCCACAAGCCACGATTCACTATGAGCTAACCATAGCTAACCTGTGGACTCCGGACCCTGCTTCTGTCGATTGGTGTCCGCATTTCGGATTAATCCCCTCTTTGTGAGTGGAAATCCCCTATGTCAATCGGCAAAAACCGAATTCGTTGGGTCGACGAATCCCGGTTTTTGTTGGTAAGACGTGCATTTTTGGTCAACCATTCCTCCGATCTGGTGAACATGACGAATTGGTGAAATCAGCATTGTTGATGCAAATCCGTAAATCCGGATCTTTGTTTCTTAGGCCTTCTTTCTGAGCTTGACCCTGGTGCCGTTCGATTCCATTTTTGGCAACATCTCATTGTAAGCCCCAAACAGATGCCGAACAGATCGGAAAAGTGTTTCCCAGCCAGGATGTCGATGAAGCGACGAATTCGATGATATTTGTCAAGCATATTTTTCTAGGTTTCTTGCCCGCGGCACCTCTTTGTGGGATGCTATAAATCATCCCCCCTGAGGTGATGATTGCCTATGACGAGATCTTGGATGGTTCCTTGTTGATGGTTTCATGAGGATGAAAGAAACATCCACCCCAAAGGATAAATTTTGGATGATGATTGGTCGTCGTTTCCCTATCTTTGTTGCTTAAATGCGTAATTTGGTTGGTGAATATCCTGGTTTTGGCTGGTTTTGCAGGTAAAATACCATATGTCATATGTTTATTTAGTTCCAAAAATGAGATTCCAAAGATGGTTCATTCAATCCCAACGCTTGTTAGTTAGATCCCAATTCTTGTTGGTTAACATATGATGTTTTTATGATGACTACCCTCTGGTAAACTAACAGTTTGCTATGGAAAACCACCATTTTTAATGGGAAAATCCACTATAAATCACCATTTTCCATAGATATGTTAAATTACCAGAGGGTAACAAGGTCAATCCCCCCGGCTGAAGGTTTCTATGACCTGCTGAATCTCCGTTTCCAGCGCCTCCCCGGCTCCGGCCGGGTGCGCTTCGCTGCGACCGTGGCGGCCGGGAGCTACTCGGTGTTGGCACCGGTGGATCCGCGCTTCATGCTGGTGGTTTGCATCAAGGTGCCGCTTCACAGATGGTGGGGAATCTACCCGGCCTGGTAATTTGTTACAAAGCTATTGAAAATGGCCATAGAAATAGTGAGTTTTCCCATTAAAAATGGTGATTTTCCATAGTTAGGTTAGTTTACCAGAGGGTATAGTGGTTGGGATATAATGGGATATAATGGGATATTTCTTGGGATATTTCCTTCAACATTCTTCAGTTCTTCATCATCTTCATCTGCGTCATGTTGTTTTGCTGTTGAAACCGACTTCAGTAACCGAGAACCATGATACAAAATCAAGGTCTTTCTTGGGTTGCAAGAAATGATTGTATATGATGTCTGGCGCTGGTGGGTGTCACCTTCCGTAGCCATGAAGTGGTGAGCTTGAGCTTGGTTAGATCACTTGGCTAATCAACGAATTGACTAATATAGCCAACAAACATGTGGATTAATTAAACACATGGATTCAACAAGGCAAAAAGATCCAAAAAGGGGATTTAACCATCCACGATGGGGATTTAGCCACTGGATATATACTGGATATATACTGGATGCTTTGTCCCAGAACGGTGTATACCCTAATTTGTATTGCAGGTTGAGTGGGGAAAGTGTTGAGTTCATCCCCAAGGGATGTCGGGGAAGCCCATTTTCACACAAACTCCATGTCGGAGTAAACATAGGGAAGCGACCCACAAAATCTGGATTTCCACCCCACCAACATGGAGACTGGAACCAAAGGGGATGTGAAGCATGTGAAGCGAGGTAGAACTGACTAGTTACCCTCTGGTAATTTAACGTAGCTATTGAAAATGACCATAGAAATAGTGGATTTTCCCATTAAAAATGGTGGATCTTTCAAGTTCGCAAACTGTTAGTTTACCAGAGGGTAACTCGTTTTTTTTGGGATGGCTTGAAGCCAACAAGCTATTACGATTGTGTGAAAGGGAACCAACTCTCCGTCGAGACCAGAGGGAAATTCTGTGCACCGATTTCCCATTGTGGAAATCAATTAAAGATGACGATGATGCTTCCAATTGCCCGATGCTGAGATGAACATCTAAATATTCCCGTGAAGAATCATGATTGCTTAGCATATATTCAGCCATCAATTGGATACTCTTGCAAAGTACCATAAGAAGCTTCTGACCCAGCATAAATTTGCAGCATTGTTTGACAGAAACATTGCAAACAAACCCTGGCTGCCTGTGCGTTCTCCATCTGAATCCATCACGGGACACCGGTGAAGCGACAACATTCTATTGCTTTAGGGAATACAGTAAACAACTTGGATACAGCACGGTATATATTATACATGTGTACGTATACATGTATGTACATGTAAATGTAAATGTAAATGTAAATGTAAATGTAAATGTAAATGTAAATGCATATATATATATATATGTATGTCTATTTGACTACCATGAAACGCTCCCAGTACAACACAACAAGAATGGGTGTCTCGCAAGATATCATCTAAGGCCTGCTTGTTAGGAGTCTTTTTGGCAAAAAAATCCCCCACTATAATCCCACCAGAAGACCAAAAACATTTCAAAAAAGCAAGAAACACTAAATGAACCCAATTGGATTTTGATTGGTTTTGTTGGGTTTTTGTAGGTTTCCTTAAGGCTAAAGCAATCAGGGTCTGTGGGATGACATATTCAGATGACAATGGATGATGGCATGAGTTGCTGCAGAATGGGTTCAGTCCAAGCCTCGCCATTTGGGTCAAGGCAGGATGCCAACCTCCAAGAGAAAGGGTATTCCTTGAACATGTTCACTCCCAAAGGATTACATTCACCATCCCACCCAATCAAAGCACCATCCCAACCACTATACCACCTCAACCATTAGGATGATACATTATCATTATCATCATTAAAGTATTCAAACAAAAAATCTTTGGATGACACATGTTCCCAAAAACAAAACATACACAAGGGCAGCATTCTGTTCCATCATTTCATTTTCCAAAGTTTGTGCTTGGACAGCCTTGGGCAGCTTTCCCCATTTGTGGGATTTTGGTGGGGTTTCGATTGGGTTTTGGTGGGCTTTTGATGGGCTTTTAGTGGCAATTAAGCAGGAATGTTGTGGGGTTGCGGGAGATCATGAGGCTGCCAAAAAGCCATGCAAACCACCATTGGAATCCCAAAAGGCATTGCCGAAAACTAAATTGACACCCACATCAACACCCCTAAACCCAAAGCATTCAGAGAGGTTTTAGCTGGTGATTGGATACACTTTTGCTGGCCCAAGCCAAGCACTGTAGGAGGCTAACTACCATGGCTAGTGGTGATGAGATTCATGATGCTGAGAGAAAACATGTGTGAATTGTGCTGGATTGCCAGGGCTTTGATTGGGATTTCCCATGATTTATTTAGGGTTTTCTGTGGTGTTCCAGGGCTTGAGTGGGAACAAGCTGGGTTTCCACTGGGAAACATGTGGGCCTAGAAAAATCAAAAAAGACCATAGTAGATCAGTATGATAAGCTTCCCTAATATATAATGAGATGTTAAGCATAGGCCTGGTTTCCTGATCTTAACATATGGTAAGCAGGCCTATGATATCAGCGAAACCATAGTCACTTCGGTGCAGCTCTAGGCCTCTGAATTGCCATCCACGCCTCTGCCATTCCTGAACCGCTTCGAGAAATTCTACGTCGGGCCGGCGGAGTGGGCACTGCACCAAGCGCACGAACTCTGCCTGGGAAACATCAATCACCAGCTGCTGGATGAATACCTACTGGAGCCCGCGCGGGGGCGCCTCGAGGTGGATGGGTGAGTTGATTGGGTGAAAATTGAGGTGGATTGATGTGGCTATGGGTCAAAACCTATTATTATAAATTCGAATGGGATGAACATCCATTTACCAGCTATTTTGATGTGAACTACAGGGGTACCAGGCTTTTGACCCATCCCCATGTCAGATTTTTCTCAGGCTAGGCAGCCGGTAGGCATTGATCGTTTGGAGTATCGGCTAGTATTCCGCAGGAGATCAGGCATAGACTTTGAAGGGTTTTCAGATCGCGTGGTGTGGGTGTTGGATGACTATTGAGTGATAGATAATACTTGTAGGCGGTGAAGCTGAAATATCAGAAAGAAAACACCATTTCCATCACCACTTTCTAGCACTTCAGGAGCCCATCTTGGTACATCTTCATTTTTGCCTAGGTGCTTGGCACCCCACTAGAAGACCCGACAGAAAGCGGAACTAGTCGCAAGTATTGATGAATCACAAATGCAACATATGCGCATTTTGATGTTGACCACAGACATCACAGATTACTGCAAATAATCGTGATTCCGGACTGTATATGCATATGCATATGTATATGTATACGTATATGTATATAATGTAATATAATATGATATACTATAATATAATATAATATGATCTAATATAATAGCAATTATATATAAAATATATACATCTAGGTGTTGTCCATGTTGTGTTGTGATATCCTCGAATAGCAACCAAATCCAACTCAGTCGCTGTTCCTAAGTTTTACCAGCCTTGGTGGCTTGGTTTTTGGTCTGGGGCACTTAGACATACGAGTATGACAGGCTGGACTGTTCTTTGCAGAAGACATTACCATCTCATACATTTGCAGAAGTTAGAATGTACAGATTTAGTAAAGTTTTTGGTAATGATTCTTTAGAGCAGACTTGATAACCAACAAAAAACTCTGGATAGCTAGACTGGATCCAATAAATCTGGATAGCTAGACTGGATCCACTAATCCAATATTTATTGGTTATAGCCTACTTTGCAATTTCAACCAATAAATTCCTGGAGGCTTTGGTGCAGCTCATCGGGGACGCCAGCCTCATTGGCTACAGCGCCTTGGACTCCAAAAAGAAATCCCAACTGGCCGGATTTGTTCATGGTGCTTGTAGATTTCTGAGAATTCTTACCTCAAAATCTTCCAGCTTTCGAAAGTCTCTCGTAGCTATTTTTGGGTTAGTATACCGCCCTACCAAAAAATCTTTCTGAGCAAATCAGGTTGACCTCTGGCGGACCAAAACCCAGAAAAATCGCGCCAACAAGGGCCAGCTCAGGTTTGTGATTTATGGTTATTTGACCAGAAAACCATAAAGGTAAAATGACCATAAATCACACACCTGAGCTAGCCAAACAAATCCTTGACTAATCTGTGGTTATTTGTGATTTATGATTATTTGACCAGATGTTGTTGTGGATTCTTCGCAAACTGCTATACCTAAAGTACCTAAAGGCCTTCTGCAGATAGGGACATGAACCAGCAAACATGGGGAGATGCACCCACAGAAATGGAGCTTTTGACATGATTTAAGCACAACCCATCGCTGTGTCCAATCCGGCAATGGAAAAATCCGCTCAAGGATAGGCGGATTTTCCAGCCATGTTTGATCACAGAGGGTAGCTTCTTAGATGATCCCTGACGCTGAGATTGATGCTTACATTCCTAAATACCCACCATAAACCTCAACTTTAATTGGATCCTCCTAGTAAACAAGCACCAAATTCGAAAATTGGCAATGGATTACGACTTTGTTACGTATCGCTCATGCTCAAGCCGGTCACTTGAGTTTCATTCCAGCGTAGTCCACTTGGATCCTCATATTACAATTTTTGTCAATCATCCGGTCCATTTTTGGGGCCTTTCTAAAAAAATCAGTCATGGCAACACATTTCCCAGTTTTGATAGGAACATCGTCTACAAATGGAATTTGTCGCCAGGTTACTTCATTCCCAGAAGGTCAACACCATCGCAATCATTATGGTTGATTAAAATTGTCGAGGAAATTTCCCTTTCTTCTTACTTGTGCTTAGTAGGGAATGAGGGAAGGATCCACTGGCTAACTATCAAGCAGATCATCCCAGCAACCCCCAGCAACCCAACCATTCCCGAGGTAAAACGCACCAGTAGGTCTTGTTGGTCATATTCCAATTGGTTTTAGCAACCCGATGTTCCATCAATATTCATTGATTGCAGTGCCCATTCACCACATTATCCCACTTCTTATTCACAATTTCCCTGCATTGTCCATTGAACTTTGACCATGCTTGACCATGTCAACCCATTGAGTATCCTCTGGTAATTTGTTACATAGCTATTGAAAATGGCCCAGTCGAAATAGTGGATTTTCCCATGAAAAATGGTGCTTTTCCATAGTTTTTTGTAAACGTTTACCAGGCCGGGTATCCATCAATTGTCGTCCTTGTCCATTCATCCCAACCTATCCTCATTCTTCGTCATATTTTCCATGACAAACTGGACATGTCCCATAGCTGCAGTGCCTAGAATTTACCCGGCCTGGTAAACGTTAACAAAAAACTATGGAAAGATCCACCATTTTTAATGGGAAAACTCACTATTTCGACTGGGCCATTTTCAATAGCTATGTAACAAATTACCAGAGGGTATGTGGATAGTCCCAAAGAGCATTGATTGACATTGACATGAACCATCAATGACCATCCGTTACCCATCAAATGATATGGATTTAAATCTATTCAACAAAATCGAACTATGACTCATGACCGTAGCATATAAATCCCATTATCGAGGTATATACCACAAACATCCATAAACCATATGTGTATATATATATAAACTATATAATTATGTATATATATAACACCTATTAGTTATAAACCAACATAGCTATCATATAGCTATCATATAGCTATCATAAATCAACTATCAGTTCCCATTCTTGTTGGTTAAATCCCTCATTTTTGGTGGATAAACATCCTTCAGGTGGCGTTGCCACCTTGGACTCGTCCCTCTGCGATGCTCTGCGCGAAGCTTCGCTGCGCGCTGCGCTGGAAGCGCTGAGCGCTGCGTGGCGCGAGGAGCGCGTGGCCGCTGTGCAGGCGGTGCATGACCGTGGGCCGTGCACGGCGCCACGCTGGCCGGAGGATGTAGATGGAAGGACCTGGAGTGGAAAGTTATGTTTGTTGGTTTATAAACCCATGAACTAGTTCGATATATCTACCATAAGTCCCATTTTTTTTCGTGATGTTTACCAACTTAGCTATCGGTTACGGGGGCACCACCTTATAGTGAGTTGAGCAAGATCATTGCGGGATGGATAGGATGATTGGAGGACTTTTAGGAACCCCAAATGATGTTTTGATGGGAGCCCAAATCATCGCTTCCCATAAACTTCCCGTACGTTTGACCACCAACTCTGCTTTGGAAAACGTGAAACGAGCAAACTTGCAAGGAAGGAAATATGAAGATTGTGGTCAAAAACAGTTTTTTTTTGGGGTTCCAGGTGAGATTTCTTTTGAGTGTGGAAACACAATAGTCAAATCAGCAAAAAAACCATCCGATAGATCCGATAGGTGTCACCTCTGGCAATTCCTGCGGTATTTGTCCAGCGATCTGGGAAACTTGCGGCAAGGCCAAAACATGGTTCCATGCCAACTGGCCAAAGATGTTTGTAAAAGAATCACTTGACTTTGCACCCTGAAGGATGCAAACTCTGGGGGGAGAAACCATTGCGGGAGACTTGATGACTTGCTATGGGCATGAAAATGCTGGCAACACCTGTTTTCTACAGGCATGTTTGACCCTCCTTGCAGTGAACGAGCGCTTTCTACTGCCTCCGCAAAGAGCAAACGAAATGGGCATTTTGAGCGATTTGCGTCATATCCTGAAGAAATCCAGGCAGGAAGTGGTAGGCCAAGTGGACATGCGATGCTTGACGCAAAAGTTGGAACAGGCCCAGATCGTTGAGCGAGCGCATCAAATGGATGATGCTGCCATCGTTTTTGAAGGGCTGCTTGACTGTTGTCAAAGCCCGAAATTGCCCTTGCACACTTTTACTTGTGCAAGTCCTGAAGATTGTCGAACATTTGGGTATCCCAGTGGCACAGTGGCTCGGGTTCAAGAGCAAAACGACTATGTGATCCGCACCACTCCTAGAGCGCGGGCCAACCTGCAACTGGTCGGTTTCATTCACATGTTCTATTTTCCATCCCTGAGAATTGGATGATACCCTCTGGTAATTTAACATAGCTATTGAAAATGGCCATTTGTAGTTGATTTTCCCATTAAAAATGGTGCTTTTCCATAGCTATGTTAGTTTACCAGAGGGTAATCTCCAGTTGACTTTCATATCGGGAATGGGTGGCTGAACAGCCGACCTGGTAAGGCAAACTTTGTTGCAAGAGCGCATGCTGGCACCGGTGGCAGACTGCAAGACTGAGACAGAGGCAGGAGAAGAACATCTCTTGCGCTCTGCCATTCGTGCCAAGCAGAGGCCATGGGGGTTGGTAAAAATGTCAACCCTGGATTAATAAACCCCTAGGCCCTAGGCTGTTTAATTGGGAGGGTACCATTTAAGTATTAGATTATGACTATTGGAGGAGTACCCCCCTAATTTTCATAAACCATGGTTTATTAATCCGGGGTTAACTGGTTTATGGCAACCTCCAAAAAGATTTGACCGTTGGACAGCCGGAACTTGTGGGAGACATCACGCTTTGCTTTTTTTTTTGGCCACCAAAAATTGTGATTTTAAACACCAGTGTGAAGAGTGATGATCGAGTCCCAACTTTAATCAACTTTAGATGGTCAGATTATCTAAATGTCCCTCTTCGCTTCTACAAGACACTAGTCAGCATCACAAAGGCTTATCATGGCTTATGTAAATTTCCTCCCCTTCTGCTCCTACAAGACAATTGGTTGGAATTGGTTCTACCTCGTTCCTTGGAACCCCGCGCTTGTAGAATTAGTTGTAACTAGTTCTAACTATTGCCTACTACCCCCAGGTCGCAATTGGTTGCCACTAGGTAGGCGCCCGCCAGGGGCAATGAGTTGCTTGTACCTAATTCCCGGGCACCTGAGGGTTGGAGAACTCTCTTGGATGCTGGTAAACTCAACTCAGCAGCTCAGCATTTTTGACATCGGCAAACTGAACTTGGGGGCACAGTTCCAGTTGCAAGTGGTTCTACAACCGTAGTATCCATAGTATCCATAGTATCCATAGTATCCATATGTGGGCCCCATCTCCCAACATCTCCCAACAAAGATGGGGGTTATTGCCATCCCATGCTTAGCTATACTCATTGGTCAATCCCGGTCCTGCCGGTCTTGAGATGCCAGGCCTCTGAACAGCTGCCCTCCAATGGCTTTGCCGATTTGCGTGGAGCGATGGCATGCCGGAACGATGGAAAAGAACAACGACCATTTGTCTCATGGTCAAACTGCCGCAGTTTCTGTAGGTTGAAAGTCAGTTGTGGTGGATGGATAGTGGTACTGCCTGTAAATGTGAAGTGAATGCTTGGTGAACGAAATCCTTCCTTTACAGGTGGACTGACAATACCCACGGACAGCATCCACATACTCTACAGATGTGTGTGACTGGCTGGCAGATAGGACAAATCTGATGCAGTCAAGGTAGACCATCTGGTACTGTAATCCCACCAGACAATGAAGCTCCATGATTTTTAGGTGGTTTATGTGGTATTCTGGTAATTTCCCTATTGAAAATCTTGACATTCCCTAAAAAGTGGGACCCCCCTAGATAGCTAAGTTGGTTTATAACTAGGTTAACTAGGGTTTATGGCAGATATCTTTTTAGTATTTTTTAGTTATATATATATATATATGGGGTTCCAGACCAACTTATCACTGGGGACACCACAGAACATATATAGCCACCTTTGTTTCCTGGTAGCAGCTCGTTTGACCAGGTCAGTACCACTGGAAGGATTGAGGTTGCCTTTGCTGCCACCAACACACCGCACACTGCAGAGTCTAGACAGAGGTTAGAGCGAACGATTTTGGTTTGAGCAAAAATCAGGGATACTGGTACCCCTGAATGGTCATAACATGGGGGAAGATGACGATCAACAACGCATTTTTTTTGGCACCTATTTTCAGACAAACCTGGTTCATTGTTTGGTGGTTTCATCCCTGTCCGCCGATGGTGAATGTTTGTTTATGTCTTTCTTTCTTTTTTTATTCATTTAAATAAGTTCATTTCCTTTTTTTTTTTTTTCCGGAATGCACAATATATAGTGATAGTTTCCTTGCTGTTTTTTTGGACTTCGCCTCCAACACAAAATGCCCGTTGTGCATTGGACACGGATGATTGGGGCATGGGCGCCTGAAGGGGAGACGTCAGGTCTCAAAACTGATCAGATCAATAACTGATCAATAAGTGGGGCCCCCGTTGGATAGCATTCAGTTGGTTAATAAGTCCAATAACTATGGTTTATGGTAGATATATAACAAACTAGTTGCCATGGTGGTTTTGTTATGGTTTATAAACCAACAAACATAACTGGGGGGCACCACATTGTAGGTAGACATGTCATAAATCCCCAAAATAATCCCAACATTGGATGTACATGGTCTCAAATCCTGCAATGGCAAGGATTCATCATCGATAAAAATGGGTCGGTCACCTTCGGCAGGGGTGATGATCTCACCAAATTTTTCCCATTATAAATTAGATCCCCATTAAATTGCCATGATTCTTGAGTTCATAGCCCATTTTTGCTGCTTAAAACCACCATTTATACTACAGTATTTGTACTTGGGGGTGCAGTTGGGGTTTACACATGGTTATATGCTTTTAAAGCCAGATAAGTTGGGATATGAGGCCCCTACAACTATGACTATATGGAGGTTTCCTGTACCTCTGTAAATCATCTATTTTAGATTGGGATTTTCCATGAAATAAACCATCCAGCTATTGGGGTACCCCCCATTTATGGAAACAGTGGAAACCCCCCCATTTTTCTACTTCATTCCACTTACAACTGGAACTTCACTGCCGGTTGTTGAGTCGGTTGTGTCGGTATCCCCCGGATGCTTCACTGCCCAGGATCTCTGAGTTGGAGTTTTGGCGCTACAACCTCTGTTCCTTTGTGCTCCATGTAGGCGCCGTCGACCGCTGGTGCGGACTCGTTGTCGACTCATCTACTTTCAATATTAGGCTTTGACTCAAAATTCTGGCAAGCCAATTTTGATGGTATCATCATTTTCCCCTGTGAAAAAGCTATTTTTGGATGTTTTTGGGGTATCCTCTAGCTTTTCTCAGACACAGCCAGAAAACGCATGCGTAGTGATTCCTCGAACATAACAGATGGAAAACAGTAAAAGATCAGTAAACTCGTAGGGCAGTAGTAAAATGATGTCAGCATCTGATTTTTGTTGGACATATGTGACATATGTCAATGTTAAGACCAGAGAAACCACCCAGCATCTTTTGTCCGAAATGGAACTTCTTTTTTTTAAGGATCAAGTCCCTGCTTCGACACATCCCAGCAGCACAGAATGCCATGTCAATGCCATGTTCAATAATCCACTACTTGGTGGTTCACCCCGACTTAGTAAGTAGGTTATACCCCGGGTTCTAACTGGGCTAAGTAGGGTTAGTTCACTTATAACTGGGGTTATAATCCACTTACTAACTGGGATGAACCACCAAGTAGTGAGCAGTTCCGGTTTGAATGCAAACTTGCGTGAACATTTGCTCTAGACTGCAGCTAGATTCCCTCTCTTCTGTGAGATTCTGTGAGCAAGAACCTTGACCAACAGTAGCCAGAAGAAATCCATCGATCGTGCAGGTCTAGATCAACGTTTTGGAGCCCCAAATGCACCCACCAAGGTCATTTGTTGTATCCGTTTCACAAGCAATACTGGACTCCTATTTGCTTTACAGAGAGTCATATCCATGTATGTATATCTCGAACTGGGGTAAAATACAAGTACGTCTTTAATATCGTTACAAGTGCCATGGGCCATGTGTTTTGGGGCCATTCCCGCAAGGTGGTGCCTGGAAGTTACAAATTGGTTTATTAAAAAAAGCAATTAACTATATATAGTTATAATAAACCTTACTGGACTTATAATTGTTAGCTATGATTTATAATTACCATAAACCTCATTGGACTTTTTTTCTCCACCTGAACGCTATCCTTTGGCGTTCATGAACCAAGTGGACCATTTTGGCACAAGAAATCGGAGGCCAAGAGCTGCACAGCGGCCATTACATCGCGTACTGGAAATCTTCCAGGGGCTGGCATGAAGTTCTTCAGCTGCACGTGCGGATGGGCCGATATATTCCGATAACATTAATAGACACATGGTATATGTATATATATATAATGTATGCATAGATAGATTGAACGAGATTGAATTAGATTCCATTTGATATATATATATATATATATATATATATATATCATATTCGACATTTTATCCAGGGCACCTTTTGGTCGTCAAGCATAGCAACTAAGGGATTTAGCTTTTGAGAGGTGAATCATCTACACATGGTGATTTGGTTGTTGCCATGTTTTCATTTCTAATGGTGTGATGTAGAAATCTCTATGGTTTCCAAAGGTATATCACGCTGTTGGAAATAATAGGTCCAATGTATAATCATACATCTCCAATTAATTGCATGTTCTTTATTTCCCAAAGGCCCACTACCCACAGCATTCTGCTTGTGTGAGAACATCCAAGAACCTGTGTATGGACATCCCAAAAGACATCATAGAAGGTGCTGCCCCCTAGTTAGCTAAGTTGGTTTATAAACCCACCCAGCTATACTCTGAATCATCTCAAAGCCTAGTCAACCTACAAATTCTTATGTTAGTATAGTTATACTATAGCTAGAATTATGGTCTTATAGTCGTTAACCTATAGTTGATACTAAGTTTATACAATATACTATTAATTATAGTTTTTAACCAGCTTAGTTGGAAGTATATAACCAACTTAGCTAATATACTATTGATTATAGTTAACCTATAATTTACCTAAGTTTATAACCTATCTTAAACCAACTTAGCTAACTATAGGACACCAGCGAACGTAGGGGCAAGGTTTGTGCCCACGGGATGGTCAAAAATGACCCACGAAAAATGGCCCACTGGATCATTGCTGAAGTCAAGACTTTGCTGGAAAAACATGGTGTGATTTGCCAAGTTGCTGGTAGCTTTTGAATTCTAACAATACCTATCCATACCTCAACTTTCTTCTAACCATTCAGCAACCATTCAGTGACCATTCAGTAACAGCATTGAAGTGAAGCCATCCCTGAATGTGGATGGCCTTTGATAAGGTGAATGATGATCGCTGTTCAGACATCAGTGAGCAGGAAGCGCAACGCAGAGCTGGCAGTGCCTATTTCTTGATCTACCAGCTAGCTGGCTACCAAGGGATGTTCTCCTGGGAGTCCTTGAATGAGCAAGCTGTGGGGAGCTACTTGGATCACTGAGTCTTCTGAGTTTCCAGTTGTTGAAATGTTGAAATGCGGTTGAAACCCTGGTGGACTCTGGTTAGAGGTTGAAACATGCGCCAGTGACAACTTGGAGGTATTGCCACCAGCTTATGAGTTTTTAGCGACCTTATTTCACCATGATTTAGCAGTTCGATTAATTTCGGGATGGCTTAACACCTATCAAATACCCTCTGGTAATGACCAACATAGCGAACTGGAAAATCACCATGCTATTAATGGGAAAATCCACTATTTCTATGGCCATGTTCAATAGCTATTTTGACATAACCAGATGATATCATATTTGGGGGAGATGAGCATCCATTTCACCACCATTCATCCATGCAGTGAACAAACCAGCTGTGACCTGGTCAAAGAAGTGTAGGTTTGCTCTGATGAGAATCAAACAGAAACAGGGAAATTACATGAACTTACTTTATTTTCCATTTTACAGTTGTTGCAGAACCATCAAATGTAAGATCATATGATATTCAGAGTTTTAAGATGAACAGACACATGGGGTCCCTTATCTATCATCGTTTTCATTTCACTGCTTATAACAAGGTCAGTAGCGTTGCCTGCAAAGTCCCTTTGAGGGTCCCTGATCGTGGTAAAAAAACATGATTTCATCATCCAATGGGGAGATGTCGTCAATATGAAACATACAACCCATGTTTTGGGATTTGGGATCACATGTGGTATTCCTATACAAAGCACACACACATATACATATATGTATAATGTGTATATATATATATTATATAATAAATCAATATAATATATATATATATATAATATTTATATAATATATATATATATATATATATGTACATATTTATATAATATTATATAAATTCACACGTGCATACGGCTTTTCATATGTGCCATGGTGAAGAGTTGGATTATATGCCAATATTGGGGGATGTTCATCAATCCATCAAGTTCGGGATTTATATAATTTATATACCACTTATGTTTGGATTCCCAATATATGGGACCAACTTTTGTTGGTTAAATCTACGATTACAAGGTGGTGCCCCCAGAGGTATAATTTGGTTTAGAAACCATAGTCACTGGTTCGATATATCTACCATAAACCCAAACGAATTCACCAAGTGATGTGCGTCAACATCTCGCGATTCCGAACTGGGACACCACTTTGTATAAGAGACAATAGCAATTAGTGATATGTTTAGGTCAAACCATGTGTGAAAGGAACTAATAACAGATTACTCCAGTTGGATAATGGTTTTGAAGGGTTCTTTCATTCAACACATTCAACAACCAAGAGGAGGTTATAACTCCACTTTCACCAGGGTTTATGGTAGATATATCTAAGTAGTTGCGAGTTGGTTTATTAACCAACATTCACATCACCGGGGGGGGGCACCACCTTGCAATGCTGGATACAACCAATAAATATGGGTCCCATAACGGGAATCTCCATATCAAAATATCTTAAACCATATTAGATTATATTTATGGTTGATCCAATTTTCCCTAGTTCATTTCTGTATTTCCTAGTTCACCATAAAAATCACAGGACATTTTTCTTGCATATAGTCACCCAGGACAGCTGTTGGACCAGCGCCTGAAAGACGTCATCGCCCGCCTCAGCGAAGCGGCCGCGCAGCGGCTGCTGCGCTTGGCGCCGTCCGAGGTGCTGCTGAGTCGGCAAGCAGCGCTGCCGCAGAGCTTGCTGCAGGGTGCCCTGGCGGTTTGATGCGCCCATGATGACAGCTGTGTTTAAGATGGTTTTATCAGCTGTCATGTAGGATATAAAACCATCTTAAAATCAATCCATATGGGAATTTCAGGATCCTAAAATGGAGCTACGTTAGTAGCATATAAGACCATATGGCTATGGATCAATACCTACAAGTAGCATTTTTCGGGGGATGAACATCCATGAATCCCAGCTATTTTGATGTGAACTACAGGGGTACAAGGTTTTGACCCATCCCCATATGGTTTAATGTCAACCCCGGATGAATAAACCATAGTTGATTAATTGGGGTACTCCTCCAATAGTCATTATCTGATACTTAAATGGTATTCCACCAATTAAACAACCTAGGGGTTTATTAATCCAGGGTTGACATTAATAGGGATAATATATGGTTTTAAAGATACCATTATTGATTGGTTGGGGATTATACTACCTGGTTTAATGGGGATTCTGATAAGCCATAGGATTGGGAAACCACTTATATCCATCGATGGTTTTTAACATGATGGTTTAATTAATGGTAGTTTAATGGGCGCTTTATATGGTTTAAGAGGGATCATATTGGGCCCCAAGGTGGAATCAGACGTGGCAATGGTTTAGTACAAGATGGGGCCCCCAAGATAGCTAAGTTGGTTTATAAGTGGTTTAACTATGGTTTATGGTAGATATAACTATAGTTAATGGGGATTATCATGGTTCATAAACCAACTTATAACTGGGGGGCCCCATCCTGTATGGTTTCATATGATTTTTTAATGGTCTAATAGGGATAATATTCGGGACAATAATGGGATAATATTCGGGATATTTATGGACTTACCCGCCGGTATCATATGTATCATCAAACATGGCACGTACCCAGTTCATTTGAGTCGCCGGGTTTACTGATGCTTTCTTTTCTCAACAATAAGAACACCTAGATGTAACATATTAAGACCCAGGAAACAGTAAGCCTGATGAGTTGACTCTTATTACCCATTGAAAACCCTTTATAACCCCATTAATCACTATTAAACCTTTATTAACCATCATTAATAGTGATTAATCACTAAACTATTATCATTATTAAACTATTATCATTGTTTAACTATTAAACCTTCATTAAACATTTATTAATCATCACTATTAAACTATTATCATTAACCCATTGTCATTGTTGGTTGCTTTTCCCTTAAAGCCATCCATTTCAAGGGAACCCGCGATGGCCACGTTCGAGGCTATGCTGAGCGCCCACACACGGGCCTCGGCTCAGTGCTGGCGGCCCTTCGACGCGATCCTTCCACGCGGCTTTTGGTGCTGACACGAGATGTCATGTTCCTGGATGGACAATTGGATAACACGCTTTAATATGGTTTTACATGTATATATATAGCTATATATGTATATATATTATTATATATTATATTATATATATTATATTATATATATATTATATATATATTATATTATATATATATATTGTAGAGCTTCGCACACCGGCGATACCATAAGGATTATGTATAGTAGTGTGAGCGTTGGTGTTGTTCATATGCTCTGCGCGTGCGCGCAGGTGCAGAGCACAGTGTGATGTTCTTGTCATACCGCAGCTTGTAACCATCTTACCACATCTTTTTGTCGCATTTTTGTGCTTGTTCTTCTTCCTCTTCTTGTTGTTGTTGTTCTTCTTGTTGTTGGTGTTGGTGTTGGTGTTGTTATTATTGTTATTATTGTTATTATTGCTATTGTTGTTATTATTGCTATTATTGTTATTATTGTTATTATTGTTGTTGTTATTGTTCTTGTTCTTCTTCTTCTTCTTCTTGTTCTTGTTCTTGTTGTTGTTGTTGTTGTTGTTGTTTTTGCAACGCAACTAATCTTCCGCATTTTTGTGCACCCCTAAAAAATCGTCAAATAGGTCGTGTTTTCGCATTTTTTGACACTCTCAAAGCAAAAAACACGGCAAATACCGATGTTTTTTGCGCCTCGGAAGCCCAAAGCCACGGTATTTACGACGTTTTTTTTTTGGCCTCTGGTAGCAAAAATCATGGTATTTAGAATGTTTTTGTGCCCGTGCCTAGCAAAAACACTGATATTTCCGCAGTTTTCTCCACGAAAAGGGAAAACACTGTATTTTACGGTGTTTTTGCTTCCCGAGCGCAGCAAAAAATCGTCAAACAATTGTTCAAAACGGCCCAAAATCGAGCATCTTATAATTTTGGCCTCTTTCTTCCCGGCCCCGGACCCCCAAAAACGTGAAAACACCAGCAGAGTGAAGGATTTTGGAAGGGTTCGGCGGGAGAGGTGCGCCCCGGGTACACCACACACGGCGGCATCGCCGGATTTAAGGGCTGCCCCTGCTGCCGACCCCCGGGCCAGGAAGATGCCAAACGTCATCTAAAAAACGCATTAAATTAAGATATTGAGGGAACCTTCACTAGAAGGCCCTCAGATGGGCTTGGACAGCCTTGCTGCGCATTAAGAACTTGAGGGAACCCTCGCTAACTAGCAGGCCCCCAGATGGGCTTGGATGGGCCCCCCCCAGATGGGCTTGGACGCGAACCCTGCGAAATAAAGAAGATGCCAAACATCACCTAAGGAACGCATTAAGAAACTGAGGGAATCTCATTAAGAAACTGAGGGAATCTCACTAGAAGGCCCCCAGATGGGCTTCGACAGGCTTGGTGCAGCCCTCCGAACCTTGCGAAACAGGGAAGATGCCAAAAGTCACCTAAGGACAGCCTTGGTGCAGCCCTCCAAACCCTGCGAAACAAGGGAAGATGCCAAACGCCACCTAAGGAACGCATTGAGATACTGAGGGAACCTTCAATAGAAGGGCCTCAGATGGGCTTGGACTAAGAAGTTGTAAAAACACTGCCAAACTATCCTTTGGAAGCGCTGCGAAACAGGGAAGATGAATGGCGATTGTATGGTCATGTGTGGTTCAAGCTTCTCTGGCGCGCTCCCATTTGGAGGGGTCGGCGGATACAAATGGTTTAATAGGGATAGTGGGATAATCATGGAATATTAATGGCCTTTACATGGCTTTACTGTCCGTTGCCACGTTTGATTGCCGGAGGGTATAGCGCTGCAGACTGCAGACTTCAATTTTTGGTGACGTTCTAGTGCTTTTGGGGTTTCACTGTTTTGGGGGCTAGAAAACTTTGGGATATTATGTAGTACTATAATACTATTGTAGGGATGTGTTGGGATATGGGCTTGTCTGAAATTGCATATACCACAGCAGAATGGCAATTTTATCGCCAATTTGCGCGGAAAATAACCATTACCCATGGGATTTTGGGGGTACCTGATTTTCCGACAAACCTGCATGGATAAAAGTGTGCACAAGTGCCCTTGGGGTTAGATGGACCACATAACCCACAGGGGATCAACAAGACAGCAAGGTTGGCATCTGGACTATGCCCCAGTGAGCACTTGAAGAGGAGGGATGTGGAGATCCAACCCATGCCCCGAACCCGGGAGGAATGTGTGGCGCTGTTGCAAGGCAGAAAGAACAAGGAGAGGCTTAACGGTCGGTCTTGAGAAGACGCGACATGAAGGGTGGTTTGGTTCTTGCGAAACTTGTTTTAGTAGGTCTTTGGCCACGAGCAGACAAACACTGAGGAATCCGATTGGATAGCAATGCTAATAGCATGTGTACATATATATATAATTCAGAATATCATACATATATATATATGTAGATACATACATGTACCCACATTTTGATTTGCCTGGGCAACATTCGCTTGATTTATGATTGCGAATTCATTTCGGTCTCTTGTTCCCTTCATTGATCGTGGCAATTGAAACCGACCCAAGAAGGGCTACAAAAGGTCCCATGATACTTTAATGGGTTTTCCAAAAATGCCCTATCCTTAAATTGGCGGGGTATCCTTGTATTTCAAAAACTGGAGAATCTCTAAATTTCTGAAAATCTGGTATCCCTGAATCATTTTCCAATAAGACCTTGCCATTTTGGGGCCCAACAGAAATTGGGGCCAAACCTCTTGGACTTTGATTCCTGGCAGGAGCCATTGATGATCGTGTGCCGTTTGGCCCATGGGCAATGCTCGGATACCTCATGCACCAGTCAAGCCATTCACCAATTGAGACGCCTGGCAGATGAAAATGACGTGCACAACTTGGTGGTGACGATCTTGCTTCCACCTTGGCGATTTCATGTGGGGAAGTGTTATGAATCCGCGCTGCTTGGCAATTGGCAGATTCTTCATTTGGATTCTTGGTGCTGGTTTCAGAGGTTTTATTGAAAAAACGAAGGCTTTTCTCATCCCTTTCCAGGGTTGACCAACTGGTGAATTAAAAGTCATGTTTGATGTTCAACTTGATTGACGGTGAAATAGACTATATATTATTATATTATTATATAATTTGATTGATGATGGAAGATTTAGTTTTTCAATTTTGATTTACATCAATAAGAACTCTTAGATTCCCATCAATCCATATCAATCCATCACTCAAATTGGTTTCTGGTGGCCAGCGTCACTTAAAACTGGTGGGTTCTTTCCCCAGTGTCACAAAACCAGGACTCCTTGGAGGATGCAGAAGCGCCGTCTCTGGTGTCTTCCATCTTGATGAACACAAAGCCATCAACAGAGCCTTTAGGTTGTCAGGAGGATTGCAGTTTTGGTGAGTGATTTGCCGAAAAACGATAGAACCTCATGGAAAATGATTGAACATGATGGAAATATTATGGACTCATTGGGCAATGATATTTTTTGTCTGTAATTGCGTGAATTTCTCCAAATTTGATGGTTGATCATCATTTTCTTCCTGAAATTGTCACTTTGGATGTAATTAGCGCATGTTTGGACAAGCCAATGTCTTGTGCTCGAAGTATGTTGAACTTGGCATTGGGTAAAACCACCTCCTCTCAGTTGCTTGCCCCTGCAAGGAGGTTTACAAACACCTTTGGGCAGCTGTGGCTCGCCTTCCAAGCAGCGAAGCCATGCAAGTCTATGCGGAAGGATGGGAAGAAGTGGAGCAATGCATGGCGCATGCTGTGAGTTTTTATACTCAACCTGCGTTGCAGAAACACGGCGGCATTCTGATGTCAACAGTGTTGGACTCTTCTGTTCACACCTGTAAAATTCGAAGGACAGGCAAATAGATAGAGCCATGTGCAATTTATTTCCATGTGCGTTAATACCCAGGCGCTGTATGTCATTCTTTCGGTGCTTGGGAGGAATCATATGACCCAGTCACTCACATTGGTTTGGTTTTTTTCGGGGAACATCTACAGGAAACCATGCAATTTCCTCTCAAATCACGTCCTGTGGTTTCAGATTTTCGCTTCAACCAATTCTGAGAGGTGATCATCCGGCGATAGTCCCTTAAAAATGATGACAATAAGCCAATCAAACCAGTGATGTTCGAGTGATAATCCAATCCAGTGATAGTTCTGCGAGAGATTCCAGTTAATGTCAACCCCGGATGAAGAAACCATGGTTTATTAATTATGAGGGGTAGCCTCCAAATAGCGATAATATGACACTTAATTGGTACCCAATGAAACATCCTAGGGGTTTATTAATCCAGGGTTGTCATTATATCAATGGCCATTCCAGGAACCTAAATTGGAGGTACCGATTCCATATATAAGGCCTATTTTTTAGGCCATTCCATTTCAGGGAATATCCCCCCAACATATGGCCAAAAATATGGTACTAACGTACCTCCATTTTAGGATCCTGAAATACCATTGATTATAAGAGGTGATAACCCATTGCTGCTAGCCATTGAGCCATTGAGCATCGAAGTCTCGGCAATCTTCGGCATGGACTTAGGACCCGTGTCGACGCTTTATGGAAGCTGCTGACGAGTCACAAATTGTCCCTGCTCTTGGACGGACTTCAACGACTTCCAGCAGCGGTGTTGCAGGCTTTTGGGCCGCGCCTTGCGGGCCGAAAAGATTAGAAAGTCATTGATTTGAAATGTATTTGACTTTTCTATAGAAAATCCTAGAAGTAAAATCAGAAATGTCTAGAAAGTCATTGACTTCTAGGATTTTATACTTTTCTATACATTTCTGATTGTTTGGGGGCTACGGCTACTGAGGGGTACCCTTTGTGCGCCATGCCGTGCCAGGACGTTTCCTTGCAACGCGAGGCAGTAGCTGCCGCCAAGGAAATGATGGGCATGGACCGTGGCCAGAGGTGCGAAAATTTCTAGGGTGATCGTTCTGGCAAGTTCTGAAAGGGCACATCAAGGGATTTATAATTATAAATATGTGCACATATTAGAATGATTATTCTAATTCATGTAGAATTATTCTAATATGTTATAAATATGTAGGATCATATTAGAAATTACCAGTTTATCTGATCATGTAGGCAATTTATTATTAGGTGATAGTGATAATTTATAATTATTCTAATATGATCCCAATATGATCCCAATATTATCCCAATATTATTCCAATATTATCCCAACATTATCCCAATATTATCCCAATATTTATCTCAATATTTATCCCAATATTTATCCCAATATTATCCCAACATTATCCCAATATTATCCCAATATTATTCCAATATTATCCCAATATTTATCCCAATATTATCCCAATATTATCCCAATACTATCCCAATATTTATCCCAATATTTATCCCAATATTTATCCCAATATTATCCCAATATTATCCCAATATTATCCCAATATTATCCAAATATTTATCCCAATATTTATCCCAATATTTATCCCAATATTATCCCAATATTATCCCAATATTATCCCAATATTATCCTCCCAATATTATCCCAATATTATCCCAATATTATCCCAATATTTATCCCAATATTTATCCCAATATTTATCCCAATATTATCCCAATATTATCCCAATATTATCCCAATATTATCCCAATATTATCCCAATATTATCCCAATATTATCCAAATATTTATCCCAATATTTATCCCAATATTTATCCCAATATTATCCCAATATTATCCCAATATTATCCAAATATTTATCCCAATATTATCCCAATATTATCCCAATATTATCCCAATATTATCCCAATATTATCCCAATATTATCCCAATATTATCCCAATATTTATCCCAATATTTATCCCAATATTTATCCCAATATTATCCCAATATTATCCCAATATTTATCCCAATATTATCCCAATATTATCCCAATATTATCCCAATATTATCCCAATATTCTACATTGCCAGAACGATATAATGATTATAATGATCATATTGGGATTCCTGATTATTCTAATATGATCCTACATGATGAGAAAATATTATCCCAATATTATCACATAAAGGGATTTATAATTATTCTAATATGATCCTACATGATCCCAATATGATCCCAATATCCCAATATTATCCCCAAGTACTATAGTGAAATGATCATAATGTAATGCTAATGATAATAGTTTATAAATAACATATATATATATATATGTATCCTTTCATTATCACCAACTACTAGAATGGGATTGATATATTCTCCGACCTCACTTGTGAAATCTTTCACAAATGATTTTCTTGGGTTCCACTTGTGAAAGATTGAAATATAATGACAGTCAAAGTCTGCGAATTTGTGGCTAAATGAGGCTTTATCTAAAAAAACATCATCCTGTTTCTTTCATAAAGTATTTGTGAATTCACAATGAGAAACCGTGAATAATACGGTTTATTTCTGGTTTGTGAGTTCTTGCATGTTGCTGTAAGATTGTTGGCATTGGTGGGTCAGATCCATCATCTCATAACATTTGTTTGTTGGGTCCATTGTTGGCACCGCGGTTTATGCGTATCCGAGTTGCCACGAAGGCTACCGGCGACCATCCAGTAATCAAACATGGCTGGCTGGAAATCCGCTAGAAACGGTGGTTTCTAGCCGGGAAAATCATGAACATCAAGTGGGAGATGTTCCATGGCCATGTTTGATTACCAGAGAGTTTTGGAAGCAGTTTGCCCTATCATGTCATACCAACCTTAAAGCATTGAACACATTGCTACAGGAAGCATTCTTATCACCTTTTATGCAAAAAAAATTGAAGGAACCAAGAAAGATTCGTTTTTTTTACTGCATCTGCATATCCCACCATTTACTCTGATCATAGCTTAGCTTATGTGCCGTTGCCCAAAGTTGGAATATGTACTTGGTGGTTCATCCCAGGAATCGTAAGTGGATGAACTAACCCCAGTTATAAGTGAACCCTACTTAGCCCAGTGATAACCAGGGGTTTTTCACCTACTTACTAAGTGGGGGTGAACCACCAAGTACATACCCTCATAGAATTGGATGATGGGAAAATTTACAGGAAAACCCTATATTTGATGGTAAAAACCATGGTTTCCTGTAGATTTTCCCTTAAACCAATCCATTGATACCCATTTCTGCATGGTCATCAATCCACTAAGAGGGATCAATCCGTGACACGCAGAGCTTCGAAAACCTTCGTCTGAAGGCGCCCCATGTTTTGTCTTCAAACAACGGTCGGTTGCCCGGCTCGCAGCGATTCATCTGGTGTATGAGGTGGGTGACAAATATATATATATATGTATATATATGTATATATATATATATGTACATATATTATATACATATATTATAGTGACCTCACTGCGACCTCACTGCGACCTCACTGCGACCTCACTGGGAATCATGGTTAGTAAGGGGAATCATCCCCAAATGGCCTTAATTCAGCTTAGTGATTTTTTTAAATTTACCCACAAATATATATATATATATATATAGTATGATATAATATTATATTATATAATAGAACATTATATGACCAACTTGATATGAGATGAGTTTGACTGAAAATCAGGAATCTCCCAAAAATGATGGCTTTATGGCACGGGAAACCACCGGAGTTTGGGTTTACCCGGTTTACCCAACATTTTGAGACAGACACATCCAATTGTAAAATCTTCTACTTCATACCACAATTTCATCCGATTTTCAGGAGTGGTTTGGCCGTGGAAATGCCATCTTTGTGCATTGGCATAGCAACCCCCTGCAAGCCACAATATTTGTTGGGCCCTGGGATCCACCACGTTCACATCAAGGTAGCCTGGGGTAGACTAACATAGATGTGGAAGACTCTTCGTTTCTGTAGGAAAATGATCTACGAATGGATAGAAATGGTGTTTTTTCCCCAGTTTTTCCACATCTATCTTATTTTGCAGGATGGTAAATCCCGTCACTGTGCAAAGATTGGTTTCTAAGCCTTGTAACTTCAAGATTGGTGCTGCGCTGTGGAGATTGTTGATTGATCTTTGACAATGACAATGTCAATGCCGGATGAATAATCACTGGTTGATTCATGAAATGGTTATTCCCAAACAGTGAACATCTATATGCTAAAGATAGTGCCCCCAACAAGACAGCACAGGGATGTATCAATATGGGGTTGACAGATACTTGGCCCATCTCAAGATCCGCATCACAGTGTTTTGTACATTTCCTTCATACCTGGAAAAGCGCGTTCCCAGTTCTGCCCCAGCATCGGCATCAAAGCCATAGATCCCTAATTCTGTGCTCAGGAAACAAGTGTGCTGAGAGAGTGGTCTCAGCCCTCGCTGCAGCACTTCATCTGATTTGTGATCAAGGCAGGACTTTTTGATCAAAACCCACTGGGTCAAACGTGGCTATCGACCTACAAAAGGCTAGTTTTTTTTTTCAATTTTTGACATAAACCATTTTTTGTGGGTGTTGATGATTTCGACCCACACCTCAATGTTTCTCCGACCACTTCTTTTTCTGGATAGAGACCTGGGTTATCGTTTTGAGTCAGCCACCAGAGTTGCCGCTCTGGATGTTTTGCAGGGTGTCAACGCTCTGGATCATTTCCTGTGTCGGGGAAGATGCGCTATTCATGTCTATTCATGTCTATTCATGTCTATTCATGTCTATTCATGTCTATTCATGTCTATTCATGTCTATTCATGTCTATTCATGTCTATTCATGTCTATTCATGTCTATTCATGTCTA
>Ga0126342_10000331_pt1 | contig 47309 bp, 32 predicted proteins | sample Cyp1metagenome_FD_92528 | JGI IMG/M metagenome (GOLD analysis project Ga0126342, IMG submission 92528) | Coral microbial communities from Lord Howe Island, Old Settlement Bay, Australia - Cyphastrea 1 metagenome | ecosystem: Host-associated > Invertebrates > Cnidaria > Coral ...
GAAAATGAGAAGGTGTGAGAGAAGGTGTGAAGATGAGAAGGTGTGAAGATGAGAAGGTGTGAAGATGAGATACAGACCCCCACTATTGGAAGAACCCTGCGCTCAGACGCTCTCGGGAAAAAAGCTAACCCATATCATATTGTTTGGGGAACCGAGGGATAAGGCCTACAACTGCTTCAACACTTGTTGCCTGTCACCCCACGGCTGACCCTGCAAAAGAAGGCTCAAACCCGCTTTCCACTCTTTCCACCACTCGATGGAACCCAAATTCGGGAGGGCCGTGATGTTTTTTTCGGTGGAGAAAAGTGGGACCACCCGTCTGGCATATCTCAAACGGAAGTTGGGGAACACCCCGAGCGACGCAGATCCGCATATTCTGAAACAAAGACTACAGTAGACACATGGCCAATCTTAGATACCCTGCATGTTCTTTCTTGTTGGTTAGTACATATATGTTTCCCTGTATGGCAAAACAACAAACAAAAAACATCAAACTGATCACGTATTGTTTCATTTTATTTTATTTCTATTTTTTTAAGCATCGTATGTATCCCATCATTATCCCACAAGACATCTCCTATTTATCCCAGATTGTCCCAACTTCTATTTGCTAAGGAATCCCAAGTAGATAAATAAAAATAAAACATATTCCCTACAGATTCCCCAGTTCTGGTGGCCTTCCCATTGGACACAAAAGTCACCTTTAAAAAAAACGAGGATGTAAAACCTGTTCATGTTTAACAAATCGCCTCACTCAAACTGAAGTATGTTTTCCCGTTATGGTTTCTAATCATCCCCAATAATCCAAGCATTATAACTCCTTATGTCATAACCAATCAAGCAAAGTGTTTTGTTCATTGCTCAAGTAGGCCAAGGATCATCCTAATAAGCGTGTAAAAAAAAACTGCTTAGCAAGGCTCCCAAGTGGGCTATCCCATTCTTTCAAAGCCTGGGTGTTTTTTTCCCCACTAACCAAGCAGTTAGGATTCGATATGACTCGTGATTTGTGGGCTGATCCTTCAAGTACAAGGTTGTGCCCCCGAGTTCTAAGTTGGTTTATAAACCAGAGTAAGTATAAATATATCTACCATAAACCATAGTTATTGGAGTTATGTTCACCAACTTAGCTAACGAACTGGGGCACCACCTTGCAGGCACCTGCTTCTTGAATTTGAAGCCAAAGACCGCGAGCACGGCGCAGCTGAGGTCGTCGATGTCCAGCACAGGCTTACCATCTGAGGGGTATGATTCCCCAGGCCCAGTTATAGCAAACCCCCAAAATCCAAGGAAACAAGTGGCGAAATGTTGCAAAGGTAGAAAGATGTAGAAAGATAAAATCAAAATAGTGGCAAATTGGCAAATGACCTATCTTTTTGAGCTGGGTTTATTTAATTTACCTTCCAGCTGTATATTTTTTTGATAAAGGTATTCATTTACTCTGACAGGGGATATTTCTGACCCACCTATGTTTTGCTATTCTTGCCTTGCTAATGTCAGCATGGTGTTGCGTAAATGATTTGGAAGGTCAAAACTCCAGCCAACCGGGAAATCTGACTCAACATGTAAGGCCTGCTGCTCATTGAAAATTCTTCTGTACTCTGCAATGGGCCCCGAAAAACATGAGCTGGTTTGTAACTATGCTAACATAGGATTTAAGGTGGACATGTCTACACTAAGACAGGGTTATAAGCCAAAAATCCACTAGGACCGACAATTGAACATTGCACACTTTACACGATGTTCTTGGTGAATGTAAGATATCACTAACCCAACCTGAAGTATGGCTAATATTTTGGGATACTTACCCCTAGTAACCATCATTCCAGTGAGGTCTCAGTGAGGTCTTCATAATTTATCCAGATGATATTCCTCTTCAATCAGCGTATTTTCCATTGTCAGCTTTGCCCGCTGGAGGTGGCGACCCGTTTTTTTGTTAACTGGACAGGATGTGTGTGGGGTTGATATTGGACACAAAACCATCAAACTTTTTGGTCGACTATTTGGCCAAATGAATGACACATTGCTTTAGAATTCTTTGTGCATACAGTATACCAGTAAATTGTCAACACATTCATGTACTTGTCTAATTGGTGGTTTCAACTCCCATGAAAAATATGAAAGTCAGATTGGATCATCATCCCAAGTATTGGGGAAAATAATAGCCATGTTCCAAACCACCAACCATACATATATATATATATATAGCAACCTGCAAAAAGATCAAGTTGGTAAATCGTGAAAACGAATGGAAAATAAAAAATGTTTGAAACCACCAGTTCATGTACTTTTGGTGTGGAAACGAGCAAAATACCTGCAGAGAGCTGGTGGTTTGAACATCTCCAAATGCCAGGAGGCCACGCATTGCTGTCGAAACACACCAACCTAGACTTTCACTTAAAAGGGTACGACTCAAGATTGGAGTACACCAATCAAAGAACTGCAAAATGGTCCATTTATAGATGATTTTCAATGATTTACCTGTTAAAACTTGTGATTTTCATGGATTTCTAGTTCGCTACTTTAATAACCAGAGGGCGAATGAACCATGTCTACACCATCCATTTCTCCCACACCTGAGAAGTGCTGGAAGGCTGCCCGAGGATCCATTCTCTAGTCAAATCAGCAGCGTGAAGCACGAATGAAGCTGCTGCAAACGGAGTGTGAGATATACAAATGGGTAAAACCATGGTTAAAAAATGTTAAAAACACCCATAAACTGGGATATGAGGCCCTTAAAAATAACATATGTTTCAAGAAGTATGCACAAAAATAGTGCAGTCACGAGTGTTCAAAGCACAGGGTGGCTACAACCGAAATGGCGAATTTGCAATCTTTTTCATGGTTTTGACCTACCGAAAAGGTCTAAACAGCTGCAAAAATAAAGTGCCTTCTGTGGAAATGAAGGGCATAATGCTAGGCATACCCAACCTTAGATACATTTGGATACCCAAAAATATTGTAATTACTCATATTTATTAGACTGTAGGATTTCAGGACCAAGGCCTTGAAGGTGTACGGCCAAGCGCAACTGATGAAGTTGCTGGAAGAAAATCAAGCTCACATGAGCATCAAAGTAGAAAACATCCAATGTCCAGCCAGTTCTCAGACTCGTTTTGAACCACAGCAGCAAAACCGGGTGACCCTGTCAAACTATGTCAAACTTGCATCATGCCCAGTATCAACAGTTTCACCCACTCAAAAAGCAAATCCATGAAAACAGCATCTTACCTGGGATGATCATGGAGACGGGGGATCCAAGACAACCTTCAACTTCAATGCAAGTCACATCCAATGATAAGGTCGTAGGTTTGTTTCATCGGCTCAGTTGTCACACAAACTCGATCCACACTTTGATAAACATGCAATTGTTGCTCAGTAAGAACTGTCCTCTGGACATTTTTTTAAACCTGTTATGATTGCGATAAACCTGTTTGCACTTCATTCTTCAGGAGGACCATGGTCTCAACTAGGGACTGAACATAATACACATCACATCATAACTCAGGGCAAATTGTTGTTCCCAAAGGAGAAATCTTGGCCCATGACCAAGGTCTTCCCCCGACTAGCCATTATATATATATATGTAATTAAATTCTCATGTATGAAGCTTGATGAAACGTAGTTGGCAGTGAAGTTGCTATCATGTCCCAAAACGAAAACCCACATGATATACAATCCATGTTCTACCCACCATGTTATATTCATCAATACAGTAGTGGACCTGTGGCCCACAGAGGAAACAAACATTGAAACCTTATTTGCCATGGTGACCAATGAAGAAAAAACAGGCACGTTAGTTATATAGTCCACATTGTGGTGTTACCGATAAAGGATGCGTACTGTCCATCTGAAACTGAAGCGATATGATGGTTGAAATCTTCACCAAAGTTACAGTAGGTTTCAATGGCCGAGTGTGAAGCACCTTCCAGATGTCAATTTCTCTGAAGTCTCACTAACCTCAAGTCACGCAAAACGACAGGCGTTCAAGGCTGTCAGGGTTAAATGGTGAATGTGTGTGTGTGTCTGTGCGCGTTTGTCTCTGTGTGTGTGTGACATCTTATTTCATTGCTAATCTTCTCAAAATATTTTCTGATGCACTGTCAGAAAGGAGGAATAGCATTTTCCGAACCTTCAATTTTCGGACTCTGCCGTTTGGACGCGCAATTTTGCCCTTGCTACTTTGCAGATCGAAAAGTGAACCAAGATGGTCGGGCAAGCTTCAATGTGATGGCAATCATCACCACATTGGGCGGACTGACCGCCACGCCATCCCAAGTTGGTTTGAACTGCAGCGCAGTGTCTTGGACATGCTGCGTGAAGCTATCACGGTGCAAATTAGTAGCAAATTAAAGATACCAGCATCCTTCACGACCCTTCGAAGTCCCTCTAAGTCTATTGCAACATTTGGCTCTACTTGGTGGTTGCTTTTCGTTTAGGGGACTTGCATGTGCTTGTATGTATATAGATGCAACCCCCTTGCAACTAGGTTGCAACATGTTGCAAGTGCGGTAAGTAGGCTGTAGTTTATAAGTGAAGTTACAGCACTTATAAGTCAAAAACCAAATTTATATGTTGTTTTTTTTTAATAAATGTTCTAATTTATTTTTTTGAAAACATAGAACATATACTTAAACTACTTATACATTACTTAGCCAACTTAACATGTTCGCATGTTTTTTTTTGAATTGTTTCTTGGGACATGTTTTTTTCCCTTCAAGTTCCCTTACTTTATATTAGTAAGTTGGCAATATAGTAAGTTGGCAAACTATGAGGGTGGTGCGTCAAGCCATCCACTTTACAGATCATCTCAAGCGTATTTCATCCCAACATCTTTAATTATACCCGTTTGTACCATCAAAATTTAATCCTGCAGGTTCACTACGCACAAACAAATAAACTCAAAAACATGGAGTGAATCAGGTTTAGTACATGGATACAAAAATTGAAATATAGATAGTGATACATATCATATAACCTAGTGCCGAAGAACATGGATTGTGTTTTTGGATCTTGGCCATATGTAAAATAGATTTGAAGAGGGGGGGTTAGGGGACAGGATAAAAAACAATCGTATGATAAACATTGTTTTTATATGTTGTACCTTGACCAACAGGACAAAATCCGAAATCGCAAACCCAATGGTTCAGTGAAACATTTAATAAAACATTCCCTATGCTCAATCTTCTATGATGATTATGAGTAATGATGTAATGATTTTGATTTTATATTGCATTTTTTGCAAGTTTTGATTGACTTGCCCAGACTGTAAATGTTGCTGAACGCCGCACCGACTTTTTATGTGCTCCAGATGTTAGGTCATGTGCAGCACTCCCAAAATTACAATAGCGATAATAAGTACAATACGCAAACATTATGATCCTGCATGTCATTTTCATTTTTGTGCTCCAAACAGCATCCAGATATATACAGATATGACAGCTATGATATCAAACATTCTCAGACGATCTCATGAAATGTAATATGGCAATATGGCCAGTATTTTTATAGGTGTCCTAAAATTCTGTGAAAAGGGGTTCAACAAGACCAATTTAGGACACCTCGTTGTTGACTTAATTTTTGGTAGAAGGCTTTAGCCCTACCTAAATAATCCCTAAAAGTACCCGATAATATGAACAAGTTAAAACATAGTTCAGAAATAAAATCTACATGTCCCTACATGAGGGTACTGGGTTTTGGCATTTTCTAGTTGGCCCCAAGCGTAAATTGAAGGGTAATATTTGCCAACATGGTTCAAATATATAAAATCCACATCTCCCTACATGAGAGTACTGGGTTTGGATATTTTCTAGTTGGCCCCAAACTTAAATAAGAATAATATTTGCCAACCCCAATCCATTTTTCATCCCGCCCAAGAGTCATCACAATTAGCTAGAAAAAATGGTTCTTACCACCTCAAAATATAAAATGGCCAGTGTTTTTTATAGGTGTCCTAAAATTCTGTGAAAAGGGGTTCAAAAAGACAAATTTAGGACCTCATGTTTGACTCATTTTTTTTGTAGAAGGCATTAGCACTACCTAAGCAATCACTGAAACAAAAAAAACCTTTATAATATATAATATGGCACTGTGCCCTTTGTGATCTTTATGGTGATTTACGGATGCAAGATTAAGAAAATGATATAAAACAACACTTTTGACTCAATGAGTCATTTTGTTCAAGATGAATTGCAAAGCACACATTGTGAAAACAATCCTTAATATGAAAATCAAGGTTACGTGTAAAAAATGGGGTTCCAGACTCCGGACCTAATTTACGTAAATATTTACGTAAGTTCGTCTATTTACGTAAATCTGGCCAAAATGTAAATAAATTTATTTACATAAATCTAACCCATGTTCGAGACTCTGGGTTTGACGGTTTTTCAGTTTCACTGCGCAGTTGCATGTGTTGTCAGAAAAAAAACACAGTTTGGCATTCAAGTCGAAAGTACATATGCGGCTCAATGAGCCGCCTATCAAACTGCAACCACATTGGTTAGCTTCAAAACCTTTATATAAAGATGTTTATCCAGCCTTCTGCATTCTCTTACGCCCATTGGGCCTCAAGGTGAAAAGATATGGGTATGTTTCAAGATATGGGGATGTTTCAAAACGACATTTTAAAGACGAAAAAGGGAACCAAGCATGGCATTGTGGGAGCAAAAAAGGACACATTATGTTGATACATACCCATATGTGACATATAATCAAGTCAGAAACTTGGCTGAAAATAAAATGAACTATAATTTCAAATATGTCTTGAATGGTTTACTTAGACAATTATTGGTATGAGGTACCAAACATTGAGCCCCCCTTGCATCGCAGAGACTGGAAAACCTAATGCCATACAACTGGCGATCTCAGATTTTTTTTTGAGAGATGTAGAAATGTGTGTGCATGTGTATGCATGTGTAGGCATGTGTAGGGATGTGTAGCCATGTGTAGCCATGTGTAGCCATGTGTAGCCATGTGTAAAACCAAAAAAATATATGGTTTTACACATGTAAAGCAGGAAAAACACAGTTTTACATGCGTAAAACAAATCCAAAACTGGAGTGACACATCTGTAGACATGTGTAGATATATTCTTTGAAAAAACATGTTTCAGGCATTGAATCTTGAAGTAGTTCGTTCTTGTTTGTCGTAATATGTAAATGCCCTGAGTCTCGAAAATTGGCCAGTTTACTTTGGCAAGAATTTAAGTATTATTTTTTTCGTTACTCTTGGTTCCATATGTTCATGTTTGAAAAAAAACACATGTTTTTACATTTACTAGTAAATGCATTTGTTTAACTATAACCTAAATTCTATTCACTTAAAACCTTAAATTATTTTTCGATTGTTTTGAAAAATATTTTGATTTTTTTTTTTGCCACCATGAACATGCGGTGATTTTAAAATGAACGCATGAGAATGTTGATTGTTCAGATCAATATGTATGTGCAAAAACATGTGCAAGTCATTTGTGTCATGCACACTTGCGAGATTTTGTTTTCCATGCGCTGGCGTGCATGAATGGGCATTCTTTGGATCGATCACCATTGTGTTTTCACTTGTCTGCGTGCCTGCAATGTACATGTGGCGTAGACTTGTGCCTATTCACCTCTGTGTTTCACTTTCTTGTGTGGCTGCAATTTAATAATTTACCTGAGTGGTGTATACTTGTGTCAGCTCACCTCTGCATAAATTGTGACTTTCAGATTCAGGTGATTTGTGTTTGTAGGCCAAGCTGCCTATGGGCACAAACATGTTATGGGTCACCTGTAACTTACTTACATGTTGTTACCTGGGAGGTTTTATCTACTACATGTGAAACCCGCAATCATGAACATTTCTACATGAGACCTATTTGAGTATTGTTGTTTGTGAGGTTCTGTAGCAAGAACTATGTGCACTGTCACCGGCGCTGCAATTTCAATCCTATTGTGGGTTTAGTTCTGAAACCTTTTTGAAAGTTTGAATGCAAGTTCAAAACCCGTAGCATAAGAAACAACCGAAGATATAGCTGACACATGTATAAGTGCACAAATCCACTATATGAATCTTCCCAAGTAAGTTCAAATAAATTGGCAACCTATGATGGGGATGAGTCAAGCCATCCACTATGCAGATCATCTCAAGTGTAGTTCATCCAAACAGTTTTAATATTTGAATTTAGATTTACTGTTGAACCTTTGTTTGGCCAAAAACGCCTTGCATGTTGAGATGTTGGGCCAAACTTGCATCCTTGATATAGTTATCTTTCTTTTTGATTGAAACTAGATCCAAAGATTGGACTGTCTTTAACAGAAAATGATCAAAAATCAGTAGTACATTTTTCATATGCAGATCATATGCAGTCTATATGGTTTTATTTTTTTATGCAGTTAATAAACTACATGTAGTTTCATCAAAACTGCATATAAATAAAGTACATCTAGTTTTGGAAACTGCAAACAAAACTGCATACAAACTGCATACATATTGTTACTAAAATCCTTTCAGAAACATGCTGTTTCTGCAGCAATTCGGACAGGCATTTGGCACAAAAAAAAGAAGAGCCTCACAAACCTTTGGACAACCATAGCAAATATAGACACATATATTCAGGCATTCATTTACTAGCCATGCCAGAAATATGCTGTTTCTCTCTCAAAACTTTCAAAACAGTTGGGTTTGGAAAAGGTCCGACCAATTTGTAAATTGGTCGGACCTTTTTTGGACCATGGTTCATCCATCAGAAAGCTATGCAAGATAGCCTGAAACATTTTTGAGTGCCAACAACAATTTACAAACAGTGCGTTGTTTGCAAATGTTTACAAAAAAATCATAAGAATTGAACATGATTATCTTTGGTCACAAGTAAACATCTGTACTGATCCAAGAACATGATCCACACATATGATCACATGTAGACCGCTATTAACTATGAGCCTCAAGTAGATTGAAAGCGGGTATCAGAGGTTTCGCAAGTGCCAAATAGTTTGAAACAATCGCTTGTAGAAAGGGAAAAAGAAACTCAAGTCAAGGCATATATTTGTTTGGTTTTTCTCTCCAGTGACATTGGCCCTTCATAGGTCACAACTCAAGTTGATTAGCTGCAGCCACTGTTTGGCCGCAGTGGCTCCAAATCTCAAAATCATTCAAATTCCTGTGTATATGTGCTCATCTAGACAAAGCTGCACTTTCCAATTGGTGAGAATGTAAAGGTGCCAGATATGCTTGTCACCATCTCGAAAACACTCAATCGAGCATTAAAAACTTCAAAAAAACATTGATTTATCATTGATTTATTTGTTCCCTTTACCAAAAAAAATGGAAAACATAACAAATATGTTTTCAGATGATTAGAAACATTTGATTTGACTTCGAATACTTATAAGTTAGCTAAGTCCAACTTAGGCAATTGATGTTGATATCTCAAAAAAATATTATTATTATGTTCACCCACGATTTATAAACCCACCCTGAATAAAGCTAACAAAACTCCAAAACTAAATAATAAACTACCCCTAAATAAAGCTGATTTTTTTTTGCCCTGAACCCAGATTTGCCCAGATGTGGCTGAAAAAAAGTTGTCCATGCTTTATTTGAGGTGGCTTTCATGTACTAATTCATACTGCCAGCTCATTAGATCTTACCTTGATAGCTTCAAATTTTCAAACATAATGGATGCTCTTTCTATGAAATTCCTTTATATAAACCTATCCAAAATCAATCCCAAATCAACTCATCAAGGGTACCCCCCATGAGGTGCCTTAGCACTAATTAGAGTTTGACCCTGAATAAAGCTACTGAGCTTCCCCCTCCCGCTGATCAAGAGATGAATACTAAATCAATACTAAACCCGTGAAATGAATACTAAATCAATACTAAATCCATGAAATGAATACTAAATCAATACTAAATCCATGAAATAAATACTAAATCAATACTAAATCAATACTGAATCCATGACATGAATACTAAATCAATACTATATAATTGAAACAATTGTTGGATTCCTTTTTTTTGAAATTGTATTTTATATTATCTATCGTTTTAAATTGTGGTAGAATGGCCCTTCCGGCACCTAGAATGCCGCTCAGGGGACGGGGCAAAGTCTTTGGAATCGCCTGCCTCTTCGGTCTCAGGTGAACCAACAAGCACAAGATCCAAGTCCAAGATCGGATCGGTCACCTCTGACAACTTGTCTGCATCCTTTAGACACTGCCAGATCTCCTTTGCCACTCGCATTGCTGGCTTGAAACGCAAACCTCCATCTGGACCCGTCTCTAAACCATCGATGAAGACTTTGCTTCTGGAGAAAACAAGCTGGCAAAGAGCTTGTCCCTGTTGACCTGGGGGCTGGGGAGGATACTGAGGGTTCAACTTCAAAGGAATCAAGAAGATCTTGCCGTTGCTCTCGTGCGCATACTTGAGTTCTTCATAAGTCTCATAGCCTGCCCCAGTTTTTTCTCCATAAGTGCTGGTGCAGAAAGCTACCATCGCTGCGGCTGAGTGAAGACCTAATGTAGTCTGCTCTCCAAAATCTTGCCCAGGCTTTGCATCCACCATAAAGGTGCGAACATTGAGTCCCTCGAGTGCATCCCGCACCATCATCATGTACTGCTTCCTTCTTTCCTTCCAGGGTTTGCTCATGCCCTGCAAAAACTCTTATTATATATCTTGCAGGAGTAAAAAAGGGAAAGAAAACCCTATGTTTGAAGACCTGGCGTTTACCACAACGGATTCACAACTGCAATTGCATTGGGATCTGCTGCGTGCATGAGTTCGTGGAAATGTATCATGATGAATGAGGTGTCACAAGGCAAGCACGGGTCCTCGGTAAAGCGGCCTGAAAGCATCACATGACGACGCGGATTAGGCTCAGGAATGTCTACCCTTTGCGGGCTGGGATCAAGGATGTCCATAGTTGTCACACAATCTTCAGCCAACCTCTGTGTCGAACCAAACGCTGCGGACAAGAACGCCTAGAACTGCCATGTATCAGAGACTGTCTCTGCAGTTGCGTTGGGATACCACTTTCAGCAACCCACTGAATGAAAGTTTGCGCACTGACACCCCACGTCCAATTCCACAAACCAATACATCTGGGCATCCCGACGAACACTGGGCATCACTTCATGAAGAAAGGCAACGCTTTTTGCGACTGATGAGAAAGATATGCTGTTCCAACAAGTATCATTGCCATGATCTGCCATGATCAACCAAAATAGTTGGAATATTGGGGACATATTATTCCCCTCTAATCCAACCAAAATATGAGCAGCGAAAGCTATGACCCTAAATGAACCCTAACAATGTCCCAGTACATCAAAGTCAAGGAACAAGCATAGCATTTTTTTTGGACATCTCCTTCCTACCGAAACTGTATCGGAAGAGTGGGTATATCGTATCAACCACAACAAACAGCATGTAAACATGCACTCCCCGCAATCATCACCAATCCAAAAATGAAATTTCACCCCACAATATCAACCCAACGTGTTGGTGCTTGAGCTACCCATCCCAGAACTATGTGGCACTTGGGATCATCATGCCCTGTTTTCAGATGGAACATCACCAAACACACCTGAAGAGATGAAAAATCATCAGGCTGATTGGCCATTTTGTTTCTATACAAAATGCATGTGGCATCATGTGGCACATCTATAGGTAGGTTACACAAACAGGGCTGGCCAAACTCGCCAAACTCGTAGGCCTCCAATTTGTCAATGCTGAAATGCAAACAAATCCAGCTGCCTCTCACTCTTGGGTCCAATTGGCTCGGGAAAAAAAACATACTATGTATATATATATATATATATGATATATAATATATATATATATATATATACATATATGTACTGTAATATATATATATATATATATATATATATATATATATGTGGGTATGGGGATTGTATGAATCAAAATTGGGTCCCCTACATGGCATGGTCTGCTACAAATGGACCAACATCTGCGCTGTCTTCATCGGATTTATTTTGTTGGGAAATTGTACCATCTGGTTATGACTAACAGTTAGCCATGGAAAATCATCATTTTTACTAGGTAAACCATCTATAAATGGGCCATGGCTTCCATGGCTATGTTAAATAACCAAAGGGTATGGTTAAAGCCATGACTTTTCACAGCAATTATAGGGGCGTCTTGGTTCAACGCTCTCTTGCATCCAGGTCTGGGATGGTCGAGCGTTTAATAAACTAGACTTGGGCTTGTGTATGACTCAAATCACCCATGGTACATGTCAATGTATATCATTGTCATTGACCAAAAATGTGACCCACTGTTAATAGGAGGTAAACACATCTTTGATAAACAAGTGATATCACGAAGCCTAAATGCGAATCATCACCAACAACAGCCATACAAACAACAGTGGTTGAGCCATGTTGATCCACCTTTCCTGAAGATCTCAGGCCGTCTGTGTGGAGAAACTGATGCACAAGCTCCATTTTTTCACCGCAGAATTCCCCGTCCTTGTTTGGGACTTGGAACAGCCTAGCGACAGGCCTTTGGTCTGTCATGAATTCCAGTTCTTGGTGTTACGATTCAGATCTTTTATGATCTGTTATGACTCAGGGGTGTTTTTTGTCAGGTCAGTCAGGTATTTTTGGCTTTCTCTGATTATCTGGTACTCAAAAATCGGATGGCTCATCATTTTCCCCATACGTTCCATGGGCAAATCTTGGGTAAATTGCCGATCTTGAGGGATGTCATCAATCCATTTTCATAGGGATTTATATACCAGTTCTGGGGCCTACTGTACTTCATGGTTCATCCTACTTAGCACGTGGGTTATAACATGTTACAACCGGTGTTACAAATGAGCCAAGTAGGGTTAGTCCACTTCCAAGTATGGTTGTAACCTCCTTCCTAAGTGGGGTTGTATAAAAATCCCGTATCTTTTTAAATTACCCAAAATCACGTTATCGTTTTGTTTTCCTCTTATCGTTTTCTCAGGTGGTGAACTCCCTGTAGACAAGAAGTGTGAATTTTCCAGCTCCATGGGTGTGAAAGAATTGTTCACACGGCATGTTTTTTGCTACAATTCCTTATCGTTTTCGTTATCGTTTCGTTATCGTTTTGGTCCCCTCTGCACTGCACGTTCTCATTTTCGTAGTCCATGTAAACGACTGCGGGCAACAAAACACATGAGACTCAGCAAGTTGGTCCAATCCCATGGAGCTGCCAACGTTTATTCTCAATTGCAGGTATCGCTTTTGCGGGGGAGCCTATCGCTACATAGTGTTTTGTGCAAGTTCCTGACACCCGAGAACTCTCCTTACATAAGTAATATACCAGATCGAGTTTTGACCGTACCTCATATCATGTATATGTATAGATATTATTATTATATATATTATAAATATGTATATATATATGAGCATCGTTATCGTATTTTTTTTTTCCTCTTATCGTTTTCTGGGCCGGCAACATGTTGGCAGAGTGAAAGTGCAAGCCAAGCTAAAATGCAATGCACGGGGTTATTATACTACCCCAAGTGGGATGAACCACCAAGTAATACATTTAGGACCAGAAAAATGGAGGGTGGCAACTCTCAAGAGTGATGGTATGTTGCAACGGGTCCTTAAATTCCAAACAGTATTACACACATTCAAGCCATGGATCTGTATAGATTTTGGTCACACTGAATTTAGGTTATCCATAAAACTTGATTACAGAGTGACAACGTCGTATGCTTCCATATCCCTACTCTGGTGCTTTAGGAGGCCTGGTTGCTGATGATGATATGATTACCAGGCCGTGTGGCATACCCCAGATGTTCAAAACCTTCTGAGGGGTGACCTTTTCAACCCACACATGAAATCACCCTGCATGACACCAAGCAAACTCCTCTCACACAGGGGAATCACTGCCTCGCAGCAAGGCACAGCAATGCTGACTGAGTCGTTGAGCCATTTTAGATTATGATTGTTCTGGGGGGAAAGGACATCAATCAACATCAAAATAGATTGGAGTTTCGTGTGTGTCTGTGTGTGTTTCCTGCCAAGTAATACCAAGGTATGAGAGGATATCCCTACCTATCTCCATCTGTTTACCCCTACTCAAACCAGGAAATATCATGTAAATCCCCATGTGCTGACCATGATCAGATTGTGTTCATCCACCCCGACATCTCCACTTGGGTACGAGTCAGAACGATTGAGCTGAAAAGAACATTCATCATCATTCATCCCCAAACATATATTTAGTTACATGACCCAAACATTCATCCCCAACCATTAATCCACCAAAAAAAAGTGTTTGCTGATTTATGATAAATCCCCAGCATTTCTTTAGTTACAAACCAACTTACCCATCATAAACCATCTCAATCAATCCCCAGTTTTTGTTGCTACATCCCAATTGTTCATCATTTTTGATGGTTGAAACATGTTGAAACTGTGAAATGCCACAAGCCGACTGAATCTAAATACCTTTTTGCTGTTTGCTTCAGAAATCCACCGTTCTGCTTGATGGATGACCTCATGACCTCCCAACTTTCCAAGCGACCATCACGACCATCATCACTCGGCTGAGCTTTCCGAAGCACCTGGGGCCACTGGACAGGCTGCCATGGCCAGAACATGGCATCCAAAGGGTGTTGTTTATATATATATATACCCTCTGGTTATGACTAACGTTCGCCATGGAAAATCACCATGCTATAGCTAGGTAAACCATCTATCTCGAACTGGGCCATGGCTTCCATGGCGAACTGTTAAATAACTAGAGGGTATATATACAAGGTGATGCCCCATAGTTAGATAAGTTGGTGAACATAACTCCCATTTCACTATGGTTTATGGCAGATATAACTATAGTTAATGGGGTTTGTAAACCAACTTATAACTGGCGGCACCATCCTGTATGGTTGGTGGTTTTAACCATCTTGAAAAATATTGGTCAGTTGGGATGATTATTCCCAATATATTGTGGAAAAATAAAACATATTCCAAACCACCAACCAGATGGGATGAACAAAGATGTTTGTTTGCTAGATAAGTCACAGAACACATGTTCACACATTTTCTGGTTGGTGGTTGACCTACCCCTTTTAAACATATGACTTCGTCAGTTGGGATGATGATTATTCCCAATATATGGATGACATTCCCAACTGAATGGAAAGTCATAAAAAACATGTTCCAAACCACCAACCAGATTGTTGTTCTCTGGATCCCTGAAACCAATTCTTTTCAATGCTGGATGGACCAAGAAGTACGAACAATTATCAAGGATCATACCACAATGTGTCAACCTAGAATCACGGTATTAAAATGTATTAAATATGATTTCGGGAAATTAGCTACTCATGGTCATAGCAGCTGGTAAAAAAATAATATTCACAAAGAATGGGCACATCTTTCCCAACATTGAACATCAATCTGGCTGAACTTTAATCAATAGATATCAGAGTTAAACATTGGGTGGCTGAAACCCCAATTCATGGCCAATCTTGGAGACCCTGCAACAAATCAAACTTTAATATTTGTTGGTTGGTTATTGGTTAGGGTTTATGTTACCCTAAGGTAAACTAACATAGATGTGGAAAACCATGGCTTCCTTCGGAAAACCATCTACAATTAATGGATTTTACGTATGGCACTTTGCCCCAGGGAAGATCATGGTATATCCCCCTTTGCCAACCCAGAATTTACCACAAAGTGGTGCCCCACAGTTCTGCTTATTGGTTAACAAATCCCTTTTCATCCATTTCACTATATCTCGAATTATCTCGATAGAAATATCAGCAATCAAATCCTTCGCATGCTTATATATTATAAACCCAGTAATTATTAGCAAACTAAATCCGATGAAAATCTTCAAATCCCATTAGAATACCCATGAAAATTTATTCCCATTGAAACACCACTCTGTTGCTGGAAAAAAAAAACACCTGAGCCATGTTCTAAATGTCTTACATCCTGGCACCAAATAAGGAAATGAACAAGGGGCCCCTTGCTTAACATGAACACAAGGGTTTAGAACGTGGCTCACCTAACTTCGCAAACCATTTTTGGCACGCGCCTTCTGATGCCGAACGCGAGCCCTCCGACCAAACGGGGCGGAGCAGTTCGACCTGGACCGCATTTCAACGGGGACTTACTATGTGATGAACATAGCAACCCCAACAAAAAGACTCTCTAAAAGTGTGAAGCCAAGATGTTAGTTCGATGATATCTGCTTCATATTTCATCATATTTCCAGGTTTACAATTGTTTGGCATTTGTTTGGGGCATGTTCTTTTTAATGCGATACGAGATGAAGATTTGATGAGATTTGTTGGATGATTTGACCAGATTTCATGGGGATCCAAGTATATCATGGGATACTCCATGGTTTTTATCATGGATTTTTATGGTTTTTATATGTTTTTTTTGTTTTTTTTATCATGTTGAAGATTTATGAATCACATGGGGTTGGTATCATGTTATTTCATCACATGATAATTAATTCTTACTGAACCCACTTTCTTCATCCCATTCTTCGAAGAAATCCTTGAGGCGATGGCAGAGAGAGTGGTCGAATAGATGTCCAAGACCGGATACAACCTCAGCAGAGGTGTCAGCGCAGGGGAACCCAATAAAAATGAGAGGAATTAAGGCTGGCGTCCTACTTGGATCATACTAAAATAATATATCAATATATCATGTTTGATCTACCATCCTTGAAATATAAACATAGACCCTGCCAAACAGATTCATTGTTTGGAGTTGGAAGACTACATTCCTCTGAAAAACACTGGTTCTCAGGGTTCGCTGCTTGGAACAAATAGAACATGGGCTTGGTACATTGCCGTCGCATCTAAAGCAACCCCAAAATAGATGGAAAAGTGTGGGATAACCTGGAAATATATTTGGTAACCTGAAAAAATACAATCATCCATCTAGTACATCAAATAGAATAAAGGATAGGAATTGGTACATATTTTATCATATGTTTATCATTGAGGATAACAACATCAACAGAATCATGCAAACAACTGATAAGAAACAAACATCCCATTAATTGTGTATTAATCTCAACATTTTTCACCATTTGTCCATTTCCCATTCTCCCGATTACAGTTTTCTCAGTCGAACAGGAAGCTCCGTCTCTGGTTCCAACGTCATCACACCTACGTTGCGACGGACGGGATAGACACCTCTGGGGATAGTGGGGATAGCTTGATGGATGTTAGATAGTAACGGTGAATAGTGATTAACACATGTTAACAATAGTGGTTAATGGTTGATAGTGGTTGATAATGGTTAAAATACAAAGGGAAAACTAATTAATTAATTGTCTATAACTGTCTATAACATATCTGGAAACATATGTCCATCTATTCGGGGATGGTAAGCAACGGAACATGTTTGGTATTAATCAATGGGAATTTCAGGATCCTAAAATGGAGGTACTGTACCATATGTTTGGCCATATTTTGTGTGGGATATTCCCTGAAATTTAGGCCTTATATAGGCCTTATACACGGGAGGTACCTCCAATTTAGGTTCCTGAAATGGCCATTGAATTAATGGTTCTTTTTTACAATCAACATGGCAGCATCCGGTAATCAAAGATGGCAGCAGGAAATCCGGGCACTGTCATGGGACTGGGAGAACAGTGAGGTCGTTATAATTTACTCAAATAAATGTAGAATTGCCTGTTGCCATGGTTGATTCCAAGATGGTACAGATCTGGTTGGTGGTTTTTAGCCACTCCTCTGAAAAATGATGGAGTGAGTAACAGTTGGGATGATGACATTCCCAATATATGGGAAAGTCATAAAATTCCATGGTTCCAGTCACCACCAACCAGATATATTGTTATTCCAATTATTAACCATTATTAACCATAGATTAACCATTATTAACCATTATTAACCATGTTCCAAACCACCAACCAGAGATGTTATCTATGGATGGGTCACAAGTCAAAACTCTTGGACTTGTAAATTTTGCGGGGTTTAGTGACTACCTAAAATGACAAGATTTGTGGGTCCATTGGTTATCCAGGTTAGCCTTCATGCCCCCTTAACTTCGATTACATCCCCACTTTACAACCATTTACCCTAGCAGAGCTGTTAAAAATACCCGTTCTACTGGTTGGCTAAGAGGTATTCCTATTGTGAGTTCTCATAATCCCAATCAATTATGTAGTATAAACCCCACATGATAACTAATCAACAATGATGATTCTAATGGCTCAGCTAGATTTACATCCCCTTAGCATCATTGATATCGCATAAAAATCGCCATTATATCACCATTCTCCCGATCGTTAAATCGCGCTTTGGAAGTGCAGTTCCAGTTACCACTGGATATGTAAGCATACTTATAGGGGCCTCATATCCCAACTTATAGGGGTTTTGATTCGCAAGGTTCTACCTATATATGTTTTTGCAACCTCAACTGCGCCCCCAAGTACAGTAAGTTTTATATTATCAAAACATCCCTTTCAATCTCATGAAATCCCAAATTGAGTCACCATGTTCCCTAGCTAAAACACAGAATTCTGATGAAATCACCATTATCCACCATGTTCCCTAGTTTAAGTCACCATTTTCACTGTACTCAAATCACCATTTTCCTGAGGCAAATCAAAATTCTGTACCAGTCTTCCCTGGTCTCACAGCCTTGCAGGGATGCCACCACCTCATTATCCACCAGAACTTGAATGTCCTGCGGCCGATGAATACATTTGAGAGCTTTTCTTCTAATAGTCAAGTAGACAGTTAGAAATGGACATTGATTATTATGTATGTATATTATGTATATATATATATACACATACACAATTCGGTAATCAAAGATGGCTAGTTCGATGATGTTCCCAGCTATAAACCTCTATCTTTTGGTGATTTCCCAGTCACGTTTGATTACCGGAGGGAGGGCATATGCATGTATTTACACACATGTATAAATATGTACACAGCCATAACTTGTTGCAAAAAAAACAATAATACTGGTTTGATCATCCAACATGATGCTTTAAGCAACACACATGGTGATTCAACCAACAATAAATGTGGATTTAAGCCAATCAATTCAAGTTCCAGCCAGGAAGCTATTACTTCACCGAGAAACATGGGGACTCAAACATCTGGACTTGCAGATTTGCAGAGACTGGGTTCAACTACGAGCATTTCCTTGCGTATGTGTGGTAAATCACAAACCTAACAAGGAAGCCTATTCACTTTAAGTCAAATAATCTAATAAAAGGAACGGTTCTACACCAAGCATGGGCCCTTGCTGCAAGGGCGCTATTTTTTTTGTCTTTTTCGCTTCTGACTCAGAATCTTGGGACAAGTAACCATGTTCCGAACAGCGATGGAACCATGATATGACCGGGAACATGTTTTTCGACCGGGAAAACTCATATCTCCCACTATGGAACCATGCTTTCTGTTGCTGAAAAATCGGCTTTGCTATTCTCCTAGCGCTGGAACTGGTAAGATTAGTTTCGTCCATGTTGGTTGATTATGTTTTATACACACAATTGTATACACATACTTTCCCATATCGTGAGGATGATTGCCATCCATGAACTGGGAAATCCTGTAAGCAACCAGCCAGTTTCTCAACCACGGCCGGTTTTGAACACTGCTCAGCATGTGTCGAATGAGATGATTCTTTACCAAAATGACCTATGGATCTGGTCTCCGGCGCTTTGAGCTTTGATCAACAGTATATATAGCCATCTTTTTCTATGTCAAAGCTTCAAATTTTGGTTGGTGAAATCATGTTAAAAGTGCTGAGAAAAACCACCTTGGAATGATCATCTCCCCCAAACAGAAAAAGGGCCCTTTTCCGGTGATGTTTCTTGGTTGAAAAACCCCATCGAACTAATTTACTGGTTCAACATGTCCACCATACATCCAACAGTTGGCCAAGCTAGTTCCACCAGCCAACTTACCTTTCCACCAACTTACCTGGACCTATCACAAATTGATTGCCCTCTGGTTATGACTAACAGTTCGCCATGGTATAGATGGCCCTAATCGAAATAGATGGTTTACCTATATCAATAGCATGGTGGATCTTTCCAGTTCGCGAACTGTTAGTCATAACATGTCATAACCAGATGGTAAACATCCCAATTTTTTCCAAAAAAAAACACCACAAAATCACCATATTTCTGGTGGATCAACCCATCCAAAACGCTCCGCGTCCGCATCTGGCCCGGTCCCCATGGTTGGTCACCAACAGCCCCACGATGCTTCCAACGGTCAGCGAATCCGGACACCTACAGAGGGCGCGAATCCGGTCGGGTTCAACCTCCAAATTGGTCGTTTTACAAAGATTAAGGTGTTTGTATGGGGATTCACCAGGAGGATCCCTGATTTTCTGATTTTCTGATTGATTTCTTTTCGATTTCGCGGGATGTTTTTCGGAATGTCATGGGGATATTTTTCATGGGATTTGGCTAGCTAAGTTGGTTTAGACGCAGGCTAACGGCTGGATTTCTGATTAGTGGATGGGGTCACAAACCAAGTTGTCACTGTGGGGGGCGCTACTTTGCACCAATAGGGCTTCGACCAACCATCAATGGGGATATCAGATGAAGAAGAGGGGATAATCATTCAATATCATTCATCATGTTTCAGGGTAATTACTTTATTTTCATCAAACACATACTGTGCGCTATGTTGGGTGACGTTGGGGGAACAAACTAAGAAGTAATTAGATGAGATGAAAGTAGCTATGAGTATGCAGTAATGTCACATGTATTGCAAACACAATTATGTTAATAATGTTCTGTATTGGATGTGATCTAGGTATTTACCAGTTCAAATAACAAGGCAATTGCAACTGTATAAGTGTCAGTGCTCTGGAAGCCCCAATCATCCTCGAGCCCAAATCGGATTGTATCCAATCAGTTCTGCTAAGCATCACATATCAGAACGATTAACTTATATAGTCTAAATTTATCCTACGGCTTCATTACTCCCTGTTCCTCATGTTCATATCTTAGAGTCCATATTTTAATTTGTGGATGATTTTTCCATTCAAATGACCGCTTAATCCAGCCATGTTGTCCCGGCCAGCCAGCCAGCCATGTTTTTGATGACGGATGGTCAACTGAGCCGGCTAAGTCTCCAGCCACTCGATCTTCTTCTGAGCTCCTTCCAGAAATGCAGAGCCTGCGCTGAAGCTGAAGGGTCAAACTTGGCTACCCAAGTGTAATTGGATTGTTAATATACCCTCTGGTTATGACTGACATAGCCATGGAAGCCATGGCCCAGTTCGAAATAGATGGTTTACCTATTAATAGCATGGTGATTTTCCAGTTCGCGAACTGGGAATGTCATAGCCAGATGGTAAAATTAAAAAGAATAGAAACAAACTGTGGTGTCCCAGGTCTTAAAATTTCTGACCCGTAGCCGCCGTAGCCAGGGTGATTTGTCAAGGTGGAACAGGGTTCCACCCAGTACCACATCCCAACCAACGGAGCAAACCAGCTGCTTGTGAGCCTTGTCAACTATGCAAATGATGTTTGTTCAGCAACACTTTTTTCAGAAACTCTTGGAAGATCTTGGTCAAATACACTCTCCGTGAAGCACTCTCGTCAGACACGATTGTGGGTAGGTTGGTCATCTGACCTGAATCAGCTTGGTTTGCTTCACCCAGCCATGGTTTCCTTCAGTAATCTTACGTGACAATGGATTTTCCGTAAGAATCCCCCATTTGGTTCGATGACTTAATTCCCATGTTTTACTGCCCATTTAGTTTTGGGATTCTCCAGCCTTGCAAGTTAAATTGCCAGATGGAAGTGACTGTTCATTCACCATTGAGAAGCCACTAATTGATATGGCCAATACCCAGAGGTAGCTATCCAGTTGCTAAGCTGCATGATCCCCCAAAGAGTTATTTTGATTTGTTTAATCATGCTATGACCGTGACCCAAGATATATGATGATATATGTGTGTGTAGAATTAAATCACATTCTCTAACTCCAAATTTGGTGAAAGCAAAGATAATCGGTCCAGATGGTGTTGACTATTGACTGTCATTAGCCCGAAACATTATCGCCCACTAATTGCATCTAATTGCCATGTCTAATACCCAAAGTTAGCTGACACCGAAGAGAAAACACATCGCCCATGTCGCGGAGTGGCACCCCAATATCCAAGAATGGAGGTTTGCGGCCAGCGCCAAGCCTGCGATGGGGGTTCAGGGTGTCACGGTGTCACTAAGGTTAAGCATCCTCCAGCTGGACCTGGGTATAGCTCCACTCTCGATTCAAAGACAAACAAAAAACAGCTCCCATGTCTTGAAACTTGCTCGTGTGAACCATGTTTCTCTCGGCAGATGCTTCCTATGACTCCCTACTTGAGTAATCTTGAAGTAACATATCTGTGACAAAGTTTTCATCGGGTACAATATCAATCCAGACCCCACCAGCAGCATTTTTGCAACACAAGCCGGCTTTGAAGCGGGCGCAATTCCTACTGCTGAACAGTGACATCCAGCCAGATCGTTACAGTTCAGACGGAAACTGAACGGAGGGGTCCCTTGGGACGGGAGCTTTTGGTTTGATTTGGTGCGGGTGCTGTTCTTGTCCACTTTGGCAGGTTGCTGTTGAATTCGAAAAGTATAGACTTTGTAGCAAACGTGAAGTTACCCGTCAAGATTTTCTGTCTTTTTTTGGAAGGAAACAGGCTGGAATGTTTCTCGAGCACATTCAAATGACACGTATAAAGTGGTTTACCTCCAAACGAAACATATCTGTTACCCTCTGGTTATTTAGCATAGCCATGGAAGCCATGGCCCATTTATAAATGGTTTACCTATTAATAGCATGGTGATTTTCCAGTTCGCGAACTGTAAAAAATCACCAGATGGTATAGATGATTCTTGAACCCGCAGATTCTCCTGAACATCCAATATATGAGATAATATATGACTTTTAGGTTATCTATCCATTCTTCAACATGTTCATATTACTTCAAGAAACCACTTTTCTGGAATTTCTATCTGGGAAAAAAAACGGTTATGTCGCCACTGGCATAAAGATGTGTGTTGACAGAGCTGCAGTTGGCCTTTACGCTGAACCATTAGAAGCCACTGTATCGAACCACTATCAAACCACTGGCATTGACTCAGATTTGATGAGACTTTGTCACTGTCCCACCGGTGCGATGTTGAGGAAGGAGTGCATTCGCAGTCCAAGCCACAACAATTCCTAGTCCTCTCACAGGACCAAAAAAACAAAACGACCAACATGACCCCCTTGCCAAAGGGAGGCACAAATCATGTGGCAATGTACAACAAAAACAAATCGGCTCAGTTGTGTAGTCCAGTTCAAGCGCTTGGTTGCATTTTGGATAGAAACCGCTTGATCTCATAAACTCTCAACTGGTTGGATAATCATGATAGTTCGACTGGTTAATCCTACACATTTTGTTGATACTCATCTGGTTAATCCTTGCCGTATCCACTCAGCCCATTCTGCCCAACTCAACTTCGTTGAGTTGCCAGATCAGGCAGTCGCACCGCCCTGTGCCGGGTTGCATGGGTTGCCCGGGATGCTCCTCTTGAGTCACTCCGCTGTAACTATCAATGGATTGGTAGGAAAATCTACACCGGAAACCATCGATTTTCTCATTAAATATGGGCTTTTCCTGTAAATGTTCCCTTAAACCAATCCATTGAAACTAGCAGGTATGTTGATGGAAATTCACCAGACCCAATGAGTATCATCGAAAAATGGAGGCATACCATGGCAGTTAGAACTTACGTTTTTGGAACCATAAGTGGGCTCTGCCAAGGAGTTGACTGCGACTATGAGGCCCACTTTGAATTTGTCTAAAAATACTTTGCCTGCCATACGGATCAACAACAATGTTCGGTATAAATCGAAAAAAACAAGTTTAGGTGGTGTATGTATACCCCACTTTCACACACAACCACATATCATATTGCTAAGTCGGCGATATATCCCATTGTATCCCCACGATATCCAACATAAATACAACCATTCTCCTGGTGAGAAACCAACTTCGCAAACCCATGCCCCTTAAATCCCATTTCATCCCCTTCAATCCCATAAAAATCCTATTAAATCCCATTAAAATCCCATTAACATCACATTGAATCCCCATTGCATCCCCATCCCCCGACAAAAACCACCATGCGTCCCCAAAAAAGTGCCCCATTCAGCTCCAGCGACAGTGCCTTTGGGGGTCGTTGCTGTCCTGACTCGTCATGGGGTACCATCTGCAGCATATATATAATTATATATATAATTATATATGTATATATAATTATAATCAATTATATATGATCATATATATAATTAAATAATTATATATAACTATATAAAATTATATATAATTATATATAATTATATAAAAATAATTAAATAATATATATATAAATATATATATAAGTATATATATAATTATACATACATAATTATATGTATAATTATTTATAATTATATAAATAATTATATATATATATATATAATTATATATATAATTAAATATATATATGTAACTATATATATGATGGTGTATATATATATATATATATATATTATGGTGTGTATATATATATATTATGGTGCGTATATATATATAAATATTATGGTGTGTATATATATAATGTATATAATGGGGATACCACATGGGGATATAAATCCCATCTACCTAAATGGATGTTTCCTAAAATGGTGGCACCCCAAAACCATGGCTTTCAATACAAAAAATGGTCTAATTTTCCATGATTTGGGGTACCCTTATTTTAGGAAACCTATAGCTGATATAACTACTGTACTTCATATTTGTTCACAGAATTCAGTCGATTTTAATCAATGGTTGCTTTTCTGCATCTGTTTGCGGCTTACTATACCTAGAACCTCAAGGTACCCATAACAAAATGTACTTTACATTTTACCCTGTACATTCACCTATTTTTTTGATGGGGAGGAGGATCTAGTTAGACTTAATAGCACATATAATGACATACAATGGGGAACTGTAGTGGTTGAATGGGGATCTGATACAATGATCCATACCCATGTTATATTTACAGTAGCTGTGTCTGAAAATAAATGTTGTATACACTATCACTTGTGATGGACCAGTGGAGTTAGTGGTACACTGTTTTTCTCCGACAACCCACTTAGACCTAGGATGATGTATTACATTGTATTGTAGCGTTTATCACCATGATTCTACGCACAGTCATTATCATGTCAAACTGACTCTCCATTGCCATGCGGATTGAAATAAGTTTGGCAATAACAACACCAATGACAATAAGGACACATGGATAAATCTATCCGGCAAAAGCGTGGGGCCAGCAAGAACACATGTTCCTTTGTATAGATGCAAACAAATCTGCAAACACGGTTGTTTGCAGATTTTTCGTGAAACTCATTCCCCGTTTTAGTAACAGCTTCACCCCGACCAAAAACCTGTCCTCTTGACCAGCCGGAAATGCACGGGTTGCCGAACGACTGGACTTTCCTGGCGCGGAGGGTGGCGCCTCTAGGGCTTTAGTGGGTTGACAGATGTTTTCCCCTGGGAATTTCACTGTAGCTATGTTTTAAAGTTGCCCATTTCGTGCGATGATTTTTCCATGTACATGACATTTTGCATCACCTTGGTCAATAACTAGAGGAGAAATATATATATATATATATAGATGTTATGTGTTTTTGAGGAAACTGTGGTTCTTGCCATCCAAATATGAAGGTTTCCCCACTTGCCAGTGCCAGGACGCCAGCTTGCGCCCCAGCCTTGTGCTATCCCATAGAGCTACATCCAAATAGTTCCTGCCCCGTTTTCTGGGACCTCAAAGTGAAAAACTGTGGGTTGGTTTGCCAATAATCAAATAATAGTTTATTATACTTTGAACTAATAGTATTGGAACCTGGGTGGGTTTGAACTTTATGAACCGGTGTTTCAACTTTGTGGACAATGTTCAAATAGTTCAAACATCTTCAAATAATTAGCTTTAACATGCTTTAACTCCGTTGATATGTGATGCCGAAATGCTGCAATGATCCCGCGGAGACCCTGCCTAGGTGGAGGGCGTTCTTGGCTGCTTCCTGGATGGATCGTCAGAGATCCAAAGTTTTGGGGTCACGAAGCATTCTAAGATCAAAATGTGGAGATGTTACTTACATTTATTGTTTACTCATATTTTGCTGATGTTTCTCGTGATTAAATATCGTTCCTTTCCGATTCTAGCCCATTGTTCTGATTTTTGTTCAGGCATTTTCTGTTGATTGTTCACACATGTATGCTGTTTTGCAATCTTTGGTACACAGTTGCAAACAACTTCCAAGAACAAATACTACAGTAAATCCAACAATCAACTCCTGTTTCTGGTATGTTTCTTCATATTCCCCCCAAATGGCAGATTTGGAACATGGCAAAATTGGTTGATCATTGCGTCTATCCCCAGTTTCAGCACCAAGCCCCCATGATCCTCCCTCCAGCCTTGTTGCCCTTGGCGCGCCAAAGCTCCTGCGAGAGGGGGTCAACTCATGGCACGTTTGCCACAAAACGAGGAGTGTCTAGCACCGCAATGCATCGTCTCTTCAAAAGCAGCCTGGTTTATAGGTCTGATTTCCTGTGGATTCTGCTAATCCCGACTATATTGGATAGTATGGCCATGAACAGATTCAGATCATCGATCGGGGTTTGGAACACACTTCTCACGGAAGAATTTCTAGAAGGTTTCCCCGTGCAATAAAACAACACAACCACATTTGGTTGACCAACGTTCAATCTGCCGCAACACATCTAGTGCCATGGTTTCCCGTTAGAAAAAGTTAATCCAGTGCTTGGATTCATGATATTGCCTATAGATCCAAATTAGATGGTTGTTGAATGTTGTTGATTCATGAATAGATTATATAACATTATAGGAATCAACAACCATCTAATTTGGATCATGAATCAACAACCATCTAATTATATCCTGCTATTCATGTTTATTCATCCAATTAAGATCATGATATCCTTTTAGATCTCCATGAATATCTGATCTTAATGGTTGATTGTGGTTGGCTCCCGTGAATTTCTTGCGAGCTCACCAACCCATCTCCTGGGCGACGTGTTCACCACTGACCTTCGGAAAGGTGGCCTTGAAGCTGCTGCACCATGGGAGGGGGCCATTGGGCAAATCGTTCATGGTGAATCTTAGATACCAAACAAACAACAGCTACATCGTTTTTTGCTGCTGGAGAATTATATACTATAATTTTACCATTGATATCCATAGCAACAGATTTAAGTACTGGTTCGGTTCTCAAATCAAGGTTGACCCAGTGAACTTGACTTGGAGTTGGGGAAGCCCCACAGGATCCATGGTAAAACATGCCATTCCGCGCCCTGGAAACTCCGTGTGTTTGACTTGAATGATGGGATGTTACACCTAGAACATTTCCCATGTTCCCAACAAAGATCCCCAGTCCTAGTGAATTTCCCATTGGGAAAAGAAATCCAAATCATCAACAAACTGCAAATCCAAATTGAATATCCAACATTACTCTCCTGTAAACTAGCATGGATGTGGAAAAGCCACCATGTGTAGATCATGTTCTAAGGGAAACCATTGGTTTTCAACATCTCTGTGAGGTAAATTTAAGCCATATTTGAGTGAATTATACGTGGAACATTCATAGTGCTGAGCACAAAAATAAATGCATGAATATGGTGATCGTCACCCAGCCAGAAAAAAAACCACCCTTTCGCCTCTGCGAATCCCCTTGGATAGTTTCATTAGTTTCCATGGATTTTCCTGCAGATACCCTCTGGTAAACTAACATAACTATGGAAAATCACCATGCTATCAATGGGAAAACTCACTATTTCAATGGCCATGGCTTCAATAGCTTGTTGTATGTTTACCAGAGGGTAGATGTCCATTTGCTTCAATTTTTCTTCCCAGCCATGGAGCCATGGAGACACCATTGCCATCCTCAAAATCCCAGGCGTCTCTGGGGCACAGGGACTGACAACTGGCTATAAGAACTGGGCCATTTCTGTATCGCCTCCAGCGGCCACTCAGAGTGCACGGTTCCGTGGGCCATGTGGTGAAGAACTTGCTCAATTCACCTGTTTATGAATGGGATAAAACACAGGTGCACAATTATATATATATATACATATATGTATATATGTATATATGTATATATGTATATATGTATATATGTATATATGTATATATGTACCTGCACCTTCATTTGTACCTGAAAATTGTGCCACGCAAAATTTCCATTACAAATGCCTATAAAAGTGTTCGAGGCCAAAAAAAGGGTACAATCCCCAAAAATCCGCTCGAAGCACCTCGAGATGATCAACATGCACCTCATATTGTGCGTGATCCTGTTCATGGTGGACCTCGCACTGGCACCGGACTTAGTTTTTCCTCGGTTGTTGGTTCAATCCTGCGGTTCTATTTTCAAAATCCTCTTGTAGCGCATGAGGATTCTTGTGAAACTTCTGACCACCGTGGTCCAGTCATGGGTTCGTCTTGTCACTCTGGACACCTGTCCCACGAAATCCTCGTCCTGCCAGCAGCTCCAACCTTTGCTGGCAAAGTTTGTATTGGGCCATTGGATCAGTAAATGCTTGGGTTTTCAGCGGCTATCCTTAAGGAATTCCGAGACACACAGAGGGTTAATGGCGTGGGGAGCCATCTCGCATTGCTGTTGAAGTTCGTGCCTAAGTCAGTGCATGGCTCATAAGTGTCCCTTACTGTAGCTAATATATATACTATATAGTGTATACTGTATACCGCATGTTTTGGGACAAGCCACGCTATGTGCTCGTGCATATGCAGCTTTGGTCTGCAACGATACAAAACCCAATTGCGCTCTGCACACATGCTAGCGAGAGCACCAAATCCCTCCTTAGACAAGCGTAACTTTGTCTGATCTTTTGTGCCTACTTGGAGAACAAAGCATTCTGCCAAGAAGTAATTCGGCAAGATTCAGTCAACCCAAAAGCAGGCCCCACCATAGGCTCCCCAAACCTTTGCGGGATAAAGACGCCATGGTTGTACAACTCACGGAACCAGGCATTGTTGCACTCGACTGTGTACTTCAGCACATCAAAGAGCTCACGGTTCTCGGGGTCCTGGGTGGGCTTGAAGAAAAATGATGACGCAAAGGTATGCAAAAGTGTTCATACTGGTATTACCTATTATTTCATTTTTGGTTTTCCTTGTCTTTGCAGCTAGAGTTCCAACAAGGAAGGGTCGCATTGTTGAAGCACAAAATAAAGCCACTTCTGAACAACTACGCAGTCGTGGCCCTTTCCGGACAACACTGGATACTGTTGCAACCTGAATGGCAGGATTCGGCATATGAGATCCTACAGGAGTAGAAGCTACAGTTGCAAAATCACACAAGCACACTGGAGACTAGGAACGATGTCACTTTCAGAGAGCCATAAGAAAAGTCTTTCAGCTGCGTATGCTCTTTCGCGTAGTAGCACCATTCACGAAAATGCTGGTAAGCCAACTCCAATTTTTTCGGCATGGCGGCAGCTCCAAAAAAACCAAGTCTTGCCAACAAAATGATGGAACTTGCACAAAAATCTTTTCCAACCCCAATTGGCCAAGTGTGTGCTAGATCTATACGAATCCGTGAAGGGCACTCTGCCCCTGGGATGTCTCGCATGGGAGATCTCTCTTCCTTCCAGGGGTGTGGTGTCTCAGCCAGGTTCCAGGTCTTGAGGCAAGTGTTTTCTTGGCCAAACAGCCACCAATCCTCAGTAATAAAAAAATTGACCTACACATATAGGGATCATTGTGCTATCCACATCTCACACAGTAAGTTGCGCAAGTTGAGAAAGAAACTGAATCAGAAAAGTCAGGGCACATCCTTGTCACAAAGGTGACAAATTCTTAGTGATCGAAATCCAGATTTCAAGTTCATGAGTTTTCGCAGCCATGGCCAATCCCCTTTCGCGCCCAGGTAGATGAAGTGGAACTTCTCGCCCTTCGCCTGAAAGGTTCCATTGTGAGGCAGGTACCCGATGGGGGCAACAAGGGTGCTTTATTGAAGAACGGGTGTTTATCGAATAAAACTTGGTGGCCTGAATCCCATCGAAGAAACAACTCCGAAGATCATCTGCGATGAAGCGGTTCATGTCATCCATGGTTCGGTTTTTTGAAGCCATCAACTTTGATGGCATGATAGCTGCCAAGAGCCGCGTAGTAAACGAGTGCCTGGATCGGAGCTCATGTATAAACTCCTGAAGAGTAGCTTAAAATAATACAAGACTGTATCCTGGGATGTTGTGACCAGGTTGAGCTAAGGTACCCAGCTATGTTTGTTGCTTCCAAGCCTGTGGGGGGTATGACCATCTGGTAAGAAGTCACCAGCACCGGAGTTTTGGCTTTCCCCCTGCCCTCATCTCCATGAACGCAGTAAGGCACAAGGTTCTCCCATTGTCCTTGTTCAAAATGTTCGAAGACTGGGTGGCTCCGGTCCAATTCAAAGTACCTATGCCAAAACATTCGGAGCATTTCCTTGTAGGCAGGCGATTGCAAGGAATGTCCCCCGAGCACAGTCCCTGGTGAGTTTGTCAAGAGGTACTTGGCCCAAGAAGAAAGCCCGATCATTGGGAAATTTTTGTGCACTAGTTCGGGCGTTGCTCTTTTACCCGAAGTAGAACAGAAGATACATGCACTGGCAAGGTTTTCCTTTCCCTCTCAATCCATTTGTGAAAGTTCCTGGAAACATTTCGGAATTTCCTGGATGATGTTCTTCCAGCTTTGCCAATGTCCTCCAAATAGGGATCCCGAACTCCTGATATGAAAAGGTTCGACAAAATTAAATGGTCCTTTTCTATATATGCCCACAACATAACATGCTTAGTGCATTAGAGAGTCCAAGTTTTGCCATTCGCTTTGAAGTAACCCGTGCCAGCCGAACAACTCGACGGGCAGATTCTGCCTTGAACATCGCATATATATAAGAAGTACGCCAGTTCAATTACTTACATACATATGATTTGATCACGAGCTAGTGCTTCCGAACTACTCCATTCTCAAACCCTTGCATCAACTCATCGGCTAAATCCGATTGAGTCCCATCGGAGCTAGAGTCGCTTGAAGCAGCTGGCGTAGGCGTAGGCGAAGGTGATCCTCCACAAAAGAAGGGGCCATTATCAGGAACCATTGAAAAAGAAACCCAACACATGACATCCAAAACTTCCCTGTGACTTTTGGCCTGCAGGTCACTTGGGTTTTTCAACGATAAGCCCCCAACCTTGACCGCACGGTGGCCTAGCGAAACACCATGCACCTGCGAGGGGGTGGGAAAGTGGGCGACCAGGCAAATTGTGACTGCCAATGTTCTTTTGCCAATCAAAAAATGTTGAGTCTGCTAATGACCAGTTTTTTTTGTGACCGCGCAGATGGAATCTATCTAGTAAGATCGCATCACAGCACTATGTTCCCCCACAATGCTGAATTGGAATTGGAAGCTCCAGCATTTTAGCTAAAGCAAGTCAAATTTCGATCCAAGCTATATTCCAAAAACCATTCAGGTCTCTACCTTGGCCACCTTGGCCTTCGCTTTGGCACCTGCCTTTGACTTTGCCTTTCCTGCCGCCTTTGCACGAGGCTTGGCCTTCGGTTTGGCAGCTGGGGGCAACACTGGCGGAGCACGTTGGCCAGGGACCCTGGCACCAGGAACTGGGACAGTCGGCTTCACATTCCTGGCATCGGGCAAGGCCAAAGGATGGTCCAAACTATTTAGTGGAATAAACATGCAGGTTGGGCTTGGCTCGTGTGAGCATGTTGTTCAAGCTGACATCTCGCTTGGTAACCTCAACCGTTTTCTTCTTGAGCTCGGCCAAGTTGCACCTAGGCCGGATCTATCCTAGCAAATATTGGAAAACAGTTGTCATTTTTTAAACTTCAATCAGGTATTTGAGGGTGCGGCTTGCCAACCATAGCTTCCGCTTGGAAGCTGCAAAGCTCATCATAGTTCTTCTGCATTTCTCCCAAGGTGACCCCAATCTGATCAGCCATCCTGGGCCGAGGATTGATTCTACAATAATCAGTCAAGGGTTGGAATCATGTAGAATGTTGAGCACAGGTGCGACCTAGAAACTGGGTGGCCCGTTCGAAGCCACGGCCTTTAAGCTTCTCCTGAAATGGACATTTGTTTAATCTAACAACAAAATTTCCTTGTCAAATCAGTCAAACCAATGCGCTATACAATATGCAATGGGTTCCTTCTCCAACTCACCTTTCTCGATCTTCAGTCCCAAGGTTTCAAGGAAACTTGGAAGAACCGACAAAGCTGATGCATTTTCCTGCACCGACGGAAAGATCAACCTCAGTTTTGTTGTCAAAGATCTCCCAGGGGTATATCGATCCTTGCATCTTATAGATTTATATGATGTATATACGTTTTATGGTAGATGCATAACAAATAAAGAATAGGGGCCTATCTCAAAATTGGGGGGCAAGCATTAAGATTCTGAAAAAAGGTTTAGACATATCAGCATAGAATCTTTCGGGATCCCTATCCTATAGCTTATAACTTATAACTCCCACCCCGCCGATGATATGAAATGGTAATAGTTTGGATCTAGCAACTTGAAGGAAGACGAACCTCCCTTAAGCGCATCTTCTTGGTCTTTCTCCGATCCCTCTGTCTCCGGCACAAGTCGCGAGTGGGACTCAGGCACAACGTCCGAGTCAAACATGGAACCAGTTGGATCCTGCAGCCAGGCCAGGATTTGTTGGAGGTCTGGTCCGGCGAAGGGTTGCGCTTTAAACTTTAAACCACCAATTCAAAAATCAAGAGGTATAAGAATTGGAATTTGTTTCAAGCCACTATATCATTGGGCCCTTACAAACGTATTGCTTGACACCAATTACAACAAAGGTCCAGGGGATTCATATATAGAAAAATAGTCCTGAACTTCCATAGTCGCCCGTTGGTTGGTTTCAAACCCATGCTCATCAGAGTAAGCGAATCCATCGTCCAAGACCAGGCATACTTCTTCTTCTTGGTGGATACGGTTTTTTCGCCACAATTTACGAGAGCGTGCCCAGTCCCACGCACGATCCACCATTTGCCTAAGTATTTCCAAGTTATACTTCTTTCACCCATATATTGGAAAATATGTTCAGGCATGGCAAAAACAAAATTTAAACTGAGGCTGTTGCTTGGACCAATTGTGAGTTCCCATGAGAACCTGCTTGGTAACCCATTGGCCCTGCTTGGTCTTCTTCATGGACACCCGTTGCCATTTTTTGATTTCACATTCCACAGCCTCGAAAGACCCATGGGTCTTCAGAAGGTCCTTCAATTTCTCCCCTTAGCGGCCGATGTTGTGGGCTCCAAAAACAATATTCTTTAGGTGGGTTGACAAAACCTGATAAAACCAAAACGCCTATAGAATCGGAATGCCAAAAGGCCCTTGACATAGCCATATAGAAGTTAAGCATGAAAGATGATGATTTATTTGGTGGCTTCAAGGGGAGTTCAACACTGTTTGAATCTTGTACTGCAAACCTGCCCAACCACTGCCCTCCGGTGACTTCCACATCGTCATCACCTCCGGTGATGCCAGGATCTCCTTGTTCTTGCCTTTGGGTTGCACATAGCGCCACACCCTTAAAGCGGCTGATGGGCAGTCAGGTGAAAGACTTGTGGGACTGGTTGGAAAAAATGTAATGGGGATAGATAGTCCTGGCAAAACCCAGTAGAAATTACATTTTCCAATTATCATCCATGTGGGAATTGTTTTACACCATCACAAATAGAGTATACCCAATAATCAATTCCTATTGGGGGCGGCTACTTTGGTACTGGTATAATATCTAAGGGACACGTTGTACTATGTGTTTTGGGCCAAAGTGCTGATGGTAGTACTTGTCATAGCCAACAGATTTGGACTTCTTCAAAGGTGGTCCATCCGATTCACTAGGAGGTGACCGTTTGTATCGCATGGTGGCAGAGGGGTCTGGCATCTCTGGGGCCAAACTCTCTGGGGCCACGCGCTCACCTGGGCTCTTGTCTATCTCCATGTCTGAGAAGATAGCGCTGTCACCCTTGAAAAGAGCTTTGGGGGAAACTTCGGCAGGAGTGCCTGGTGGGGTATAACCTGGTCTCCCCCAGGGCTGGGCATCCTCATACAAGTCAGGGCGTTCTGAGTGTGTTGGAAATGGACTCGGGTCCATTTGGGTTGACGCAGACTTCACACTCAAAGGGGGCTCACATAGAGTTCGACTGGACTCATCACGAACAAGACCTCGAAAGGGGGGAGGATGACAGTGGGCCAAAGAGACCTCCTTCTTCCCAGCCACAAATTCACCATCACGTTCTGAAAGGACCAACGAGCCTGCCACCAAAATGGAATGATTTATCAAATTGGTTTTGGGTACTAAATGTATCCCAATGACGGGGCCCCAGTGACATTCACTAAATGACCCTTTTCTACTTTGTACTGACCCAAACTCCCACTTGTTTAATGTGAAGTTCTGTATATATAGGTAACCAAACTTAACATATCTGGTTCCTGGTGGGTAAAAAATATTTTGGGATACAGCCCATACCTGGTTCAACAACTTCCTCGTCCTTCAAGCCCTCCAAAGGTCTGGACGGTTCCATCATTTCCTGGGTCAAGGCCTGGATCTTTGCATTGGTGTCCTGGGAGGAGCAATGGAAAGGGAAAAGAGAAACTAGCCACTCAACATCTCCAAACTTCGAAGCTGAAAAATCTTTCCTGGTTAGGGATCAATTCAACAGGTATTTATAGTATTTGACGACAGGGACCCTGAAAGGAGGTAGATGGTACTTGTATGTGATTGCTTTGTTGCTGACAAAGAGCACGGATCATAGCTTCGATGTCCAAGGGGACAGGGCGACCAGGGTTGCCAACGTTCTGGGACGTCACCAAAGCCATACCCTTGTCAACAGAAGAACAACTCCACTGTCGAAGTGCCATGTACAGAGAAACCCATATGATATCCCTATAGCTTGAGATAGGAGACAGCAAATTAGAAATTGACAGAGCTTTCATGGATGATCAAAGTACTGTTATGGTTCATCTCATTTATCCCAAGTTTCCCTGGAATTTCTCACAAAACATGACCCTTTCATGCACACAAAGCTGATGCAGCAAGTGGGCACATAATCTGACTGTATGCGCTAGTGTGAAAGGTGGTTGAAACCCGAAGCCATCTTTTTTGGGGTAAAGATCCCAAATGCCAAGGTTTCAAAAAAATGCATTTGCTACTCTTTTTTTTTTTGCGCTCGTTTGTGGAAATTTGCGGTCGTTTTGTGGGTTTTTGCGGGCGTTTCGTGGTCCAAATTCTGCGCGTTGAGCCCGCTCAGCTCAGGTCTTTCTTCTGGGCACGTTCTTCCTCAAGTGCAAGACCCCAACCAGTTGGGGTGGAAGTGGATGGATGTTTGATGACATAGTTGTGGACAAGGAAAGACAACCAAACCCAAATATAAGAAATTATCAATGGAAAGTTGCATCCTAGGAACAATGAGGCGTGTGAGCTGCCACTTGAACATGTTCATAGTTGGGAGCCAGGAGTCTGGAATCTGAAGCGATTTGCAACCATACAAATAAAAGAAAACATTTTGAATACCGGATTCCCACCATTGGTCATCAGTGAGGGGGTAGTCGTGGAAGAGCTCCCGGTCAGATTTCCCAGCGTCCAAGTCATACTTCTTTCGAAGATCTCTACGAAATGGGTGGGCGCAAGCTTGCATGTAACCATCAATCAATGCCTTTCCCAAGCGTGGAGGATACTGCCTACAGGGAACCATCAAGCATATGATATACAAATACAACTCCAAATGCGAATATAGTAAATAGTAAAAAGTGCCTTTCTTTGTGGGGCCCCTTTCATATTTTGAAACTTATCAGGTTGCTGCCAAAATACTGGGAGCGCTTGAGATTGTCATTGCCTTTGAATTTGGTAGTACCGGCCTTGTTCACATAACGACCTGAGATTTTTTGACAAGATGATCTACATATACCCGGCAATAAAAAGCCTGTAGAAAGAATGGTTTAATATTGGGTCCGATCATTATGTGGGGATCCCTTGAAAATAGATGTGGTTACCATGCGCTGCTTGAACCCAAAAAGCTCATAAACCAAGGGGCAAGTTGTTTTGTTTTCATTGTTCCATGCTGGATGGGAGCGTATCATTTTGCCCAAGTTCAAAGCTCCAACCATGCTAGAATTGCTCCAAAGGATAAGCCGCTTCGGTGATGAGCCTCCCAGAAGTCCAAGCCAAAACGACTGTCGGTAAACCTGGGCCGGTCACAAGAGAGCAGGGCACAAGGGGGATGTGGATACATGTGGATACATGTGGATACATGTGGATGCATGTGGATACATGTGGATACAGGTGGATACAGGTGGATACATGTGGATACATGTGGATACATGTGGATACATGTGGATACATTGAAAACACTAGACAGGGGTGCCTATATAACAATAATTCAAACAATGTTGCAGTCCAGGGGCAGTAGCAACACAATTGCACAGCCATTCAAATCGATGGTGCCTGAATACCAACGAAGAACTCGGGTTCTCCAACAGGAATATGGCCCTTTTGGCCAAAACGAGGAGGCAGACCAGGATTAACCTCATGGCATCTCATGTCCCCGAGTTAAAGACTCAAAATCCCTTTTGTCAGACGAAGATACTGCCAAAAAAACCTGGTAAAAAAACATTACTGTTTGCAAATCAAAGTTCCGGCTTATCATGGAATTGCCGTTTGTCACGAAGCCATATTCCAGATTTCCAAGATAGTTAAAAAATGTTCTTCCGCTAGTACCTCTTGATGGGACTCCCCAACTCCCACAATCAGGTGCCATGAGGTTGACTGCATTCTCCCGCTCATGAAGAATCGTGTTCAATACTATCCTTAGTTGCATAAAATGCCCCCCCCTGCGGACGCCATGAAAACAAATAGAAATCAGTAAAAATAGGTTCAGTCATATTTAGGTCTTGCTTCACTAGGCCAGAGTTTTCCATGAAATCCATCACCTTCGTCTGAGGGCTGAAGTCCCGGTCAAAAGCAGCGGTTTGAAACCCATGCTGGTGCCTCAGGCTGGCAGTGCGGCCGAGGTTAGGTTAACATCGGTGGCTGGGGAATGGCTCCAAATTCCAGGGAACCCCGAAAACTATTTATCATATTACCAAATCAGTCTTGGACAAAACTGAGACATGCTCAAGTCGTTTTTTTCCATTTAATTTTGGCCACCCAGATGACTGAGCGATCGACCAAACTTGTGTTGTAGCAGAAGCGCCACTAAAGATTTCAAAGAAATCCAGCCGTCCAGGTGGCACACCAGGAGATGCAAAGTTGCACCATCCGATCAGCAAAACCTCAAGTGCACATGGAATGGGATTCATATAATAAACTTTAAGTCTCATATGATGGGTCATCGATAGCTGGGATTCAGGCTACTGCAACAAACGTTTTTGGAGCGCCAATCTCCATTAAATTGAAGGTGGTCGACCCAGCCATTTATAGGCTTTCTGTACAGGGGTGATGTCGAGTTTTGATCCAAAATGCCTTCTGCAATGGGGAAGTGTGAGCTGAAGTCTGAAATTGTTTGATCAAAATTTCGCATTGGCGCAAGCAGCAGGCAGGGGTTCAGTGCACCTGTTCTAACGGCCCGGGCTTTCCAGGTTGGACACCCGCTTCTCACCATCCATGGGTCCCAACGCCTGGCCCACAGCTCCAGCTGGTGGTGAGCTAGGAAAAGCCAGTTTGATTGCAGAAAACGCTTTAAATGTTGCGACTCTACTTTTCTCTCTCGATCGTTTCGGTGATGCCACAGCCCTGCCAGATGGCAAGGATAAGTTCGGTACCATACCGTATAGTCAGCCAACATTGGGACAAGTATGGTTCGGTCGTCACAAAGTTCAAACAAAGACTGAGGGCACGCACGAAGCTTAAGCCGCTCCCCCCTGCAAGGTTTCACTTGCAGCAACAAAAACCCTATATGCCATTCACGATCACAATGATCAGAATGTCACAAACCCAAGTCAGCTCTCAGAAGCGTAGGTGGCATAAGCCTGAGCTTAAAGGCTTAAAGAACTTGACAGAAGTGGGTCCAAGAAAGGGATCTACCATACCAAGACCGATTGTTTCAGCATCAAAAATACTTGCACCTCAAATATATGATTTTCTGGTGTGCTTATTTTTTCCGGTGAAGCCAGGAATGTATTTTGATACTATACCATAAGTGTTTGGTTTTAAAGCAACATCTTCAACAGCCCCCCAGTATTTGTGCAAGTAGCAAGGCGAGCATCTACCCTGGCTTCATCCTTGGACTTTCCAGCAGCTACTGCCAAGTTGTAGGCCTTTTTGTAGGCGCAGCACTGTTTGGACCTCCTCTGCCTCTTCTCCAGGGTTCCTGGACTCAGCTCTCTCTTCTTCTTCTTGTTCTGCTCTTGCTCATCTCCAGTGCCTTCATTTTCTCCCTTCTTGTCTGGTGATTTCTCTGACTCCTGCTGCTGCTGAGGCTTGCTGGCCTCAACCTCACTGCCTTTCTTTGCCTTCCTCTGGTTTTTGCTCTTGACCTCTGCCTCACCTTTCTTGTTCTTCTTGTCTTTGTTGTCTTCGGTATTTGCCTTCCTCTTTCGCGGGTTCTCCACAGCCTTGGAGGTTCTGGGTTTTCGTGCCGGTTTCTCCCCACCCTCACCTTCCTTCTTCTTTTCATTCTCCTTGCTCTTCTTTGTCTTGCTGCGACCTCTGCTGCTGCTGCTCTTAGCCTTCGCCTTCGCCTTTGCCTTCGGACGCCCCTTGGGGGCCGGCTTTTTGTCACCAGGTTCACTTGATTCATCTTCATTGCCCTCGTTCTCCTCAGCATCTCCTCAGCATCCTCCTCAGCATCCTTATCGTCCTCCTTGTCATCCTCCTGTTCTTCCTCATCACTCCTTTTTTTCTTTTGGGGTTTCTGCGCCTTTGGCTGCTCATGGGGTGCAATCGACTTGTGTTGCTGCAAAGCTTTGGGCTTCTCAACCTTCAAAGCACTCAGTCTCTTATTCTCCACCTTTGCCTTCTTCTCCAAACCTGATTCACCTTTGTGCTGGGTCTCTTCTGCCTTCTTCTGGGGTGGGTCCTCCACTGTCGGCTCTTCAACCAACAGCGTCTCATCCTTTTTGGTGGAACCTTCTTCCTCCTTTCTCCTGGGATCCTCTGCCTTTGCCTCCTTCTTCAAACCTGACTCTTCCTGATCTTTGGCCTGTTCTGCCTCCTTCTCCTTTGGCTCTTCGACCAACGGGGTCTCATCCTTTTTGGTGACACCTTCTTCCTCCTTTCTTCCTGGATCCTTTGCCTTTGCCTTCTCCAAACCTGATTCTTCTTTGTCCTGGGTCTTTTCTGCCTTCGAAGCTTCACCTTCTTTCGTGGTACCTTCTTGGTCCTTTCTCCTTGGATCCTCTTCCTCCACCTTCTTCTCCAAACCTGATTCACCTTTGTCCTGGGTCTCTTCTGCCTTCTTCTGGGGTGGCTCCTCCAGCGTCGGCTCTTCAGCCAACGGGGTCTCATCCTTTTTGGTGGAACCTTCTTCCTCCTTTCTCCCTGGATCCTCTGCCTCTGCCTCCTTCTTCAAACCTGACTCTTCCTTATCTTTGGCTTGTTCTACCTCCTTCTCTTTATCTTCTGGCACTTCTTCTCCTAGTCTCAAAGTCTTTTGTCTCAACATCTCTTCTGTGCTCCCAGAGACTGGTGGGTGCCCACCTGAAACCGTCATGTGTTCTTGGTGAGCTTGTCTGAGAGAGTCCTGCGGCTGAAAGGGGAAAGGTTGTGAAGACTGAAGATAGAGATAGATACGAGTAAAGTCAGAAGATAAAGTAAAGAAAACAAATTTTGTTTGCTGTTGCAAGATTTTTGCAAACTAAACTTTAAAGGGTTTTGGAACCAATCCTCTGCAACCATGGCCGAATATGTGGCCGCTTCGACTGCGCCAGCATCCATGGGGAGAGTGTCCAACACATCTGGACCTAATCGGTTAAAAAACTTTTGGTGATCCAGGCAGAAATTGGCAAATTGGTAAAAGTTTTACCTGGGTCATGGCAAATAATTCGCAAACCCTAACGTTGACTGAGGCCACGGCAAGCCGTTGGGGGCTGTGGTGGTCTCGACGAGGCAGGAGCTGGTGTCTCCGAGCGCTGCAGCTTGCGAAGTTGCTCCAAGCTAGCTAGTTGTTTCTGAAGGTCTTGGAGCTGCTGCAGTTTTTTCAACTGGTCACGTTTCAAAGCAAGCTCTCGCTCAGACAGCTCTGTTTCACTCATTGTTCCAGACGTATCTTTGCAAGACACTGCTTTCAAAACTTCCAAGTCAGGAGCTGTAACCGAACAAACGATGCACTCGAAACCGACATCAGTCTTCCTGATCATTGGGTGGATGTGTCTCTTCCCGCAAGGCTCCACAGCTGGGCTCGCCACAGGGGTCTTCACCAGGTCGCCTGAAGCCGATGGGCTGTAAAGTTCATTCTAGAATTCTAGAATGCCAATGGTGGCCTGGACGTGGGACTGTCGTATCTCCTCGGGATGATGAAGAACCTCAGGGAAAACAACAAATAACCCCATCCCCTGATGTTAAAAGAAACATCAGTTTAATAAACAAGTTCCACATATTTGGGACCAGTTAGCGAAGGTTTAATGTTATAGGCGGATGGGATTAGATAGTCAAGGGGTGATAAGATTTCGAAATTGCCGAAAAGGTGAGAAATGCTGAGGGTGTAGCCTTCTGGGCAAGTAGGTCGGTCCATCGGCGTCTTGGGCGTGGCTGGTACAGGGGCCTACAGACCAACAAGAGTGAAAATTTGAAGTTGATACTGGTTGGACACTTTGTGGTGGCCACTTGGGATCAGGCCTCATCCACACACATATCCTCCTCTAAGACTTCTTCTTCTTCACCTTCGCCCTCACACCCTTCTTGATCTTCTACAGTCTCTGGAGCAGGTGTTGGCTCACCTGATTTGCAAAATATATTCTCTTTGTAAAACATTTCGAAAAAAGAATGTTGATTCTAAAAAGGTTGCATCCTGTCCTGAGCCCCCCACCTTCCGGCAAATCGATCCCCGATCTCACATACAAATCACGCATCGCTGCCTCACGAGGCACGTGTGGCCTTCTGGCCGCTCTCCCGAATTCTGTGATCAAGTTCCTCAATGCCCACGTGTGCATCCTGACCACGTGACCTGGGCAAGAAATGTGGGTATTGGCTTTGTCGATGAGAGAATTAGCATTGAAATACGGGGGGCAATGGGGTATCACGCCCAACAAATCTATAAAAACAATCTCTCATCACCAAAAACGTAAGCCAACTATGCCAGACTAAATCTGGCAGGCTAAGCTGAGGACTTTCAATCGGTGGCTTGTGGCGAGGGCGGTTTGCCCAGAAGAATTCGTCGACATGCTCTTGGATGATGCCGATGGTTGGTCGCAAACCTCCAGCATGCATGAAAGCCCTGGCTGAAAATAAAAAATCTTGTCTTTCAGATAGCCAGGATATTCAAGAATATGATGTTGATTGTGTGCGAACAAGTAACCAACTTCAGCTATCAGTGGGCCCAAGATGACTGCATTGTTCACAACATCCCTCCTTTTGATACAGGTCTTTTCCTTCTCCTGTGTCGAGTAAACCACAAGAAAGCCTTTGGCGGCACCGGCTGCCAAGTAGTCAATCGAACTCCACTCACGGGCAACTGGGGACTTGAAGGAAAACCCCTTGTGGAAAGGTGTATCGCTCTCTCCCATACTAGCTGCCTCACGCTGGCTACGGATCGTTGAGCTACAAAAAGCGCTGCATGAACATTTGCTGAAAATTTTGAGCTGCAAAGTAATGAGCGCTTTCAAGTGTGTTCTGATCAAATTTCTGTGATCAAATCAGCCAGGTTTGCCACCAAGCGTTGATCCAAGACTGAATGTAGTAGCCTCCCAACACTGGGTTGATGGAAAGGGGAGCCACTATATCCAAGAAATATGCCGATGATATTCAATAAAACAAAGGGTGCCTTGCCTTATAGGACCAAAAACTTCGAGAGACCCATGAGGACAGGCCTGCATTTAAACCAGCCCATGCCAGGTATATCTACAGCATCTACCAACCTGTGGTTGCCAATGCGTGCACATGAGCACACTCACATCTCAAAAAGAGCTGCCGCCTGCTCATCCCCAGAGCTGGCACGTTGTGGCACTCAGGTGGAGTAGCCAAATGGCCACAGGATGGTTCAACATCATTCAAATTCAAAAAATGGACGAACCCTCAAAAAGAGGACGTTTTGATAGCCATGTGATTTTGTGCTACGAATGGGCTTGGAGCACTTTTTTCTGTAACAATGGAAGCTCCAGGTATATATGTATATATGTATATATATATACACATGGGTTAGGAACTAGTCACTAACATTGACTAACTGGGATGGGCATCCAAGCGAAAGAAGCGTACCTTTGATCATCTTTCCTATCTTTTCCTTGTTTGAATAAATATAGAACATCACAGAATCAGGAAACAATGACAATGTGCACCTTGCCACCTTTGGCACCGTCAGAAAATTGAGCTCAAGCTCATGGTTCTCTTTGAGATGGGGGGCCAACAAACCTAGTCCCAGCATGACATGGGGTCAGAAACAATCAGAATCATTGGGAAGTACATGTCAAAAAATTGCAATGCCCAAGAGTTTCTACCCCAGCACCCAAATTTTGTGGGGGGATCACATTGCTGGTCCTACATCTACTGTGGATGGTTGCGAAATCCTGCACCAGCTTGGATGAAACCCTATAAATCATGGGATAAACCATCTATTATATATAGCTGGTGCAGGATTTCGCAACCATCCACAGTATGTTCCTTCACCTTGCAGATCCACCATGCCCTGCCGCAGTGAGGTGGCCTTCAGTTTGCTTCGCTCCAATGCTGTGAGGAGACCCGCCTCACACGAAGCTTCAGCTGATGCTTTAGCAGTAGCATAGTTTTTTACAGTAATATACAGTAACCCACTTTGGTGTTTGGTGCTTCAGCCCACTTCAAGAAATTGGTTGATAATGGTGTATAACATTGTATAACATTACATTACCCCCACTAAGCAAGTAAGAGTAGAATTAATCCAGTTGTATCCGTGTTAAAAACAACTTACTCACCAAGTAACCCCTTGCACTTTTGCTTTGTTGTCAACAGACCTGCTTGTGGAAACCCCCGTGTTCAGTAAGGAAGGCCAGCCAACAGATTGTTCGATAAATGTTGCGTCGGCACACTAAACCACTAAACTAAACTACCAAAGGCCCAGAGGGCAAGCAAATTCAACAATGAACAGAACATATCCAGCAACGATGGGATTTCATCAACCAATGTAGCGGGACGAAGCGACCAGGACTTCCTTACATTAAACCAAGAGTGGGAATAGGAGTGTATAACTATAGAACAAATTCATGGCCAATCTTAGATATCCTGCAACAAAAAGAAACTGGTTAGTATCCCCTGTCTATAGATATGATATTCATCACACAAAACAGTACTAAATGATCCACCCAAGGTTTCCCTGGAAAACTTGCATGGCTTGAATTCTACTGCTTCAAATCTGCCGATCCCAGCTATCGGCGTCCAAGACTGATTGCCAGACTATCGCCAGAATCAAACTTTGCCTAATTTGCAGGAGCTCCCCAAAAAAACAATAGGCAAAATAATAAGAACAAAAATAAAACAGTATATAGATACTTTGAGTACTTTACTATTCCAAACAAGCATTATCAAAGTATCTCAAAGATTCTCAAAATAAGCAATATCGGAATAGTACGAAAGAGCGAGGAATGTGTCATTTGTTCGGTAACCCCAGCATGCAGATTTGATTTGGATTGTTCCCTCGCGGGCGGTGACATTTACTGTACTTGGCATCTCCAGCATCTTTCACTGCTGGTGTCCAGATTTATGGGCCTGAGGGATTGGTTCACTCAGACCAGTATCAATGGTGGAGATGTGTTGCTAGCATTCGCAAGTATTTCAGTCAGGATTAACACATAAATAGAGCCCGGTTCCAAGCTGTTGACGGCTGAAAAAAAATAGACCTCCAGTGATTAGCATGGTTCAATTTTTTTTGGTCAATTTGATTGGTGGTTTATTGATCCTCTCCAAAAAATCTAAAGTCTTTGTCTGGTTGGTGGTATACCTACCCCTCTGAAAAATATGAAAGTCAGTTGGGATGATTATTCCCAATACATGGGAAAATAAAACATGTTCCAAACCACCAACCAGTTGTGGTATGTGATAAGCCCATCCTTTTGCATGACAACAAAATCTATTCGGCTACCGCAATCCATCCAGATAGCCACCATACAAGGTGGTGACCCCCGTTAATCAGTTGGGCTACAGACCCGTTCAACATCGGCTAACTATGGATATAATGATATATCTATACCTGATATATCTACCATAAACCGTAAACACTGGTTATTGGAACTATGTCAGCTATGTTCACCAACTTAGCCAACTAAATCCCATATGAAATTCCATCATTAAAACATTCCAATCATCACAATCATCCAATGAAACCCTAGAAACGAATCAGTTTTTTTTTCACTGCCAACTAAATCCCCATGCGTTTCCAATCAAACTCCAACTAAATGCCATGAAACCGCCATATTTTTGCATAGTTATGCCTAACTTAGCTTCACTCTGTCGATCGACTTAGCAGCTTCCCACGGCGACGGCCCCCGACGCTTCGACCGCGGCACCGGCGCAGAGCTTTGTTTCGGAATGGCGGGCGACTTCCAGGACTTCGGGTGGACGTTGACCTCGGTGTTCTGAATGCTTTAAATCAGAGGAACTATTAATGGGGTTTATGGTGACTATAAATATGTATCAAATTGTTATTTTGGTTTATAACTATATAATATTATATTTGGTTCTTTTTGGTGGTGTGATCTATGGTTGACCCGTGAACTAGTTCACCACTTTGAGGCACCGAGTCCTCGGAGCCCGGGCAATGGGATGTGGCATGCGACCCAGCTTGTGCGGACAAACGGTGGAGAAGTCGTGCATCTGAGCGGCGCAAAGGTGGGTCTTTTGGCAAATTTCGTGCACATTGCCCCACTAGGCGTTCCGAAAAGTTGAAAGATTTATACCCTTGGCCGTTGGAAAAGAAAAGTAGCTATTGAAAATCACCTTTTTTGCTAGTATATCAACATCGTCATAAACCATCTATATAATTACATGGGCTATGTTCCATAGCTATGTTAAATAACCAAGGGTATAAACACCAGTGGTCCTAGCGGTTGGTTGGTACAGCTTGATAGGGAAGTGGGCCGTGCCCTGCTCGCCTTGTCACCTATGCATCATGGTACTGTTTCTGCAGCTGATTCAGCTGACTCTGCACATCCCTCTCCTACTCATGTAATAATTATCTACATGCGTGTAGAAATATGTGAAGACATGTGAACATTCTATCATATGTTTCACATATTCACATATTACATATTCTGTTCAACCCAGACGTTGCTCCACACTTACAGTCATCATCATCATCATCATCATCATGGATCACATATACATCTACATATCGAAAGTCCACCGACATGGCAATTCAAAAATACGCAGCCCTTCGACAATTCCGGCGCGGAGCAACGTCAGGGTTGCAGCGTACATGTTTCTACGTATTGCACACGTGTTTGCATTGTTTTTGGGCCACATTGAAGGCCACCCATCTTTAGGTTTCACCCACATTATTGAACCAATGACCAAATTGTTAAAGTGGAATTTTAGTGGGGTCTATTGGGATCTACTCTACTAGATACACGGCATCTGTCTGGGCATCCCATATCTAACTGAGGAACAAATGACGATTTATCACCAATCTGTCAGCAATTCCCAGATGTACCATCCCTCAAACTAACATAGCCCTTGAGAATCACAATGTTTTTTGTCAAAAGTAATCTTCCAACCCCCTATTTGGATCTATTTGGCAGGAGCTCTGTTCGTTGCCCCAAACAAATATAGGTTAACTATGGACATATCCATGATGTATATACATACATATATATATATGTGTGTGTGTGTCATCAAAAATCCTAGAGAACATAGGCAAATAGACCGACTTCTTGATCTTTTTTGGGCCGCAGATTGCAGGAGCCCCGCAAGTTGTTCTGGCTGGGCCCCGCGCCAGCGTCCCTTGCATCAACTTCAACTTCCGATTCACGGTGATCGCCTGATTCAATGGTCATAAATGGCAATTATAATGGTGACTATATGATATATTAATGGTGATTAATAATGAATAAATTGTAACGATGATTAATGATAAATAGATTGTAATGGTGATTAATGATTAATAAATTATAATGGTGATTAATGATGAATAAATTATAATGGCGATGAATGATGAATAAAATATAATGGTGATTAATGATGAAAACAAATATAATGGTGATTAATCATGGGAAAAATGGTGATTAATGAATAATAAATTATAATGGTGATTAATGATTAAAACAAATATAATGATGATTAATGAATAATAAATTATAATGGTGATTAAGGATGAATAACTTATAATGGTGATGAATGATGGATAAATTATAATGGTGATTAATGATTATATGATATACATCTATATAATAAGTATACATCTATATACATATATATATATAAGTAAGTATTATAATTTATTGTAAAGTTTCACGGGGGTGGGACTTTTATAGCCCCTACTAGCCTACTACCCTTATTGATCGTCCGTCCCGGCATTGCTTTTTTCCCCATCACGAGGCACAATCAGCTTCTCGCATCTCAACTGACATGGCATTCTCGCTCAAGCCAACCCGGGGCTGAACACTCTGCATTGTCCTCCTTTGTTTCCAGTTAAAGTAGCCCAGGCTGGCAACCAGGAAGATTAAAATCAACACCAACGCAATTGTTACCGAACTACTGAATTTGGAATCATCTTGCATTCCCGCGGTGTTCACAGGAAGCGTCAAATTGAACAACAACGTAATCGGCAACCTTGTATGAAATTCGAGTCCCAACTTGACCCTGACTTCATCCGCATCTCTTGGAAAGCCTTCAGAATTCACTTCCAGTTTGAAGTCCACCGCAAAGCTGTTCAAGCCGCTGGTAGAGCCGTAGAAATTCGGATCAACCTTCACCAACCACTTCACCAACGTGCTCTTCTGAGGTCCATGTCTTTTTGAGAAAATGGTGGCCTCCCTTACAGTCAAATGCAACATATCCTTGTCCAAATGGAAAACCTCGCCTCGCTCATAGCCAAGATCAACCTCCGGGAAGATCTCTGGAAGCGGTGCCAATGCTGGACTGGAGTAGCTGACCCAATGGGAAAAGTTGATGGACTTTGTGACATTCATCTTCCAGTC
>Ga0126342_10000332_pt1 | contig 47296 bp, 36 predicted proteins | sample Cyp1metagenome_FD_92528 | JGI IMG/M metagenome (GOLD analysis project Ga0126342, IMG submission 92528) | Coral microbial communities from Lord Howe Island, Old Settlement Bay, Australia - Cyphastrea 1 metagenome | ecosystem: Host-associated > Invertebrates > Cnidaria > Coral ...
ATATGCCAGATAGAATGCCAGATCGAATGCCAGAAAATATGTCAGATAGAATGCCAGAAGATTTGCCAGTAACAAAATGTATAAATGTCATGGTGGGGATCACACGAAGTAAAGTAATTTTTGCATTTCTCTCGTTTTTTCAAGTTTGTTGATTCTTAGAATAAGCAAGGGTCTGGTGAACATAAGATTAGACCAGATTGAGATTAGATTAGATTATATCGATTCTAGAAATATTTAAATTAGATTAGATAGATAGAGAGATAGATGCAAATACAAAGCTACATAGACAGAAAAAAGTAAAGACATCCAGTATAATCCAATCCCATCTTACAAATCAGGAGATTCTTGGGTTTTGTCATCGTTTTTCACCTTATCAACGACCCGAATCATCACGGATGGACGTTCTGAGGCCTTGTGTGGATGGCATGGCGTTTAGATGCGAAACAACACACTGGAACATCAAAAACACATAACCACCAGTAAATTAACATATATCCTGGCAGATAGGGATTGGAAAAGTTGTTTCCGAATCCACTGAATCTGGGTTACGTTCATTTATTTTCAGGGTCTTTACCAGAGGGTGACCACCAACTCACTGTGGCAAAATCTCTCTCTCTCTCTCCCTCCTTCCCCATGCCCATGAACATCTTCAAACTTTAAACCAACATTTTCCAAGACTGGCTAACAGGACAGTTTGCGGGAATACTACACCCACAACTGGAACAAGAAACTATGTTTCCCCTAGTTTTTCCTTTCAATCCATCCATTCACATTGGACATGTTGTGCCATCCAAAGATTACTGGAAATTTTAATCATATCAATGCCATCAATAATTTGGGTTCCCAACATAACATTTTCACGGTCTTCGCAATTAAAACTCTTTGCCAGGACCGTTAGGTCGATCAACCATGGGGGATTTGACCTGCTGATGGCATGAAAATAAACCCAAAATTCATGGGTTAACCGTTAAGCTTCGAAACAAAAAACGGGAGAATTTTAACCACTAATGATTCCTAATAGCCACCTGTTTAAACAAATAGGGACCATTCTATCATGTTTGTTACTAATCATGCGTTCATGATTGTTACTAACAAACCATTTTTGAATGATTACTAACCATTAATCATGTTTAGTTTCTAATAATCATGAAACCATTTAACCATTATTAAACCATGTTTGTTACTAATAATCATTACTAACCCTATCATTTGTTCCATTTCTGTTGCCATGTCTCGCCGGAACCGGCCCAGCTGCCTGCGCAAAGGTGTCCTCGTCGTCTAGGTGCACCTGTCGGCGGGCGGTGCCTCAAACGACTTGGGAGATGAACGAAGTTAGGGGGGGCTTAGTGGCAAAACAAGATGGGAATTTGTTGAGTTTTAACAACTAAACACATCTAACAGCATATTATACTAGCACTGACATGTGCTAAATACGTACATATTATTATTATACTAGTACTATCTAAATATCTCTAAACCTAACATCTTAATATGTTGTGGACTTTAAACATATTAGGACTCAGCTGCAGTACTGGAAACTGTGTTATGATCTATGGGCATGGTGGAAATTGATATGGGACAATTGGGTTGTTTGCTTTGTTGTCTTATATGTGATTTAACCCACACGAGCCTGAGATCATGATAAGGGATTTACGGTATCCAGCATCGGGACAATAGGGTTTCAAACTGAAGAGTAAACCCAACTATGGCAGCCCCAAAACAAATAATTAGAAAAAAAACAAAACCGAGGACCTAGGAATTACTATACGGTAATATTTTATGACATCCTTGAAAGACATCTCTCTCTTCTTTGGGACCCACATATTGTAACCGGGTTATCACAATCTAATGTCGGGGCAAGGGGAGGGGATTGGTTGCATTTTCATGCCTGGAATTGTGGTCTTTAAAGTGTGAGTAAGTGGACTACAACGGTATATTATTTAGTTAGGTCTTGACTGCACAAAAAACGGATGGTTTGTTGCTAAACTTGACCAAGTCTGCAGGCCCATTTGCTACCCCAAGTTTGGCCCATGACCATTCGAATGATGTAAGCAAAGAGCTAATAGTGTAGTATCGAATCAAGTACGTGCGCAAGGGAACTTTAGTGCTTTCCACCATCACTTCAAAAAAGGGTAAAAGCGCTGGTCCAGTTTTCGGACCGTGCAGTATGCAAAAACGTTTCACTAGCAGCTCTTTACCTCAAACAAACAAATGATTCTCAAACAAACGCTACCTGCTATAACGAAACAACCGCAAAGTTTATTTATATATCGATATATGCAGGGTTCCTTTTAAAATAGGGGTACCTCCAAATCATCCATATTTCATAGGATTTTCCATAACAAAAATCATCCAGCCATTGGGGGTCCTATTTTCGGAAACCGGCCAGGCCTCCACGGGCCCATCGGCCGTCATGTGCACCATGGCGTCCTGCGCGGCCAGCAACTATGATATACTGTAGCTGTATATAAACTATGACTGGTTGGTGGGTTTACCCATCTTGAAAAATATGAAAGTCAATGGTAAGGCTTGCCCCATATATTATGGAAAAAACAAAAATGTTAGAAACCACCAACTACATGATAAACACCTAAGCTGGTTGGTGGTTGACCAACTCCTCTGAAAAATATGAAAGTCAGTTGGGATTATTATTCCCAATATATGGAAAAATAAAATTCATGCTCCAAACCACCAGTAAGGCATGTGCTATATATCAGGTATTTATATATATATTTTTTTTTTTTTTTTTCTCTCTCTCTCTCTCTCTCTCCATCGCCATCTCCACTGGTGAGACTGACTTCGGGGCCAGAGGCGAGCAGCGCAGCCACCCAACAAATGGGGAAGCCAAAAGGGCTTTGAATACAGGATCACTTAATCGTCTACATCCTAGAAGCAACTATTCACGCTCAGGCGCGCCATGCGAGCTTGATGCATTGGTCTGTTTAATTTTTTTTGCGTCTCGAACTTCCAAGTGACGTTTGCGGCTTGCAACCTTGTTTGCCGTAACATCAACTGCTGATCGTTGTTGTCTGTCACGATGTCAGGGTCAGTTGGACTGGACGGGCCGGGCGTGTCGAGGAGCATTCCCTCTGTCTTTGTCATAACGCTGTCCAAACCAAGGGGGCCCCCTGTTTTGCAAGCCTTTGCTCTACTTGGGCAATTCGATGACTCATACTGTCAGAATGTGCTAGCAATGCATTCAGCTGCCCTACCAGACCATTGACGGCATCTGAAACCGCAACCGAACATGTTTGGTGAACTACCGCCACTAGAGGAGCAGAGAGATCGGTTCTCAATGAAGCCATCTGGGAAGCCGTGCTGGGAGTTGAAGGTTTGATTAAAGATGGGGTCGCCGAGAGGATGGTCTCATTGCTGTTCGAAGTCAAGAGGCACAAGGCTTTTGTGAGATGTTCCTTCACCACAGGCAGCTGCATCTTTGCCGCGTGCCGTCGAGCGAAGCCAACACATGAAATATATATAAGTTTCCGAATTTCTGCACATGCCATTGCAAGGAAAAGTACAAATCACGAGATCGGGAAATGAAAAGGATTGCCCAATGATTAATGGGCCTCACAACCAAAAGGCTTGAACCAAAATGACTTGAGCCAAAATGGCAATAGCCATTTGCTATATATTTATATATATATATCAGGTATGTACATATGATTTTTACTGACAATACTTTGATTTGCTGCGATTAATTTAAAAGAAAAACGCAAGGAGCAACGGAGCAACTGATCAGGGCGGTATTCTCACGCCATCCTCTACGGACGTGTTCTTTCTGCATGTAAATCCCAGGACGGGGGGTGCGGTCCAGGACTCCAAGAGAGGCAACATCTGCAAAAATAAAGACAAATGATAACATTGTATTAACAATAGTAAAGTTGTTGATTCTAAATTCGACATATAGATACACAATGATACATATAGTATAGTATTATACATATGCTATGTAATCCATGTTAATCCATATAGTAGTTGATAGTGCCGAGACTCGTCGTCCCCGTCCTTGGCCACAAGGCGTACCTGGCACATCATCCCATGTCACGTTTCGTTGTTTCGCACGTTTCGTACGTGACGTCGCCGCGTTTGCTTTTGATACTTGTCTATATCTTAGTCTGGGTGACTATATACGGATAATTACGGATATATATATATATACATATTTGGCTGAGTCTGACCAGATTTTCTGATTTCGGAATTTGTTTCTGAATCGGATTTCTTTTAGTGCGTGAAGGTCAGTTCCTGAGAATCTGGTGAATGGTTAGTTGGTTAGTTTCTGTGTGCCGCTGAGTTTCTGCGACCGGAGAAGTTCCTGAATCCGATCTATTTACAGATTCTGAATCTGAGGATGAGTTTCTGAAATGGATGTTCTTCAGTTTCGACATGCCTTGACATGTTTCAAGCTGCTCGGAACAGCTCCTCCAATATCATCAATATCTATCAGCAAAGGCTGAATTGCACTATTTTTGAAAGAACATGTTCAACAGTTCAACAACCTAAAATTTAGATGTCAGAGGAAACTGTGAACCTGTGAACCGTTCCGCTCTTCTAAGCATATTCCGGCCCACACATCGGCCCAGATCTGGGAAACATCACCCATCCATTCAAGATCATTTAAGGCTTTAAGATAGATCTTTACCCTAATTTCCCTAAAAAAACACATGTTCGTTGTTAAACCACCGTTGAAGGATTAATCATTGGAGCTACTCAATCATCCCAAATATGGTTTAAAATCTACAGTAAGTGAACTGTGAACAATAGTTTAAACAAAACTAACCACCCTCTGGCCTGTAACGTAGTCATGGACAATGGCCATGTTTATATAATAGGCAATTCATCGAACTAAATTGGCAATTTTCCATATCAAACTGTTGAATTGCCATAGGATAGATATTTTGGGTGCCAATTATTGCAAAGATGGACACGAAAAAAAACATGCGAAAAACAAAAAAAAACATGAACATTTGCATAGATATTTCGTTGACAAAAAAATCAAAAAACAAGTGCTGCCCGCAGCGAAAAAAACCGCATACCTTGGGCATCGCCGAAGATCGAAGTCTGAAGGAGCCACCGTGCAGCCGCACCTGGTGCGATCCGGGGAAAGCCATCCCCCGAAATGGGCCTTGCCCGAAATGGGCTGGATGGAACCATGGCCCAACGTCTTGTTGAACTTACAACGGACTTACCACATATATTCGGGAAAGTTAGGCAATTCACAGCTGGGGACTCCATCTTCTGAGGAAAATTGGGAATTGATGATTGAAGACCCTTTTGGAACAAGTGAATTGTCATGTTTTACCTACATGCATATATTGCGCACATATATATATATATTATATATATATAATATTATAGCCTGGCCAGGACTACACACCCTGCATTTTATTTGAGTTGGTCATCGGTATCCAGCAGCCGTGATTCGAGGCGCAACAAAAAAGTTGTTTGACAGAACAAGTTGGTCTGAAAAAATGTGACGTACCTTACACCCAACTTTCAGACCAACTAATTAAGGAACATGAAATATACTATATGATTATCAGTAATTATGCCTTGCTTGGTTGTAGTGCCTCGTGTTTGGCACTCTGATAATGAACATGATAATTTTTTGCAGGCCATTTAGGGTGCCAAACCCATGTGTTTTTTGTTCAGGGGACAGAAGCTTGGATCAGCTTGCCGCCGTGGCAGCTAGAGATATGGGTGTGTCAAAAAATGGGGGATGTCCCAATGTCCCAACTTATTCCTGTTTTCTGGGGAAAATTATGATCTCCCATGAACATGCATCATGAAATTCAGTTCAAGCCCCGCATCCTTTTTTTCCATCGCGGCGTTGCAGGTGTCCGCCTTCAATGAAGGTGTGGAGACTTGCTTAAGCTCTGTGCGGGCCTGGGCCCAAGCTGAAGATGAGGGATTCATGGTGATATTTTGGAGCGAGTCGCTTCGATTTAGGAGGGCTACCCTATGTTCAAACAAACTCATATGTATATGTAGGTATATTTAGTAATACACACACATAATATATATATATATATATACATATATATATACATGCTGGAAAATCATGCGTATGTGTAAACATATTTATAGAATGCATGTGACATATAATACTATCTAACGATTAATTGCCGAAGGGGTCCTGAAACCTACTGAGGATCCTGTACTACTGATTATACAGTTTTGGAACCCTCCAGCTCAGTTTCAAACGATCACAATCCTACAGTATCGTCATGAATGCTCTGAGATCCCGATTTATAGACCCGAGACTGTCAACTTGGGTCCCTTGGGGCTGGCGTTTCACGAATGATATCCTCTCACAACATCTGTAGAAAATAGTCTGGGACACCCAACCACTGTAGATATATTCATCTCCAACTCCTTTCCTCAGTAGCACTTGCATGCACTTGCCACAGTGCCCAGCACATGGGGTTGATCTTTCGAAGTTATCTGACAAGATCCGGCAGAAATACGTAGAATCTGGTTCTTTATTGATAGCTAAGTTGATTTACAATCTGGTTTACATTGTTTTATGGTAGGTTCATCTATAGCTGGATTGGTTTACAAACCAACTTCAAACTAGAGGGCACGTTGTGAGCCTTCACTGATCCCAAATAGTGGTTTCCGGTAAATTTGTTCATAAATCGAATAAAAAAAAATAACAATCTAAGTCTGTGGCTACAGTCCATCCACTCTTTAGATTCATGTTCTGTGATTCTTTTACGGCTACCCTCTGGTAAACATACGAAAAACTATGGAAAATCACCATTTTTTTATGGGAAATTCACTATTTCTATGGCCATTTTCAATAGCTTTTTGTATGTCATAACCAGAGGGTACTTTGTTGGTCAAGCCAGGAACCCAAAAGTCTCACTGCCGGTGGGACTGGCTACATCTGGCTACCATTGCAGGTCCCAGGGTCTCAGTCGTAGCGAGAACAAGGAGATGCTCAACATCTGCACAGTGTTGGAACAGGTCTCCTTCATCCACCGGAGCTGGAGCGTTTTCTACTGAAAACCCACCAGTTTAAATAGTTTACACACACATCGTTTACCATTCATTTTGTCTCAGTGGATTTGAATATTTTGAATGTTATATCATATTTTGCCGCTTACTATAATTATATAAACACATATAAACATGAACAATAAATTGGAGTGGCACCTGAAACATGTTATAGGCAAGCCACGTAAATGTCGAAATACTTGTTTTTTGCGCAACGCATTTGCAAGTTGCCACCTTCATTGGATCAGGTCAGGAGAATTGAAATTGGACAAATCCGAAGGTTTCCTGCAGATGTTCCCTTAAATCATCCGAATAAAACCTGGATGGAAATGTGTCCACAGCTGTCAACAGCACCGTGCTCCTCTCTCTCTGAGTGGTCTGGCCTTTTTATGCAAAGGAGACCATGGAGCAATCACGTTTCTCGGATTCTTTTTGGGGTATGACACTAGTATATGATCACCGTTCTTGAAGAACATCAATCATAACCACCTATATATATAGAGAGAGAGAGAGAGAGTTGTGTAATGTTGTGTATAATTATATATATCTATATCTATTTAAATATGAATTTGAGGTTGATTTTCCCATTAAAACCTCCATTGAGTTCGGGGATTTTCCAGCAAACATCAGCCACGACCGAGGCAGCCAGGCAGAATCGAGATCTTCGCCGAGTTGTAATGACCATCGCCTGCAGTGCCAGGGTGGATTTCTTCACCTCGGGGAACTCAACTTTCTGCTGCCCCTGGCCTTCATAGGAAGGCAGGTATAAAACAAGCCTTGGTGGCTGCAAGAGCAAAGAGTCAGGGTGTGGCCACATGGGATCAAATTCTATTGAAAATTGACCAGACTCAAAAAATTGGTGTGTAATATGTATATATATATATTATACATAGACATAATGATTGGATGCAATAGGGACCTGCGGTGGATAGGTTATGGCTAGAAGTTGGTATTCAAGTAAGATCTCACAAATGGCAGTACAACTCATTCACTGAGCAGTATAATTTCTCATCCACACCATAGACCTCCGAAAACAAGGAGAAAGTCGTGTCTTGCAGGAAGGGGACCCCGCGGCAATCTATTCTTAGATGGGGTTCTCAACGAAAAGTTACATACCCCAGGCTAAAATAACATGGATGTTACCCTCTGGTAAACTAACATAGCTATGGGAAATCACCATTTTTAATGGAAAAATCCACTATAAATGGCAATTTTCAATAGCTATGTTAGTTTACCAGAGGGTACTTAAAAAATAACACACACGTTGTTTTAACCCCTGCTTTCCCTTTCGGAAAATGATCTACACACGCTGGGTTTGCACCGTTTGCACCGCATCTTTTTGGGCCCCGAAACGTGCATCGCAACATGAGGATTTTGCCTCGGTTCTGCAAACAAGCGATATGAAGCCATATGGATCTGTATGGTGACCATTACATTCATTACATGTACAAAATGTTCGAAAAGTACACTCCTACTATTCTACTATCCGACTGAAATGGTTCTATCTTGTTTGGGCTTATTACTACATGGGCATCATATCCAAGGTTTTACCCAGTGTAGCAAAAAATGCGAATTCCGTGAGATCCGGGAGTGGCTTAAAGAAACGGGGTACTCCTGCAACTGTTGAAGTATTGAAGCATTCATCTGATTTGGGACTCAAGCCACGCCATCTTGGCCAGGCATTCTTAGTAGCATTCATCATCCCAATCCCGTAGGGCATACACAATACCCTCTGGTAATTTAACATAACTATGGAAAATAACAATTTTTAATGGGAAAACTCACTATAAATGGCCATTTTCAATAGCTATATGTTCGTTTACCGGAGGGTAACCCATCCACAAATGACTTCCCAGCATGGGTTGTACCATCCACAAGTGGCGGAGCCTATGTTTACCACATCAAACCCTCCCACTACCACCACATATCTGTGAGGCGCAGGCAACACAAACATGGCTGTGGCTACATGTTATTTTCTGCATATAGCTGTTCATGACATGGGGCATGTATATATGTATATGTGTGTGATCTATATATATATATATAAAAAATAATATATATATATATATATTATATTATATATATAATATAATATAATAATATAATAATATAATATACTATAATATAATATAATATAAAATAATATATTATAATATATAAATAATTTATATATATATATAGATATAATATATATATATAAGAGAGATATATATATATACATAATATATATATGTGTGTGTGTTTCTACAGCAACTGCAGCGGACAGTCCCATCATTCTAAACTGTACCTGCGTATGTCATAGCTGACTATCGGCCAATATCAAAGATTGGGATTCAGTACCCTCCGGTGGAAAATGGCTTCTTGGTAAATGATTTTCTTCTTGAACATTGTGATTTTCTATAGCAAACTCTTAAAATTCCCACAGGGTATATCCCATTAACACCCCATTAAGTTACCACATTAACATATTTTAATAGTTATATAAGTTAAATTAAATCACCATGTTCATCCATTTTCCATGATATTCCTATCTATACTATTCCCATAGTATAATCCCAGTCACATCATTGCCCTCGTCAGTGACTTCCGACTAAGAACCCCCCACGTTGATTGGTCGCTCGCACCCGGAGGGTGTTGTTCACCACCTGGGGGATCTGGCGGATCAAACCAATCCATTAGACCCTGCGGTTTCATCATGGCAATGAATCAGTGGCCTATTTTTTAGGCCTATGTAAGTGAATATCCCCACAAAATATGGCCTTATAATTATGGTACAGTACCTCCATTTTAGGATCCTGGAATTCCCATTGAATGAATAAAATCCCTCTACTTTTCTCAGCTGAAGTAACTTCCACTGCTGGCAGATGAATGCAGATGATATGGTCTTCCCAGCTAAAATAGCCTCAGTATTGCCATGTTTGACCGGAGGGTAATCCCACTACCGGTCACCTCCATGCTGCCAGAACCAAAGAATCGCCAGTAACTTAGCCGCGCCTCGCGAAACGTCGGCTAGCCATGGTGCAACCCGGATTTACATGGGAATATGCATCATAAAGGCAACAAAGAATATATAAATGAATACAATCTGATACACACACACACATATATATATTTACATAAATTACATGTATATAATATACAGTAATTACATATATTATTATATGAATTTATATGATTATTTATAGTTACAGGGCACTTAATCTCATCCCATCCCACAAAAAAAGAACTGGACTCTGTGGGATTCACTATCGCCCCGGGAATGGAATACTACGATCATGTCCATTGGACCATTGCATCAAGCTTATCTGGTTGAAGGTTGACCACTCCCCCTCTGAAAAAATGTGACGAAGTCTCAGTTGGGATGATTTTCCATTCCCAACTGTTTCTGGAAAGTCATTAAAAATTCCATGGTTCCAGTCACCACCAACCAGTTATAGAACTCGGGTGTCCGAAAATTTCGCCGCTTTCTGACAGACCACCTGCTTTTTTCAGTAAACATGGCACTGGAAAATCCACGGTGATTTTGCGATTGAAACTCTCCCATTTTTTTGGAGGAATGTGTAATTTGCCACATTTGATTACCGGAGAGTATCACCAATTTCATGCAGTTTCCCCATGGATATTCCCAGTGTTATCACCATCAAAGCATTGGTTAAATCATGAAAAGTCACCATTTCCCATGATAATCCCATGAAATGTCCCATAAAATCACCGAGTTTCTCCAAAATTTCGCATGATATTCAAATGAAATCCCATGAAATCACCATGAAATCACCATGATTCTCCTATGAATTTCGTTTCTAAACAGCCGATGTTGGTGCCTGATGACTGCCCTGTGGCAGCGCCAGCAGGTCGCAGCCCGTCAGGGACAGGTCCAAGTCCTTGGGCTGTGGGGAAATCAATGGGAAATCAGAGGATTTCTGTGGATTTAGGTGGATTTATGAAGATTTGGGATCGGGTCAAAACCTATTACGATCAATTTTAGTGGAATGAACACCCATTTACCAGCTACTTTGGGGTTCACTAGGTGCCAGGGTTTTGACCCATAGCCATTTATGAAGATGCTAACTGCTAAGTTGATGCGCATTTCTGGATTTTTCTGGATTTGTTTCATGGGATTTGGCTGGCTGCCAAGTTGACGCACGTTTCTGGATTTTTGGCCCATGGATTTGGCTGGGCTGGCTGGTGAAGTTGATGCTTTTGAGATCACTTTTCAGGTGTAGGATCAAGCAACAAAACTTTTTTGGGGATATCAACTAGTTCATGGGGTTTATAAACCAACACAAATGGAGGTCCTCACCTTGCATCGCCTACAGATATTTCTTGGGAAAACGGGTGGTGTCAACATTTCTTGCCCTTTTTGTTCAAGGCCCTGTGCCTTTTTGCTGTTTTTTTCCTGGACTCTGGCACTTGAAAACGGCAGAACGGAAAATCATCTGCAAGCGGAAAAACTGCTGCGGTAACAACTTCATGGCACGAATGACTTACCAACATAGATCGAACTTTTCTAATTATTTTTGAGATCATGTAGGTAAAAAGCTCAAACAACAAACAAACAATATCAAAGAAGGTTTATGGTGCTTACTATGACATATATACACACACATATATATAGTTATATAGTATACATCATCCTTTGGGATAAAAAAAGGAAACAACACAGCTGAAACCTTCAAAACAGTCCCGAAAAAAGAAAAAAACAACAGTGCTTTGAAGATTCTGGTTCTCATAGCCTCAACATCTGGATTCCCCTGGTCCTCTGGTAAATCCAGGTCACCTGGTAAATCCTGGTCACCTAAGTTTCCGACCAAAGGCAAAGCATTGCTACCTGTCTCTGGCAAGTTGATTACCTGGCCATGGCATGAGTATATGGATGCTGCTGGGTTTTTGTGCATCTCAAATTGACAATTCAGAGCTACACATTCCGATTTGAACCCGAAATAACCCAGTAAAACCCAGTAAAATAATCAATTTTTACTGGAAAAGGTTTCCATGAATAACACAGTAAAACTATGTAAAACTGCTGGCAATGCATTGCCTCTTTCTGCCCCTTTGGGGGCTTTTTTCCAGCAACAGCCTGTGGTTTGGCGTGGTCAACAGCACCAAGAAGCAGGGGTCTAACGGTCTAACCAACAACACATGGCTTTGACTGAAAATAGGGTACCCCTCAATCCATTGATTAATATTGACTGACTAATCATTATTATATATGTCTACTCTACCACATGTTCAGACACACACATACAAGTTAAGAAGTTGAAGTCCCCAAGCAGTTCTTGTACAGCAACCCGGGCAACCTCAGGCCGCGCGCCCAAAGCTGGAAAAAAACTGTAGTATCTCTCAATGCCCCCCTCTGTGCCGGGCCGTGTGGGCGTAAAGCCATGGTGCCCACAACCATGGAGTGAGCCTTGGGAATGCCGCTTTGCAAAATGTCATGAAATGGCTACCTTCTTCGACCAGAAGAATGGATGGCCATCGCTCATAAAAGCTAGACATGACAGATTTGACAGATTGCGGCCGATGATAGGAAAAACACCGATTTTGGATCATCGTCATCTGTCGGAATTGGAGATATATATCGGCATTTTCAGACTTCAGACAAAGGTAGAGAATCAGTGTCCAATACTGCTGTTTTAGGTGAAGTCTCTGGTAGAATCAGGCCTGCTTCATATTCAGGAAGCAAGGGTTGTCATATGGTTTCCCCCAACATCTCCAAATGTATAGCCATCTGGGGACATCCATGATCAACCATTGACTTTTATTGAATTTTGGGGTGCCCCAAAATTCAGAGACACTCACATCAAAAAACGACCAACCAAGAACAACCTGCAAGTGGACAGCTCAAACAGCAATCTCTAAATCTGTGGTATGTCAGTGAGATTTAATACCACCAGTTGACAATGTTTTACATTCGTCAGCGGCCATTTTGATCATTTCGACCTTGACCAACCCTCTTCGACTCTTCACCGCATATTTTCACATCCAACGGGCGAGGCCGCATCTTTCATTTGAGGTCCCGGCTGGGGTCGGGGACCTCATTTTCTTCTGTCGATTGGCACCTCTTCAAGAGGCACCCTGTGTGACAGCAAAATTCGTAGGGAACCACTGAGCTGCAGCTGCGCACGTCGGTTCCGAAAGACGGATCTTGTGCACTTTGGGGCGTCGGAGGCACTCTTGAACTGTCTCGAGCAATGGAAGAAACTTGTCAATTGTCTATATAATCACTTGGATGTGCCATGGAATTAGCTAACTGGATAGTAACCCCCAAACACTGGGCCTGTGTTGGATTACCATAACCCACTTACTAATTCGCTAACTAATTTCATGGCCCGTAAGAGAGTCTGCGTTGGCGGGCAAGTGGAACCAGCCTGAAACATCCTTTTCGCAAATTCGACAGGTTCAGGTCAACTTGCTCGAGACATCTCGAGACGGTTCTTGTAATGCTCCAAAAAGGGACGCCAGGCCGCAGTGCTTGAAATGAGTCCGGAAATGATATTTACAGACAGCATCCAGCGAAAAACTTCCATCAACATGACCACTGGAGGATTTGTTCGATGTTTTTTTCCATTTAAGGGAGGTTGCAGCCGTTCAAGACCTTCGTTTGTTTTGGATAAGCATTCATCTACGACTTAATCCCGTCCTTGAACCTGACACCTGCAATTCACCCTGGATGTCTGTAGAATACCACGTGTCGGCCGGGAACGGGGAGCTGCTCACATGACAGAGCAACCGTCTTGGATATGTGGTGGCGCAGGGAGACCCCACTCCTCCATGTAGGAACTCACCATGGGACTAGTGACTACATCACTAGGGGTGTCTAATGGCTTGGTGAGGTCACAATACCATGGGGTAGCCTACGGTTCAGATGATGAATTTCTGATGAAGTATGAGTATCATCAAACATAAATGATTCAATACTAAACATGTGTGGTTTCCTGTGTCTGGAAACATCTGGAAACCACGTGGTTGTTTTCAACCCAACAGCGTCAAGGTCTGGGGCCTGGGGTCATCATCTTGAGACCACTTTCATAAGAGGACCCAGTTGTTTTTTTTTGGAGGACCATCCCGCCCATGGAAACTGGTTTCGCTAACCCAAGGTAAGTCCCCTAGTTCAGTGGGGTTATCCGTGGACCAGCAGGTGGCCCAGCTCAATACCATGTGCTTCGCGGCTTCCAGCCCCCCAAACAATGGATTGCTTTACGGGACAATCTTAACCGGAAACCATAAAAAAAGTCCCATGAAATATGGGGATTTCCTGTAAAATTTTCCCATCATCCAATTCTATGATAGTATCATAGTATGGTTTCCCATATGTTTAGTAATGATTATAGTAATGATTAGTAATGTCAACCACTCCTCCAATAGTCATAATCCAATACTTAAATGGTACCCAATTAAAATCAATTATATACACCTTGGTTATGACTAACATAGCCATGGTATAGATGGCCCATTGATGATTTTCCCAGCTCTAAACCTCCATTTATAGATGATTTTCCCATTAAAACCTCCATTTATTTTGGGGATTTTCCAGCCAGCTAATTGTTCGTCATAACCAAGGCCGGTCAATGCTTCTCATCCAGGGGATGATCTCCGATAGGAAAACGGCCGGTCCTTGTCGTAGCCGCTATGTCGGCCCACGGGCTGCCCATACTCCTGGAGAAAATTCCTGGTGGTTAATGGTGGCTAATAGTGTTTTCATGGTGTTTTTTTTTAATGGGATTAATGGAACTTACCCTCTGGTGATGTCAAAATAGCTATTGAAAATGGTCGAAATAGTGGATTTACCCAGCTATAAATTGGTGATTTTTCAATAGCTATGTAACAAATTACCAGAGGGTACAAATGAAGTTATAACCATGGCTATAACTAATCAAGCCATAATCAACTTGATTGGTTTAAGGGAAAATGTACAGGAAACCACTGCTTTTACCATGACATATAATGAAATATATATTATAGGGGTTTCCTGTAAATTTTCCCTTAAACCAATCCAATGACGTAAGTTTAGATATACCCCCTATAACTATCGTTATATCTCCACTTATAACTGGAACTGCACTTCCAAGCAGGCCAGTCCTTTTGGGTTCTTCCCCTTTGTTTCCCAACAAAAATAACACTTCTATAAGATTCCTGGGTAGGCAGGGAACAGAATGGATAGTAAAACCATCTAGGACTGACCCAGCGTTACCCTCTGGTAAACTATACAAAAAGCTATTGAAAATTGCCGTTTATAGTTGATTGACCCATTAAAAATTGTGATTTTCCATTAAAAATGATGATTTTCCCATTAAAAATGGTGATTTTCCCATTAAAAATTGTGATTTTCCATCGTTGGTCAAGTCGTCAAACCCCAGCGCCCGATTTTCCATAGCTCCCCCCGACGATATCCACTCCTTCTCATAGAAAGCCCACCAACTCATCAGGCCCTGCAAGCGCCTCAGAATACGTCAGGTCCCAAGCGCCCTTTAAACTTCGCAAAGATCAATTAACCAGGGTTTTCCATATCTGGTTTCATTGGATTGGTTTAAGGGAAAATCTACAGGAAACCATGGTTTTTACCACTAAATATGGAGGTTTCCTGATCAATGAAAACCAGGCTTTTCCATATCTGAATGGATTGGTTTAAGGGAAACTTTGCAGGAAAGCCTCATATTTAATGGGAAAATCGATGGTTTCCTGTAAATTTTCCCTTGAACCAATCCATTGAATATCTGGTTGGTGGTTTTAACCATCTTGAAAAATATGACTTCGTCAATGGAAAGGATGACATCCCATATATGGAAAATAATCCATTCATGTTTGAAACCACCAACCAGATATAATCCTCATTAATCCCCTGTTATTCCATTTTACTGGTTGGTTAATGAGGATTTCCACGTGATAGATAAATTCACCAGGAATTTATATTAGAAGTTTTCTAGGGGATTTCGAATCCCATCAACTTTGGAGTACCCACAAATTTAACCGATCTTCTAATAGTAAAACATATCTTGCACAAAAACAATAGTGTTGCTTAGGAAATATATCAAGATTTATGGCAGAATATTCTATATATATATGTAAGTTGCACTAAACTACCAAGGTGTGAAAATTCAGTGAAAACCTATAGGGCCATGACAGTCATCTTCTGTAGAGCCCGGTTGTAATCCTGTTTTCAGGTCTTGTTACTTGTTGGGAGATCTGGAAAGCACAAGAAAAAATGGCAGAAATTTCACTTATAAGTCAATTTCCCAGCATTTAGGTTTCATCTCTTTTATTTCAGGTTTCAAGTTTTTGGGTTTTGACTGTCACCGGCAGCGGGTCACACTTTTTCAGCTGATTTCCGCTGGGAAGTTGCACGTTTGATCTTGCTCAATGCCAAGTGGAACCTGTCATCTTGTCTGCTTTTGTTGTATCAAGTAATATCAGAAATAAATGCGCAAACCCAAGTCTGCCAACACTATGGTGCCAGTGTCACAGGCTGTGACCGTCTGTTTTTACCATTGACCGCTGCTCTCATCAGGGTACTGCACCTGTGGGCCTGGCGTTTCGGCAAGAAATTGGAATGAAGAAACCATGGCATCAAGGCAAAGTATTGCTAGTCGCCCAAAAACGGTTCCCCTTTTTGCAAATTGTTGCTTTTGTGGCGCTAGCCCCCAGAAAGGTTCTCGTTCTTTTGCAGTGATGAGTGGTCACTCTTCTAGCATCAACAAATAAAATATGTCAAATAGTGTAGGATTGCTGGATTGCTGTGCAAGTACTGGGTCTGTTTTCCGAACTGTGCTGTTTGGATCAAGACGGTTTCAAAAACACATCAGCCCCAAATGCAGCGCCATGGTGCGTCAAGTAATTAGTTTAACCGTGTCCCATCCAACAGAGGTTACGCCAAACCATCCAAACAACTTTTCAAGCAATGCAAAGCCAGAGCCTAGCTATGCGCAAGCTGTGGCAGCAGCTAGCCAAAGATTTAAACCTCCACAAGGTCTTGCGTGTCATTGAAACATCGAGCACCAATAAGTGCAGAAAAGTTAAACTTACCAACATTTTGGCAACTTGACAGCTTCACTGTGAAGAGTTTTTGCGTGCATCGTGATGATGAAACATCTAGCACCGAAAAACTGCAAATGCATGGAGGGAAAAAAACTCGCAATGAAACCGTTTATCAAAGGATTGATCACCTGCCCATCCTCTCCCCCCAACAAGTCTTTAGCTGCCAAGCCTGCGTAGTTTTTTTTTTGGTGTGTGGGTGCATATGTGATATTTTTTCGACGCTGGTGACAAATACAATCTAATCCTGGAATCCTTTGCTTTCCTCATTCACTTGTATTGTGTGTTTTAGCTCACTTACACCGACTCGCCTTGTAATTGAACATATCCCGCGCTGCCTGGCAAATCGATGTGGTAGATTAGTCAACGCCCTTGGAAAAGGTGCTCAAGTCTGTTGCACTCTCAAAGTATCACTTGGCCACATGCACACTGGGATGAAATTTGACAAAGCAAAACTCAATAGGACACTCAAATTCATGATCACAGCAACGTGCAAGATGGGGACAAGACGCGACTTGGCAAACACACCCTTTTCCCCCTTTCTTCACACTACTCTGTTGCGTCTGAGCTGGCGTAACTCTAGACAAGCGGTCTTAAGCTGCCCTTCTCTGTACTCCAACTCCTTTTGTAGCCGAACAGCTTTTTCACGCCAAAAATTTGCATCTTGGCGATTGACCCAGCAGTGGCCACATTCCCCTGGAAAACGGACCGTTTTCTCACCCCGAAGCGCGCATATGCACATGCTTTCGCGAGCTTCCACCCCCACATCACGCGTGACAGGTCGAGAGGTCAACTTCAAAGTGTTACCATGGTCTAGTCCAACAAGTGGAGAGGTTGAAGTGCCGGTGTCCACTGAAACAAGTGGAAGGGTCGAAGTTCCACAGTCTATTGTAGTCTTCTTGATCTTCTTTGGACGTGGACGTCTTTCCCTTTTTTTCCCTTTTCCTAAGGCTCAAGCGGCTGAACAGGTGCTGTAGCAAATCCAATTCAATAACAGATAATCCAGCTGGAATCTCTTTGACTGGCTTGAAGGTGAATTTTTGGTGTTACTGTATCCAAGAGTCTATTGTCTTCATAAATTTGTTGGAGTGCTGAGCGCCTCTCCTCGCCAATTTCCTCCGGGACATCCTTGTCCAAGTACTTAGTTCTCCTCCCGATTATTCTCTTTTCTTTTTTCTGATCCATTGCGTGGCGTGATGGAAGATATGTCAAAGCACAATCTATGACTATAATGTCAAACTTTCAGGCTGTTGCACGACACTAGAACTGGTTTCCTTCAGATGTGTTTCAAAATAGTACTTATCTCCTCATGATTCTAATTATATCACATTTGCTGGACATACCTAAGTTCAATGGAACAAACAAGAAGAAATTGATAGAAATTGCATCTTTTTTGTACCCACTGCTTGGCCAGCACCCCAAGCCTCAAGCAGCTAGAGAAAGCCAGCGGTGACAAGTGATAACAGATAACAGAATGCTAGGTTACAGAATTGGCAAATCAAATTGCAGTTTGTTGGCCCTGAAGCACAGTGGCACCCAGTAATCAAGCCAGAGCCACCTTGTCTTAAAGCCTCCGGGCCAAGTCCCAGACAGAGACGCCGAAGGAAACAAATTCAATATTTCTTCTGAACAACCTTTTAGTCTCTATTCAACCTGCCTAGCGCCCCGGCGTCCCGGCTTCCGTACGCGAAGTGCCAGTGCGCGTAGCTGATAACTTCCGCGTAGTGTCACTGCGCACGTTATTCTTGAAACAAACCAAGGTCTATCTACGCGCGCCCCGGCGCCCCGGCGTCCGTACATATAGTGCGGCGCATGTACGGTGCGGCAAACCCTCTAGTACAGTACACAGCTGCGCGCGTAGCCGGTAAGATTTGCGTAGTGTCACTGCACGCTTTGTTCGCAAACAAACCCTGCAAAACAAACAGCAAACCAACACACAAACAGTAAAACCCCTAATTTTCCAAGGATTTCAAGCAACCAGATTTTCGCTACCAAAGCTACCAAACTTTGAAGTTTCCTGGAGTATTTGATTTGGCTTCCCTAGCTGCTCTGACACAATTTTCTGGAAAATGCTGGTACTGAGTGCACCTACTTGAAGTTTCAAAGTGGAGCTCAACATGCACAGCTCCTAAGTCAAGAAACTAGTTCAAGAAAACAGGAAGAACGATCCAATCAGTTCAAAATCTTGATCTTTAAGACAGTGATCAGCCCCCTTTGTTTTTTTCTTTTCAACCATTAGGACAATTGGTTGGCCGAGTTCAGGGATACTGTGAACAGCTGACTTGTAACAGACATTTTATGGATACAAGAGACCCTGAGCATCAAGACGAACAGTGACAGGCAGGTGGTCCAACACTTGCTGTCGGTGATGAATCTAGAACCAATTTTCACATGTCCAAGATTGACGGTAATGGGTACTCGCCTGCTCATGGGCCTTTGAAGATGATTCACAGTCCTGTGGCGGCGGCATTTGGCGCGTCAAGCATCACGGGGATGGGTGCGATGACTGTAGGTCGCTTCGCAAAACGCACAGTAAGCACAGCTCACCCATGGCACAAGCACATAAAACCACACACGAGGTATGTACTTCATGTGACACCATGCTGCTTGAACTTTGCATCGGCCGAAAGCCCGCCAGCCCTCCTGCTTTGTTCTGTAGTCTCTCACAGGGTTCGGCCCTAAGATCACTGCAACGATGCAAATACAGGAAGAAGCCGATGCCTACTACTAGACAGTGGTTGAACGAATCTGCAGATGGACCAGTGAACGACTTTGAAGCCATGCAGACCTTTTTACTTATCATAACCGCTGTGCAAAGGACTAAGGCGGTCAAGTCTTTTGACCTGGGCCCCCTAAGGATGGTCAGAAGTGAGCGCATCCGCTACATCTAAATATGATCCAGAACTCCTGGGCACAGACGTGCAGACAAACACAATTCATCAAACCTTTTGAGACTGATAGATTCGCATTAGAATTCAGCCCATGCTCCTCCACACGGTGTGCCCATAGGGTCCACCACAAGGTCCTTGAGACTGGTTTATCGGCCTGAGAAGCTACGAGTGTCCATGAAGAAATCAAGATTGGAAATACATCACGCTGCAGATGCACCACATTACATGTTCCACTGGGTGAGCAAAAAAATGAGAATGCTCAAAGAGAAGGCTCCTGCTGAGCTTGAACATCAGGAAGCATAGGCCAAGCATTACATGTGCAGGCAGACTTGCTGCTTCCAATCAATCAGCCGGTGTTTAGTAGCAATAGGCTACATGTGTTTGCTTTCCTTCATCGAAGCAGCCAGGCCTGCAAATTGCGAAGCTCACTTTGGAGACGGTTGCTTTGCAGCCAGGCTTGAGACAGTGAGCCATTGAAAGGCCAAGGTTCAAGGTGTCACAGTAAGACCAAGGACTTTGATTGTGAGTAGCTTACCCAGCACTGGCCATAACAGACTGACCAATCTTCGAAGCCTACTGCCTAACACCAGCCTTGAACATCACCGACAGCATCTCAGCTGTAACGTTTAGTCCGACACATCAAACGATGAACTTGGTGTGTCTGCAAAATAGATTATCCGTCAAAGATTTTTGCCACACCGCCAAAGTAGCGAGACATCATGTCTCCACGGCAACAAGAAGGTGCAACAGCTGCACCATCAAAACCTTTCTGCCGGGACCCTCGGGATCTTGCGACGCCGTCGACGCACAGACATCAAAAGCTGAGTGTCATGATTCGCACTCATTGAGCATGGTGCCGATTGCAGCTAGAATAGACAGTATCAATAAGCACATGATTGACATCATCATGGAGCAGCTTGACTGGATAATTTTGAGGGAAGTTTGCACCACACATCAGCACACCCAATGCTCAAATCAGTCGCATGACCTCATTCTCAGAAAGTTGCAGAGGCTGCTTCAGGAAATACAAAGGTTTTCCTAGGCTGGAAGCAGACCCCAGCAACAACTAGCCAGCATGATGGTGGACTGAGGTGGCACAAAGGGCTCGAAGCTCCAGACCCGGTTTTTCAGTCAAGTGTCTTGGCGAGATCTCCTGATGGTAGATAGGGCAGGGCTACACTTGGCAGCTCACTTCATAGCCAACAATTTTTGAACTATGTTCAGAGCAAAACTTACCTGCAAATGAGCGGCCTTAGATTCCTTGGAGTAAGAGACACGCCATACCCTCCGCAAGGGTCTTGACATCTCGAGGGCCTCCAGAAAACATGGGTCAGTATGTCAGATTGTTCCCTAATTCTAACGCACGACTTTGGTGTCTGACAGCGAGCAAGAACAAGATTATGCTAGTGGCGATATGTGGTGATGATTGTGATGCTAAGGACGCCTAGTAGAAGATTCGACCAGATCATGTGCGCTGGACTGATGATTCGAATAACGCTGAGCTAGGCAGGTCTTGTGCACATCTTTTTTTTATATACTGATATGGGATCTTGGTGCCCCGGCGCCCGGCGCCCGCATAGATACCGCGGTTTATGAATACTCGTATTGCGTCACCCGCACGTATCGCGGCAGATTGTTGGTACTGCGCCCGCGTAGATATTCTGGCTTCCCGCATGTATATTCCGTCGCCCGTATCTTTACTGCGGCAAATACTTAGTCCTGCACCCGCGTAGATATTGCGGCTTCCCGCATATACTGTATATATAATTATAAATAGTAAATATGTATGTATGTATATATATATATATTGCGTCGCCCGCATCTATACTGCGGCAAATTGTTAGAACTACGCCCGCGTAGATATTGCGGCTTCCGGCATGTATATATATATATATATATATATATATATACTGATATTGCGCTACCCGCATCTTTACTGAGGCAAATTGTTAGTACTGCACCCGCGTAGATATTGCGGCTTCCATGATTATATATGTATATATATATATATAAATATTGCGTCACCTGCATGTGTACTGCGGTAAATTATTAGTACTGCGGTCCATATTGCGTCACCTGCATCTGTACTGCGGTAAATTATTAGTACTGCGGTATGGCAAAACAGATTGGCAAGCGTTTCTGGTTGCATTTTGCCTGGCTGCGTTTGGTCTCTGCGCACCGCCCAAAACTCAACATACCCAAACGGTAGCTTTACCAAATTGGGAGCTACGCTGTGTGGCTCACCCAAATACTTTCAAGAAATTGCTGTCCAAACCTCCTGTATTTCGGTTTTTGTTTCACAGCGGAATTCTGTATCAATTTAGGACATGGTCAATAGTTGGGCCACTCAAACATCGATCAACATCATGATATCAATCCTGCCAACATTTGCCAACCTGTTTGGTTGCGGTTGATCCGCCAGTCTGAAGTGAAACACTGTGAGAGTAATGATATGTCAAACCCAAGCCAAGAAGGTCCGGGTGGAAGGTTGCAAATCCAAGAGGGTAAGTGCCCACACCTTCTCTGGAAACGCGCTGCCAATGCCCGTGTACTTCAGCTGGCTGGTGTTGGGACTGGTCCAAGAGAAGTGCATCTCCATTGGCTTGGGTCTGATCAGGTAGGAGTCACGTCCTAAGGGTAAGTCATCTCAATGACAGCAAGTGGGCACGGAATCAAATACGATCAGGATTGCGTAAAAAGGCGTCCGGAGACCAAGGTCAATGTGCGCGTCAGTGATTGCCAAGAACAAAAAAACTTGGATGCTTTTTGGTGGCTGGGACATCCTTGAACCAAGCAACCCTCCCCTGCACATGGTTTTGTGAGCTCATGGTGGTTGATGGTCACCTCCGTATGGCCCTCCTCCTCCAACTCTGACAGCAATTGCTTCCAGCTGCAGCTGTCAGCATCGTATGTGGATTTCTTCTCAGGCTCAGAGACTTCCAGGATGACATCGTCATCCTCCGAGAACCACTTGCACTGGCAGATCCGTTGGAGCTCATCTGCCCAGGCAAGGCAGTGGGAGAGCAGTGGATAGGCACATCAAGACACCATTTGATGATTAAAGTGGTCGAACATGATGATAATGATTGCAGGCGCAAGCCACTGATTAAAAAACAGTTTTGTCTTTACTCACGGCGCTGTTGGATCTAGGTTTGATAGCTAATGGCCTGGTCATTTCAAAATCACCGGATGCAGACTCCTGGCTAAGGAATCCACAAGTGTAGGACTGCTAGCAAAATTTGTGAAAGCAACAGCGGCGGTATCAAATGATGAATAGCATTTGGATTACCAACGAACTGGTTTCACACATGGCAGTGGGCACTGCATGGTGCAGCCCTAAAGTAACTCAGTGGGACCTGGGAAAAAGCAAAAGTGCACTAAGCATCAAATCCCTCACCATCCGTCGCATCATCGCTGTCATTATCACCAGCGTCATCGCCAGCAGGGCTTTCATTGCCGCAGGGTTCCTCACCACCATCATCGATCAAACTGTTCCCGCACTCACTGCCAGCGACCGAAGCCTCATATTCAAGCGTGTCATCTTCAGCAGGGGCCCCATGCTCTTTCTGATCACAGCCGTCTTCACTGTCATCTGCATTCATGTCCATCACAGCCGGGTCAGCAAGCTCCTCGGCAACCATGATCTCAAGCTCCTCTTCCTGCCGCGAGGCTTCCATCTCAGCATCATCCGATGGGAGAGGTGGATCTGAGACATAGGTCTTCAGACGTCTGCGGCTCAGCTCGGATGCAGACATGGACTTGATGGAAGCAACCCTGTCTGGGTGCAAGCGCCACCTCAAAACAAGGCAATACCAATTGGCAGGAGTTGTATCAGGAAGGTTGCAGCCTACTGGTATCAAGAAAGATGGACAACTTCAAGATTGACATTGCATGACATGGTTCACATGTCTGTCAAGCTGCTGCTTTGCCAGAAGGATGACATTGACACGGAATACTTGTGACTAAGATATGCGCTCCTTTCTGGCTTCAATGAGAGCTTCGTTCTTGGACAGCTTCGGGTTTTCCTTCCTCAGCCTTTCCGAGGCCTCCTTGATGTGCTTGTAGTAGGCATCCCTGAGACCAACTCGTCCTGGAACTCCCTTTCTCGCCTGAACGCAATGAGTTCATTGATGGATTCTATCGTCTAAGTCGATGTCAAATTTTCAGATATGGGTCAAATCGCAAAGCAGGGAAAACAACAGCCAGTGATCGTGAAACATGACAGCTTGAAAGGTCAGCTCAGGCCATGTCAAAGCTTAAAACATTCAGAATTGAAATCTCGAAGTGGGGAAGGCTACAGAAAATGACCATGACATATGAAAATGTGAGAGGCCAATAAAAGTTGAAAGTCTTCTTTGGAAGGTGTCCTTTTGCAACTGTTTCCGATCTAGAAATCGAAATAGGGACTTTCAACCTCTCTCTGGTTTGAGCTAAAACTGCCTCGCGCTTCGCTGAGGCTCGAGGGCGACGGGGCCGATCTCCCTGATCAGAGGACAGAGATGGGGATGTCGGCCATGAACCACACATTCAAGCAGGTTTTCAGATGTTTCGGTTGACTTTGTGACCTTGCCTTGTCATCCGGGTCGCTGTCCGTGTCATCATCTTCCTTCGTGTCATCCATCTCGCTTTTGGCGTCGGACTCATCACGTGCGCCTTCATTGTTGCTCTCCATGTCCACGTCCTGGTCTTTCTCAGCGCTTTCAGCATCAGTTTCTTGGTCGTCAGCTGGTTCCACCTTGGTCCTGGCTCTCTTTTCAAGTCTTGTCCTAAGATCGCTTCCAGCCGGCTTGGGCTTCTCAGCATCTGGGACCTCGATGTGCTTACGCTTCTGAAGCTTCACGCGCTCCTTATTGTCCTTCTTGTCCTTCTCTTCAGAGCTTCTGAGTGTCTCAGCCTTCTCCAGCTGAATCCTCTTCAGTTCGTCTCTGTGCTTCTTCTCTTCAACCTTCTTGCGTGCCTCAGCCTTCTCCAACTGAAGCCTCTGCCTTTCGTCAGCCTTCTTCTTCTCTTCAACTGTCTTGCGTGCCTCAGCCTTCTCCAACTGAAGCCTCTGCCTTGCGTCAGCCTTCTCCAACTGAAGTCTCTTCCTGTCGTCAGCCTTCTCCTTCTCTTCCTTCCTCAGTGCCTCAGCCTTCTCCGACTGAAGCCGCTTCCTTTCCTCAGCTTTATCCTTCTCTGCAACCTTCTTGCGTGCCTCAGCCTTCTCCAACTGAAGCCTCTGCCTTTCGTCAGTCTTCTTCTTCTCTTCAACCTTCCTGCGCGCCTCAGCCTTCTCCAACTGAAGCCTCTTCCTTTCGTCAGCCTTCTCCTTCTCTTCCTTCCTCAGTGCCTCAGCCTTCTCCAACTGAAGTCGCGTCCTTTCCTCAGCTTTCTCCTTCTCTGCAACCTTCTTGCGTGCCTCAGCCCTCTCCAACTGAACTCTCTTCCGTTCGTGAGCCTTCTGCTTCTCTTCAACCTTCTTGCGTGCCTCAGCCTTTTCCACTTCGGATTCTGCTGATTCTGATTCCTCAAGATTTTCAAGATCGTCGCTCAAGTGTTCTTCAGAATCCAAGGTGTTGGATTCCTCGTCATCTCTTATTTCTGCCTTCTTGGTCACTTTTTTGGCAGCTGCCTTCCTTTTCGGAGCCGACTTCGCCTTGACACTCCTGTTCTTCACCGCTGCTTCCTTCATATTCTCCTTTTCTTCAGTAACTGTCCCTTTCTCCATCTTAGCCACAACCTTGCGAGGGTCTTTTTCTGGGACTCCCGCTTCACCATTTGCACCTTTAGCGAAATGTACTCTCCTTCCATCTGCATCCTTGGGCTTGCTGGTGGCCCTGAGAGCAGACTCTCTGTCTGGAGCACTTGTCTCACGGGTCTTGGCTGTCGACTTTTCACGCAAAAATTCCTGTCGGCTAAGCTTGGCATCACCTTTGGCTCTGGTCTGCGCTAACTTGACCTTATCCTCAAGCTTCTCTACATCAGCAGGCGTCATGGTTGGATTGTTCTCAGGTGTGCTTGCTGCAGCTGTCAGAGGAAGAGTCGTAGGCTTGGAAGTGCTTACCTCCTTGGCATCCTCCAGTCGTAGTTTCTTTCTGCTCTTGTCCGCAGCTTTTGCCTGCCAGCCGTGCACATTTGCTTGAGAAAAGAGCCAGTTGGAACTTTCGTTCGAGAAAATTTGCGCTGATAAATATCATGCCTGATGTAAAATATGCATTTCGGCTAGTGAATGCTAGAGAGCATTACCATGAAATCAGCAAACAAATGAAAACCTACTCAATAGGTAGTCCCCGAAAAAAGTTTAAACAAGCTTATTCCCCAAACAGCGTGTCCACACTGAGGGGTTCTTACGGTAGGCGTTAAGGCCGGTGCTTGATCAGGGGGCTCCATCTGTGTTCCGTTTTTTTTTATTTGAAAATTCTTGCATCAAATGGCTCTTGTGCCATGTCCATGTGCATTTCGATTGCGCAGGCTCGCACAAAGTGTGGGTCGCGGTCTTGGTCTGCAGCATTTTACTTGTAAATTATCGCATAAAATTGTTTTCGTAATGTTTTTGTGACATGTCCATGCGCATTTCGACTGTGCAGGCTCGCACAAAGTGCGGGTCGCGGTCAGGGGATCCATCTAGTCTACGGCATTTTACCTGTAAGTTCTCCCATGAATTCCATAATTTTTGCTTTTTTGTGACATGTCCATTTGCATTTTGACTGCGCAGGCTCACACAAAACGGTTGTCCTTGTGAGAAGATCTTGTGGAGATCCTGGTGGGATCCTCTCTAAGAGGTCCTTGCATGCAGATCTTGCAGGTGCCATGTCTTACAGTGAATGAAGCTCTTGTACGAAGATCGTGTGAGCTCCTCTAGATCTACATAGTCCTGCTGCTGCAGGCGATGACGTCTAACCTCATGTGTTACTGTTCCATAGCTACTGTTGCTGGTATCTGGTACATTGAATTCCTACCCCCCACATTGTTTGGGGCCTCTTGCCGGTGTAATTCTGGGGTGCTTGGTGGCAAAAAACAATTTTATATAAAGTTTAGGTATTGGCTGAGTAAGAAAGTGTTTTCAAGATAGAGCCAGGACCAAAGAGACCGAACATAACCTGGCCCTAGCCACAGACAAACGCGAACATATGGCTACACAGAAACGGGGAAACTGTTTTTTTGGTCATGGTACGGACTTCACAACTAGAGCCTCAGAGGAGACAGCGCCGTTGGATGAAGAAGGAGATTCAGCAGGGGCCTCGGGACTGGATAAGGGGAGCACCGAGCCACAGAAAATGAGACGACACTATTTTCACAGAAAATGACAATTTCCATTTGGCCCCTGACAGTTCTGGCAGGAGGTGTTTCAATCAAACCAGGGTCATTTTGACTTAGGCGAGCAAAGTCCTTCGCCCACAGTCGTGCAAGCAGTTGAACCCATCATGCGCAACAAAAAAAGGAAATGAACCTGTTGAAGATTGAGCTAAGCAGGGTCCTCTTCAAAGCCATGCTTGGCGAGGAGATTTCCCAACATGGGATACACTCACAAGTCTCTGGACTTGTGCTAGCCAGGTGGACAACTGCAACGGATGTAGAAAATTGAGCCGCTGATAAATGAAGCCAGCAAGTCCGGAAGAGTCAGCAGAGCCACATTCATGAGAATCGATAGCTTCAAGAATGTTTCAAGTTTCAGCATACCATGTTTTCCTAAGAGTGCTGCAACCCTTAAAGTTTCAATCGGGGAAAGGCCTACCTGACTTGTTCTTTCGCTTGAGGTCGGCAAGCTTCACGTCAGAAATGAACCGAGAGGCCCCATGACCGATCACGAACTCATCTGTGGGAATCTGAATGTTGAGGTGGGCACCCTTAGAGAAGCGGTTCTGAATACCCAATGCTTGCAGAGATTGGGCTGCTTCACAGGTCTTCACAGATATCACAGAAATTCCCATGAACAAAGCACGACAATTGAGACTAGTCTCCATGAAAAGCTTGAAAGCTTGTCCTTCCACTACAGACTCAGTTTTCCCCATGCGGTTCCTGGCATCAACCAAGTATAGGGTCGTTCCACCCCACCTTGCCAAGCACTTGCATTCCATGTTGTAGCAATTGAGGAGGTCTTGCACCGTTGCAGGCTCTCCATCCCATGTCAACTGTTGCACAGTTTGCTCTGTGGGTGGTGGCGGTGCAGGCGCCACAACCAGCTGCTGGCTGCTCTTGTCGAACCTGAGCTTCAGAGGCCAGCTGGGAGCACTGAGGGACTTGGGGCCCGAAAACATACAATGACCTGATGAATAAAACGCAATGCGATTAATGTAAAAGCTTTACGAAGTAGAAGTGACCCCCGATGACATTCCAAATGCTAAAGGTTGGCTTGACCAGCAAGTCAAAGATTGAGATAATAAGTTGAGAAACCTGTCATCAAAGTCCTTGATCAAAGCTCGCCACTCAGCACCGTAGACCACGTCGTTGTGGTACATAGCCCTGACTGCTTGGGGAAGCTTGAAGCTGAATTTTGCCCAGCCAGATTTCCGGTTGTCCACTGATACCTGGACAAGCTTGAAACCGTAGTCACCAAGATTGATTTCAGTTGTGTCACCGGCGGCAGGGGGCTCTGGGCAGTAAGGCCGCACATCATCTCCCATAGGATGGTCGCCCTTTTTCCAGGCCTTCGGGCCAACATGCTTTTGATTCAAACTGAGGTGCTGGTCAAACTTGAATAAAGATTCCAGCCTAAATTGAACAAGGCGTTTGCTGGAAATGGTTTGAAAGGGTTGGCGGCCGGTTTGCCACTGCCAAAAGAGCTAAAAACTCTGCAAAAAGGACCCCTGGTTCTTTTTTCCCACTTTTCAATAATCCGAACCTCCATCAACTTCAGCGCCAAAACTTTCTGAACATAGTCGATCAGGTTACCGTTCAAACTCACGCTGATGTGGGAAATTCTGATGGGCTCGGTCTTGTGCCAGTCCAGGCATACGCGCTCAAGCCACGCATCGTATGGTGTGATGTTGACAACAGTAGCCCCACCAAGGCGAATTTTCCCCAGAACAGCTCCCAAAAGACTGGATGGGACATGCTCCCCTGAAAGAAGCTGCGCTGCCTCTTGAACGTCCGACAAGCTCCTGGGACATGGTTGCAGTAACCCCCAAACAGGTAGACAAATTGGAGAATATAATACAGTATGTTCTCAACATGGCAGTAGGGTTCCTTCAAAAAAAAGATCTATGTTCATTGCATTTATATCGGGCTGCGCCGCGAGAAAAAATTAAAGTGTAGATACTCGCCAAGCAAATAAATTGTTTACCAGTAGTACCGCACGAGGCGGTGGCGAAGGTTTCAAGGATAGGACACTATAGGAGAGGTGAGTTGTTGTGATGCATGGATGGCAGAGCGAATCCACTGATGGACCGGAAGGTGGTTGGAGTTGTGCTTTTTGGAGTGGCTGCATTGGTTGCAGTGGTCACCTCACTCACAACTCCTGGATGTAGCGTGGTGTAGCGCAGTAGCTGTACGTAGTTGTAGTTGTAGTTGTAGTTGTAGTTGTAGTTGTGGTTGTAGTGGGGGTTGATGTTGTAGTTGTAGTTGTGGTTGTAGTTGTAGTGTGGCTGAAGTGTAGTTGAAGTTTTATTTATTTGCCTTGGTTGTAGGAATTGTAGTTAGTAGTTGCAATAGTAGTAGGAGCTGCAGTTGTAGTTGTAACTGTAGCTGTAGTTGTTGTTGTAGCTGTAGTTGTAGCTGTAGTTGTAGTTGTAGTGTAGTGTTGTGGTAATTGTTGTTGTAGTAGTGTATTTGAAGTTGAAGTTGTAGTTGAAGTGTAATAGTAGCGTAGCTGAGGTTGTAATTGTAGTTGCAGCCGTAGCTGCAGTTGTGGTGTAATTGTAGTTGTAGTTGCAGTGGGACTTGTACTTGTAGTTGTAGTAATCGTAGTTGAGGTTGTAGTTGTAGTTGAATTTCAGTTGAAGTTGTAGTGGCGGTTGTAGCTGTAGCTCTTGTAGTTGAAGTATAGTTGAAGTTGTAGCTGTAGTGGTCGTGTAGTGGCAGTTGTAGTTGAAGTTGTAGTTGTACTGTGGTGTAGTGCAGTTGCAGTTGTCTATCTACCTGTCTATCTATAAATATGTTTATCTATTTGTTTTCTGTTTATCTATCTGTCTGTCTATCTGTCTGCAAGTTTGAAAACGAAGCTATTCTGCAAGACTTCCTAAATTTTTGAACTTGACAACATCAAAAACGAAGCAATTCTGCGAGACTTCCTCAATTTTTAAATTTGACAACATCAAAAACGATACAAGTTTGTGAGACTTTCTCAATTTCGAAGTTGACAACATCAAAAACAAACAGTTCTGCAAGACATCCTTCAGAAATGGAAAGTTGAGTGCAGAGCTGATGGCCTCGTACCAATGGGTTTTGCGCTTTTTCCACTCCACCTGTCTAAAGTGCTGCGCCTGCCACAAAAAGGTGATGCCAGGTCATGCGAAGTGCTGCACCTGTCACGCAAAATCATCTTCCCAAAACTTAAGATCTGATGCTCCAAAATGCAACCCTTCTCAGGAAATCAGCGCCCGGACCTGCTAACATCTCTGATGAACGTGTCTCTTGTACTGTGCCTGCCACGGAAAATGAATCTTGCCAGGTCCTCTTCAAATGTCCCACGCCTGCCATCGTTTTTGGAAATGCTACAAAACCCTCACGTTTTGCTCACTCTTGACAAGCTGCATAATCCCTTGCGCCTGCCACGTGAAACGACATCTGAACGTCCAAAAGTGTTCCGAACCCGTCAGCCTTTGACACTTTTGACTTCGAAATGTGCTTCGCGCCACAACGGCGTGCACTTTTTCATCATCTCAATTTCCAAAAGTGGTCCGAACCTGGTGTGCTTTGTACATTCTGACTTCGAAATGTGTCTTGCGCCACAACGGCGTGCACTTTTCCATCATCTCACTTTCCAAAAGTGGTCCGAACTTGGTGTGCTTTGTACATTTTGACTTCGAAATGTGTTTTGCGCCACAACGGCGTGCACTTTTTCATCATCTCACTTTCCAAAAGTGGTCCGAACTTGGTGTGCTTTGTACATTTTGACTTGGAAATGTGCTTCGCGCCACAACGGCGTACAATTTTTCATCTCTCATCTGGCCAGCTGGCTCCGCACCCGCCGCTTTAGCGAGCCTACTTTTTGGCCCTCCTGAGCCACAAATCATCGGAAAAACACAGTGTTTCGCGACTTTCCTACCTTTTCGCGCACCTGGATCTTTCTTCTGAGACTTTCTCTTTTTTGATCTTCTTTCTTCTCTTCTCTTCTCTTCTCTTCTCTTGTCTTCTCTTCCCTGACTCTTCCCATCTCTGCTTTTCATCTGTCCACATTGTCGGAAGTTTGGCTTCTAAACTTCCTTCAATTAGTTGACATACTTTTAGGCTTCCCGTTTTTTATGATTTGTTTGGAAGTTGGTATAGTTGATAATTGGAGCCCAATTCCCATCAAGCACAAGCACCAACATCAGCAGAGGAAAAAAACACAATTCTCTCAGTGCTTAATTGGATCTCTTGAGACCCCCGAACCCAGAAAAATTCGTTGTTTGGCGATATTTAGATTAGCCAAATCACCGTTGACCCTCTGAAGCGTGAGGGACACCATCTTTCTCAGCCACTGGCACGATGTAGGTTGTCTCTGGCTGCCATGGAATTGTTGCCTTTGGAGACCTGCAGGGTTGGCTTGCTCTACTGTTTTTTGGACCCCATGGAAAGCTATGAAACATCTAAAATGGGGTTGGAAAAACATGACATTTGCGAATGTCTCAGAATAGGGGGATCGCGAAACTTCACTTTTAATTGGAAAATAGAAAGTTTCGGGATCCAACTATTTTGAGAGATTCCCATGTAACACTTCACCCCACCTCAGCATGGCGAGTTCGCATTCGCGAAACATGTTCGACGACCAAGAATCCTCCTGCCAAACCAGCCAGCCCCACATGTTCATAGAAACCCTCTTTGATGAGGGCGGCGCATCCATCCGCAGCGTGATAAGCTGGCTTCCCAAGCGTCGAGAGTCTAGTTTGTCTTCTATTCTCCTGGGCTGTTTGTCGCCAGAATAGCGGCGCAAACGAACTGACCAGTCAACAAGTCTCATTCAGGGACAAGAATGGGAATCAATTCTACGAATAAAGTCTCAAAGCAAGAAACCTGATCTCTCCACGTAGGCCACCAGTTACTTTTTCGGACACCAAGTGGGGCGCCAAGATAATCCCAACCGCAGTCGTTGGATTCTTCGAAAGGACCTTGTCCAAGACAGCAGTGGCAAAGTTCAGCTGCTTGTTGTCCATTCGTCCAAATTTCGTCAGGTCAGCCCAAACCAACAGCCCTTGCGCAGGTCCACTTGTAGGCTTGCGAGCTGCTATGAACTGGTCCACGAGGGTCAAGACGTCGCTCTCAGTCCCAGCTTTGTGACATGCATGCTTGCCCATGAAGGCCTCCACGATATTGCTCCCAATCGTGTTCTCAGCCCTCATGTGCGTGATTTTCTTCAAGCGCTCAGCCCGCTCACTCTTCTCACATGAATGAAAAACTTTTCCAATTGCCGACGTGTCCTTGGCTAAAAGGAGGCAATCGTGTTCCCACGCCGCCTTGCGCGCGTCATTTGATAGGCACTCAAGCCGAGCGTTGGCTTTTTCCAGGGCTGAATCTGCCACTGTGTGCTGAGATTCACACTGGTGGTCGGTCCACAGGGCCATTTCACCAATCTGGAACTGTGGGTCCTTCGCCGTCAAGGCTTCCATGATTTCCGTCAAGTAGTCCCTGAGATAGCGTCAAGAGCGAAAACAAACTAGCTATGACATATCTACACAAAAAGGTTTGTTCAACTTGACCATATGGGAAACATAACCTACTTGGTTGTCTTACTCAGCCAGTTGCTGAACTTCAAACCTTTTTTCTTGATTTTTTTCAGCGCGGACCCAAGGGAAAAAAACTTAATGGGAAGGATACCCAATGAGGAAGTTGTCAAATGTCAAAGGAGAAACTTGCATAGCACGCTGCCAACAACACAGACAAGCTTCCCTTCAATCATGCCCAACCGGACCTTTCGCAAAGTGTCTGCAGGGAAAGAGTCTGGGGTAGCTTCCATTTGCTCCAACACGAAGGCTTGGAAGCACATCCGGTCGCATTCCAAGGCAAATTGATCTGGAGCCAGACGCACCACGGAAGCCTTGCCAGCTCTCCTTGTGGAGATATCATGGAGGTGAAAGATCCTTTCCAAAAACAACTCTTGTTTGATCGGTGTCATCTGCAACATGTGGTACCAATTGCCATTTGCATGCCTTGATAGCCCTCCCAGCAGCCACCGAGTGTCCACGATGGTGTCCCGGCTGAAGGCTAGCAGGGTTCTCGCTTAATCCCACAACCCAGCCAACCAATTAAAACATAGTACTGCAAACTGCAAACCCTTCCCTGAATCGTACTTGGGGGATCATGGCAGATGTCGATGTTTGTCAGGTGATCTGGATAAGAACCCCTTGCCTGAGCTAGTGAAAGGATACTTGTGCAAGTGTCGTTCCAAAAGTGGCCAAGCTGTGACACACACGCCAACCTGCCAGGAAAATGCAGAGCCCAACAAGTCAAGAAGACAAATTGAGGCAGGGAGGATTGGTCGTGGAAATGCTACAATTTCAACATAATAAAGGGGCGGTTGTCCATCGGAATAACCAAAAACCGTCCCACAGTTTGGCCGACAGTACGCCTTTCATTCTCACAAACCTTAGTGGGACCAATTTCTGCGTAAATAATGCCCCAATCAAGTTTCAAATGGTTTCCATCATATTTCGGCTTGCAACCCAATAGAATGTGCATGGAGTCATTATAACTTCATCCAGTGGCCTCCTACTTGGGTTAACATGCAAGCAAATCATATCATTCAGACCTCCAATGGCTGAATCACTGTATGGGAACTTTACCCAGGTATGTTTGTGCCTCTCGGTTCCAAAACTTACGCCCATGGATTATTTTTTTTGGCAGCCATGCAAAAATAGTTTCAGTAAGTTTATCCAGATTGCGGGGACATCACATGAATTATGCATAGGCAGGGGTCGCTTGGCACTGTTTAGAATGTGAATACTGCTGGCATGGTGCGAAGCTTTGTCCCCATCTGACCCATCTCGGTTGTCTAGTGTTAGTTCTTGCATGTTCTTGCCGCTATGCTGTTGCCTGTTGCGACGATTTATTTGTCCCCATCTTGACTCTTTAGGGTGCAAGCCAGTAGCTTTGAACGCATAGAGAGATAGGGCTTGCTCGTCATCAATTCGGTACTTGGGATTCGTCACGGCAGAACCATAATTGTTGTACTCCGCCACACCGTCCATGAACGCTTGTTTGTAGCCATCTTGGCCTTGATACTTGCTCGGCTCCTGTCCAGGGACAACATGTCAACGAACTGTATCATTTCAATCAATGGCGGAAAGACTTCTCGTGGAGACAAAATCCATGGTTTCAAGCACTTGAAAACAGATAAACACGTTGATACCATGGGAACGTTTGTTGATGACTGGTGGTGATGATGGAAAGCTCGCAGCCCCGTTCCTGTGTCAGTTTCTGTTGAGCCCTTCTTGCGAAAATCAAAGCCTTCTGGACATGCGACTTTTTTTGACGTTCGCTCTGCTGCTCATGGACCTGCAGCCGCCTCCATTCCAGATCGCTTGTCTTCTCGGGGTGCATAACACACACTGTGATGAGCAGAACAGTTTGAAGCCACCTGCCAGGAGCACATGGAGCGCAGAGACTGGCGAATTCAGATTTTAAACCGGGAAGAGGAGGTTGGTCAGTAACAGTCAGTATATCGAGTCAAACAAATCAACCTCTCAAGCTGAGCAAAGTTATCATCCACATATTGGCTATAGGCTCGTCGTTGCTGTTCACACACTGCCTTGATAATATTGCGACAACAAGAATGCCCCACAGGTTATTCAACAGTTTGTGGCTTATCATGCTGATACAGAAACTTGACCGAACTACAGTTGGTAGTCGGTTATTAGATATCAAAATGATGGTAACTCAGCTTCGGTCTCAGTTTGGGCCATGACGGAAGGGACCCAAATTGATATTTTGCGAGGCTTGAATATCTTTGGGGTATATCAACTTCATCCCTTGGGCGTTCGAATCTTGAATGTCTCGGGGACGATGCTCCCACTGTAACCATCACCCCCTGGCAGCCTGTCAGGGCCAGGATCTGTCAACTTAGATTAGAATTTAATATCATTTGGACGTGTTTGGGCAACCCATCAATCATCCGGCTACAGGCTGCAACTTCAGAAATTGGACTTGAGCAGTCAGATGAGTCACTTGGACATATTGTCACTGGCTCCGGGGACGATGGTTACACCCGGACCATCACCCCCTGAGGTTTGTCTCTTTTACGTGGCAAAGGACGACCCAGATTGTCAATTTGCCAAAGAACCGTTCCCAAATTATCAATTTGCCAAAGAACCGTTCCCAAATTATCAATTTGCCAAAGAACCAAACATGTTGCAAAGTATCAATTTGCCAAAGAACCGTTCCCAAACTATCAATTTGCCAAAGAACTAAACATGTTGCAAAGTATCAATTTGCCAAAGAACCGTTCCCAAACTATCAATTTGCCAAAGAACTAAACATGTTGCAAAGTATCAATTTGCCAAAGAACCATTCCCAAACTATCAATCAGCCAAAGGACTAAACATCTATATATCAAGTCCAAGTCTGGTCACAAACATGGGAATAAGAGCATCCGTCCATGTCGGGACCATTCCATGCAGGTATTTTCACCCCTTTTTAGACATGGGAAAATCCGACAAGAACCTTGGGACTTCCAGGAGAAAACATCTGCAAACAACAAGATTTCCTTTGAAAGGGGTCCTCAGGGTGAAAGGAGTTCTAGGGGGGCCTGCGCCAAAAAGGTCCCCAAAATGAAGCCCCTTTCACCCGGAGGATCCCTTTCAAAGGGAATCTGGTTAAATTCTTTTTTCTCCCAGGTCGAACGCTGCTTTGACTTGTTCTCAAGAGTGTGGTGGGGAAGGCTCAAAATGAAGCATGGGGAGGGGTTTGGGCTGCCCATGCTTCCCAAGGATGCGGTTTGGGAAGGCTCAAAATGAAGCATGGGGAGGGGGTTGGGCTGCTTAAAACGAACCATGAAAAAGTGGTTGAATTTTTCGTGGTTCCCAAGAGTGCTGTGGGAAGGGTTTGGGAAGCCTCAGAATGAAGCATGGGGAGGGGTTTAGGCTGCCCATGCTTCCCAAGAATGGGGTGGAAAGGGGTTAGGAAAGGATTGGCACCCTGCCCCAGTAGGCGTATGTTTCAAGACTCTTACTGGGGCACATTTTTGAGACCAATTTTAGCTGCAAAATGGCACCAAGCCCCAAACCAAATCCTACAGCAACCCCCAAACCCAGTCCCAGCAACCCCCAACCCCAATCCTACGGCAAGCCAACTTCTTGTTGAGGTGTATCGGTATCGGGACTTCCAAGGTGAGAACTGGCAGGAACCAAGGACTAAGGAAGGCTCCAAAACGAAGCATGGGAAGGGGTTTGGGCATTCCATTTTCAAATGGAAAATTGGAACGCGGATCATATACACGCAAATACCCGCATCTCATTTCTTTGCTCATGTAAGTGAAGTCTAGGGTGTGTGAGTTAGTTCACATAACATGTTTTGCATCTTGGAGAACCCAAACCTGTTCAGCGGGTGATCTCCCGGGAAAAAACTTAAACTTTTTTCATTGGGTCCGCGCGCGCCCGCCCCCACATGCTTATTTTTGGATACCCAGGGGCGCGCCCGCGGACCCAAGGGAACAAAGTTTAAAGTTTAGGCATTGACTGAGTAAAGAAACAATTGCGGAGGTCCTATGTTATTGCAGAGGTCCTATGTAATGTAATATTTTTTCGATGCACTTTACAGATGACATTGGAGTTTTGCGTTTAATTTGCTTCACTCTGCACATGACATGGGAGTTTGCGTTTTTTTTGGTATGTCCGGCTACTCCCATGACATCTGCAGGTATTAAAACGTTCTGGAGGGGCTAAAACTTTTTCAGTTGGGTTCATTCTTCAAAAAATCTAAAATGTAGCTCTGGGCTAGGCAAGTAAAATATGCAAAATTTTGGTCCTGAAACGGATGTGCTTCATATTTGGCATGTCTTTGCTACCAAGATCTACCAAGTCAAGCTGGTTCATTAACTGTTTATGCAGACCCAGCTTGCCTTTTGAAATCTCGAAGCTCCTCATCGGTCATTGCAGCTCCAATTTCCAGATAGCTCCACACCAAAGCGAAAAGTATGATGGACGCACGCCCAGCACCTTTGGAGACCTCCAGCTTAGCCATGTGGTCAGTGGGGTCCCTCACTTTGACTTCTATAGTTTCCCGATGCGACTCAAATCCCTGACTGAAAATATCAGACGCTGTGTTGACCCAGTGTGCAAGGTGAGGCAATCCATCCGCTGGCATCGTGTACCACATAGCCAGCACGGGGACCAGGATCACACTGCCATCTGCTGCCTCGGGGTGCAAGGGTGTGGTATTTCTTAATTAAGTGGGAGATCTCCGTGGACCCAAGGAATATAATCACTAAAAATCATCGGTTCCCCCTTCTCATCGACTTTGCCAAGATCTTACCAGAGTCCCCAGTGCAGCGGTGATAGGTCTTGGTGAAGGTATCAAATGAATAGCCAGAGTCCCAATTTTTTCGATTTTTCCAAGATCTTACCAGCAGAGAACATCTTCACCAAGACCTGTCAGGTGAAGGTACAACTAAGTATCCGGATTCCACTTTTACTCGATTTTCCAATCGGGTCTTACCAGCAGAGAATACCTTCACCCAGACCTATACCTTCACCAAGGCCTATCAGGTGAAAGTATCAAGTAAGTACCCAGATTCCTTTTTTCATGGGAAACAGCAAAAAGTTTTCCTGTCTCTGGTTCAGCATTAGATACAGGAATGTCCATGCGTGTTGGATCGTCTATTCGAACTTCAACATCACTCAGCAGCCAACTGCGAAGGGCGTCATACAGACCAGGGTTGGCAAGCTTGTCCAAGAGATATTTGACAGGGTGCTCGTCTTGGTCCGGATCAAACTTCCTGCAGCCAAAAAGATAGGCACAAGAGCGCTGATGTAAAACATGTGCCAAGCTGGCACTCTCAGTTCCCAAGCGGTAAACAGTTGGCAGCCTTGGCCTACAGAATTCAGCCAAAGTTCTGAACACCTTCCAAAATTCGAGATACCCATGGCGTTTTCCTGGCAGTCTTAGCAGGCTGCTCAGAACCTGCCCCTGAGGCTCGTTTCCCCATGGTTGGAAACGTTGGAAAAAACCTTCGAGCAAGAGGTGCGAAATCGATCGAACTTGACACGCGCGGTACTGTGACCTGTGTGTTTGTGTGTTTGGACTGGATGATAGTGCCCTTTGGAAGATCATCTAAAGCACGTCGACCATGTCTACCCAAGACTTTTTTGCAGTCACATGGCAGGTACGCGCAGGTTTGCTCTTAATTAACCTCCTAATTACTTTTCATCTTTATTTAGGAACAGCAAAGTCAGAAGCAGCTGGGCCGTCTCCACAACACTTGGTGAGAACATACTCCCGGTAGATTGGCCTAAAGAATGGAGACAGCCAACCCTTTGTCAAGTTGTCGGCTGTAGAAAACACTTCTGACGAATGATAGCTGTCACAGTCAGCCATTGGCGTGCAGGCAGGAGATTCTCAATTCTCCGAACCAACTTCAAGGCAGGGCGTGCACAAGCAATAAGTTTGGACTGAAGACTACTGAAAACTACTATGTTCAGTTTCAGGTAGACATGAAGAATGGCCACGGAATCTTCGTCATGCGGCATGCGATTTGATCAAGCAAGCGAAGGTGATCCACAAAATCTGAATCAGAAGGACGGTTCATGAAAGCAAAACAGTTGTTTGGGTTTAATTGTTTGGGTTCCCCTGCTCTCTGAAATCTTGAAATTTTCACCCAAGCTTGCGCATGACGAGCCATACATTGAAAAAACAATCATCATTTGGGGATTGGTTCGATGCAGCAAATAGCTGCAAGCAACACGCATCCCAGGCACGGAACTGACATGGAATTCCCCGCCATTTTGGGAAGGGAACTTGCTTTGACATTCCCCAAAGCCAACTGTGGGGCTCGGCAAGTCTCAGACTGGAGCCTAGTAGCAGGAAGGGTCTGGGCAGTCAAGAGCTCCTTCCCTTGCATGAATCTGCCATGTTCCTGCAAAGACATATATGAGAATCACAAGTCCCAGCCTGCTGCTCACAGGAAAATACGTTTCATCATCATGATGATTGTGCGTGACATCAAGATGGCCCAACAACCAGACGGGTCCTCAGAAAAGATTTTGCTGTAGTTCGTAGTGAGGGTCATCAGACACCCATCCTTCAGTTCACCACGGGCCCGGCTGTTCTTGGCGTACTGCGACAAATCGGGGAAAGAGAAATCCTTCAACTGTCGATACGCCTCCAAATTTTTCGCCTGAGACACAATGAGACATCCATGTTGACGTAATCACCCTGCACTGTTTCAAAAACTGGCTGTGGAAAACTTGGATCCAATGGATCACTCTTGCATGCAACCATGGCACTTCAGCATTTGTGAGTTCCTTTTCCGGGGCACTCATCCAGAATAGGTTTCGTGCAGACATCACGCACTCACTTGACATCATGGCCACGAAGTCATCCAACGTCAAATCACTGGCCCATTGAAGCACATCGTTGCGAAAAGCAAGGAGGTACAACCTGGCTCGCGCTACTGGCACACCAAACAGCCGAGAGTCCAAACGAGTGAACATGACGGTCCACTGCGGCCCAAGCTCTGACTTGACCAGGGGCACGGAATATTCACACACGTTCTCGATGCATAATAGCTGGCAAAGTTTCTTGAACTCTTTGTACTGCTTTCTGTGGGTCTTCATGCAAGGGTCTTTGTCACAGCCCCGGTTCCCCATCATCGAATATGAGATGCATACTGGACCTGTAGAAATCAAAGATGGCAACGTGACAGGCATCCCCAAACTCATGTTGGTTTTTGGAATGCATTTGCACAAAAACTGAAAGCTTTGCAACTGAGGAAAGCACCAGCAATATTGACATCTATGCCTGAACGGCTTGAGGCTCGGATATCCCATTGAAGGGATGTCAGTTTGAAGCTCAAATGGACAAACAAGGTAAAAGTGCAAAACTCAACAACTGAATGGCTGGATTTCGGCAAGGTACGACCTGAGCTTGTCGGGGGTGGTTTGCAGAATTTGCCATGGACAGTGCAATAGTTACCCTTCTTGGAGCCCAAGTTCAAGTCAAGAATGTCAGGGTAATTGCAATGTCCGTACGTTTGTCTCAGCACCGTCTGGCAGTCTTTGTCGATCTCGCAACTAGATTGCAAGATAACATGCTTTAACATTTTTTGGTCAGAAGAGTTCTTGGCCATAAACTGTCGGGCTGCGGCTTGGAGACTGAGAGCTGCCTTAGGCAACATGACTCCACATACCTCCACATGACTCGGCAATAAAAGGGTGTAAAGAATCCTGCTAAGGCAACACTTCAACTCTTCACGAATATTGCGGCCAATTTCAGGCTACAGTAATACATTTGATTTGTCCAACAAGTTGCAGATTCAGCCGCCCCAATACCACTGAACGACGTCGTAACGTTCTAGCGCCATTTTCTGAACTTGGCCACCAGCCATTCCTTTCCAAAGCGGTGAGCCACGCAGTTGACCCACTTGTCTGGCCAGGTGTATGTCGACAGGACGCTCTGGAATCGGACCGGTCTCCCAGATACGGGCACAGGCACAGACGTCTTGGGATACTTCATCCTGAGAAGTGGCTCGGGTTGCCACATAGAAGCTGACAAACGGGATTTTTTCCATGGGAATCGTTCGGGTTTGTCTGATTATGGGGCAAGTATATTCCCAAATGCTGTATGGTATTTTTTGTGGGACCAGAAACGCTGTGAAAAAAACATGCAAACTTTGTGCTACCCTATTTTATTGTGTAAGTGTCATGGTTGTGACAGTTTGTAATGATGTACGTTACATACTTTACAGAGTGTTTATGTTGAGACACAAAAACACAGTGAGTGGATATCACTGAAAGTGGTATATAATGTGATTAGATTTTTTTTGTGACTGCTTTCCATCCCGACTTGGTTTGGGATGGTGATGCCAAGCAGAATTCCTTCAAAAAGATTTGCATCTTAAACGCACTTCTGCGCCAGAGCACCAGTTTGGCATGTAATCTGAGACAAACACAGGTCAGCACACGACGTAGACACAACAATCTGAGCACAACACAATTTTGGCTTGGCAATCGCTTTTTTCACGCTTTTCACGGGGCGCCTGAGCAATCATTGGGTCGACTTCGATGTAAGACAAAGAACAGGCTTGCTCAAAACCAGGTCCATTGAGGCATTGTCGGATACATGTTTGAGGTTCAATGACCTGAAGGTGTGTCAAGAGTCCATGCCAAATCTTGAGATGGCTGAGTGCCTCACTGGCGTTTTTTTTCCAAGATCCTGCAACAGAAATGGCACCTTTATACGGCGAATTTGAATCTGCATAAATGTCAACATCATCGCATGATTCCAAGAACTAGAGCTGATATGTGGCAAGCTGGCCTCCCACTGTCTTGTCGGCTCAGCATCCGCACAGCTTCACGGAGGCTGCATCGCTTGGGCTTTGCCATCGCTTATCTTGCACAAGTCGCTAGCAAGCGCAAATCTCAGAAGTCAGCCTTTAAGTCAGTGAGATGGGCCAAATCTTCGAAGTAAAGAATTGATCATCAGCAATTGCTAATGATAGAGTCCACCAAGTGTTTCAGAGCTGAATCCGGCTCATGTTTTGACAGGACAGGACATTGAGGGTCTGCAATTTTTTTTACACCTGATCGCATCCCAAGGTTTCTGCTGAATCACTGCACTTCCTCATTGGGCTCGTCTAAGCAGCGCTTCTTCGAAGGTGGGGCCTGGCACATCATTGAACAAACTTGATTTTTGTCCTTTTAACTATTGAAATACTCTGCGAACTGATTGGTGGTCTAGATGCTCACCTCTTCCTCTCCGGGGACAGCAAAGTTCTGCTCTGGCGGCGGTGGGGCCTGTCAGAAATCAAGATTGTTTATCTCTTCGTCATCTCACACTGTAAAATGATTTAATGACAGATATTGACAGCATGTTGGAGATAAGATCCAGGACATGCACAACAATTGTGATCCATGAAACGAAATTGAAGCGAAACGTATCATAGAAGAGCAACAGGGAAGTTGTTCTTTATGTCATGGGCGATTTATAACGAGTGGGACACTTGACAAGCACATGGAGAAAACATGACAGAACACGTTTCACACCCATTTGATGCACCAAAATTCTGGCATGAAATTGGACCGTGACATGAGTAGAACATTGACTGAACAGTTCATGCGACATCTGACAGGGACAGCAAGATTTCAAATGTGCTGTACGGAATGGCAGGGTCCGGCTTGGCATTGGCCATAGAACTGGAGCTTGCGGCTTACCCGGGGGACAAGGCCACCGTCACCACAATTAGAAGGCTAAATGTTTGATACACGGCAAATTTCAAGTACGCGCGTGGAAGTTGACAGAAAACCCAGGCCTTATTTGCATATTCCTCACTCCAAGGAACATCGCCATTTAGAAATCGCTTTGGGACCTGACCCCATGGTTTGGAACAGCTCAAATTTTATTGGAACATCATCTGAACTTCAGGCAATCTCCTCCAGATCAGCCCAGGGCTCAGCAAAGAAAAGTGCAGGCTCTAGACACAAGCACTATGAACGTCATTTCTGGGTTGCGAGCCTCCCCCCTGACTGCAAGAAGATGCAGGGTTACCTCAAACGTGTTTAAGCTTCGCACAGAAGTTGCGACAAAACTGAGATACTGTTAGAAGTTTGGCTCACTGCAATGGAACCAATATTTTCCAATCATTGTCCCAGCCTGGCTATCTTCATAATAAGACCAATGATCCGGATCATCTTGCGGCCAATAGGTCTGCGATTGGTTGAATGACATTGGGGTTGTGCAAAAAACGACTTGCGAAACTGACAAAGCAATCAAAACTGGCAGTGCAAATGACACAATTCTTGTAGTTGAAGCGGTCCTCGGATTCGGGATCCATTTTCTTCTGGGGGGTTGGCTCGTCAGGAATAACGATAGTTTCCTGACAGAAAGAAAACCCACGAGTTCTCAAGCGAAATAAAATAAGTAAGCCAACCATAGTCAACAAATGTTTTGGTCAGTCGTGGAACGTCGGCACCAAGGTAGAACATCAACACTGTGGTTATAGGTGCTGTCCCAACCTTCTCAAGGACACCCGTAGATTGGTCGGCAGAAGCAGGTGGCTGGGACATGCCTTCAACCAAGTTTCAGCTTGCTTCATGACCAGGGACTAGTTGGGATCATCACCAAAACAACAGTTTCGCGGTGAAAAAGCGTTGATTCCCCGCCTGCTGGAAAGGACAGTTTTGTACCCTGGCAAAACCGCCTAACTAACTAGCTTCCCATTCGGTTCCCACAGCAAAAATGCCTTCAAACCGATGAGCGAAATCAAGTTGTACACAGACACATTCACAGGACTGTCACATAGCACAGAATCGCTAGCAGTGTTGACAACACGGCGCGGTGGCATCAGCCGCATCAGCTTGAATTCTTTCCAAAACTTGAAGCGCTGGTATTTGGAGTCTGAGGTTGAAGTACATGGAAAAGCCAAAACCCCATAGATACACCAAACCCACAAAATGCTGCTTGAAAATTGTATTTTGGCGCCAAGCAAAAAAATGGGATTCAAGTGGCTAAGTGAGAAATTTCTCTATGGTTTCAATATAGCACGGAATGCCATCAATGGGCAGATTCGCCCCAAGGCCGAAGGTTGGCCCAATTCGACAACGGGCACCTCTGGCTCATCCTCAATCCATTCGATACAAGGAACAGCCGATGCATCACAAGAGGTGCAAATTTCAAGTAAAAATTCAACAGACCTTCGAGTGGCCTCAGTTGGTTGGGTCTGAAGAAGAATGTTCGCTAAGGACAAATAATCCCTTTTTTTTTGCTGGTTTTATCATCTTCAGTCGACGGGGCTCAGATGGCAGCGGCCCCAATCTGCTGACGTAGCGAAAGGGGAACGCAAGAAGAGGATCCTGCAAACTGTTTTGGTCTAGTGCAGAATATAGGGGGCCCATGCCTGCAATTGCGTGGTTTTTGAACATAAAGAACAATGTCCTGTGCCAAATTTGGATCTGCAGCATTTCGTTTGACCATCAGGACTGCATCGGACTCATGAGCCTCGAGCCCAGCTCCACGACCGTGGCTTTCAATCTTCATGTTGGACGGGATGTCTGTCAGGCAAAGCTGGCTGCAAGGTTGAAATTTGATGCTGACAAATGATCGATCTTGATTGGACATCCGAAATATACTGAATGTTTCTGCAGTTGCCATACTTTTTAGAACGGTGGGTCTTGTTTTCTTTCCCTGCCTGAACGCCGCATGAAGATGAAAGCGTGCAAGCCTGATTCATCCGTCTTGAGCCCACCTGCATAGGTCACTGGTGCTGCTGATAGCCTCGGAGCTCAGCCAACTGGCAGTCAAAAGCTGCGCCCTCAAGGATTGGAATCAAAGTGACTTAGCAGTTCATTAATGACAAGACAAATGTGAAGACTAACTTGACACAGGGACAAGTTTAATCGAGAGACCACTGTTTCCAATTTCGGACCCCGCTGATGTACTGCACTCTGATTTTTGCCTTCTCACCAATCCACTGCCTGACTCCAATCCTGTGAAGGATATGCTCTATTTTCCTCGGGCCAAGCAGACCAACATGCTAATGTGAACACATGGTTCATGATTGGTCGTCTGGCCCAAAATTGCATTTGATGGGGCTTAATTGATGACAACCAAGCTACTCCCTAATTTGGCTCATTGTGGCTTTGGCAAATTCTCTGGGCTTTGCAAGTTGGGGATGTTTGGAACATAGCACAAATCCCGTGGATTTCTTTGACTCACTTCTCATCAGCTCATCGCGGTGACACAATATTCTAAAATGTGTTTCTTGTTCAGTGGTTTTTGCCGCCTTAACCTTCTAAGTGGCTTTCTTGATCACAACTGTCTCACAAGTGAACCTAGAACCGGTTCTGACATGTCAGCCAACTACTTGCCGACATCTCCAGTGCACCAGTCCAGATTCAGATTTAAGTATAGCCGACGATGTGGCACAAGTGACCCTACTGTCCCAAAACTGCTTCATGTTCACACGCCTGCGTGTTCAAGCCAAGGCCCAGGACTAGTCCCCACCCCAAACGCACAGCAAAGCAAAACACAATGTGACCAACTATGCAACCCTCACGCGTCCTCAAAAAATTGAACGAAGGCCAACAGCACCCCAATGGGATCTTGCAGTGTGGGCAGTGTGCAAAGCAAAATCACAATTCAATTCCACTCGTTTCCCTGCCACTTCAATATGCAAGAAGAGAATGTCAAAGGAAGGTCAACAAAATATAGCCCAGCGACCCACCAGCAGGACATGCGACATGACCCTGTAACTGACACAGTTGGACGCCCCGGCCACCCTAACTCTACGCTTTTGAGAGTTCAACTTGCAGGGCACACTTCAACAACTTGAATTGACATGAACGTTGACAACCCCCCCATCCCATCCTCATCGTACCACTTCAGCTTGAGCAGGGCTGCTCTTGATATTTGGTAAATTTAGTAAATAGCCTTCGAACATCCTCGAACTATACTATACATTCTTTCATTTATAACTTCAAAATGTGGTGTAAGATGGCCGAACAAACACAGCAACAAATCATTTGGCTATCTTCAGTACAGGTGCAGCAAAAAAACAACGCAAGGCCAAAATGTTGACTTTGGCCTACCATGGGTCTGAAGTAAGTTTGTTCTTCAGTTAGCAGGTTGGTGCGTCATAAACCAAGCCCATGATAGCTAAGGCCTGGGCTCCGCAACATCGACTCCATCTGCCAGTACATCGAGGTACCGCATCGCAGTTGAGATCAACCCGTAGACTTGATCTCAGCAATCTAGACACATCAAGTGATGAAATGAATGCATCGGTAGGGTTCAACAGGTTGTTTGTCGGTATGTACCAGGTACCGAACACTGTGATACACTTTGAGACTTGCAGTTGTCCATCGCAGTGGAATATTGCCGGTCATGATTTGAAAGCCAATTCCCTAGTCCAAAAGTCTTGAAATAAACCAATGCGATGTGTATGTATGTGTGCTTTCCGTCATGCCACCTAGCGACCCAACGCACAATGCGTATGTCCAACTCTGCTGAAAAAATAGCCGCACATTCTCATGCGCCCTGTGGCGCAAAGCCATCCCAAGAATCTAAGAAGCTGTCCGTTCTTGTTCTCCCTGACGCAGTTATCCGCCTGGGCTCACCGGGATTGTATGCACAGCTGGATTTGGCCATGCCGGAAAAAGTATTGCTGATAAGATACAGAGAAGCTACGGAAGTGATGACAACTTGTACCTTTATCCATGTTTTCCAACTTCTTTGTTTTTCAGTCTGTTGCATTGAATCCGCTCCGTCAAAATATCACCAGAATTCGGGGGAATGAATTAGGACCAAACGAACCTCAACAAGCATCTCAAATTAATCGAGATACCCAGGCCAGAATTTGATCTGGCTTGGGCACGCCCAGGTCCTTGCAGATCTGAAGGGCGGCATCGATGGACCGTGAGGCACACTCCAAGACGGTGCTGCTGTCAGCTGCAACCCTTGGGTCTAAAACCTGACAAGATCAGATGTCGAGACCAATCAAGATTGCTGTTTGAGGCTAAGAAGATTTGGGGCCAGCACCTCGCATCACCACCACCACCAAAACTCCGAGCGTTGGAGCAACCCACAAAGAGAAAACAAGAGTTTGATCGAAAATAATCAAGAGTCCCAAAGGTCCAGGAGGATGTTGTGTACCCAACATCCCTGTACCTTCAGCTGGGGTCTCTGAAGGTTCATCGTGCTTTTCAGTGGTCTTTGTCCGTTGGGTCCATGGTATCTAGGGAGCCGCCATTTGCTTTGATCCATGCCGTCCTAAGATACCAGCATCAAGGATTGCCATGGCAGGTGATTATGATCGAAGGAAGTTTAGAAGTCAAACTTCCGACGATATGGAGAGAGATGAAAGGGAGAGATGGGAAGAGTCAGAGAAGAGAAGAGAAGAAGAAAGAAAATCAAAATAGAGAAAGTCTCAGAAGAAAAAAGATCCAGGTGCGCGAAAAGGTAGGAAAGTCGCGAAACACTGTGTTTTTCCAATCATTTGTGGCTCCGGAGGGTCGAAAAGTAGGCTCGCTAAAGCGGCGGGTGCGGAGCCAGCTGGCCAGATGAGAGATGAAAAATTGCACGCCGTTGTGGTGCGAAGCACATTTCGAAGTCAAAAT